>Ga0179593_1422723_pt1 | contig 30431 bp, 44 predicted proteins | sample CZODoug2_1_08_16_FD_185931 | JGI IMG/M metagenome (GOLD analysis project Ga0179593, IMG submission 185931) | Vadose zone soil fungal communities from Angelo Coast Range Reserve, California, USA - CZODoug2_1_08_16fungal (PacBio error correction) | ecosystem: Environmental > Terrestrial > Soil >...
AACTATGAGTAAAAAAAAAAAAACTGAGTCAGTTACGAAAAAAGACGGAACAGATTTACGAACCAAAAAATTGCATCAAGGGGGGGGGAAAAGACGTGTCAGGTAAAAAAAAGGAAGCAAGGCGACACGGGGCCACCAAATCTGGGAAGGGCTGGGGAGGGGCCAAGAAGCTCAAAAAACGTAAAAGAAAAAGAACACGGAAGCAGATTAAGGAAGGGGAGAGCAGTCATTACACGGCGGCTGGGGGGCTGAAAGGACTAATCAGTGGGGGGAAACCTCCTGAAAAAAGGACCTATTACAATGGAAGGTCAGGACGGCTACGGGCCTGAGTTATAAACAACTCCACTCTCGAAAAAAAAGGTTGCCGCGCGACTGTCGCCAATCCGAATGCCTCCGCCGTTCCCTCATCGTGGGAAAAAAATCAGCGGTGAAAAGTCAAGAAAAAACGACCGAAACTCGAAGCAGAACGGGTTATGCCCGCCCGAGTGAGGAGCAAAAAATTAGGCATAAGGGACGAAAAGCTGAGAAGCACAACGCCGTTCGTAAGGGGGACGAAGGGGGGGGGCGCCTTGGGGAATAACACCAAGCAGGAGAAACGATTGAAAAGCTTCCGCCTAGCATAGAAAAAACAAATAAAACGGAAACTGACGCGCGTTGGCGTGAAATGAGTCCCTCAAAAAAGGGCCAATCACACGTGAGGTGGCGAAACAACCCTGTGAGCGATGGCCACACAACATCGGATTGACCTAAATCCTGGGAAGGGCGGGGCTTAGGGGTTTAATTGTCATGCGGCGCACATGCAGGCGTTGAACGAAAGCGCCCGGCGGGCCGGAAATCAAAAAATTGCAGAGCTTACTACTCACAACGGGGGTGTGTGCTGGTTTTAAACCAGGAAAACTCATCGAGGATCACACTGCAAGGGCAACAAAGGTCGTCGAACACAAGTAGGCATAGGGGCCAGGGGGCGAACGAGTGAAACACCGTTGGCAAACCGGGGGGCGCGGGTGGGATCGGAGGAACTAAAGGAAAGTCATCGCATCAAAAAACGAGGGACAAAAAATGGGGCGCTCACACAAACAAAACGGACGGGCTAGATGGACAGAACTAAAAAAAAAACCTTTGGGTCAGACAGGCAAAGCAAAAACGTGAAGACAAAACCACAACCGAGGTAGGCCCTTCAAGCGCGGAAAAAGATTCAAAAACCCATTCAGAAAAATGACCAAAATCTGTCGGAAAAACAGGTTTGAGAACAAGCACAAAAAACCAAAGCATGCCAATACCGCCAATCGTAAGCCAGTAAAAAGGAAACGCAAAGTGCTCGACCAATGGCAAAAAAGGGCGGGAAGGCCACTTAGAGGGCAGAGAGCACGATAAGGATTAAACAGACTAAGGTGAAAAGCTTGGGAACACCGACCAAATTACGAAAACTGCATCAAGGTGGAGAAGTTAAATAACCCCTGAAATGGGGAAGGGCAAAAACCAGTGTTGGTTTCCTCAGCCATGGTCAAAGGGGTGAAATAAAAGGGAAAACATGGAACAAGTCGAAAGGGGGTGACGGAAAATAAAAACGAGAAAAAAAACCCGTAATTGGGGGGGGAAAGAGGGCCCCAGGCGAAAAAAACTCATAAAAAAAAGAACAAACGAGGAGAGACGGATAAAGGGGACTGCAAGGAAAACCGCCGCAGGCTGTGCCGAAGGCACTGGGGTCTGACTGACCAATAGGGGGGGGAAAGTCTTGGGGCAATCACAAATATCAAAAAAGCAAAAATAAGGCAGAAACGCGAAGGGGGGAGGACGAAGGCCCCTTGTGGGTGTAGGCGAATAAAAAGGGAGACAACTGGGTTAACCAGGCTACCCTACCCTGGTATGTCCCACAAAAAAAGCTGTCTGGGGGGGGCAAAAAATGAGGAAGGATCAATGGTCAGAAAACGCCAAATGGGGGGGAAAAAGGAAAAACTGCACAAGCGCTTGACATCATCACCTGGTGGGAAGGTGGAAAAGGGGTCAAGGGGGGACCCACCATGCCAGCTGTTCTAGGAATCAACTCATGGTGAAAAAAGCTTTACATCGACGCCAGAAAGTCCTTGGGGGGGGGGGGCGTCAACCAAAGAGAAAAACCATGGACTCATTCCCTTTGGGTAAAAAAGGAGGCAGGGGGGGAACGGGTGTGCGGGTGGTACGACCGACCGGCGTTGGGCTCCTAAAGTAAGGGAAAGGGCGAATGAGAAAAGCACCGACCTGCCACACAGAGGGGAGAGGGGATTACAAAAGCTGTGCAAAAGCCGGTCAAACGCAAGCTTGGGGAGAAAGGCTGCCTCATAAGGGAAACTATTTGCAGAAGCGGTCGCGCCGGGTGAATTATATCTGTGTTACGGGGGGCAGCGGGGGTGTCCGAGAGAGACAAACCAGGGGGAAAAGGGATTCACTGGGGGGTCACATAGGACTTCGCACGCACAGGAGGGGGAAGTCGCCAAAGTTGGAGCATCACGTGGTGGGGGATCTTTAAAGGGGAGACAAAAATACTAAAAAAGAGTGGGGAAGCAAGCTTTAAAAACGCGGAACGGGGAGATCGTCGGGCGCGTAACGGACACCAGTAGTGCCAGGTACGGAGGAACCATAAACCAAAGGGAAGACCACCGCCACTAGGCAGACAGTTCGTGTGGCAAAGAGAACTGGCGAAGTGGTTGCATAAGGACCGCGAGGCCAAAAAAATTGGAAGGAAATAAAACAGCAGGACTAGCCACCGTGAGGCAGGGTGTGAACAGGTGGACGCAGCTTTAGAAGAGAGAGGAAACTGTTCTGGTTTCGAGAAGGGATTTCTCAAAGCAACCTTCCATAACGGGGACGGGGGTCAACGGCGGACACTTCCAGGGGGGTGAAACCCAAACGTGCCCACGGGAGGAGATCTCAGTAACAAGGCTCGACACCTTCTTCACCGGGACGGGGGGGACAAGGGATATAACAGAAGACTTAGGGGGTGGGGGGGACGTCACACCGGACGAAAACTGGGGCAATCCAAGGGGTGCATCATCGCCTCAATTGGGGAAAAACTGCCAAGGGGGAGTCGAAACGTCGTGGGCAAACAGTGGTGCGACCGAGTAATCAAATAAAGACATCCTTCTCATCTCGCTTGAAAAGAAATAAAGCCAAAAACAGAGCAGGGGAGGAAGGGAACTGGGGACAAAGAGTTAAGAAAAAAACGTCGACCGAAAGAAAACGGGAGAAGAAAGTGGAAATGCACGGGAAAAGCGTCAGGCACCCGTTTCTAGGGGCGTAAGGGGTTTCCTGTAGAGAAGGGAGGGAGCACCTCGGGGGGGCGCCTCCCGCATCACCAAAATTGGGAAAAAAATCGGAAAAAAAATAGAACTCAGCGTCCGTGAAGAGCACATCTAGCTCGTGGGGAAAAAGGAAACGCACCGCACCCGGGTGACTCGGCAAGGAGGGCGGGGTAAACAGGGGACGCCGTGATGCAGCCAGCCCCTCGGGCCGAGGAGTAGATCGAAGAGCGGCGACATCACCAAGATAAACAGGCACTCTATCGTAAGTGCCCGGTTTGGGTGGAAAAAATGCAACGGCATCAAAAAAAGAACATCCCGGAGAAGTAAAACCTGAAAAACGTTCAAACCGCCTCACCAGCCACCCGGGCCCCATCAAAATGGCAGGCGGATAGACAAAAAAAATTCCGAGCAAAAACTTCAGATGGCCGGGGGACAAAAGGGAGGCCCAATTGAAGGGTACTGAACGGGTTTAAAAAAAACAGTCAGTCACGACGCCAAACGTTGGGGAACTGGGAGACTCAGGACAGATTCTCCCCGGTTAAAAGCCCACCTAAGGAAAAACAAAACTAAGGAGTCAATCGCAAACAAAAACGACGGAGCACGTCGACCCCAACCCTCGGTTGGGGACCCATCAAAACGTCAGCACTCAAACTGGTCTTCCAAACAACCATGTTTGCTTAAAAAAGGGCAGGGAACATCCCTTAAGGGGTAGTCAGACAACACCTGCAGAGGTGATCTCTGGGGGTGAAAAGGCGGAACCAATCGAGTCAAAAAAAATCCCACGAAAAAAAAAGTGAAGACACAACCAGGTATCTGAACTAGGGAGGCTCAAAGGGCGGGTGGGGATAGGGGAAGAGGGTTAAGTCGTGCTACTCCCAAAACCACGCAAAAGCAGACCTAGTCGAACGTACCGGCCAGGAAACCTGGCCTGACTCAATCCACGAAAGAAAACAGAAGGGGGCCATTATGACCCATCAGCCTGGACATCTAGGGGACAACTAAAAGGGAAAAGTGAAAAAAAAAAAAGCCACAAGCTACCTGGAAAGCGCCTTGGGGCGTCGTAGGGGTTTTATTGGATAAAAAAGGGGGTATCAGATAAGGCGTGGTCATATGAGGCAAAACACCCGCACCAGGAAAAAAGTACAAACGAGAATACTTCAGTGGGGAGGAGGGCCATCGGAACGGCAAAATCACGTCACAGCGTAAATTCGGTGTCGGGAATCTCGGCTGGTCAAGCAAGAACAGAGTCGCTTGCAAGCATCGCGCAGCTGAAAAAAAAAAAAAAGAACAAGTAGGGGGGCCCGGGGGCCAAGCTGCCTGCAGTAACGGATCGACAGTGACCGTTGAATGCAGAAACCACACGCTGCCTTGCGGCGGCGAATAACACGTGGGGTGAAAAACTCGAAGGGAAAAAAACTCTTAGACTCCCGGATCCCATAAAGGGGGTCCGGGGAGAAGCCGGTGGCACTTCAAAAAACCAAAGGTTGGCATCGTGCCACGGGTTCGGAAAAAAAAAATCATGGTTGCAAAAACCAACCAACACAATACCATCTTCACACGACCCACCGAGGGGGAGGGGAGCACCTCTAGGATTCAGCACCAAACCATTGGGGGGAACGAAAAAAGGGGCTTTTTCCAGGAGTGGGGAGTTGAGAAAGGCAAAGCACTGTAACTGCTGTCAAAACAACTGATTCAAGTCAGAGAGAAAAGAGGTAGCCATGGGAAGAGGGTGACCTTCGGGGTGCACACGAAAGGCGAACTTAGATGAAGGAAGGGGGTCATGAGTCAGGACCGACTCGGGGCCGAATGACCTCTTTTCAAGGGGAGAAAAAGGGAGAGCGAAAGACTTCCTAAACTGGTAGACAGGGCCGCGAACAAGGAGAGTACACCAGCAGCAGTATAATCGGGGTGACGTAGGCAAAAAAAAAGGGAAACCCAACAGGGAAGAGGGAAGGTGGAGTCACAGCGGGTACACGGTGTGCATTGTTCATGAATCGCCCACTGGGAAGGGGTCCAGGGGCGAGGAAAATAAAGAGGGCCGCGGGGACGCTTTTTCGGGGTCAAACCAGGAAAGGGAAGGAGAAAGAAAACACAACGAAAGCCTCACAAAGAAACGCAAAGGGAAGGGGGGGGCCCCACACGTTGAACTAACAGGCCCGAGGAGCCAACTTGACGCGCCCAGGCAAAAACAATATGGGGGAAAGGCAGTCGAGGTGGAAAGATCACGACCGAGCCGGGAACGTCACACCGGAAAGAGCAAAGGCCCGACTAAGGAACCCGGGGGGGAAAAAAACCTTCGAAGAAGTGATACGTCGGGAAGGATTGTATGCCCAGAAGAGAGCAGGGTGCCAAAAGGGTAAAGAATAAAAAAAAGGGAAAAAAGCCCTGTCGGACTGTCCAACGGACCGGTGCAGAAAGGGCCCCGAACGTCGGGGAGAATCTGGGGGTACTGAAGGTCCGGAGACAGAGGGGGGGCAATCAAAAAACCGGCGGTAACACAGTTCCCGAAACACGTTTGTCGTGAATTTTTTGGCTGCCAACGAAAAGCCCCGTGTAGGCCACGGCTGCACGGTAGGGGGTGCGCCACGGGGTGGTCGCCGAAAATCTGATTCCCGACTGGGAAGGTGTCAAAATGGCGGGGTGCTCCAAGTGACCTGGAAGTGGAAGCAAAGATAGAACGCGGGAAAACGAAGGGGCGCGTCTCGGGGGGGGTAAAAAAAAAAGCTTGTGGGGGGAGATACCGACGTGGAGGGGGGGGTGAAGGCTTCCTGGTTCCCAAACCTGGGCCAAACCAGCGAACCCGACGGCGCGCCTTGAAACGGTTGGGGGTGTGTGCACCGAAATTAGGGGACGGGGGGGGGCAGAGGCGTAACAGGGGGGAGCGGGGGGGGCGGGGGGGGGGAACTAGAAGAGGCGCGAGGTCGGCAGGGACTAGGGGGCGTTGCGAAAAAGCCACCGACAAAAACCAAGAACGGCGAAACTTTTTTAAAATCCGGGGGCATGACGGGGAGGAAGGAAGCCCGGACGTTGGGCCAAAAGTTTGGCCCAGGGGTGCAAAGGCGGGGTCACACCCACAACGGAAACCCGAATTCAGGGAAAAAGACCCCCGGGGGTCCGTAAAAAGAGGGGGAAAGGCGAAGGGGCAGAAATTCGCCTGCCCATCCGCTAAGACGGGAACAACGGGGGTCGGAAAGGGACGGGAACATAAAAACCCCGTTAGGCTGGAGAGAACACGGAACGTTTACACCCCACGCGTATTGGTCCTCACAAAGCACCTTACAGGTTTGAAAAGCAAAAAATTATCCCAAAACACCCCGTTCGTGTTAGAGGGCGGGGGGGGGGGGAAGACCGGAGTAACGGAATCCGAGTAAATCCACACAAAAAGCGGAGTCGTGAAAGGGGGGAGCCGCAATGGACAAGCCAGGGGGACCCGCAAGTGAGCAAGTTTTAAAAACCCAACAGGAGGAACGGGGCAAGTCACGGGGACAATCCGGGGTGGGGGTCGGCGGTCCAACAAAATGAGGGTGGAAACAGGATGGTAAACCCAACCATGGGGGGCCACCACGGCTCCGGCCCAGTCGTACCGACACAAAATTCACTTTGGCAAAGAAACAAGAACAGGCAATGGGCACTACAGCCAAGTCCGGGGGCCACGCCTTGTTTTGCCAGGCTGTATAGGCACACGGACAACCGCCGGAGGGGCCGGTGGGCAAACATATTGGTTTAGGGCCACCCGGCACTAAGAAGGTAGGACCACACTTGACGTTTTCCCGGGTGTTCTTCAAACCAAATGTGGAGGAGGTTTCGAAAAACTTGGACCCCAAGAAAACGTCGGGCAAAGCGTCCGGGGGGCGGGGGGGGTTGTCGGTCACAACGGAGAGGAAAGCAACTATGGCTAACTAGTCTTCTATACACGAAAAGGCACAGGAAGGGCCTCGGTTACCGTAGGCGAAAAATTGTGGCACACCGCAGGGGTCAAAGAAGTCCGCAGAAAAAGCCATAAGGAAAAAAAAAAAAAAAAATGAAACAATCAAGAATCAAACGGAAACTTGCGGGAGAATAGAGGAAGAAGGCAATTCCGTAGGATCACCCGCCGGAGAAACCGCTTCGCCTCGAAACAAAAAGGGGATATCAGAGAATCAGGAATTTCGCGGAGGGGGAAATTAAAGGAGGTGGACGCGACGCCGGACAAGGGTCGATACCGCGGTCGAGCCAAAAAAGAATCAAACGAGTTCCCTCTGAAGGGGACACGCGAAAAAAGGATGGGGTCTCCCCCCGGTACGCGGGTAATAAGGGAAAACAAACCTAAAAAGCATGTCCATTTTTTGGGGGGAGGCAAGACTGGGGGGTGTGTACACCCCGGGAAAAACGTGTTTAAACCCAGAACGGGGAAAAAAAAACGCCCCGGTGGAAAACGGGGAAAAGAAACACGCAAGGGGGGGGGGAAGAAGGGGTGTAAGGGCAGGGGGGGCGAAAGGGTGACCGAACTCGAACGAGAACAGGGCGATGGGAAAGGGGGGTCCCCGACCCGGCTAAGTGGTAATCCCACTGGAAGAAACCAAAAAAACAAGGAAGCTGAGATGTTAACAAAAAGTCCGCAAAAAGCGGTGACCCGGGGGGGGGGGGGTCGACAGCCGGAAAAAAACTCCGACCAGACCGCTAAAAAAACACAGACTAAACAAGGAAAAGTGAAAAAACCAACCGAAAAAATGAAAGGAAAAGGACCTACATCTTGGCCAAGGTGTCAAAGGAAGTTGGGGGGGTGGATCCGTGTTTAAACGTCACCCAGCAACGGGACCCTTCTCAACAGAATTTCAAAAAACAGCCTAGGAAAACGATGTCTGTCAAACGCATGGAAGTGCGGAAGGGGGAGTCTGAGTCGTTCAAAAAAAAACAGGAAAACTACGGCAAAATTCCCGCCCCCCTCTGAATGAAAAAAAAAAATGTCCGACGCAAATAGGCAGTGGTGGGGGGAGACGACGGGGCGGAAGAACGTTCCGTAGGTGAGTAAAGAAAAAGCCCCGGTTCCGTTGGAAATAAAGGAAAAAAAACAACAAACGGGAAAAAAATAAGCGAGGGAGAAAAGAAGAAAAGGGTTCAACCACGACCCGGGCACGCGGGGGGCCTGATCAAGCAAAACTACAAAAGAGAGGGCCTCCTGACCCTGCGAGCCACAGGGACTGAGAACAAGGTTTGGTGAAGGAAAGACAGGCTTCGGGGGGGGAAAAAAGTAAAAAAAAAAGGGGGGCCCAGGGGTGGGGTGAGGGAGGGAAAACTAAAAACCCGCAAAACGGAAGCAAATGACAACGGACACACAAGGACCACGACTATCGGAAGAAAAAAAAAAGGAACACCAAAACAGAGGGGGGCCCAGGGCGGGGTGGAGAAAAAAAACGATCACCCAAAAATTACGGACGGAGACAGCTACTATTTTTTCAAGTACAGGCCTGGAGGCTTTGGGCGGCGAAAAAAAAAAAAAAAAAAAAGGGGGACTTAGCGGCAGGGGGTGGAGAAGGGGCGAAAGGCAAATACGGTCGAAAAACCCGGTAAAACAGCAGGTCGAACGTACGGGGAAACAAATAATAACTTCCTTTCGTGGGAACAGGAAGCAAAAAGTTCTCCTGGGGGACGGGGGGAGAAAAGAACCTCGGAAAAGGGAAGGGTAAAAGGTCTTCCACCTTGATAAGAAAAAAGGGAAGAAAAAAAACAAACGAATGGCGGTGGTAAAGCAAAAAATTTAGCCTTGAACCCCCTGTTTTGTTTGTTGTGTTGAAAAGGGCCCGTTTTCCCACGAAAAGAGTGGGGTCAACCAAGAAAAAGGGGGGGGGACCACACAAAGTGAGTATCCATCACACAAAAAAAGGAACAAGGCGGGGGTGGGAAGGGAGGAAAATCGGCCAGGGGGGAGGACATACCCCGCTAGTGAGTTCTATGGTAAAATGGGGGGGAAGCGCTGGGTAAGGAAATGACCAAGAGTGTGTCACAAAGTCACAAACCGACAAAAAGGCACACTGGATTCTCGGCGCCTAATAATTCCGCCGAAAACAAGAAAAATTTAAAAGTACTCAAAACCAGGATTTAAGGGGTGGGGCGAAAAGAACAGTGTCAAAAGCTTGCACGACCGACAGACGGAAAAAGTAGAGTTGGATTCCCCTACTATGAGAAAGCAAGGGGGTGGGGAAAAGAAGAGGATTCCCGACCTTGTCGTCGTCAAAAAGGGAAAAAAAAAAAAGAAAACCTGAACAAAACCGTTGGGGGGAAAAAAAGGAGATCAAAAAAAAAAAAAAGGAAAGGGGGACATGCCCTGATGATAGAAAAAAAAAGAAACGTTGGCAATGACCCCCTCTTGAACTCCGCGCCCAAGGAAACTCAGAACTACAACACACCTCCCACCCGAAAAAACGGGAGACTTGTCAAGAGGTGGGGAGCAGGGTTTCTTTCTTCAAAACGGAAAAAAAAACCAAAAGAAGGGCAAAACACCTTGGAAACTTTACCGAAAAGGGACCACGACTTGGGTGGAAAAAACCAGAAACCTTCTTTCAAAAGTGAAAGTAACCGAAAAAAATTAAAGCCCGACTGGAAGAAAAACCGGGTCCATAAACGGGAGTATAAATAGTAAGACTTCACTAAAAAAATACAAGAAGCTTAAAAAAAAAAGGAAAAAAAGTGTTTGTGTTGTGGGGGGAAAAAAACTTCAAGAAGTGTCGCACAAGGGAGAAAAAGACCGGTGTAATGTGGGAGTAAAAAAATCAAGGGGATACCAGGGTGGGGAAAAGGTTGGGTTGTAAACTCGCAAAAAAATCCATTGGGAACCCAACCCAAAAGACAAACAAGGGCTTGAAACGTACTAAGCACAAAAAACATAAAAACCTGGGGGGGAAGACTCATTGAGAACTGGAAGGAAAACGTCCTTAAGGAAGGTCGAAAACCTACCCAACAGTAAAAATACCGGAAAATGGAGTGGGTTCCTATTAAATAGGTCGGATAACTGGTCCCCGCTCCGTACACCGAAGGTGTGTGTTGGGGAAAAAAAGAAAAAAAAGGTGGCTTTGGACAATGAAACCGGTCAAACCGTTTACATTTAGACCCAATTACGAGGGGGTGAAATGGTAAGGGGTGTGCCACAATCAAACTCTAACGGGTCAGAAAAAAAAAAAGTTACCCTTCCAAAAAAACACCCCTTGTGGGAAAAGGAGGAAGCGGATGGGCCGCAAAGGCCAACTGGGGTCACCCGCCCATGACGCCTGACGGGACAGACCGACACCGGAGGGGAAAGAAAAAGGCACGGGTTTTCCGGGGTGGGAAAACGCCAAACGGGGGTACACCCGACAACGTTATGATCCCGGGGAAACGGAAGGCAAAAAAAGTGTCCCACCCCTCCAAGTCACCAAGAACAAGCATGCACAAGAGTTGAAAAGGGAGAGCCAGGTTCAGGGGTGGGGGGGGGTGTCAGGGTGAAGGGCTTGGGTGGAGGAAAAAGACCATAAAACAAAAAAGTAAACGAACTCCAGGAGAGACATGGGGAATCCCAGGCGGACGGGTGGAAAGAAGCCGGCCGGAAGCCGGTAAAAAGTCAGTGGGGGGGACCACTCTGGGTTACAAAGGGGCGGCCCGCTTGAAAAAACCAGGCACAAGGGGGAAGTCTGAACGTGTGCGACGGCGGGGGACTCCGGCGAGTCGAAGGAAAAGGGGGGCAAAGGCGTGTTGGGGAAACAAGGACAGGGGGTGGGGGGAAAATTGGAAAAGTTCAGGGAAATAAGTGGGGAGGAGAAAAAAAACAGTCAACCACACGTGGCAAGAAAGGATACATTGAGACCGAGGGTTCGGCCGAAACGTAATGAAGAAGAAAGGTAGGGGGGGGAAAGGGGGGAGCAGCGCAAGGTGTGATGAATGGGCGATAAACGACACAGACCAAACGAATAGGAAAAACCTCAAGCCGAACTTCGGAAGGGTATCCACCGAAAACAAAAGACACAGGGCGAAATGTCAAAGCCATTACTGCGGGACTCGATACTGAATCGACAACGGTCCAGAAAGTGGGACATACAGCATGAACGAACGCGGGTGATCCCTGCAGAAAAGGTGTTGGCCAGGGTTGACCATGGTGAGTCGGGTCCCCAGTGCTATGGAATAGAAAGTGAGCCTCAAAGATGACTTGGATAAAAAAAAAACAAACCAAGTAAAACCTCAGACAGTTTAACCAACAAACCACAACCGGCCCATAGGGGGTTTTGGCTCCGGGGCGTAAAATGGGGGCGAAGGATAATCCTGTGACAAAGGTTTTTGCAAAAAAAAAAGACCGGGTCTGGAAAAGTGGGCGGACATGGGAAAAAAGCTAGGGGGGGGTTTAACTTGGTGTGAACCTTGGAAACCCTTTGGGGGACCTTTTTTTTGTGGGGGTTGTTTTTGTTTGTGTTTTGGTTGATGGTATGTGTTTTGTTTTAAATTATGAATTGAATTGTTTTTTTTGATTTTGTGAGGAGTTTTTGTTTTGCACCGTATTCGTTTAGAGGTAGATGCATCCCCCACCGCACGTTCCAACCAGTTGAAAGGGGGTATCAGGGCCAGGTCCAGGGGGGATTCCAGGGGGGAGTGGGGGAAAATCAAGAAACCCCGCACCCTCGGCCCGGGTGAATGGAAAGGACTTAAGGATCAAAAAGACGACGTCCTCCAAAGGGGAGGGAAGGAAACCTGGGAAACCAAGGAAAAGTACGAACAGGCCGCGGTTCAGTGGGTCGGCCAGTTTAAAAAAAGGAGAGAAACAGGAGGCTTGGGGAGGACGAAGGTCGTCGCGTAACCAATGCAAAGGTAACAAAGAAAAGGACCGATGCTCTACCGTGTTCAGAATGGGGGGAAAAAAGAAGGCGGACGAAGTAAAGGGTAAAGAAGTACAGAAGTTCGGGGACCCAAAGGATTTACAATGGCGAAGATCGCCGGAGGGGGTCGGGCGTCAGTACGGACGGGCAGACAAGGCCAGCTCAGATTCTCTGGTGGTGCACGGAAAAACATTACAAACCAAGGGGCAACGTCAAAGCGACAGCAGTTCGGAGTGGGGGGGAAAGAGGTGAAAAGAAATACAAAAAGGGGTTCAAGTAATCTTCTGCGGGTGCCAGAAAACAGACACAGGTAAAAAAAGCAAAAAGTGCCCAAAAGGAAAGGGGGCGGAAGGGGCAAGGGTGGAAGTGAAAAAAAAGAAAGAAGATCCGTGGAAGAAAATATGTCTCAAAAGATTGCGATTGTTTGGAACACAAATGATGGAGGACGGTTTTCCAGGGACCCACGGGTTCAACAAAACCCAATATGGGTTTGGCATTCAGAATCAAATAAAAGAAACGAGGGGGTGCCCTGGGAAAAAGAGATGGCAGGGCTCAAAGGGAAATAAAAAAGGGAAAAATCGATGTGGAGCAGGGAAAGCGTTTGGGGGGGGTGAAAGTTGCAGAGCAAAAAGGGGGGGGTAAATGAAAAAGGAAGAAGCACTGTTGAAAAAAAAACTGAGGCGGGTAACCGGACCACCCCCAAAGAAACTGCCCACGGTGGAAAAACAATGACTCTTCACTAGTTCAGGGGACGCATGATACCAATGAAAAAAAAGGAAATTACAAGCCAACAAAGAAAATTCCGGACAAAAATACAGAAGGGTAGACCTAAATTGAGAACTGGAAGGTTCTTTGACAGGAAACTTAAAAACGAAGCAACGGGAGTAAAAATTCGCTGGGTGGGTAAGGATGGCGAGGGGGACAGAAGATGAACCAACAATCAGACGGAGACAAACAAAAAGAGCGATACCCAAGAAAGACGGGAGAGGCGATGTCAATACGTCTGAACCGGTGGTAACAACAACTGGAGGTGAGGGGGGAAAACGACAAGGCCTTGGTTGGTGTTTTGCCCTTATTGCCCGGGGCTGTGGGGGGAGGCAAGGAGTGAGAAGGAAAAAGGTGTGCTTCCCTTTTATAAAGAAGCGGCAGGTGCGGGAGGTTTGTGGGCAATGGCAACTCCATGAAAGGAATCAGTAACAGATAAAACCCCAAAAGAACCCAAAGGGAAAAAGATCCAGACGGCAGATTCCGAGTGGCTAAAAATTGTGTGGGCCAAGGGGGGGAATGAAGAGAGGGGATGAAAAAACCAGAGAGGGAAACGAGGCAAGTGCAGGTGTGGAGCGACCTGAAGGAATGCCCAACGACGGGGGGGGATGGGGAATACGAGAGACCGCGTGGGAAGAGGGGGCCAGAACGGACCTAAATCCGCCAAAGGGAGAAACTCCGCAAGAAAACGGGGGGGGGGGGGGGGGGGGGGGACAGGGCCGGTAATCCCGGCGGACAACGGACGTACCGAGGCAAGGCAGGGGAGGGGACAAACAGGGGGGAAAAAAATGGGGGAACTGCTAATGCAATAACCTATGAACGGACATATTGGGGGGAAGAGACCAAGGGGCAATCAAGTCAGAGCACCGGGAGATAAAAGCCTCGAACGCCGAGCAACGGGGTTATGGGGGAGTAGCAACGGGTCAACGGGAAAGTATGTTTGGGTTAAAGGGAGGTCGAAGCCCGAACTCAAACGGAACGGACGAAATCGTCCGGGGGAAGAATTCGGGGTTGAATGGTCAGAAAAGGATAAAACTGTACGAAACATCCTAGAGAGCGCTAAAACTTACAAGCCGTGGGAAAACGCGAATGCCGAAAAGAAGGGAAATGGACGTTCACATTTTTCACAAAACGACTAGACCGAGGGAGACAGAATTAATGTCCGCGAGTTTCCGTAGATAAAAACTTGGGGGGTGGGGGGGAAGCGAGGTGAGAGTATGGGGTAACCTCAATCAGCAGGGGCAGAAGAAGACCCGGGGCGGAAGCGAAAAAAACCTTGTTCCAAAAAAAAAAACAACAAACGGTTGGGGGAGAGAGGATGGAAAAAAGCAAGGGGAAGTTCAACTGGGTCCCGCGCACTCGTCGAATGGGAACGAATAAAGTTGGACCATCACAGGCTGGTGGAGGAAACTAATCCAGCGGTTAAGGGGGGGCGAGGGCACTTTTTACGGGCAGCCAAGAAGAGAGCCGGAAAGGGAGGGAGGGGAGTTCATGATGGACGTGTCCGAAAAGAAACACAGGGAGCAGCCACTCCAAAATTGGCCAAGGAAGGTGCTTCAAAAACGCCGACGCGAAAAGGGACATCACCGACAACCCCGTTCTTAGTTGCACAAAAAACAACAAAAAAAAAGGTAGACGTCACTGCAAAATCAGAGAAACAACTTCCCCCTGGAGTGGGGGCGGAGGGGCGCCGCAAAAGAACAGCAAAAAAGAGGTTGAAACGGTCCCATTGGCGAGATGCCGTGTGACAATTGAAGGGGTCTCACACTTCAAGACAGGTTCAAAAACAACCCCCATGTTGACAACAAGTCCTAACTTTGCTGATGTAGCTGCCAATAACTTGGGGAGAAAGACGTGCGACTGGACACCCAAAACATAAAAGGAGCGGGACCATATTCACTCCTACCACCTGGGGCCACGAAGACGCAACGACACAACACCCCCCTCGAGCATGACAACACACGTGAAAACCGTCAGTCCCCGAGTGGGTGGGGGGTAAACGGAGCCCCCCAGTTAATCAATGGGCTCGCATACAAAAACATTCCTGCAATTCAGAGAAAGAGGAACCAACAGAAAAAAGGGGGAGACCGTAACAAAAAAAAACTGATGGGTGACTACACACTTTTTGGTTGATGTGGGGGGACGGAGGCCGACTCCGGTGGTACGAATGCAGGGACACGAAAAAAGAGATGAAATAATGGGAAAAAAAATCAGCGGAAAGCTGGGGGGAGAGTTTGCTGTTGTCGAACGTGAAAAACGTCTCACCCCACAACAAAAAAAAAGATGAATGAGCGACACATTCCCAACTTTATGGGTTGCCACGTGTTCAACCGGGGCTACCTTTGGGGTGTCGCGACACAGTGCTGGGGTCTGTGTACTAATTTAAAAAGTTGCATTGGGGGGGTCTAGAAAAAAAAGAAACGGAAAACAGCTGGCACTCCAAACCGCAGCAGGCGTGGTTTTCACCAAGACCGAATCCTCAAACACCAACGAACTTCCTAATAGGCCCAGTATTTTCGGGCAGAACGGGTCTCAACCCGATCTTAAGGGGGCGTGAATGGAAGTCGGTTGAGGGATGGGCACACCCTCTTAACGAAAGTTGGATTAGCAGGAGAAAAAAGAACAAAGAACCCCGTTTGAAAAACGAGCTACAAAACCAACGGTGGATTTCAGTAAAAAAAAAACACGAATCAAGGACAGCAGCAATTCCTCACCCAAAACACGAGCAAAGCTCGGTGGCGGGATTTGGAGAACCAAACCCGGGTACAACAAAGCGGGGGACGATGCCCCCAGTCCAAGGAGCCTGCGATACCACCAGCTGGAGGGACGGGTGGGAACCGAGCACCGCGTGGGGCCAACGCCGTCCAGGGGAAATTTGAAAAAGACATCGAAAGTGCAGGGGCTGCCAGGGTAGGTCGCCCTGATGAAATCAGGAAAACGACACTAAGTGAAAATTGAAGGGGGGAAGTTTGGCCTCCGGGCTCCAATTTGGGGAGAGGATGGGGATCAAGAACTAAAGAGCCAAACGAAACCGACCTAACGGGTGAAGGAATCCGCGACGATTTTTGCGGGGACCCCCAGAGAAAAAAACACACCTAGGCAAAAAAACACGGGGGCCAGAAATTTCAAAAAAAGGCACAACTGCACAAAGAAAGGAAGCGCATGGCTGGGCAGGAAACGCGAGAGAAACCGAGTGTGGGGGGTGGGGGACGAGGGAGTGGGCCAGCAAGGGGGGAACAGAATACAAACCGTTTACAAGGTTACTGATGGAGTTTAACACGAAGAACAAAAACAAGTTGAAAAAAAGAAATGACAAGTATTTCTGACGTAAAAAACTTAAAGCATCTTCGTGAAAAAAAAAACTTGGGACACAGGCAGGGGCGGGGACAGGCAAAAAGTTAATGCACGGTTTTAAATCACAAAAACCTTCCAACGCGATGTCAGACGTAGCTACGGGGAAGGAGAGGCGAGGGAATGTAGGGGGCCCGGGGGGGTTGTTGACACACGTCCCAGATCCGCGCCTTGTTGGGACCCCACACTGGGAATTGGGCACAGCGGAATGGGGGGAACTTTGGATGTCTGGAAAGGTGGGGGGGGCAGGTGCAGCAAACGGGGGGCAGGGGGGGAAAAATGTGTCGCCCAGGTTGTGGGGGGGTGTTTTCATGGGGCCCGTCGTAAAGTTAGAGAAACAGGGGGACACACAGCAACCGTGGAAGGGGGTTGTGTATAAGAGCAAAGGTGTTTTCTCGTCCACAGGGGGTGCCCGTTACCGGAGGTGGGAAAAAAGCAAACAGAGTGGGGCGGAGAAAATTGGGGGTCAACGGAGAGAAAAGAAGGCAAATGGCGCGGGGGGGGGGGGGCCCCGAGTACAAGAATTCCACGGGGGGGGGAAACAGGGGGGGGCTCTAAAGAACGATTGGGGGAAGGGGGGGCATTGTGTTTAAACGGGCAGGGGAGGTTCACATCACGTCAGGGGGGGGGGGGGGGGGTAAGTGGGGGCATGTTCGCCAGGGTGGGGGAGGCGGACCCACACCCAAGGTTCACGATCAAATGACATTCTCTCAAGAAAAAATTACAAAGAAAAAATGTCCTAGAAAAAAAAAACCTCAAGGAACGGAAACAACGATCCTATGAGCAGCCTTGAAGGCACTCGGTCAGATCCCTGTTTCCTATTCGAAAAACTTGACAACGCCGACTTGAGGGAAAATCCAAGCCAAGGGGGTGTACGCCCGAAGAGACAAATAAACCAAGTAAGCCAACCGCCAAAAAGAAGGAAATCAACACTCCAGTTCTTTCAAATTCAACTACCACACCGGGAAACTTCAAGAAGGGAAGTCCTCAATAGGTTTGCGGTCAGACTCAATTCAAAACGAACAACAAATGTCAAACAAAAGGAAAAATCAGTGTAGGAGAAAAATGCCCATTTCTCAAACAATTCATATGAGAGCCGGGGGGTGGGTACCAAACGGGGCATCGATCGACCCTCACAAAGAAAAAAAGGGGGGTGGAAAAAGCGAAAGTCATATACTTCGGTGGCGGGCTCCAAGACGAAGGGAGCAAAAAACGCTGCATAACGTCAGGGCAACTAACAGTGGCAGGAAATCAACGCAAAAGTTAGATCCAACGAGCAGTAGGGGGGGAAAATGTCACGGGAAAAAAAATGGAAGGCACGATGATAACACGAGGCTCAACGAAAGAAGGAGAGGGGCAAAAAGCTATTTGAGGAGAACCCTCGCCCGATGTTGGCAAACCAAGGTTTGCAGTAAATCAAGACTCTCGGTCATGTAAACTGGAACCCGAAGGAAAAAAAAGGGACGAGCCAGGGGCCGAGGTGCGGGCAACTCAGATGTGGTCGTAGGTCCAAAACTTACAAATCACCAAGGGCCCCGGGGCCAGGCAGGGAAAATCGCCATCCTAAAGGCAAGTACGTCGAATCCACGGGGGGGAGATTACTGGAGTAGAAGACTTAAAAAATTGGGCCCCAGAACGTTGGTCGGACAAATAGGGCTTCACGCTGGGCCCTTGAAAAAAGCGTTGCCCCACCCGAAGAGACAACGACTGGGGGGTAAAAAACAGGTCAGCAGCAAAAGTGGAAAGCGGGGGGAAGTCCGAGGGGGAAGGAGCAGATTCATATAACCGTCCAGCCCTAAACACCCAAACGGAGAGGAAAACGAGAGAAGACGATGGTTCCTGAAGCATGGGAAAAGACTTCAAAAACCGGACAGAACAGCTGAGAGACAGGTACACTTTAAAAAACAGTATAAGGGGAAAAGAAGAGGAAGGGGGTAAAGCGGGTGATCCGACCTCAGAGGAAAGTGATGGGCTGACAAAAAATATCCGCAAGGACGGAACACATTAGGAGATATAAAGCCCGGCATGCCGGGAAAAAACGGGGAGTTGGCGACGACCCAAGAAAAGGGAACCGAACCAATCATTACGGGACGGAAGGAAGTTCTGCTGGGAAGGGAGCAAGTCTCAAAGTTTTGGGAGCCCACTGAAACCCCATCACGGAGGGTCGAAGTCCCTCGAGAAGAAGAGGAAAGGAACTTAACGAACAAACCGTTCAAAGACGTGAAGGTTGAAGCGGTGAAAACACTAAACCGGATCGAGAGAAATAAGTGAGCGCCACGGCCTTAGGCGCAGGAGGAGATGAAAAACTGGTCTAAAACTAGAGGAAAGGTGAGCAAAACACACCCTTATCGATAGGTCTCCCAATGGGAGTCAAAAAATCGTGGAAGATAGAGAAGGGGAAAAATAACTCCATCGGAAGAAAGATCGCGGGCCCCGGGGGGGGGGTAGTCGCGTGTTTAAGGGTAATTAGACAAACGCACTAAGCAAAGGGGAACGAAAAAAAGGATGGGGAGGAAACGCAAAAGGGAAGACTGAAAGGGCCCTCAACATAGGCAGGGTGGCCGCTACCCTGCTCTGAGGGGGGCCTTCGGTTGGATGGCAAACAGATTGAGGACAACAACATGACTGCTTGCATGGAACGAAGGACGTGGAAGAATGATGGAATTAGGTAATCTTGACTCCTTCAGTGTTTTCGTTGTTAGAGAAACAGAGGAAAGACTATCGATTAGGCGCCCTGAAGGATCGGACAAACAAACATAGGGTGGCTCACCCATTAGTTCATCGAAAAAAAGGGAAGAAGGGGGGGGGGGGGGGGGGGGGAAGAACAAAAAACAACCAGTGACCCACTGTCAGAACTGGGGGTCTCAAAAATTATAACAGGCCGGCCTAGAGGAGCCCAAAAGTGAAGACCAACCTTGAGGATCTTAAATGAATCCGTGCAGTTCAGCGGCCAATAAGGGCGCCAACGGAAAAACCAACCCGAGCGTAGATCTGGGCCCGACGCCTTCAAAACTAGACGGGAACATAAAAAAAGCCACCAAGAGGAGAAAAAAGGCCAGGCAAAAAAAAAAAACCCTCTGACAGCCTGCACCCTCCAAGACACATGGAAACCATTCAACGCAGGGAAACTTGGAAAACTAACGACCAAAGGCGAAGGGAGAGGGGGTAAGCAAAAAGTTGAAGGGCCTAGATCATCACTAGTTCTCCAAGGAAGGCGGTTGGGGGTGGCAGAAGCAAAGGGAATAAAAAAGATACATTTGGCGCAGGGAAAGCCCCGGCATGTGGAAAAAACATTGGGGGTCGACAGCCATGCCTTCCGGTGGGGCAAAGGGAAGCTGAAAAGGCGGGCGACCTGGGGTCTACCACGGAAAAAAACGGGGCACGGTGTGTCGCTGGGACCGGGAGGCACAACTAACTCGAAAACACGCTGGCAAAAGCGAGCTGTAAAAAGAAGTCGAGCTTGGACGAGGGGGCATGTGGATAGGAAACCCGTGGACGGCCACTGACTGGGGGTGAAATTGGGGAACCCAAAAAACATCAAAAAAGAGCGATCCGGAAACCAAGATGGCGGACGGGGCTGATGGTCTTGGCAGAAAAAAAAACAAAACAGGAAAAGTTCGGCCAAACCGGAAAAAATTAACAGTTCAACTGTCAAACTTTTGGCGGGAAGGGGGGGGGCCTACCGACTGGGGGTGCAAAAAAAAAAAAAAAAAAAACTGCAAGAAAATCTCAAAAAGACCGACCCGGTGAAGGGGGAAAAAATTCAAGAGGGTTCCCAACTGAAGCAAAGGCGGATGCAAGAACTCTGGGACCAAAAAGAAAAAAAAAACCAAACAGAAGTTGGGTAAAAAAAAAGTTGGTGGGACTCAAAAAAACCAACACACGACACGAAAGCTTTGCAAAAAAAAAAAGGAACAAGTGTATCAGTATGCTTTCATTCGTGTAACTACCAAATCGAAGTTCGGGGCAACTCACTAGGGACAAGTAAAGGGCGGGTGTCGAGGGAGGAGACCAAAAATATCAGGACAAAAACTGTGCATTAAGACCATGGAAAAAAAAAATGTGCAATCCCGCCCCACAGGCAGCTGTTGTCGAAGCTCAAAAAAAAAAAAAGAGGTGTTCGAAATGGGGAGCATGCTGTCCGCGGCTGGGGAAGGAAGGAGGCGGCTGCAAGCTGGGGTGGTTGGAAACGGAACTCAACAGACCAGAAAACGAAAACAGTCAAACGGGGTAAAGATAAAAGGTCGAGCCCAAACGCAGCAGAGTCTCAAAGGGTCGGCAGCTTCGGGGGGGTGACGCAGTCAAACGGTTCGACAAGCAGCACAAAATCCCGAGGTGGACCTAGAACCGGCTGGGGACAAAGAGAAAAGAAGTCTTCGTGGAACGTCAATACAACCGCTTTCAGCCGCGTCCCATAAAAGAACCTCTCACACTGTCTACGCCGAACGACGAAGACAAAGGGGGCTGGGGTTTTCAGCCTAGCAAAAAGGACTTAATGGGTGGGGAACACTCCAGGAGGAAGCATGGTCTTAACTACGCCAAAAAGATTTGGGGGACTTCAGGAACAAGTGGGTATCGGGGTGTGTTAGAACGTGAAAAAAAAAATTCTTGGAGCATACGTCCAACCCGACTGGGCATGGGGGGGGCACAAAGGAGGAGTCGCACCTTACAAAACGCCAGTCACATCGACGGTGTCGGCCAGTACCAAGTGGGGGGGTGACCAAAAAAAAACTTCAAAACAAGGGATCACCTGGGCGGGCGAAATAGCCGACAGGTAATTACGAAACCTCTGTCACTGCTGTTAGCGAGACAATAAAAAACAACTAAGATGATGGGGTTAAAACGATCAACGAACAATTACAGGTTGGTAAAGACTCCAGGGGGGCGAATACTGGACTGGGGGCCTCATTGAACATCACAACTGAAAATCCGGGGAGGTGGGGGGAGAACTTGCGTTGGCAAAAAAAGACGAACGGCATTCAAACAACCCTAGGGGAACTTAAGGAGCTTCATAGTTGATCTTACCACGAGAGCCAACCTCCTACGCAAAGCAGGCTGAAAGACACCGGGGGAAAAACCAACACAAAAGGGGGGTCAGAATCAGTCGGAACCCAGAGGTACAGAGGGATAAGTACGGGGGAAATGACAGGTAAAAACAGAAGGGGATAGCAAAAACAGGGGTGCAAATCTTACATCGAAACTGTTTGCGGACTCAGTGTTTCGTTCGAGGCAAGGGGGGGGAAAGGTAAGCGGAAAAGAAGGAGGCAGGACTCAGCATCCCGAAGAAAAGACAACAAAATTACGTAAACGCTCAAAAAGGGAGATTTCGAAATCGACCAAAAAGAGGAGCGTCGGGGGGTAAAAAAGGAAAAAGCAAAAAAAACAAAGTAAATTAGGCCGGCATAAAAACAGCAGTTACCCGGCCAGGGGGGATCGGGGCACAGGGGCGCGCCAGATTGACTCACAAAACAAACAAAACCAAAAAACGACGGGCACAAGAACCCCCGAATTAGGGGAACGGCCGGCACGGGCGGACAGTGGGGAAGAGGAAAAAACACCCAATCGAAAAAACCGCACCCGGAATCCGGCGGCTTCACGGCAAACGACACCATAACCGACCAACCAAAGTGGGGGACTCTCGAATAGCGGGGATCCCCGTCGACACTCAGTAGGGTTCCGGGGAATGGACCAAAGATAGGTCTTGGTAAAATGGAAAGCGTAATGTCAGCAAAAGGGGATGACATCCACGGGTTGCCAAACGGGGGAAACGCCCAGAAGGGAAATAGTCCAGGCACGGGGGACAAAGGGCGGCAACGCCCGTCACAAAAACCCAAAGTCCGGTCGGAGGGAGCGAAAACCAGGAGCAAAAAAAACGGGGTGCGCCCAATCCCAAGATGAGAAAACACTCGGTCCCGGGGGACTCGTTTTCAGGTACACAACCAACAAAACACAAACCTTCACTCCCACCTCAGTAGGGGGTGAAGAGGCATCAAGGAAAGGGGACAGACAAAATGCCAATCCAGACCTGGGGGGGGTCACACTCGAAAAAAGACAAAATCGATCCAAGGCAAAAAGACAAGGGTGAGAAAAAGGAGGGGAGGGCACAACGACAGCTGACTTCATTGGTGATCGGGGCGAGGGTTGTTATGAGAAAATGGGCCGTCCAAAGGAGCAGTACCCACCAGGAAAACGATTGCGACCGGGGAAGCAAACCAGGGGCCGTTTCACGAAGAAAAGCCGCCGCCACCCCATCAAAACGAAGGGCATGGAATCCGCACGAAGCGGCCGAACACCGAGGTTACAACGACGAACAGGGGGCGGAACGAAAAGTAGGGGCCCTGGCATGATGGTGGGCGGGGGGGGGGGGGGAGATTCAGGTGGAGGGGACTCGGGGATCGAGAAACTTGGCGGGAACTTTTGTCAAGGGGGGAAAAAAAGGACCACGCCCTAAGAAAGAGAAACAGACGAAAACTTCTGGAACAGGGTCAGGCCATCGCCGGAATACGTCCCTCGAGGTACGGGGGAGGGGGGGGGGGAGAAATGAGTGGAGGAGGGGTTCAGAAAAAAAAGCAGGGTGGCTGCGGCACCAAAAACGAAGACCCCTCATGAACACAAGTCAGAATAAAAAAACCAGGGGGAGGGGGGGGTCAACAGGCCTTAGGGCAGGTTAAAAAATCTATCAAGGGACGGGAAAATTCAAAAAAATTGCGAAGGGTGAAAGAAACCCCACACTCACTGGTCCCGTTGACAGCCAATCAGGGATAGTGTCGTGAAAAAACAAGTCGGACAGACCCCCCCCGGACGGACGGGGCCGAAAGGGGAAACCCTTCACCATGCGGTTTGAGGGGGATAAAAAAAGGGGTGTCTCACACACTAACAAAGGGGGGACCCTCGGGGGGCAAAACTCACGCAAAAAAACCTGAAACACACCCAGGCTAATGAATCGGACTGCCACTAGGATCACACTCTTCGTTATCAAAACTTGGGGGGCCCATGGCAGGGGGGGGCAGAAGTGGAATAAAAAGGGGGGGGGACTGGGATGCCAAAGAAGAATATGACTCTGAGAAACCAAAAGAAAAACTCCATATTCTGACGAGTTAATATGACGAGTGGGGACTGGGCCTTGGTGGACCGAACGGAAAAGATCAGGAGCGGCCCAAAGATAAGTTGTAGACTAAGGTTAAGTTGGCGAAAGGTCCTTCCCTTTGGTCAGGGCGAAAAAAAAACATGGGAGAGCATCAACCTCAGGGGTGGGAGGAAGGACGCCACACAGAGTACAATGGGGCACAGGGAGCAAGGGGTGATCATTCGTCGCAATGCTAACAGTGGAAAAAACGGACAAAGGTGACTGTGGCCAACCAAATCGGTTGAAAAACGGGACCAGACCGGTCATGCCATGAGCCAACAGAACAGGGTGCAATGGTAAACGGTCGCACTAAAAAGACAAAGAAAAAAGTAATCCACCCGCTTGCTCGGTTGTAGTGTCAAAACACCACCAAACATCGCCTGGGGAGGATCCAGAAAAACCAACAAGAAATAACTCAAACAATCAGTCGTAAAGAAGCCGAAACCTGAAGTGTGGGCAACCCAAAATTACCTAAACGGAACTAGTCGCCCAGGCGTCGGGAATCAAATAAACTAACAATAAAATCAGGGATTGGGGTGTACCGTCGAGTGTTCAAGGTGGGGGGGGGGGGAGAAACGAGGGGGGAGTGATAAAAAACGTAACGAGGAGTCAATCAAAAAAAGCCACTAACCCAAAACCACTGCCCCGTTTCAGAAGAACTATCACCTTAAAAAAACGATTATGACCAAGGGGAAAAGGCAGACGAACCTTTCAGTTATCGACGACTAACTGAAAGCGCGTCGTGTCATCGGTAAAGGTTGGCCACTCCCGAAAGTCAAAAAGGAATCGGTGAAGAAGAGTTTGTCGGAGAGCAGCGCCATGGGGGGGGGGACAAGCAAAAATCAGCCAATCCGGCCGCCTAAACAAGGAGTGGTGGAGGAGAGTGGAGAGGACCCAAGGGGGGAGCAAATACCTCGGTACCCAAAAGGACCCAGACAACGGGCACGTTTTCTGGGTTTTGGTGCACAGAACACGGCCGAACTGGTATCCAGGCGAAGAGGGGAAAGGCAGTTGGGCGGAAGGTGTTTAACGCTCAAAAAAGCTTTTGAATGAACAGAAATTTGTTTTTCAACACAACCCCAAAGCCCGGGTGGACCAAGAGTGTCGCCGGAAAGATCAAGCTGGGGAAAAGGAAAAAGAAGCCACGGAACCATTGGACAGGATAAAAAAAGACCTACGGGAATTAAGCTTCCCTGTTGGACACAAAGACTTGGACCATCCGGGGGGGGAAGGACAACGAACCAGGAAGGGGAAACCATGGTTTTTAGTTGTAACGGTAACGCCGGGACAATGTCGACGGCACAGGCCCCGGGATGACCCCCATGGGTGGCACAACCTGTATGTTGGTCAAGTTAAGACACACGAATGGCAAGAACAAAAAACAGAAAGCTCGAACAAAGGGGGGGGTTTTGAAACTCAGTGGACAGGGGGGGTGGGGGTGGGGGGGGGGGGGGGGGTGGGGGGGGGGGGGGGGGGGGGGGGGGGGGGGGGGGGGGGGGGGTGGTGGCGGGGAAGGAATGTCGAAGGGAAAAGGTTTGTGGCAGGGGTCGGAAAAACAGTTTTGGCCCCAGGGTTCAAAACCCATTGGGTCCACAACGGAACAACAAGACGGCTTAAATCCCGGTTAGGAGGACGTGACTGTCAGAAGGAGAAGGACGGTCTCATAATCTCCAGAACTGGACACCAAAACGGGAGGAGGAAGTGTAATCGTAAAAAGACCTCCAGGGGAGAAAACAAGGTAAAATTTACACACAAGAAGACTCAGGGGGAATTAAAAAGGGAGAAAAAAAAACGGAAAAGAAAAAAAAGAAACGCAAAAAAAGGGGGCGGGTTGCCGGGGGGGGCAAAACACTTTGGGGGGGGGGGGGGTGGGGGGGTACGGAAAAAACTATTCCCCAAGGAAAGAAACACAAAAACAACTTCTGGGGAATCACTTTCAACAAGAGTCAGGAATAAGTTCTCGGCCAAAAACAAAACTAATGAACGGGGTGAATTGGGGTTCGGCCAAGAACCAAATCAAGAAGAAACACCGACACGAAAAGGACCACAAAGGAGAACAAAAACAGGAAATTGTGTCCACCTGGGGGCGTACGCATAAAGGGACCGGGACGTTGTTGTTACCCAGGGGAGGGGGGGGCCCAGGTGTGGAACCACTAAGGGAAAGCCACACAACAAAACCTTCCACCACTTTTTCCTCCGTTTGAGGCCCTTACCAGGGACCACCGGTAAATTCTAAAGTGAAAGAAACCCTTCCGGCAGGGTGAAAACAAAAAACCTTTCGGTGCCGCGGACGTTAGGGAGGGGAATAAGGCGGGAAACGGCCTAGGGGAGTAAAAAGAAACACTTGGGGGTTGTCCGGACCACAATGTCCCCGTCCCGCAAGTAGAAAACCGACGCATTGGTAAACAGGGGTGGGTTAAGGTCAAAACAACGGGTAGAATGGTGGAGGGAAAAACACGGTTGAGCCGAAACACCAACGAACCGTGGGGGTTGGGGTGGTAGGGACAAAAAATTTCCTTCCATGGTGCTGGGGGGGTTCGGCCGCAGAAAAAGGGAAAAAAACCAGAGGGGCGGAAAATGTTGCTTTCTTGTACTCGGAACAAGATGGCAGTTCAGGTCCCTCAATCGATCTAGTGGGCCAAAAGGACCAGTTTGAAGACGAAAAACGGAAGGGGGCGTACTCAAAAATGAGGGAAAAAAACCGAACCAAAAACACTTTTCTTTCTTAATTATGGGGAAAAATAATGCAAATTCCGTTAGGATGAACCGCAGGAACAAACGCTCCGCCCGGGACGAAGACAAGGATCTAGGGGCGAAAACGATCGGGGGGGGAAAAGTCGCGTCGGAGTACAGGAGGGAACATACCTGCCGCAAGGGTGGTAGGGAATCCTGGACACACCACAGTAGAAAGCATGCAAACAAAGTAGCAACACCAAGAAGTTACGACGCCTCACGCGAAAAAACAAATGTGTGGCTCACCCCCAAACCGGGGTGAAATCAGGCAAAGGGTACTAAAAGACCAAAAACTCCGGGGGAAGGTGTGGTGTGGGGTTAAACCGGCGATTGTTTTGGGGAAACACACGACATCAGGGGACCACTCGACTTTTACGGCCCAATGTGAAAATGGGGGGGGGGACCCCAGCTGGCCCCCCAATCAGTAGTGCGGGGTTGGGTTTAGTCGGCACCATGGCTGACAAAGGGTTGTACAGAATCGTCTGGGGGCAAAGGAATGGGGAACGATAGTGTCCCATTCACACCGGCGACGGGTGATACAGGCATTGGTCCTCCCCCGGCCCCGGAATCTGATCAGTGGGGTACCGCGTCCCTCGCCACATGTCTGGTTAAACCGGGTGGGGGGGCTAAAAAGCGGGGAAAACCAACCCTCCCAATCTGAACCCGAAAACAAGTCGTCCACGGTAAAGCCCGCCAACACCCCCCGCATAACCCAGGGGAGGGAAAAAAGGGGGCAATGGTGGAGGGGGCTCAACACCGCCGAAAAGGGTGTTGGGGTTATCGTTGGATAAAAATCACCGCCCGGGGAAAACTCGTTTGGGCCGAGGGAAGAAACTAGACTTTTGATAGGGTGGGTTGTCGGACGGGGAAAACCCGTGAACCTCAGAGGTTGCTTTAAGGGGGGCTTTAAACGGTATGATTTCGACAAACCAGCAAAACCTAAAGGACCCTTACGGGGGATAGTGTCAAAACGCCCGGACGGGTGGCGAAATGACCAACAAGACCGCCCGCCAGAAAAAAAAAGAAATTGGGGGGGGGGCTAGGAGGGAGGGGAAGATCACCTAGCCTGAAGGAAAAAATGTGCTTGGCAGTCACCGCGGGGAACGGTGAGGTGGGTCATCTACGAAGGGCACAAAAAAACAGGAAAGGAGGAGGAATATAGAGATGGTCAAACGAACCGGGCGCTTGGGGGGGCTTAGGAAAAAATCCTGAATCGGGGGCTCGAACAGCTCTAGCCACCAACAATGACAAGAAAATGCAGGGGAGGGGGGGGACGGTGTTGTGAAGTTTCAAGACCAGTCGGACAGGGGAGGAAACGACCGGGGGGGGGCTTTGGGGGCGAACTAATACGACCCGAAAACGGACGCAACACTCACAAGGAACTCCAGGCCGAAACTAACTCGGGACGACTCGAAGGCCGGCCCACGAGGTGTGAAAGTTGTTAAAAAACACCACACGTAATCAAAACCCAAAACATGGGCTTGCGGAGAAAAAGAACATACTTTGGAGCACTTGAGAGGTGGGCGGAGTTCAAAGGGCCCAACAATGCGGGGGTCGGGGTTGGGAATCCTGGTGAGGGGAGGAAAACCGGGGAAGAGGAAAAACACACCAAGTTTTACGACCCCGGGGAGAAGGACTAACGAAAGAAATCTTTCCCGGCATCGGGGGTAAAACCTGGACACGTATCAAGTAGAAGGGTAAACGGGGTCAAAACCGACAAACCTGTACGTGTGGTAGACGAGTGAAAACGGACAACCCCATAAACGCCATTACTGACTAAAAACCAGGGAAATACTCACCTACGTGTCACCTTTGACATGGGGGGGTCAAAAACTTGACGAAAAAACCGGTGCACTTGGGGCAGCTACACCGTAACGTGGGAAAAAAAATAGGAGGGGGGGGAAAAACATTAACTCATCAAAAAAACAACACAAAGGACGGGGAGGGGTAGGGGGACTTCAAAGAGAGGGAAAACCTTGGGGGGGGGGTAATATCAGCAAGGGGGTAGCTGGGGGGTGACCACAGGAACTAGGACCAAAAAGCCCAGGGTGTAGCAGAGGGGGGTGACGACTCAGGAAACGAGCCGGGTTTTGGGGAAAATGGGAATTCAAAAAAACACCTGGCGGCGTACGGGACAAAAACAAACCACGAAGAGAAACTGTCCACGAGAGGAGCGTAAGAAAGAAGGAATTGGGTTGGGGGAGGGAATCAGGATCGGTTGGAGAGGCCTAAAGAAGAAAAAGGTTCTGATTTTACCAAAATAAATATTGGCAACACCACAGACTTTGTTCTTGGGTTACTCCTTAGGAGGACAGCAAAACCGGGAGTGTTTGTCCGCCACAACGGTGGGGACACCAAAGTAAGAACAGGTAACTTAAAAAAACCTGCATCGGGTCGAGAGGAAACGGGGCAATAACCTCTTGGGGGACCGACGAGGAAAGAACACCCACCGCACCCAAGACAAAACAACCAGGGGGGGGACCCGACGGGGGGGGAAAACGTTGGGATGTTGGGGTGTCAAATTCGTCAAACAAACGTCCGCCCACAAAGAAAACATAAAATAAAGACAACCGTGTGGAACCGAAAAAAGCTAAAAAAAATTTGTTTTCCAGCGGAGGGAAGGTAACGGGGGGAAGGGACCCCAAGAATGAAAACGCCCTCACCTGGAGGCCCCGGCCAGCTAAAGAAGGACCTACAGAAAGAGGCCAATCACACTGACAGGTGGGGTGGGGAAAGAACCCTAAGGGACACCCGGTAAAAAATTAACAAGTACCTGGGGACAATTTAAAGGTCCCGAACGTAGAACGGGTGGGGGTTGGGGGTGTTTGGGCCCTCGGGGGTGCCCGAAACAATTTTCCACCACCTACCAAAACCCATGACGGGCCACGAAGGGAACAGATGCCCGAACAAAGAAAACCCGCAACCAAGGGGGGGGGGCAAACTAGGCGGACTTATTGGGAAGGGCGGCTGGGGATTTCACAAACAGAAGGACCAGGAAGGGATTGTGGTGGACCTAAACGGAAAAAAGGTCAACGAGGGGAAACAAGGTTCGGGCAACAAAAATCCGAAAAAAGAATGTTGGGGTGGCAGCCGGGGTAATACCACACTTCAATTGAGGTGAGGGGACCCTTAAGTGGGTTTACGTGGAAGGGGGGTTCCCGGCCAAAAAAGCAAAAAGTCTCCTTGGGCAGAAGTGGAGAACCGGTACACCATCCCTACTCAACCCTTTAAAGGCGAGACCAAGATTGGGGACGCCGGCCCAGGGGGCCCTTAACACAAAAAAACGCCGGGCAAAGGGGGGGCCCAAACTGACGACTCCCCAACAAGGAGAGAAATTTGGTAGGGGGTGTGGTGGCAAACGACCTGAACTTACCCACCGGGCAAAGGGCAAAAAGTGCCAACTTGATACCAGGTCCCTCCCCCAGGAAAAAAGGACCAAAGGGAAGGGGACAGGTAGGCAGGGTCTGGTGGTGTGGGGACTGTAGTAGGGTTCTGACGTACACATTCTGAACAAGGGGGGGTTCAAACGCCACCCACGAAACTCTGGGTCCAACACGGAAAAGGGTGTCCTGCTCCTGGAAGGAGAAAGCAGCAGTCAACCCTTCAAGGGGGGGACCCTTCGGTTCTCTGGGGGTTCCCCTGGGTGGAAAAAAAAAAAATTATCCCACCCTGAAAAAGGAGGGACTTGATCATACCGGTCGGGGCAGGAGGAACATTGTAACCCGCAGCACTAGGTACGCTACAGGAAAACAAGAAATTGGGTACTGAGTCCGGTGGAAACAGGCCAAGTATTGGAAATTCAAAAAAAAAAAGATTAGCGAAAAAGTGCCGAAAGAATTGCAGGAACAGGAAAAAAAAAGAAACTGTTGAGTTGCGCTGTTGCAGGGTGTCCTCACTGGAAAAATCGAGGGAAGGGGGTGGGGAAGGGGGGTCCTACGGGGGGGGTGAACTGAAGCTGGAGAGGACGAAAGTCCACAAAGGATTCAACCGAGACCAAGCAGTTCAAGGGCTCAGTGACACAATGAAACCGATGGAAAAATACGGACGGAAAAAGCATTCGCCCGTGTCACGGCAAAACAGCAGACGAAAATGAGATACTCCTTCCCCCACTGTGGGAAGGTCGACGTGGATGAGCACCTGAAGGGACTAAGTTGAATGGGGGGAGGTGGTTTCACGAAGGGGTCTGCACGATGAAACAGGTAGAAGGGGGATCAAAAGTCCAAGCCACACGTCAGGACAACCACCGGGAACAACCGACTAAAAACCTTTGACAACTGGCACCCGATCCGGGTGGGGGCGATTCGGTCATAAGTGTTGGGGGGGGTGTGAAATGTCCCGTTCTTTCAGGGGGGGGGGAAACCA
>Ga0179593_1292367_pt1 | contig 30416 bp, 34 predicted proteins | sample CZODoug2_1_08_16_FD_185931 | JGI IMG/M metagenome (GOLD analysis project Ga0179593, IMG submission 185931) | Vadose zone soil fungal communities from Angelo Coast Range Reserve, California, USA - CZODoug2_1_08_16fungal (PacBio error correction) | ecosystem: Environmental > Terrestrial > Soil >...
ATGAAGAATTGCATGCGCGCGCTTTCAAATTGCGGGGACGAGATGCTGCAGAAGGGAAGGGGGGGGGAGTTGATCAAACTAGGATCAGCGTGCAACATGGAAATAGCGCGTGAGAGCGCTAAACAGCAGAGTCTTAAGGGAAACAAAAAGGTATGAGCGGGGAAAAAGGAAAAAAGGCGAAACGTTTGCTCACACACTTACCGCAGGGTAACGTCACTTCAAGAAAGAGAGTCCAAGAAATCCCGACAGGAGAGGGGGGAACGATCAGCGCATGAATGAAGACGCCCGGATTGGCAACCAACATCAAATCAGAACACAAAAGGGGGGGCATCCTCTATGAGGGGGGGAGGAGAAAAATTCGAATGGCCAGCACATCTCAAGGAAAAAAAGAAAGAGAAGGCATGGGTAAACCAAAATTTCAAAAGCAAGGAATTGGGCCATACCGCGGGGGGTTCAATGGAAAACAAATCAAACTAGAAAAAAAAAAGTTTGGTTGTCGAGTTAGAGAGAAGGACAAAAGAAGAGGTAAGAGATCGCGAAGAGACGAGAGTGTCGAAAGGGGAAGTCGCGGAAAACTCAGGGGGTGTTGAAGCACAAGGAGAAAGCGGGATAACCTTAAAGAAAAAGAAAAGAAAAAATCTCTCAATGTGGTTGAAGAAGGCAAGCATTGACAACGAGGCCAATGTGTCCCCAGAAAGAGGCGTGGGACCGAGACCGTACATGGAAAGGGGGAAAAGGAAAGGAATCAGGAAGACAATGAGGGAGAAAGAAGAAACATTCTAGATCAATTGTCCGCAAATCTCGAATGGGAAAATCAAAGATCCAGCTAAACGGAGGACTGGCCTTGGTAAGATAGTTACAGATCGAAGGCGGGGAAAAAATACCAGTCGTCGAAGGTAGGGAAAAAAAAAAAGAACGTGTTTGTGGCTGGTCCGCAAAGATCGAGGGGGAAAAAAAAAGACGCTGGGTATCTTCCAGAGTTCGAAGGAAAATCGAAGAAAAAGAACAAACGGAGTGAGATACGTACAGAACGGAGGAGAAAGATAAAAGCTTATGTAAAGAGGAGCATGAAGAAAAGAAAAAGCGAACTCTGTCTCCAGGGGTTGCGCAAGGCACGAACCTGTTGTGGGCAGGGAGAGTTCTTGTCGACTGACGCCCCAAGCAGCGACGGGGAGCCCGGATCGGATTTCAAAACCTTAGAAAGATGGGCGGAACAAGAGAGCGAGAGGGGGAGGGGGGTTTCAAAGCCGTAAAAGGAAGGTCGTTAACCTTTCCTGGTTCCTGGGTCCAGACTTCGGAGGATTAAAGGCACAACAAAGGGAACGGGCGGTCAAAGTGGCTGTCAGCATTGTCCCCCTGAACAGGATGGGGAGGGACGACAGAAGGAAAACTCTTGACTCACAGAGCCTGTTCTTCAAATAAGAGAAGGGAAACTAAACTTCCCGCCCCGCCGTCGAGCTTCGGGGGCTTTAGAGGGCCGCGTCCGGTTTTCTAGCGGCCTCGAAAGAGGTACCGCAAAACGCAAAGAATAAAAAGGGAATTTCCTTTCTGGCTCGCGGCGTCGGTGCAGGCCAAAAGGGCGCCAGCAAGTTTGTCTTCGGTGGTCAATGTCGTGAGGAAAAGGGGAGTGAGGCGGGACCCGCCATAAAAATCTCCGTTTTATCGACCACAAAAGGGAATCTTGGGAGGGCACAGCTAAATTGGGGTACGCCCGGCGAAGTGCCAACGGACAGGAATAGTCTGAAGAAATACAGCCGCGTAGGATGAAGGCGGGGATTCCTGAAGAAGGATTCGATAAGGGGACCGCTCTGGAAGAAAAAAATGAACGGTGACGGTTGCAACGAACGTTTGGCTTTGGTAAAAAACAATTGAGGGACAAAAGTCCATGAGAAAAGGTAAAAGTGAAACGGGGAGTTGTGAAAACGAGAATCAAACCCTCGGCAGTGTGACTCTGGATCGAGGGGTGGGGGAAAATAAAGAAATCCGTCTATAAGTGGACCCCGGGGTACATAATCAGGGACTGCTGCCAGCAATTAGGACGCAGACTATAAAAAGTCCTGATGGACGGGGCTGGCCGCAGTTAACCGCACTGATTTGGGGATCTCAAAAAACCAACGTTAATTGACAGGCGCGCCAGGGAAGGCGATAAGTCACGCCAACAGCAGTTTCAAAGAGAAATATCAGGTCAAGTAACACATGAGCGCACCGAGCATGCAGGCAACACCGGACGATCTTAAGAAGTTCCAATGAAAATCTGCCAGGGGAAAGTTTAGATGTTGACTCTGAGAGGGTGCTGGCTGACGGGACTTAACAGCTGAAGGAGACGCTTCGAAGGAAAGAATCGAAAACAAACCAAACGCCTTGAAATCAAGCGAGGACGAACTAAAAATTTCACAGTTTCCACTTGAAGAGACATGGGAGGGGGGGGAACGCGGCGTGTCAACAAAACAAGACGTCGTCAACAAGGGCGGGCAAAACTGCGTTCGGGAGCCGGATATCTATGAACCCTACGGAGTAAGTGTCGGAACTAGGATGGAGGTAACGCACGCTTCGTAAAAAACCGCGCAAGACAAGGAAAAAACGTTTGGGCAATCGAGCCCAGAAAGAGGGGAAATAAAGGGTGACAGTGGCAGGACGGTGGGGAAGGAAGGGTCACGAAAAAAGTTCGAGATTTCAGGGGGCCGGGCGAAAAAAATCGATGATCTGGTTAGAGAGACCGCAGTGAGAGGGATATGGGGGGCGGGGATAAGCCAAGCGAGTGTGGAAGAGTTCAACAGCTCGTCGGGAACTTGGGGGGACCTTTTCGGAAGTAATCAACGAATTCCGTTAGAGTGAAAGTTGGTGAGTCTCGGTCCAGTTCAATCTGCGAAAGAAAAACGGTCGCGGGGCAGGGCAACCTAGAAAGGGGGCCAAAATTAGGTGAGGGTTTGTAAGAGTGGGCTCGCAAAATGACATGGGGGTGGGGGCAAACGTACGAATCGGTTAGAAAGGGAAATAAAAACAGGCCTGTTTTCGATGTGGGACGAGGCGTGCAAACAAGTGTCTGCGGGTGCCGCTGTACAATTTAAAACGAAATCATGCGTTGTCTAGCGACCGGTACAGTCAGGGAAAAGGTAACCTGCAAAGCAAAGAAAAAGCAGAAGGACTAAAAAACTCGTTCACTGGGACGCCGGGGGAACCGCGACTATATTTTAACGATAATAGCAAGGTTGGCTTGCTACGGAGGAAGAAGGTCGCGGGGCCGGGGAATGATAATGTGAAGCGAAGCAAAGCAGGCGCTCCTGACCAATGCGGCCAAAAGAAGGGGGGGGAAGGCACTTCCATGTAGTACGCAAGTCCGCGCGTTGGGAAGAAAGAGTACGATAAAAAAAAAAGAAACAATGGAGGCAAAGATAGATACCAAAAAAAGGGACTTTGACGGGAGGAAACTGTTGGAAACTGGAAAAAAATCCGGTCCGAGGCCAATGTAGCGCGCATTCTGCGAGCTTGAAGAAAAAATTTGTTCTATAACCAACCGAGGGATACGCGAAAAGAGGGCAAGAAACATCACACTAGAAGAAAAATACTGAATCAACTCGGGCCTTTAAAGGAAAAGGGCTGCCGTTTTTACGTAACCGTGGGGATTTGGGGGGACAATCTGCGGAAAAAACGGGAGAAGAATTCGGGGCCAAAAGAACGGATACGAGATAGACCGTCCAAAGGGGGGGGGCAGATTCCGACGAGGATCAGAATTACGTGCCCAGAGGAATTAGTCAATACGGGAAGGAGCGAGAAGAAAAGGTAAGACCATAGAAGCAAACAAATCAGATACATGGGTTTGGGAGGTGGGAGGCATGTTTCATGACCGTGACCTCGACAGTCGCGCAAGATTCGGGAAAAAAAATAAGAGAGGAAGAACGGTAAAGAGTCGAGAAGACTCGGTATCATAAAAAAAAAAACGAATGGAAAAAAGACGGGGGAAAAGGAGACTCCGGAGTACAAGTGTCGAACCATTAGCAACACAGGGCAAAGCCTCCGAGAGGAAGTAAACTACAGAAACAATCACAAGCCCGAAAAAGCGACGACGGTGAGGGAACAAGAGAAGAAGGAAGGAAACTCAAGGAACTGAACCCGTTGCTTGTGGGAATCGTCTGGGCGAAAAGCAGGTTAATCGCCACACTATACTGAAGTGACGATGGCATGGTGTGAAAGCACGAGCTGAGGAAAGGAGCGTAAGGATCGGCGGACTTCCGTGAAGGGAGCAGCATCCTCACGGTTGTGAGGGTCACAAGAGTAAGGAAAAATATAAGTTGGGTCCGCCAAAGGGGGGGCGGGAGTCGAGGCGAGGTTCTCGGGCTAGGACCCAAAGCGGGTCGCCCCTGAAATGGAGGATAAATGGGCATCGGTATAAGAAAAAAACTGTACGGTCTGGGAAAAAAAAAGGGAAGGGTGGTCCGATCAGCAACCAAACAATCTCTGTCTGACAGCGGGGGCCCGCACTACAATATGAAAAGATCTCAAGGAACTCAACAACATGTGACAAACCGAGAAAAGCGGAGGGGGCAATGTCGAAAGGCAATAGAAAGCAGGAGAAAGGTGGAAAAGGAGAGGCCGCGCCGGTGGTGAGAGGTGTGTGGCGAGAAATCTCCGGGACCACAGGAAGGAAAAAGGGAGGAAAAAAAGGGGGCGGAGGAAGAAAGGCGCGCTCTGATAGGAGAAAAAAAAAACTGACACATGAAACTAGGGGGCGGTTCAAAAAGATGGCGAAACAGCCCTTACGGCGAACTCCCAATATTAAAGAATGCTGCGGGACAGGACAGGCAGGATTTAAAGGGGGGCGGGGGGACTCTCGAAAGGGAACTGTGGGGATTACGATCATGCGGGACAAGGCAGGGACGTTGAGACATAAGCAGGGGGGTAATTAAGCGGAAAAAGAGGGTAGAGAGGACGACGGCGCGAAGGGGGTTAGTGGGAAAAACTAGCTTCCAAGAAAGAAACTTAACAGGGAAAGAGGAAAAAGATCAAGAATTAAAGCCATGGGGGGGGGAAGAAAAAAAAAGTTCGACACAGGTCTGAGTTCGAATGTAAGAGAAGGAGGATTGGCAGGAAGAAGTGCGAAAAAAAAAGAGAAAAGGTGGAGGGCAACGGGCAAAAATTCTATCATGGGGTGGCAGTGATCAAAGGAAATCTGCCATATTCAATTCCACAGACGCGTGTGGCGAAGAAGACCAAATGGAAACGGGCGGGTTGGGAAAAAGACGAACTGAACGTTTGAAAAAAAAAAGAAAAAAGTCCAGCGTTTACGGGCGGATGTTCGAGAAAACGCTGCGGGTCCAAAGCGGGGGTCCGGAAGAGCGGGTTATAATACGTGGCTGGGGTGGCGGAATTGGGTAGGGAAGTTCCTCAAGCAGAACTGGTGACACGGGAGGGGGAGGACTCACTTCAAAAATAAGATGTCAATAAACGAACCACACGTCAACAGTGTATGCTGAAGAAATAAAATGGGGGGACCGAAGGTCATTGTGCTTCCAGAAAGGATTTCGCCGAGGAAACCTGGGGTTAAAACAGGGAAAAAAAGTGGAAATGGGACTCCACGTACAAGTTCAAATACACATACGAGACATGGTCCGCCAATGCCTTTCGAAGAAAATCACCGTCACGCGACACGTCGCGCTCGCGAAACAGAGAGGTTCTGGAGAAAAATGAACCAAACAATTTCGTTTCGGCTTGGGGCCAGTGCTGGAATCTCAGTGCAAATGTGATCACCAGAGAGTGGAATACCTCGGGAAAGTGCGTTAAAGATCGTGGGAGTGCATTGTTGCAGCAGGAATCTCCGTGGAAGCGGGAATTGAAGAGAGAGAGTCAAGCTGGAACCCCGTGGAAATGGAGGGGGGTCGGGGAAACAAACGAGGGAAATTTGTTTAGTAAGCAAAAGACTGGAACTGAGCTGTCACCGCCGTTGTGCCTGCAGGAGGGAACAATGTTGGTGTCGCACTAGCCTAAAAGAGGGGAGAAGGCGCCCATAGCATCGCCGGGGGACGACCAATGTAGACTGCTGTGAGGCATACTACGAGAAAGAGTAGTGCGCCTCGAGATGTGTCGGGTAGCCTGGAGGAACGTGAGCGGAGGGGAAAAAAATATGGCCCTACTTAGGTCATGCGTGAAAAGAACTTCGATTGCTGCCGTGGGGAAAGATTCGCGTGGGAGGGCAGGTCGCACGCAAGTACTCCGTATGGGGAGGAGGGAGATCGTTTTCCGGCTAAAAACGCGACCGCGTATCGCGGAAAATATCAGTTGCCTAAACGGAAAAAAGTCAAAGAAAATGTAAAGAGAGACGGAAGAAACTCGCCAGAGAGGGTGTGACGTTCTAAAGACAACAATTCTGCAAAGAGGCGGCCAAGACGGTGGTACTTAACGGAAAGGAGTACACGAGGGAGTACGCATACGGATCAACAAAAAAAAATTTTTGGAGTCTGAAAAAGGACAGGAACGAAAGCGCCTGGGAATTGAATAGGCTGGCAAAGAATAGTTGGGAGGAACTAACATGAGAGGTGGCGCAAAAAAAACCAGTTCTAGGGAGGAAGAAAAAGGGGAAAAAATATTTGCCGGGGAAAAACTAAATCGACACGCTTAACAGCGTCGGATCAAGGAAATCTAACAGGTGGTCGTAAAAGGGGAGTTGGGTAAGGGAAAGGCAACGTTTCGCACAGGGGGGTAAACAGTCGCGCCGGGGTCTTTAATGGCAACTTGAACCGGAGGGGAAATGGAGCGCTCGAAGAAAAGAAGCTGGATTAAAACACGTTGTCAAAGTGGGAATGAGGGGTCTGTTCACAACAACACAATCCAAGGAGTCGAGAGCGGCAGTCGGGTGCTCGCAAATGCAGGATCACAAGGATCATTAAAAAAGTTAAGGAGGGGGAGGGTTAGTCTGGCTCGCACGGCATGACAAGAGGGGAAATGTCCGCATCGTTTAAAAGCGCACCGCGGAGTGGCGGAGGAGAAATTAACGGACCACCATCAGGAAAACACGGAACTGGGACGGGGGTATTTTCGTCCTAAAAAAAAGGTACGCAAACGAAGCGCAGAGTCGGCATGTCACATAGGAAAAACGAGGACAGCGGAAGGGGGAGAGTCCCATCTGGGGGAAGTGGGGACTCGGGCAAGGATATGACCTGACGATCTTTGGGGAAAAATGGCTTGTCTCGACGGGCGCAGAGCGATCGTTTAAGCTAAAAAGCGAGGAGGCAAAAGGTGGCGCAACGAAAGAGAAACTCATAAAACCAAACCTATCACAGAAAAAAAAAAAGTCACAGCATCAGATAGACACGTCCGGGGGCAGAAGAAAGACCAGCTTCGGGTTCCAGAACTTACTATCCGCCGGCTAAAGGTAGGGGTCGGCCGACCGGGTCTGAGGGGTCGGGGTCAAAAAAAAACACCGGGGGTAGGAAAAAGGGAAATAGCGATGCACGTCTCTGAACCCGCACACACATGAAGATTCGTGAAGTTGACGTGAGTGAACGAGAAAAAGTCTCAAACCGCATAACCGGCGAATAAAAGGGTGGCTCAATTGGGCGAAATACCGAAAAGCCAGAATGCGACGCAAGACAATACCGGGGCAGGTCTAAACAGGCGAGAGTCCAGACGCCGGGAAAAGATTTCACGGTAAAACCAAAAGCGAGGCGGTTGTGAAACGATAGAAGGGAAGGTGATGATGCCTTTGAGATAGGGGGGCGACGCTGAGGGGTTGGTTACATAGCAGAAGTGGGGCTAGGCCAGGCGGATAAAGTAAGCATGACGAAGACTCGTGAGAAAAAAGGGGGGGGACGCACTGCGGGGAAAAAGACTTGGTCATACAGGAAACGGGACACATCGACCAGGTCCCAGCGGGAGCCCAATATAGCGCTGACGCTGCCGGGCTAAAAAAAGTGTGGTCTAGGTATGCACATGATTTGTGGATCCAACACCGTAAAAAAATTCCATAAATATAAAGGAACAAGGCCGGCCTGGCGTTCTCGAGTGAGGGAGTCAGCCGTCGGCAAAGGGGAAAATTGATGGAAAGAGATCGCAAGAGGAGGCCAAATACAGATAGATCTTGGCTTGGATGAAAAGGGCTTCCTTCACGAAAGGGCAATGTCCCCCGTTACGACCACGCTAACTTGGTCCACTGACCAGTAAAGGGAATAAAGGATAAGAAGGGAGTGTGAGTGACTTACAACAGGGCGGCAGTAAATAGGAAAAAGGATCACTGATAGGGGGGGTCACAAAAACACAGCATCAAGGCGCGGTCTGTCTCTCGCCCGAGAAAGGGATATGCCATTTGGTCGGTGCGGACTAGATCAAGACTTCACCGCTGTGTTCAAGCTGTATCAAGACATCAGAAACATAACTAATGGACCGTGGGGTCTAACAAACGAGGGAATGGGAAAGGAGATCCTTCATTGCACTGGAACCAGAATCAGACAAGGAAAGCGCGGCATTGCACGGGAAAGCAATGCGCGGGAATGCCTTGATCAGAGATGATATCCAAGAGAAAAGGGCCGAGTTGGAACCGGCGCAAGACATCACTCGGGTCTATTAGAGGGAGCAAAAAAATACCGTGGGAAGGGAAAAAGGATAGCCGTCGCGGGCACTAACGGGGAGGTGAATTTGCACGGAGAAGGGTTCAAACGCTCATCAGGATTGAGTTTTACAAAGCGGATGTCACTGGGGACGGTCCGCCAGACTTGAAAAGCAGAAAGGATCATCAAAGCCGGGGGAATGAGGATTGGTGGGAGGGAGAGGGGCTTCTTACAAGACAGAGAAAAAACAAGAAACAACTCCTTTGGGGCGGTGTATATGGGATTGATGAAAAAAAGGAGTCTCGGAAGCGAGAATGGCGACTCAAAAAGAATGGGGAATCTCGGCGATCGAACGCAACGAGGCGGACCAAAAGCAGCATTTCGAATAGGACAATTTACGAGTAAAGAGAAACAGAAAGAAAAGAAACCAAGAGGGAGCAAACAAAAGTCAAGAGAACTCACTACGCAGGCATCAGAATTAAGACGCGATCGTTACAAACAAGATGAAATCTGGACGAAACAGCAAAAGAAGCTTCAAGTGAGGGGCCGAAGCGGGGAAAACCAAAAATAGAAAAACGTAAAACATCATCGTTAGGGATTCTATGATGGAGGGATAGCGGTAATCGCCACCAAGTGAGTCACCGACGCGGGGAGGGGCGGGGTGTGAGAAAAAGGCAGAGGCGCACTATAAAAAAGAAGAAACTCCTGAGGTTCTAGCTTGCTCGGGGTTCCCCATTCGCCCAAAGGAAAGTTTAAAGGAAAAAAAACAGCGTTGTGAAGGGAAAAACTCTCGGGCAAAGGACAGCAATACCAAGGGAGGGAAGGAACTGGGTCATTATCAATGGGGAAACGTTTTCATTTAAGGTCGGGCATGACCTCAAGTATACGTGCAGCGCCTCTTATGTGGAAAAAAGAAGGGGGGGGGGGTGCGGACAGGAAGTAATGGCATTCGTTTCGCGATCACTGTGAAAAGAGGCGGAACCGAAAAGAATAAAAAGATCTTCAGGAGACAAAAAAAGGACTTGCAGTCTACAAAAGAGGCAGAGGAAGGGCAGAAAGGAAAAAAAAAGGTGTAAAATAAGCTTGAATAGAGCTCCCTTCGGTTGGATCCTGCGAATGTGTTCTCTACGCTTGGCGTTGGAAAAAGAGGTGGGGGCTGGCACAAAACGGGGACAAGGGAAAGGGTTGGCTAGGAAAGGAGAAAGGAAGCGCAGCCCAAATCGATCGGCTCGTTCATAATCAATTAAAGGTGACGACAATGCCACAGGGCGCGAACCACAAGGGAAAAAAGGAAGATATTCAGTACAAAGAATAAAATCGAACACAACTGTCTCGGGGCTAGGGGGAGAAAAACGGGGCTCCTCTCGACGAGAAATTAGAGGTTGAGCAAAATCTCGAAGAAAAAGGGGGAAAAAAATGCGAGGGGAAAGGGTGAGAGCGAGACAGGTACAAGTATAAGGGTAAAGGGGGTGTACAGCGAAAGACCGCGCAGAATTTAAAATAGTCTAAACTGCCGTGGTCATGGGGAAGAAAAACGTCCAATGAAAGAGAAAGATTAGGAGTTCGTTCAAGCTGGTACTGCCGTAGATCCGGGGGAGGAATGTTCGATGACGCCAACCTGGTCCTGATGGGGCAACAAGACAATCGACAAAAAATAAGAGTGAAATCCGCAATGAAAAGGGTTGGTCGGTAAGAGGGTTATGAAAGTCGGTCTCAGAAAAAAGGAATTGTCGAAGAAGACGCAACCTTGCGGCTCGGGGGCGAATTGGTTTAAAGACGCCGCTAAAAAGGGGAAAAAGAGAAAGGAAATAAAAAAAGGTGGGACACAAGTGACCGGAAGGGGGCGACGCGACGTCCAAGGGAACCTCGGTGGCCGAAATCTGCGAGAACAGAGACTGCACCTGATATTCGGAAAGAATGGGGGAGGAAGGACGCAATTCTGTATTTGGGAGGGAAAAACGTGACTGGCGGCGCGCGGAATCACGTCTGCATGCTAACTACAAATAAACACATTATCTAGCACATTCGTGGCGAAGGGGAGGTCGATAAGGAGCATGTTAATATGGTCCGGGGGGAACAAAAACGGTTGCTGCAAAAGAAAAAAAGAATGGAAAAACGTCAGTAAAGAATCGCAGGAGTGGAAGGCTAGCGGGGGGGGGAGACAACGGAAAACAGTAACGAAAAAAGAGAAGGAAGTGTAGACTCACGCGTGCTGCGTGGTGAAGAGGAAAAAAACAAATATTAAAGCGATGATTGCGCTATGCGATGGTCAGATATCAGGCTACATGGCGAGTCGAGAAAAGAAACAAAGAGAGATAATGCGAAAAAAAACAACGGCGAAAAAAGGTTAGGGGAAAAAAGCGCGGCTTGAAAACCGACAGTTTATCTAGGGAATTGCACAGTACATCCTCAACAACAAGGAAGAAAAGATGGACTACGAGCAACGGAAGGGAGATAAAAAGGTGGGAAAAAAAGCTTGGCAGGGGGAGGGAAATCAACAAAACTGCACGGGGCCTTCCTGCCGTGTTTGTCCGACCTAGAAAACGAAAACCGGGTGTGTAGGATTTCGAACTGATGGAAAGGGAGGGATGCAGGAAAAAAACGGGGCATCGGTGAATTGAAAAAGACAAAAGCAAACAATTCTGTATATGTTTTATCAGGGGGTCAACGCTGTTATCGGGAAACTTCCTGGAAGGAAGGGGGGTAAAAGGGGGGCCTAGTTAAAGATGAAACAAACGGAAAGTTGGGCTGGGGACAAGGGAAAAAGGTTGCTGTCCTTATTCAAACCAAAAACAACCCTTGAACTGAGGAAGCGTTGGTGGAGGGGGGAAAGAAAGGGGACTCCTAAAAAGGAACAACAGCAAAATCGCGGGGAAAGGGGAAAAAAAAAGCAAACTATCTCCATCGACACGCCTCTATTACGAGGGAGAGAGGGTACTTATTAGGGGGAACGGGGGCGTGAGTTGGGCGGGGAAGAGAGCCTAGAAAAATGACAGCGAAAAATGCCTTTGATTTATTCTCTTGGAAAACCGTCACTCTTCGACACATGCGTCAAAAGCAGAAGTGGCTCATTGGGTTAAAGAAAACGCAAAGGAAGAGTATCCTTGAAAAAAAGAAAAGGGAGGTCGCAACACTACCGATTGTGCTGATCGCACATCGTCTGGGAGAAAGTTATGACGCACACCAGGGCTGGGGGTGAGTCACGAAAAAATGTCAATAGAAAGACGCTTAGTAAGTATAAAATCGGCGAGCAATAAAGTCGGTAGGGGGAAAAAAGGGACAATTGTGCTCGGACTGTCGTTCAGAAATCGCTGGACCGTTGTAAGAGGATCGCAAGCAGTTCGCGGGGGTTGAAAAGAAGGAAATGGCCATTCAGGAAGGGAAAGGATCTTGGCACAGGAACAATAGATCTAGAGGGATGTCGAGAAAAGAGCTACGACACGTCAGCGGTCATTGTGGTGAAACGAGGCGAACGGGGGGGGTAGGATACCAATACTAGGAAAAGAAAAGAACCGACTAAAGTGAAGGTAGGAAATGGCGTATCTGGCATTTAATTAAAAAAACACCAGTCAAGTCGGGGAGGGACGACACGGGAAAAATAGATCTTCCTATTAGATATGGGGTGAAATGTCCTACCTCGCAGGGAAGCCGAATTTGGGGGCCGGGGAAAGAATAACGCAGCAGGGGAGAAAATGCCGTCCTACTCGATTTGCTGGTCAAGAAGGACCTAAGACGAAAGGGAAAGGGAAAACTGGACCTGGGAAGTTCAAAAAAGGGTCGTACAGCATGAAGAAAAAAGAAGAAGGGCATTCGTCATGGGCCCCGAGAGGCTTCAAAGACAACTCCGATTCTAACTGCCGCGATTTGTGAAAGGAGGGGACTTGGCTGATTGGAATTAAAAATAACGACAAGACGTTGGGAAAAAATGACGTCAGCACCTATAGATTGGTGGCACAAGCATACGATCAGTACGAGTCTCGTTGGAAAAATCTGGCACGTGCGGGAATATAACTAAGAAGCTGTTGACATACAAAAACAGATGTGTAAAGAACGACCGAGGAATAGGGAAACCAAGATGTCGGGTCAGGCACCATTAACAGGACGTCAACTTCATGAATAACGGGTGACCAACACCTGCGGAGCGGGTCGAGATGTAAAAAGAGCGATCAAACTGATACAAAAAAGGAAGGTTCGTCACAGGTGATAGGACTGCACGAGGATGACAGGGAGAGGAGGGATGTGGGACATCAAACGGCGTCAATAAATACGGAAGCGACCCCACTGGGGGAGATTACGTGCTAGACATAAAAGGAAACAATGTGTATTCCCAGGGGGGGAGGGGTTGGATTAGGGCTGCGGCGGGGGCCAGGGAAAAAGATCACTTTCGAGAATTTCGTCCCGGCGAGGGGCCAGATCCTTGGGGGGGGGCCGTCGAGATTACAAAGAATTCTCAGCCTGGGTCGTAAAAACGCAATGGGGGGGGAAGGTGAAAAATGGCATTTGTTGCTGAGTCGGTCGCACCAAGACTCGCGCATGCATTTAAAGGAAAGGAATAAATAATCCAAGGAACGAGAGGACCGAAGGGGGAGGAAGGATAGGGACCCGAGCTCTTTCCCTTACATCGTCGCGAAAGTGTCAGGGTACATGTCGGCGCACAACGGATACCGGCGACCATCATCAGGGAATGGTCTTGGCTGAACCACTGCGGATTGTGGACGAAAAGCCATGCTGCTCCGAGACGGGAAAATTATGGATGGAACAGGACAGGGGCGTGGGGAGAAATTGAAACGGCAAAACAGGGTCTGGAGAAACGCGATCAAATCGGGAGAAAACAGATTCGAAAAATGCGTTTTTACAAGGCAGGAAAAGTGGCAAAAAACAAAACCAACCATGAAAGAAAAACAAAACGGCACGGGCTATCCTTTTTCACGCAGAGTATTGTTTGAAAAATGGAAAGAATGACAGAGGGGGCCTGCGAAGGCGTCAGGTGACAAAAACGGGGGCGTGGTGAGAAATGAAGTTAGGCGCGAGGCAGCAGCATAATAGTCCGAAAACATTAGGCGGAGAATTGATATGGGCACAAGGGGAAAAGATGTCATTTGTCACAAGGGCGCGTCGAGCAAAAAGTTGTAGTGCATAAAACACGGTCAAGAGGAAGAAAAAAAAATATGATAGGAAGAGATAGGCCGCCGGAATGTTGTAAGGGAGGGAAAGGGCAGTTCATAGCCTGCTCGTTCAAGGATTTTTAAAAACAAAAAAAAAAAAGGAAAAAAAAAAAAAAAAAAGAAAAAACCAGCGGCGAGGAGGGAAGCTCGCGGGCAATATAGCTGAATTTTTTACTCGACACAATTCCAGCCGCCTCGAAAAAAAGGAACACGTACAGTCACAAACTGATGCAGAAATCGAAATGAAGCAAAATCGGCGGAGGATTATGATGGGAAGGTAAAAAGGACAGGAGAAGGGGGGGAGAGGGACAGTAGGGTTGGGAACAGAGTTGATGGAAAAAAAAAAAAAGACATGGAATTCGTTTCATCCGGATCGCGGTCAGGGAAGTACAAAGTCGGATTCATACTGGACTGGAAAGCAGGGAGAAGAAAACGAATCGGCCGGTGAACAAATTTGCGCTGGTGGTTAAAGCTCAATAGGTCTCTGCGACGGAAAAAAGAAGTAAAAAACAATCAATGGTGGCAGAATCCGAGGAAGGACTCTTTGCACCTGTGAGAAAACGAAGAGAACGTGGGCAGGAAAAAACGAGACCGCGTTTCAAAAGACAAAAAAGACGAAGAGCGATCGGAATTCGGATATGAACTTCAACGAAAAGTGTGAACAGGGAGAGGAAAATTGAATAATGGAGGAAAAACAAATTCGGCACACTTCGACACAATCAGAGGGACAAGGGATCATAAAAATGCAGAGAAGCAGGGGAAAGCAAAAATAAAGAGAGTCGAACTAACCCGGAAAGGATACAAATACTCACCGTAGTGTTCAAACAACAGAGAAAGGCCGAAAGGAGAACGAAAACGGGGAGGGTTGGTGGATATCTAATTCTGGAAAAATCGACAAATGCAGATCAGCGTGTGGACGCACTATTGCGCACAGGTTGTAAGGGGCGAACTAAGGGGAGAATAAAGAGGAGGAAGTTCGGAAAAAAATTCAGAGGTCTCTAGGATTTCATCTGGGGAACTGAACGGCGCCCAGGGGTTGGAGGGGGGAAAACGACACTGAATGCGGGAAAGAAAGGGCGGAAAAAGAGCGAACTGCCGACCAAAGTCTGTGCGAAGCCATGAACACAGAATTGAACATTAAGTGTTGGTTTGGAAAGAAGCTGTTATGCAAAGTGAACTGCGTATCCGGGGTCGGGAAAAAGCGGGAAAAGAAAAGAAAGTGGAAGGACGTGGTCTCCTCGAGACCCGCAGTCGCATATAGTCGCGTCAGATGGAAAAGGGGTCTGAAATCCGGATGAAAAAAAAGGAGGGAGCATTACAATTTGAGAGGAACAAAGCACTCATGGAAAAGCAAATCGAGGAAGGGGAGGATAACTCTAGAATGGGAAAAGATAAACCCAAAAAAACTGGTCGACACGGGCTTACTGCGGTCGTTGAGGGTAATTGTGAACAGTGGATTCAACGTTCGCACGATGGAGCGGGTAAAAATGGGCGAGCGGTCAGTATTACAAAAAACAGGACCCAGAAAAGAGACTGGGGAGGAAAAACCAATCTAACGGGATCGGACAATTCGAAGGTGACGCCAGTGAAAAGGGGAAAAAAAAGACAGTCTGTAACTCAAAAAGGTCAGGAAGATAAGTAATGGCGCAGGATACGACAAGGTGGGGGGGGGCGAACGAGTGGGTGAATAGCAGGAACGCCAAAGCCTTGGGGCACGAAGTGACGTCAAAGGCCTCCGACTCAGCACGGGTCAATTCCGAAACTTCGGGAACGAAAAAACTACAGGTTTCCAATGTGTGGGGGAAAGACGGAACGGACACGAATAAAATCTATGTACCTTTCTCGCATGTGGTCAGACTGCGGCTCTCTTAACCGTCCTCTGTCAAACTAAAAGGACCTATCACATCGGCGGCCTAGAGACAAGGATACGTCAAGGCGTTGCCGATCAAGCTGCGTAGTCGATGGGTCCCCCTTAACCGGAGAAACACCAAAAGGCCGGAAGGATCGGAGTCGGCGAGCAGTACTGAAGTTATCTACAAGAGAAGGATCGCCGGGTTACGATCAAGCGCGAAGGGAACGAAAAACGAACGGGGCTGGGAAAAAAACCCGGAGAATCAGCACAAAGAATAAAAATCAGGAAAGGGGGGGGGGGGGAGGAGAGAAAAAATGAGCGGGATCACATATTACTTCAAGCAGTAGAGGAAAGGTGGCATTCGAAAAGACGGGGAAAGTGCCGGGAGACGCCGCAACTTTTGGCCAAGAAGGAGGGAGGAAAAAAGGAAAGCAGCAGGATCATCAAAACCGAGGGGGTTCAGCAGTATGGTTCATCTGGTGGGGAGGGGGAATCGTTCAAAAGATCGTCGGCGAGATAGGCACAGCGAATTACGAAACGGTGACGGGGGGGGGGAAAAATGCTTACTTAGTACACCGTCAGGGACTGAGTGTGAAGAACTTGAAAACGCAAAAACCATGTCTGAATGATCTAAAAACTGAGAAAGTCCGAAACCCTTTTCAATGTGTTCGTGAATAACCGGGGGGGGGGGGTGAAAAGCATTACTCAGGTCAAAGGGGGGGAAAAAGAAAACACTCTCTGCAGCGCTAAGAACAGGGAAAAGGAAAGGAAGTAGTAAGAGGATAAAAGTGTGCTTGAAACTTACAGGTAAACCCCTGCTCAAATAACCGTTATCTAGATCGATTGGAAACCAAAGGTGCATAAGGGAGGAATGGAAATACAAACGATGGAAACCAGACCACGGAAAGGAGAGGATATGGGGAGAAAGTGCAGGATTGCGAGGACAAAATCGCAGGATTTCTAACAGAGACAAACAGGGGAAGTGAAAGGGCCAACGCTGCTTGAAGAGGGTGCGTGGAATCAAAATCACGCTTGAAAAAAAGAGTCTTGAGCGGAGGTGCATGCAAATAGGAGAAAGGCATCGCTGGGATCAATCAAAAGAAAATAGGACAAAAGGAGAAGATCGCGGGAAAGATGGCCGATTGTCCAGAGACGTATAAGGGAAAAAGGGTGGAGCCACAAAACATCTCATGGGGTGCAGCAAAAAAGGGCCTTGTAAAAGGCTCAGCCATATAGAAGCACGACCTGGGGGTGAGATAGGGGGAGAGGCAGATTGCGCCTTAGAAAAAGAGATGAGACAAAGTAAGGAAGATCAGGTGATGTAACACCTTACGCACAGGCATGAGGGGCAATAACTCAGGGTGTTATCGGGAAAGGAGGGGAAGACGGTTAAAACGCCATAGGCTGCACGCCGGGGGGTAAAAGGGGAGAGGGTACCCAAAAGAAGAGAGGAGGTCAAAGGGGGGGGCACAATTAATCCACCTGGGACAATTGCTGCCTTGTACAAAAAGGAAATCTCGCTCATGGCAGATGGGTTTGAGGGAGGGGAGGAAGGGTTGAACTATCACGAAGGAAACCAGGTGCCATGACACAGTCTCTTGCCGCGAACAGTACCATCCAGTCGCGTGAAAACAGAAGGCGGGACAGGAGGGTTAATAGAGGAGAAAGTCCTGAAATACGGGACGGCGAGACGAAAGAAATCTACACGGGGACGGGGGGAAAAGAGCCGGGGGAATGCGTTTACTCACATCACAAAGGGCAAAATCTCTCTGCGCCGCGAAAGGTGTTTTTGATCTTCGATCAGAAGGGAAGGTGGGAATGGAGAGGACGGGGAAGAAATAAAAGGGTCCAGCAATTGTTCTACGTTTGGAACAGGGAGAACGAAACTTTTGACCAAGGAGGCAAGAGATGGGTGTTCGGGGAAGGGCGAATCAGCGGCTTCATCGACTCGCGACTTGGGGGGTAAAATACAAAGGGGAGGCAACAGAGAAGGCAGGGAAGAGGGCGTTCATAATCGATTGTAAAGGATCAAATTTGGCAAAAAGGGCGCACTTGGTGGAAAAAAAAAAAAGGGAGGGGAAAAGCGGCGTGTAAAAATGGACGCATACGACGTTGGTCACGACCATGGTGGGTGTTCACGCGGATCGAAAAAAATTTTTGGAAAGCGGAAAAAGAAATGCAAGTGCAGCAAATGAATGCGTTAAACACATTGGAAAAAGGGGGGCAAATTAGCAGCTTTGAAGGGGAAAGATGAATCGTTCATGGCTCGCCTGCTCACGAGGGGGATTTCAAAACGGGGTTAATTGAGGGGCCAGCAGCAAGTCCGAGGCTGGGAAAGTCGCCGAGTCCGATGTGGGACTCGGTCGGCAAAGCAACCGGGAAAAATTAAAACAAAAACTGTTCGAGGATGTCACCGAAGTCGGCGTACAACTCTGGCCCACAAAACGTCCGCGGAAAGCCAGGGCTTCACGTTCCAGGTCAAAAAGAAAAAAAGATCTGAAAAGGTACAAAGACAATGGGAACTATCGAAACCGGACATTGGAGAGAACATACAATTGGTTGGTGGCGGAATGAAGAATACAACAGTCGGATTGCGCGGGAACGGCGATACGATCTTTGAAGTGGTCCCGGGGCGTCGACGAGGGCAGTTTAAACCATGCTGAAAGAAAAAAAAAAGAAAGGGGGGTAGGGATGGGAACAGATCAACAGACTATCACTCGGTCTCTGGCAACAGCAAACGTAGAGACCGGAAGAACCCAGTCACAAAGCAACAGGGGCATCAGAATGTGAAAGCCAGAAGGGCAGGGGTCCGCCCTTGGTCAGGATGACAGAAGTCCGGAGGGCTTCAACTCGGGGGCCACAAACGCGGTCACGGGCGCAAATAAGATATGAAATACTCGGCAGAAGAGCTTAACGGATACGCAAGTTCAAAATGATGAATAGAAGGGGAAGACCGCAATCGGAGGCCGAAGGCTCTAAACGGATCTAGAAAAGAGTCATAAACAAAAGTGACGAAACCTCGTGGTCGGCGAGGACGTCGGGTAGTACCATAAGCGTAAGAAAAACGTAAAAAGAAGTTCAAGGAGCCGTCGTTATGAGTGCCAGGGGGAAACGAAAATAAGCTCGAAAAGTCAGGCGGGAAAAAGGGCGGCTACGGCAGTCTGCATAAAAAATGAGAACGGAAGAAATGGGGTAGAGATCGCAGTGATGGAGAAGGGGATTGCGACTAAGTGGAAGGATATTGCGTTCCATTGAGAAGAAAGTCTTGTGTAAGCTTCCTCCAGGGACTTTGTCCTGATAAGGAATAAGAAACGAGGACAAGAATACTTGCCATCTTGGGTGAAAACAAAGAAAAAACGGGTGCAAAGCGGCGGAGGGAAGGTCGAGGGGCAGGTCAGGGAACATGGCACCTTGAATGGAATCCAAAGAGGGACGCGGTTTTCTTGTGGCCCGGACTGGGGTGCGGCAAGGTTATCGATGGGTTCTGGAAGCCGTAAACCATCACACTAAAAAAGCTGATTATTAACAAAGGAGGCGGTGGATCGATTGGTCGGGCCAAAAGGGGGACCGGGGGGCGCTCGCGGACTAAAAATAAGTCGATGAATTTTGAAAAGTTAATTCATAAAATTAGGAAAACGTGCCTACAAGGGGATCAACTGGCAAGATAGATCACTTTTTCAGGGCTAGACACGAGGAATTTTTGGTCGATTAGGTAAAAAGTTCAAGCCGGAGGTGTGGAAGGAGGGAAAGGCCGGCGGTGGAACACCATGAAATGTTAATGAGCGGTAGACGAAGCTCTCTCTGTGGAAAGTGCGGGGCGCCTCACCAAGATAAGTGCAGTAGCAAAAAAAATGGGGGGGCCGGGAAAGTCAAACGAGTGTAAGACGGTCTCCTATCCAACACAACAGGTATAAAGGGAAGAGGGAAGGGAAGTAGAGAAGGGCTTATCAACGCGGAGAAATGGCTACCAATGCAGGGCTAATTCCGAGGCCGCAAGTTGGATGCGCAAAGAGGATGACTCAAGACTGAATTGCAATCAAAGACAGAAGCAAGGAACCAGATTAAACTGCAAAAACGACCTCGGCTGCTATTAACAGGACAGAAATGTGAAAGCGCATGAAAAAAGAGTGTAGCCTGAGGGAAGTTTGGGTCAGGAGGACACGGGAATCATGGGCGGAAGGAAAGTCAAAACGGGTCGGTTCAAGAAGAAGACGGTCTCCATACAATGTACTGGCAAATGGACTCAGTCCGACTATTCTAACTACAGAGAATCAATGTACAAAGGCATTCATAAAACCGAACGGGTCGAGGATTCCAAGCCTGCAGCACACATGCGACAGGATTTGACAGAGAATACTATTTTGCATTATTCTAAAAGACCGTACTGTGCATAATGAAGAAACTGACGGGGCGGAACCAAGGGGCGAAGGAGCTCGGGAAAGATGAGAGTTCTCGAGAGGAAAATCGCTTCGAGGAAAAACGATACATGGGGCCAAGGGAATGCTTTCATCAAACAGGAAAAAAGAATGGAACAACAAGAGGGAAAATAGATAATCACTGACGCGAGCGTAAAAAAAAATATGCATATAGTGGAAAAATACCGGAGAAGACAAACTGTGAATTTGACCACATCGAGGAACTGGGCCGCAAGGAAAGGGGAACGTTTACAAAAATATTGAGGCTGGGTCGAGTAAATAGTCATGAAAAAGGAGACACGGAAATCAAAAAATTGAAGCACTGTAGCGTTTGATGGCGAATCTCGAGTAAAGGGGCAGGCGACTGACGAGGCTGAAGAGCCTGTGAGGGGATAAATGCTCGATAGGTTAAGGGGGCCGAAGGGCGCACAGTGGGGCCGAAAAAAAAGGGCGGGGGGAATATCGCGGCCAAAGCGCGGGGGAGTTGGACCCATGTGTCATTATAAAGGGAGTTTGGGAAACAGGGAAGATTCGTGAGTCAAAATGCGATTTATGATTCGACTATTGGTGGAAGTAAACTGACCGAGAGAAGTCATCATCTCGGGGGTCAGCGTGAACGAGGCTTGGAACGTAGAAAAAGAATCAGAGGGAAGGCAGTTGACGAGAAAAGATCGGGAAAGATTTTCTCAGAGGAGGGGGGGGGTAGAGAAGTCGATGTAAACGGGCCCAGAATTGCGGTAATCTCGCTGGGGGAGGGAGAAGTTGATAGACGAGACTGGATGCACGGCCAGATTCCTGGAAACATGGGGGGGGAGAAAGGCGGTACGGAAATGGAAAGCCAAAAGATAGAGTCGATGGAACGCATTAACGAGGAGGCAAATACATCGGCAAAAAAAATAGAGAAGGGAGACATGTCTCCATGAAAAACAGATGTGGTGCGCAGGGGGATCTTGAAAAGGGGAGTAACAGTTCAAATCACTCTCGAAGGCAGGGGGGGGGGGGGATGGTGGTTTAGCAAGAGGGGCTGAGGAATTAACGTGATTAATAACAGGTAAAAGAGGTTCAACGGGAGCCTGCCGCTACAAATTCCAGATTCGTGAAGGACTTGAAAGTGTGAGAAAAGAAAAAGGGAAGGAAAAAAAGGCCGAACTCGTCCCGGGAAATTACTAAGGGAGAATGGTAACACGAAAAAAGGGAAGCAAAGAGAGGGGAAGAGGGAGGAACGCGACAGAAAGGCACAAACGTGTGTCCCGATCACAGAGAAAGATGACAAATGCGGAAACGGGGTGGGTCAAAAGGTCGATCGACACAAAGATATGTGCATCCTCAAAAGGCAGTTGCGGTGGGGAGACAAAACCAGACAGTAGGAAAGAAGCAAGTCGCTGACCAAGGCACTCCCTCCTAGGTGCGAGGATTCGGGGGGGGAAGAATGAGAAAAAAAAATTAGCAGATGGTCGGACAGCGTCGTTGTCGTGATGTTTGAAGACTCACGCGCGCCGAAAAGGGAAGGGTGGGGAATACAAAAAGGAAGACATCAGTCGGGGGCCGCCGGGGTTCCAGAGTAGCAACTTTCGAAAGGAGGAAGAAGAGTCGGAAGGATTCTGTGTAAAAGGGTAGGTACGGTACAGGGAAAAGTCGCTACTTTGACAACGAACGGGGACGTGGATCTCGGTGGCAGGGGAAGACACAAACGATCCCAATCACGAAACAATTCGGCAATGGGGGGGAAATCGTGAAGAAAGGCCGCCATTGATGGTGTAGGAAAGGCCAAAGTGGACCCACACGAAAGCCAGGAATGTGTTTACCGAAGAAATAATAAAGAAAGAAAAGGGGGAACGAAGTCCATGAATTTACCGAAAAGTGTGAAATTAAAGAGAAAAAGATCGGTAGAAAGTTTCGCTCGCAAGCTTGCGTGTGAAAAAGACCGAAAATAAAATCGCTGAGGGGGGGACGCTAGTGAAGGTCGACAAGTGTCACGATCGGGACGAGAACAAACAGGGGGGTCTAGAGAAGGGGGCTAAAAAAAGGTCGAGAAGAAGAAATTTTGGGAGTGGGGCACCACGCATCAACAGATTTAGAGAGGCATCGTTCAGGAAAATGCTACTAAAACAAAGCGAGTATATGGACAGGGAGAGACAAAAGGGACGGGTAAGAGAAGAAAGAGAAGAAATCTATCGGACTATTCAATGGGGCTGATGCCAAGCAACACCTGAAGCGAAAGGACAGTGCGTGTTGCCGCGTCAAGAGGAGAAGATAAAGAAAGCATGTGTTTCGGTCTAAATTCAGAGTGTCCTCGGAAACAGTTTAAACGGCCCGCAGATAAAAGGCGGCCTTGAGAGGAGGGCAACGAATTGGGGTTGATCTTCTGATAGTGTGTGGAACCTGTGAACGCCGGGGAAGGAGTCTGAACTGGACTTCGTGAAGGGGGGTCTCCGTAGGTCAAGGGGTCCAGCAGGAAACGCGGTTTCGACGGGGGGGAAAAAGGGGGGGAACGCAGGTGGAGGGATTCGAAGACGCACCGATAATCGTATCCGTAATTGCAGTATTGGGCTGGGAGGAGGAGTTGTTGCATTAAGGATTCACGGCTACAGGTGTTGAAATCTGTTGGCAAGTAGGCAGACAGGGGCACAGGACGTTAAAGCTGGCCTCACGGGCCTGGTTTAGTGAGCCTAGTCGTGCAATTTCAACTAAATGTAAAGATGGGAACCCTCAAAGAAGACACAGTCCCTTCCGAGTTCAGGTGCCTGGGGAAAGACAAACTAGTCCAACACGCCCATTAGGGACCGGAAAGAGCCGAGGAGGAAAGGAAGGGGAATCAAGAGGAGGGTGGGGGATGCGCCGTAAAGAATTGCAACGGCTAGGGACAAACAAGTGGGGGAAACGCAAAGTCGTGGGAAAGGACGCGGAAGGGGAAAATGAGGCGCGCATTTTTGGGGGGGAAGTCAAACCTTAAAAAGTGCGCGCCTGCTTTAAGAATAGCTGGCAAAAAACTTACACCACGGGGTTGAGCCAAAAGACTTTTGACGAATTTCACAAAGGATGTGTTTTGAGATTCATTAAGCCACACAGCATTAAAGGGGGGGAGGGAACGAACAGACTCGTCGTGTGCCTCGCCCGGCACGTCGAAAACGTACGTATGACTGACCTGCTATGTTCAGAATCGTGCGGGGGTACCAAGGGTAATTTTAAAATCCAAGGCATCAAAACGGACGTGAAATGTTGCATACATGAAGGAAAAGAGAGACCGAAATAGTGAACCTCTAACTCGTTGAGTACGCACCGACCGTAAGATCAAGGAAACTCGTTGGGCATCATGTGAGACCCCGGGTCCGTTGCAACCGATAGCGGTTCGAGTATAATGGCACCGGTGTCCGCTAATCATTTGGGGTAACACACGTGGGCAACAAAAATTAAGGAAATAATGACTTACGGTCGTAGATACTGACCGCGATGGGGGAATGTCGCTCCAAAGGAATTGCGGTCACAGGTTATAATGCTCTTGGAAGGAAGAAAGAGAGGAAATACACAGGAACACATGACGCGCCCCACAAATCAAGAACTGGGGTGCGGATATCAAGGAACGATACTTCCTCAAAGGCCGGGACGACCGAATTAAAATGGCGAGGTCACAAAAAATAAGGGGACGGGAAGTAAGAAGACTGGAGAGAACGCCAAGATGATAGAGCCGGGATGAGCGATTGTAGCGTTGTCGTAAAAACGACTGAGCGGTGTGGGGCACGAGGAACGGCTGGTGGGTTCAGGAAGTACTGGGGATTGAAAGGTGGCGGAAAAGTGCAGAAGCGATGCGTCAAAGGGGCCCGATGAGCGCGAAATTGTCGAACACCTTCAACTCAGGGTTTACGCACCTTAAAATAACCTCGAGTTCGAACTACAAATGCAGGGTGCCAGCCGGGAAATATACGTATCAAATTGATAGTGGAGTGGACCCCACCAAAGGGGAGCATTTGCGGGCCGTAAACAAAAGCCGCCGTCTGGGTGGGAAGAAGTGCGGAATAAACCGGAGGGCGAAGGTAACTGGTGACTATTGACATACTCGTCACGGATCCCAGCACTGGAAGTGGGCGAAGGTGAACGCATACGAGAGGGAAATTGGTGCGAAACGGGTAGGGGCTTCGGCCATCAAAAAGAACGCACACAGAACCGAGCTGAGAATAGATGTGGGGTGATCGTACGATAGGGGTCGTGGGGCACTAAATAATCAAAAATCAAAAAAAACCCACAAAGACAGGCAAGCGGTGTCAGTCCTGTCATCAATGCGGGGAAAATGCAGTAGATATCAAAAGGAACTATGAGGTCGCCGAGGAAGCGTTCGTGGTGAGGGAAAAAGATGCGAAGGAGGGTAATCCTCGACAGTCAGGGTAAAGGCGGGGTTTGCGTGTCTTGTGGGTGGAGGTACGCCTGCAGGGGTGTTTTCCAACTTTGAATTGACTCAAGCATACGGGGAATCGTTCCCTGTGGGGGAAGAATTGGCATCATGTACCCGAAGCGAAACGAAAAAGCGTCCTGAGTCGTGCGGTGGCTACACGAGCTTGTGCAAATGAAACTCGCGAGGGAGCGAAAGGGCCAGGTCGCAAAAACCAGGCTAAATAGGGTCGGCTGGAGAAGTGTGAATTTCTTGGCCGTGGGGGGGGTTGAAGACATAAAGCTTATAAGAAGGAAAAACCCGGAGCCGGCTAGTGGGACCGAGCGGGGAGGTAGATTGGGCCAATGGGTCCTAGAAACACCGAACTAGTGAAAAACGAATGAAAGATAGGGTTGGGATGTCTGATGTGTCCGTAGCGCAAAAATATGGATGCAACGATACCCACTTTTCGATAAGCAACGGCAGACGGAAGAGAAGGGGGTCACGCCCGGAGGGGTCGTCGGTTCCGTTTTGAGTGCATACTCTGCTATGAGTGTCGAAAAATGCGTGGTAGATGAAATAAGGGGGGAAAGAGGCAGGGAAAGGCAGAAAAATTTTCACGGCTAGTGTCAAACGGAAGGAAACCTCGACCGTAAGGTTCTAAATTTCAGCGGGTCGCATTCAAAGCACCTCTTTAATCGGTTGTACAGATACTAAAAAAAAAAAGAGGGGGTACTGATATGCTTAGAACATTGGACGGGAGACAAAGCTGACTTGGGACCTCTCTCTTACGAACTCTAATGGAATTCCAACCTTGATAGAAAGGAGGAAGAGAAATTGGTGGCAAAAACTCACCAAAAAGCAGAGTGCACTCCTCGGAACAATCAAACATGATTAATGACGCCAAAAATGTAAAAAAGGGCCGAAAAGAAGACGACACATTGTTGAAAGGTGAGTTGAAAGTGGCCATGTAGAGGGAAATACTGGATTCATAAAAGCAGGAGCAGGCTTGGTCATAAATCGCGTCGCCAAAGGGGGGGATGCCCGACGCGAAGAGGGCGAAACGACACGGAACGGGGATGTTGAACAACATGGGAAATGAAGGTAGAGCGGGCTCTGCCAACGAGTGACCAGGCAAGAGAAAACTTCAGAAGAAGCATTATGTGAGGGCAGATAGGTGGGGCCCGCCGGAATCGAACGCAGGGATGTTGGGAGGCTCTCAGTTGTGTCAAAAAGAAAAAGAAAAAACTCGGCACAGCGGGGTAAGACTCGAACTGGGAATAAATAAGGCCTAGAGACGATAAAAGTAGGCGACGCGCGGAAAGGTCTGAAATCGTGTGCCGGAAATTCTCAAAAAAAATCATCAGACTCGCGTTTCCTCAGGAGAAGGGGGAGGGAGGAGGGTCAACAACAGATCATCGAAATAAATATATGCTCTGACGACAGCCACCTGTGCCGGACCAAGAAAGGAAATACAGAGGAGGCCAAAGGCAACGAACTCCGGTTTGAAAAATACGATTCGGGGGGTTAGGAAGGAGGTAAGACACAGGGTAGTCAAAACTTAGGGAGACATCGGTGAGTTGTCGGACCCGAGTGTCGTACTATCTCATAATCAATAAGAGTTTCCGATAATTGAGGGAAAAGGGGGGGGGAAAAAGGTCGGTCGGTAGGTTTAGAGATCCACGCGCCCGAAAGTTTTGTGAAGAAAACAACTCGGGGGAAGTGGGACGGCATTCGGCCTAACCGGACCAAAGGAGGTATCTGTCCAGATGTTCAAATGTGGAAGACTGGGGGGGTTAACGGGTAAGTCGTTCGGGCGAAAGCATTTGAGGAAAAACAGTATACGCGAGTGTGGGGGGGAGGTAGCCGAAAAGAAGAGCAGATCGCGAGTACACGACGGACAATATTAGGTGAAAGATAAAAGAGAAAAAGGAAGGAAAAAAAGAAAGGCAAACGTGCCGCAGGAAGAGCGGGCAGAGGGCAAAGTCGAGGGGGGGTAAAAGAGGTTGTGAAGATAATCGTTTTGGACAGGAAAAAAAAGGGTCAGTCGACGCTCTGATAGTGGTTGTCAGAGGTGACGTAGCCGGGGACATCAACTAGGTACGTGTCAGACTGGTGCGACGGAGGGGGGTAGGCGGGACGGGCAGCGCAATATATTCAGGAGAAAAGTGCAGGGAACGAAATTAACGAAAAGGGACATTACCAAAAAGAAAAGATGAGAAGAAACCACAACGCGTGACAACAGTCGGGGGCCAGAGAAAAAAAGCGGACATAGGAAGTCATGAAAGACCAAAAATTTGGTGCGGGTGTGCAAGCTCATCTAGTGGGAAGGTAGGGGGGGGGCCGGAAGTTGGATCGTGGGAAAGGGCCAAAAAAAGGCTTCGATGCATCGTCGAGGTGGGAAAGAGAAGCGCTACAAGGAACTTCATTCAATGAGGGCGGGGACGGGCCAAGAATTTAAAAGGGAGAAAGAGAAATGGGCAAGGGGGTACGACAGAACACGGTCCGGCGATTCTACAGGGGAATCAAATCAGGGCGGAGGAGGGAGTAGGATAGGGAGAGTGACGACAACTTACGATATTAAGCGCTGATGTATGAGGGCGGAACGGCAGATAGGCCTGGGCAGGTCTTTGGGACCTAAAAAGAAAAACGAGATAAGAAAAAAAGGGGCTAAAGAAGTCGATGAAGTCGATACATGTGTGGAGAAAAAAATGCTAAGGGAGGGCACGAGGCAATACAAAAGGGCGGGGCCTCGTGGAGGGTCGAAGAAAGCAACAAAATGCGGCCAGGGTCTAGTTAAAACATGTTCGCAAAAGACAGCGCGTGACAAGACGTGGAACCAGCGCGGCGTTGGTCCGGTCGAGGGGCGTCACGAGACGCCTAAAAGAAAGAGGCATCAAACGGGGCTGAATAAATGAGGTGGGAAGGGAAGGGGGGAGGGAATGTTCGGTGTGACTCAGACTTTAGAGCACCGCTGGCCAGAACTATGGAAACCTTATGTCACCTCACTCAGGGACAGAATAATCTGTCAATGCTGAATCGCGGGGTGCGAAAGGGGGGCGGTGGGATGGTTGAGGACTCCTTGACACGCGTGAAGGACAGAAAAAGGCTAAAAAACGAAAAATCCTGAGTCGAGCTAGATAACAAAGGAGGCGTCCAGAGGGGGAACGGGCGGCTCCAAGGTCGTTGAAAGAAACGAACAGATCGAGATGACAGGGTCGCTGCAAATGCTGGGGAGGGGTTAGGCCAACAACAGAAAGGGAGAATCGGCGGTCGGGGTCGATGTCTCAGGTCACACACTGACGAGAAAAGGGAAGAAACAGGGATCGAATAAGAAGGGCTCAAAAAACTCGAGGTAGCCTGGCCTCGGAACTGGTACAAATGCAATAGAGACGAGTAGTGGAACATATTTATTCAGAGGACTGCTAGTGGACAAAAATGACTGCTAAAGAACAAAAGAAGGAAAAGAAGAGTCCGGAAGGGAGCCGAAATAAAGAATGGTCGTTCTAAATGACATAAAGGGGGTGGAAAAAACTCAACAGGGTGTAAGAGTTTGAGCCCTTAAGCGGACTCAAAACGGTTGTGGGGGGGAGAGGTTCAACGGGAGAAGGCTTTTAGAAAAGGAAAGACGCCACAGAGGGGCAAAGCAAAGAAGGGGGGGAAGGGAATCTGTTTCGCCTGCATTGGGCAAGAGAGAGTTTATCGGTTTTCAACAAAAGGTGAAAGGAACGGTAAAATGACGGGATAACCAGGGGGGAAAAAAGAGGGGGAGCCTGGCAACGGGGCAAAAGACAGACGATTTGGTCAATTGGGAGAAGGGGGACAATGGGGGCTTGGGCCGGATTCATAAATCCCCCGAAAGAATAAAGGGTTTAGTGAGGGAAGGGAAGGTTTTCCTCGCAAAAGAAGAAGGTGCGGAAAAAGAACGAGAGGGTTGGGACAGTCTCCAGGGGAAAAAGGGCAACCTCGATAGGAGGGAGACCTCTTCAGCGGATTTGGGAGCGTCTCGCTCGAACAATGCGGAACAAAACAAGGAAAACCGAAGGCGATGCATCGCTTCAAGTGGCGGCAATAAATGACCCCTCGAATTTGGGGCGGGGAGACAAAAGGAGTGCAACGCCTAACTGAACGGGGAAAAAAAGGAACGTACTCGAAACAACAAGATGGCGGATGCAATAGGGGAGATGTGAAAGGGGGACGCAGTGGAACGGGCAAGACTGAGACATCAGGTCTCCAGGTAAAAAAAACACGCGGCGCTGAGTTGAGAGGAGAGGGATCTTGTCTTTTCGGGTGTGATACTCGTAGGCGTGAGCAAGAAGTCAAAGAAACGGGACTTTTTTTTACATTCGGAGGCGAAAAAACATTGGGGGAAAGGGGGAGAAAAGGGGTTAGGGCGGGTCGCTCAGCGCGGTTTCAACGTCGAGCCGGGTTTGGGAGCAACCGATCGGAACCATCAAGGAAGAGCTGGGGGTAATCAAGGGATCATTGATAAAACTGCGAAAAGGAGAACGGGAGAAGGAAGGATCTGGCACGTAACCTTGAGGAGGGGAATGCATTAAGGGGAGGGAACATCTCCTGATGAGGGGCTGCTTAATTAAGAAAGGAGGAAAGCGTTTTCAACGAAAGACTGTCGGTGTCGCATGGGGAGTAAAAGGACATTAGGGGACGCAAAAAGGGCCGCGCAGGGGGGACGCAGCAGGAGAGCGGTATCCCGACACTCTTTAAAAAGGACGGGAACATTCGGAAGCTGCCGGGCTCACTTTCGTCTCTTAAGGGGCGGGATCTTGGGGGGAACGGAGGGGGGTCGACCTTGAGAAAACTTGCAGGGCGCTGTCTTAAGCAGCCAGGGATAGCTAAAGGGAATGAAAAACAACGTCTCGAGGACGCCGTACCATCGAGGAGGAAAAGGCTTTTCAATGAAAAAGGAACCATGGGTCTGTTGCAACGTACAGGGGCCCCAGTCTGCTGATAGGTAGGCTTTCTGTCTATCCGCAAAGGTGACAGACCAACACGTGTGGGACCTTGGTCGGCCGTGGGGAGGATGAAATACCTGCACGCTTAAAAAAAAAAAGAAGAGGCTTGAGCGGGAAAGAAAAGAACGGGATGCACGTAAGCGCGTCCATACCATCAAAAAACCCTGTAGCACACGTCCGGGGGACGGACACCTTGGAAGGAGATCGCTCAAAACTATCGCAGTCAAGTCCAGGAGTATACAAATGTGAGCAACGTCGGTTCAAAAAACATACCAAGTAACAAACGTTACGTTAAGTTATAGGACGTCATCGGGTCTACGGAGAGGAAAGGAGCCTGAGGGAGTGCTATGGGGGTTGGGGTTTCCTGTCAATAAGAGGAAAGACAGTGAGGGGGGGTTCGAGTTTGAGTTGTGGTGGTTGTGACAAACTACCATGCTTGTGGCCGTTCCGTGGATAAGTTCGGTACTGCGGGTCGAGGGGGGGTTTAAAAAACAAAGCTTAAGAGGACGGCCGCCGATCGAGGGCAAAGAGAAAGGGAGGGAGGAGATTTTTTTGTGTGGGGTCTTCTGCGAGCGTGGATAACGATAGATTGACAACGACTAAAAAAAGCACGAGGACCTACTTAGGGTGAAGGCGGCTAAAAAAAATTCACAAAAAGTATGGTTTTTCTGCCTTGCTTTGTTTGATACAAGCTCAGTGGGCATGGGGAAGCAACAAATCTGAGGTAAAATAACCGGGGGGGAAAGTTTTCGAGATGACTTATGCTGAAGTCAGGTCAACAGGGGGGCTGACCGTCCAGGATTCACTTGCTAGCATGGCGGGGGTGACTGGGGTGGACTCCGCCATGTTACCACCCAATCCAAGGTTCAAAGGGAAGGAAACGTGCGAAACTTTCAGATTTGTTCAAGGGGGGGCCCCAAAGGGGCAGGGGGATTTGGGTGCCTGTAAGAAGTAGCACGAGGGATGTTTTTGCTCGGGTGGAGGGAACTGGGGAACGTAGGTTATAAAAGGGGGGGGTTAGATAAGAAAAGCCAGGGAGAAAAAGTGTAACCAGACCGTATAGGGGTCTGCCAGGGTAGAGTAAAAAGTCACTGCTTGAGAGGTATCCCAT
>Ga0179593_1288813_pt1 | contig 30394 bp, 47 predicted proteins | sample CZODoug2_1_08_16_FD_185931 | JGI IMG/M metagenome (GOLD analysis project Ga0179593, IMG submission 185931) | Vadose zone soil fungal communities from Angelo Coast Range Reserve, California, USA - CZODoug2_1_08_16fungal (PacBio error correction) | ecosystem: Environmental > Terrestrial > Soil >...
TTTCCCAGGGGGTACAAAAAGAAAAAAGTGTGAACGTTAGGAACATCCCATAACATGAGCGAGGGGGGGAAAACCTGCACCTGAAAAAAAAAGGGAGAAAGAGGAAAACAGGACGCTCTCACATCGGGTAACGATGGGGAATTGAAGCAAAGGTTAACACTGAGAGCTGCCCATCGGGAAAAAAAAGGAGCAACTGAGAAGGTTGAAGTCATGCGTTCCATCAAGCGGCAAAGCCCATCAGCAAGAGGTAAATTGACAAAATGAGTTAGGTTTTATACCGGGGGCTTGGGTGACACCTGTTGCGGGGAAAAAAGTTTTGGGGGAAAACATGAAAAGGGGGGGAAAAAAAGACCCCAACCGGCTCACGAAGGAAGATGCACAGGGAAATTGAGAAGTGCGTCTGCATCAAGGGGGAAACGTGTGGTGGTGCCTGTGGGGGAAAGGATGTTGCGGGGGTCATCAAAAGGGGAGGCACAAGAGAACAGCGTGGTGGGGGGCAGCAAGGGCAGGTCTCTGACCAACAGGTCTGGGGGTGGGAATATTCATGTTTTAAACGGAACCCAAATTCATCCCACTGTCAAGGAAAAGTAGAGCCATCGCAAATATTCCAAGAGACATACAGGGGAAGCAGGAGGGTTGAAAGCGTAAGGTATGGAACCCCAACAACAGAACGCATAAGAACCGACAAGGGAGGGCAAACAAAAAAACCATTCCAAAACATCGGAAAAAAAAGGAAATGGGGAAGAAGGGGACAAAGGCTCTTACCTGGGTTACAAAAAACAAACACTGAATGGACTTTACCAAGGCTGAAGTGGCCAGGTTGAAAAACGAAGAAACACCCTTGTTCGGTCGAGGGAGGAACCGAAAGGACGATGCAACAAACAAGAAAGAACAACACCCAAAACCCTCGTCTACCCCACACGATTGAGGTCCAATAGTGAAAGGAAAAACCAGAATTGGTGAGGAATCGGACCAATGGTAATGCCACACGGGAAGGAGAAAAGGAAGTGAACGGATAAGGCCTCATCCATGGAAAACTTTTCGGGAAGGGACCCGAGCAGAAGTTTGAGCAGAAAAAGAAGTCTGAATTCACGAAAGAGGGGGGCGAGTGTTTTAAGGAGGAGGGAAAAATCAAGTGCGGGCACAGAAAGAGCCTGGGGGAGGGAGGAAGGCAAGACATAAACAACACAACGGAGGTGAAATAGAATGGGTATGGGGAGGAAGTAATTCACGCCGTGGCCAGAGGAAGGCGTCCCAGAAGGATTGGGGTCGGGCCGAAAAACGGGTGAATAACAGAGAAACGGCAGGAGTTTGCAAAAAGTCCGCCAAAAACAGCAGAGGTCAATGGGATGCTAGAAAAAAGGAGGAAGGGCTTGGACGGGGCAGGAAGGGTGAACTACTGGTTTGGTGGAGCTCCGAGGAATTACCGGGGAACCCCAAAAAAGAACTCGAAGAAATGGGGGGGCCCTCCGTCGCGGGTAGGGAAGAGAAGTCTGCCTGACGGGGTTAGGGCCGGAATTGGGGCGCCTTTCTTGTTCAAAAGAAGAGTAAAAAGAAAGGGTAAGAAAAAGAAGGGTATTCGGACAAACCATGCCGCTAAGACAATGGTTGCCTAAGGAAGGTACCAGCAACTAGGCAAAAACGTACGAAGAATTTAGATTTGAAAAGGAATATCGCTTGTTGTTCTGAGGGTTGAATCCAGTTCAGAGGGGAGAAGGGGGGCATCCTACAGGAAAACCACTTGGGGCACGGAGGGGGAGCGATGGGGCGGGGGTCGACAAGAAAATGGTCCCCGGCCTGCGCCCGTTTTTCCGTTGATCTCGGAAATGAGTGAGGGAGGACCTCTCACGGGAGGGGAAGCGCCAGAGGGCGTGGCTGCCTACTGGAAAGGGGGGGGGGGGAGGAATTGGTTGAGAAAAACAATGATAAGGTGAAAACCTCCAATGGGGGGGGCGCGTGGCCCGCCAACGAGAAAAAAAAGCTGCGGGGGGGGACCGATTTTCAATTGAATCACGGGAAAAAACCACAGCCACATCAAAAGGGAAAAAAAAAACAGCCCTGAACGTTTTCCCAAATTTCAACCGGTGAAGGGCGCGTGACCACTTCGGGGGTTGAAAGAAAACTGGAATCCGGTTCCGGTCCGATCCGGTTCAAGGGCGGGAGATGTGGGTTGGTGATACTGGCAAACATGGGAACCGGGCAAAAGAAAACATTTTGGGAAAAATCATCCACAAAGCAAAGGAGGCACACCAACGCAAAAGACAAAATTAAAAAGCGTGCATTATGGGTGGCCGGATGGGATAAAAAAAAACTTCAAGAAAAACCCTGTGCTCGGGAAAAGGAGGGGGGGAAGCCGCAGAAACAGATTGGAGGGGAGAAAAGGAAGGTCCTGTTTAACATAATCAAGGTCGGACCAGCAACCCTCCAGGAGGGGGGGAAAGAGTAGAGTCAAAATCCGATCAGAAGGGGTGCAGTCGATTATCCTTTGTTGGTAGGTGAATCCTTGAGTATACAAGAAAAAAAAACCAGGAGGACCCGCTCGTCAAGAAAAAGGAGGGAGAAATGGCCACCATAAACGTAGACCGGGGGCCACAGTATCTGCCAAAAGGCACGTCCGAAACGTCACTTCGCCAAAAAAACACGCGAAGAATACTGGAGAAAAAGTGGTAGAAAAAAAGGCACAACAGGAAAGGGGTTTACCCTTTGCAGAAAGTGCCTTTGAGAAGGACCTAGCCAAATGTTGCACGTTTGTTGTTGTATTCACAGGGAAACGTCAGGGTTAAAAGGGGGCAAACAAAAAACGCGGGGCCAAAAAAAAAACTTACTAACCTAACTGGGTTGGGGAAGAGGGGAAATTCAAGTAGAGGGGTGGACTAAAACCGACCATGTAGGGGGGGAGGGAAAGGGTGGACAGGGGAACGCTGACCGTACAGTAAAGTCGCCAATGGCAGAGTCAGACCTTTGACAGGAGGAAAGCCGGCCGTGGGAGGGCGAGACCAGAATGGGAAGAAATGGGGAAAAATAAAGGAACAAAATGTAAAGTCCTGACGAGGCGAATTGGCCGACCTCCGGCGGCCCAATAAGGTCACGGAACTTGATAGAACATACAATCAATCCCCTTGAAGGAGGGAAAAAAATCGGGAGAACATTCAAAAAGGAACCAGAGGACGGGAAAAGTCTTTTACCTGGCTGCAGAAGGAAAGTAGGGGTCATTTTGACGAAGTGCTCTGGCGGGGGTGTGGGTACATGAAAAAACGAGATGGTTGCAGAGCCGGAATATTTAGCCCAGGGTTCCCGAACCGCCGAAAGTAGTAGTGGGATGGAGCTGGACTCCACGGAAAAACTCCCGTTTGGGGGAGGCAGGTCTGGGGGGGGGATGGAAATGAGGACCCGCAAAAATACTCGAAGGGGGGACGAGTTGCTTGGGGGAGAACCAAAGTTCTGTGAGTGGAAAGGAGCGGGACGCAGGGAAGGATCGGGAGGGGGGGGATCACAGGTGAAAGGACAACCTTTGACTGTGTTACCAGTGTCACTGACCTTCAGAGGGAAAAGAATAAGTGAGTCAAGCTGTGTGAATGGGAGAAGGCGCAAAGAATGGAACGGTTAAAACTGATCGAAAAAATCTGCCATGCGAAAAAACAAAAAAGGGAGGTTGCAGTAAGGTCAATTGTTGGCGGGGAACGATGTGTGTGGGATTTGGGACGCAAGGCTTTCAGACCGCCTGGATAACGGCGGAAGGGAAATTCGAGGTTGTAGAGGGAAAAAAGTTATGGGGGGCCAGTGAAAAGGGAAGGAGTGGCATTAGAGGGACAAGGTAGATAGTCAAGGTTGAAAAGCGGAGAGGGATGTGTCTACGAAAAAGTGTGTCGGACTGGGAGGAAAGAAATACCGGCGGAGTGGGAAATCAAAACGCAGGTAAACGGACATCGGCATCGCAGGGTCAAACAGGGGTGGGCCAGCCAGCGAAAAGACAAGATGTTATCACTGAGCAACCCAAAAAACAAAAAAAAAAAAAAAAAAAACGGAGGAGCGGAAAAGAGAAGAAGATCCGAGGCTGTCAAGACTAAGCGCAAACAGCTGACCGGCGCCGAGGAAGGAGGGTTAATTAGGACCAACAATTTTCCCCGCCGAAGACCGGGGAAATCTTCAGACCTCGCCGCAAAAATCTGGGTAAAACCTACCACCGAAAAAATCTCGAACGCCTGGATCAAGGGGCCGTTAAAAAGGCTACGCCCGCAAAAAACAAACCCTTTTCCCTGGCAACATCAACTCATCGACAAATCATCTGGGATTGGAAAAATCAGGAAGGTATGATGTTTGGGGGAATAACAAGACACCAATCGGGACATGCACCTGGGTGACTGGGAAAGAGATCCGAAGGAGGGACAAATAGAGAGATCACTTTGCCCCGTGGACCCTTCTGGGAAGCAATCTCCCGTTTAACAAAGAGAGGAGGCAATCAGGCTCAAAAAAAGTAGAAAAAAAGAAGGCGCAAAAAGGGTGTACGGAAACCCATCACAACGCAGGAGGAAATCCCTGCGTCCCGAAGGTGCCGACTTCCAAAAAAAACGTGGGGAAAGAAATCCAAAACTATAGGCGGCGGGGGGGGGGTCGGGGGATCACCTCAGCAACTTTCGCACCTGCCCCGCAAAGGAAGTTATAAGAATACTCTAGGAGTGAAGGAATGGGACCTCTGGCCGGCTCATAAAATTAACAATAAATTAAACAGTTGCATTACCTCAGGAAAAGACGCAAGAAACGACGCAGCAGGGGAGACCAAGGGGGCAAAAGAGGAACTTGGTAACGAAGCCATACTCGACAATGATCAGGTAGGGGAGGGGGGGCTTAGGCCCAGTCCTAGGGGGGCTGAGGCGGGACAATTTCGACCTCACGTGGGGCACATTGGCGAAAAAAATATAAGGGGGATTAGGGCCTCACAAAAGGGGGGTCAATTGTAAGGAGCGGGAAAACACCAAGGACGAGCGTCCACCCTCACACGGGGGAAACTGCGGAAACGGCACTCAGGGGGGGCTGACGAGGCAAATGTGGGGCCGAGACACTGAAGCCTGGGCCTATCCGTTGTGAGAAATTCCTCGCAGTGACCCTCCCAAAGAAGAATCAGCACGGCCCCTCCGACCACGGGCAAGCCCTTGTCAACTGGTCGGTTCCCGGCCCTCGGGGGGAAAAACCGGAAAAAAAAAAAAAGGACGGGGAGAAGGGGGTGTAAAAAAAGAAAGTTTAAGAAAGAGAACCCCCTGGGGGGGGGAATGACTGGGTAAAATCCAGGCGGGGGAAGCGCGCGTTGGGGCCGAAAAACAAGAATCCCGGGAACTCAAAGGGGGGGGGGAGGTCCATGGGTTGCACTTCGACCCGGGGATTGGGATGCCCTCGGGACGAATCGACGATCGGTACACGTGTTGGTGACAAAAAAAGTCCCTCCCGCAAGAACCAGAAATGAGGACCTGTGCCACCGTAACGAGGAGCCCATCTAAAAACGACGCCCCATAGTGAGGAGGACAGGCCAAGACAGTGTGATCTGGGACATGGAAACCAATAGGGACCTAAACTGCTTAAACCGATGAAGTCCAGAGGGCTAAACAGCCAGTGTCAATCAGACAGGCCAAAAGAAAACGGGGACCCAAAGTAGTGAAAAGGGGGGCTGTTAGAGTGCGGGGTGATGTGTGAAACAAAGGGGTTGGACGGGGGCCAAAGTTGGGTGTCAAAGGAAAGAAAAAAAAGGAAGCGGAACGGATCCGAAAGGCAGACCGGGATTGCTGAACCGAAGTGGGAAACGGAGGCATCACGGGTGTTAATGGGAAACGGTGGGCCGTTGCGTGTGAGATTGGGGTGCAGGTATTTACACTGGAGAATGTCACAACGAGGGTCGTGATGCCAACAAAGAGACACGGCCTAAGCAAAACTGGGTTAAGGTTTAAATAGGCATTGGTGGGCGTAAACCTCCCAAGGGAAAAAAGTTCACGGACCGATGGAAAGGGGTGCAAGCGAACGTCCCGAACCGCCTCCGAGGGAATGGATAAAAACACCCCCATCAACAAGTGAGGCCACCGACAAGGGGAAGGTGGGCAAAAGAATTGAAAAAAAAACGAGGAGGAAAAGGCCCGGGGTTTCGAGCAGCAACTCAATCTCGTGTTATAAACACCTACGACAACCAGCGAATACTCACAAAGGCCGATAAAGTACAGGGAGGAGGCAGGGGGGACCTGGGCGCGACGAGGAAAAGAAATATCACGATTTGAAAGTCCTCTGACCACGAGGGAGAGCAATCAGAGCAAGACAAGGAATTTGACTAATAAGTAGCAGGGAAGTCTAAGGAGAGAGGGAAAAAAAACCATGAGATGAAGTCAAGGGGGGAAGTCAGCAGCCGATCACCAACGAAAAAAAAAAAAAAATCCGCGGCCGCCCCGAAGAAAGCATAAGAGCGAATCACCAGGAGAGGGGGGGGTCTTAAGTCCGAACTACTGGGAGGGAAAGGGGTTGAGAAAAACTCCGCTCAAGACGGAAGCCTATTCTTGACAGGCAATTAATTCCAAAATAATAACCATCCCATCATTCAACACAAAAAGGAGAGGAGGGGGGGGAAAAGAAAATGTAATAACCACTGCCAGTGAGTTATCAGGAGTGAGCCCGCCGGGTGATAAAAGAGTAGCCCACGCGTTTAAAGCAGTGCCGCCCATCCATTCCTGGGATTTCGGCACAACTGAAGGGGGAAGAAATTTGCCTTACAGGGGGGGTGATCAGGCTTCGGCAGGGTCCTGCACCCCAGACCAGCCAGGCCCCAACGTCCCGCGGTCTGGCCCTTTCTCCAGCAACGGCAACCTGACGTGGATCCGGCAAAGACGAAGGGGGAAACGCTTGTAGAACTCCAAACAAAAAGCGTGGAGAAGGATGAAATGGGGCCTTTCAAAATTAAAAAGCATCGGCCGGCGAAGCCACCAGGTGCGAACAGCGGGAGTCGAGATCGGCCACGGCTGGGGAAAGGGAATACGAGTGTGAAGGAGGTGTGTGGATCACAACAATTTCGAGGGGTGGACGGGCAAATAAAGCGACGGGCCCCTTGGGGGGTACGAGGAGCACGTAAAGGGCTTTTGTGGTACCAAAGGTGGGGCGGGGCAGGGGATTGGACCATTGTTGAGTGTTAAAACGGAAATTCAACAACTTTAAAGACTCAGGCGGGAAGAGGAGCGTACCTCCTGGACGTATTGCTGGGACGAAAAGGTCTTGTAGGAGGGGTGACGACACATGAATATTTAAACCCCTAAAAAAAGTGGCAACGTTGCCGCGGACAAAAGGAAACGAAATGCGTGGGGCAGTCACAAGGGGGGAGAATGTGACCGCCAAAGTCCCCCAGGTTACAACCACACAAGAACATCTTGCCAAACGTGGGGGTTGGACCGTGATGGATACGGCGATTCTAAGGTGGGACAAAAAGGGGATGGTTCAAGGGTCGGATAGGGGAAAATGGGCGTTGGGTTTGAATAATTGAAAACATTGGGGGGTAGGGGGCCCCCGAAAAGGGGGAAAAAGAATCACAAACAAACGTTGTACGAAAAAATCCAAGGCACATAAGAGGCACCGGAAATGGGGAAGTATTTGAGCTGACCGCATGAGGCCCGGGGGGTAAACTGAATTGTTAAGAGTGCAGGAAAAAAAATGGTCACCGGGGGAAAAAAAAAAAAGGCAGTGGGGTGAACAATACCTTACTCGCCAGCGAGAATCGGGAAATCGCAGGGGGGAGAAGAATAAGCAGGGGGGCATCCTGCAGAGGTGTCGTGTATAACTTGGGGAAGGTACACGCGACAAAACGGCGGACCGACGTGAATTCACCTCATTTACACAGAAAAAAGGAAAATGACAGCGTTGCAACATGGGGGGAAAACAAGCGAACTTCACTACGGGAGGAATCCTGGCGAACCAAAAAAAAGGGAGAAGAACGATTCTGAAAGGGGGGAAAGGAATAATTGGGAAAAACACACAAAAACCGATGGGGGGTTGTGATGAAGCTGCAACAAAGGGAGTGGGGGGGAAAAATACTAACAGAGCAAGAAGCACTTTTCATTGGGTGGTCTTCAGGTACACTGGGTGTTTGTCAAACCTAAAAAAGACGAACAGGTTTACAAAGGAGAATGGAGGTGGGGAGCAAAAACCGGTCCTATGAGGATAAGGGAGGAGAGAATGCCGAGAAAGGGAGAAGAAAAAGTCGTGACACATGAGTCTAGGGAGAATCCGGGTGACCCAAAAATTACTTCTCTGGACAGGCAACTAATTCCAATTAAGCTGACCAAAAAGGTTTAAAAGGGAGACAGAACAAATTCGACTGCGAAGTAGACCATTGGACCATTGGGGGAAAACCTGGGAAGGAAGACTCTGCATACAACAAGGAGAAAAAACGGAGCGAAAGAGACACGAGGGCGAAGGTGGCCTCTTTCCCCCGGCCCAAGGGAAGGAACGTGCGTGGAGACATCCATGACAGACATAAATGGTAGGAGCGCACGTCAAGCCGAGGTAACAGAAAAGAGAGTCACCTTTCCTCGGGGGGGAGGGGAGGGGATGGTTGGAGTATGTTTTCAAAGGGGGGAAACCATTTGAAGGGAAAAGGGGGGAAAAAACCGGCAAAAGAGGGGGGGGGGAAAAGAACATCCGCCAAGAGAGGGAGCTTAGAAAGAAATCCTTTTGAAGAACTAAACAGGTTGGAGAGGAAAGGAAAAGAAGACCGCAACCAACGAAGGGTGAAAAAAAACGATTCTAATCTGGAAGAAAAAAACTCTCTTTCGGGGGGATCAGAAGGAGCCGAAAGCCAAAGGAATTGCTCGCTTGGACGAGGGTGTGAAACCGCCGGGGGAGCGGCTGGGGGCCAACAGGTTTTGTCCGACCTGGGGGAACCGAATAAAAGAAAAAACGGTGAAGAGGCATTGTGGAACCTTGGGGGGGAAGGGAAGGCGCAAAGCAAAAAAGGGAAGTTGGCAAGCTGAAACAAATATGTGCCCTCCACACGGAGAGCAAGAAACAGGCATTGCAAAAAACAGATGTGAGGTTAACAAGCAAAGACTGAATCTCGTGAAATCAATATGAGAAAAAAATGGTGCAGAAGAAGTGAGGGGGGGTGGACAAGGGGAACTTGTCTTATGCCAGGAAGACGATCGGAGGAAAAAAGGGCACTGAAAAAATCGTGGGCGAAAAAAGGGGGGAAAGAGGGGGGAGGCTACAAAAGTAGAAATGGAGATTGTTCAGGGGGTGAGAGGGTCAAAAGTCAAAGAGTTGAAAGACGGGAGCCTTAGCAAGGAATCGGGGATCGGGCGAAAGGGGGGCAATGTTGAGGGGAACAGCAGCAAGAAATGACTTGGGTAAGACCGAAGAAAAAAAAAAAACAAAGTGAGGAGTAAAAGGAGAATCACAGAGGGGGAGGAACCGCTGCTGCGCACAAACCAAAACTCGAAAGTATAACGAGGGAAGGGGGGGAAGTTAAACTTCTTGGAAAAGAAGAAGACTACTAAGACAATAAACTCGGAAGCACAAGAGGGGGGGGGTGAAAGGTGAGAACTCCAACCCCAACAACACCTCAGCCTATCACAAGATTGCAGGAACCCGTGTGTTTCTCGAGAAGGAGCACTAAAAAGGCAAACAACCCCTTTGGAAAAAGCCCACAAAAGAAAGAGCAAAAAGAGAAAAAAGATCCATCTTTGATTTCGTAGGGGACGGACTTTTCTTAACTCAAAAGGAACCATGAGAAAACAGTTGGAAGGTGGTGAACTGGGTAATTAGCCGGGCGTCGATGCAGGAAAGAAAAAAGAGGGGAACGTTCCCAGGCTTGGGGGAAACGAATTAAATCCCAGGGTCCAACAAAAGCGATGCCACGCAAGTATCGGAAGGAACAAGGGCAAAACGAAGCTCCCCGGGGGGGGGGCTTTTCAACAAAGAAAAAAGAAGGGGGGGGGAAGAACACGGAGAGACACACTCACGTGGCGTAAAGTTGGGAGACCATTCTGACCAAAAAAAGGAAAGGGGAAAGTTAGGACAGACTTCCTGACTCGCCCAACGCACAGCCCTGAAAAAAACAATTGGGCGATGGAAAAAAAAAAAGAGAAGAAGTACTAGTAAAAAAGGGCGGGAAAAAAAGGGGATGCACAGACTTCCTTCTCTGGGCAAAAGGGTTCCGGCGTAAAAAAAATGGAACGATGATCCGTCAAAAAAAACATCATCAAGACAGAAGGGGAAGAAAGGGAAACAGCTGTTCCAGGCAGAAACTGGAGTGGGGAAAAAGATCATCCCTTTCAAAGGGGGAAAAACGGGAAGGAGCTTAAAAGCATACAACGGAGTTTTGGGGGCCGGAACGGAAAAAAGGCGGGGAAAGAAAATCGGGGTTTCCAAGAAGTGGATAAAGTGTTGATGAGAAAGAGGACAAAAACCAGTAAAGTGGGACTGGTACAAGTCCAGCAACAAGGAAGTCGAAGCCACTCCCCTGGGGAAAGAGGGAAGCTGGCAGAAAGTCCTTGTACGCGGGGAAACTCAACCCATGGGGGGGAAAAGAGGGGAAGGAAAAAAACCACTAAAAGGAAGGAAGGGGTGTTAAACCTTCTGAGGCAAGTCGGGAAGAAAAAGTTGACTCAAACGTGGGGGAAGGGCAAAATTGGAGAAAGGGGGCCCAACGGGGGGGGGGGACGTTGAGAGGAGAAAAAAAGACGGCTTAACATTTGCTGGGTGGTACAAAGGGGTTGAAGCTTAAAAGAAAACCCATGCAAGGGGTGGGAATTGAGGTCACGAAGGAAGAGGAAGGCACTCGACGTTTGTGGGGGGGGGGAGACAAGAAATAGACGCCTGTCCCAAGAAGAGCACGTTTTTTCACAAGGGGGAGACGGATAAATCAGGGGGGACCCGAATCTGAAGCCGGGACAGCAGGGGGTGAAGGGACCCTAAAACAAGGAAGGAACTAAAGGAATCCTCGCTTGGCAAAAAGGAAGGGGATCGAGTAATCCGACCTTTGAAGAAAACGAACCATCTTTAATAGAGGAGGGAATTTGTTCGGGGGAACAAGGCAGCCACTGGACCGAAAAGAAGTAACACCCATGTCATGTGAGAAATGGGGCCCAAAACATCGGGGGGTAAAAACAAAAAAAAAGAATGGAAACGTCAACCGAGGGGGAGCCGAATGGCAGGGGGAGGTGGGAATAAGGGGGGGGGGGATGATGTTCCAAAAACCCGTTTTCTTGTCCAAAAAATTTCACAGAAAGAAGACGCCGCAGTGGAAAATAGCCGAAAGAACGCAGAGTGAGAAAGAGAAGGGGAAAGGGGAAAAAAGTTTGGAAAAAAGGGGGGAAACGGTGTCCGTGCCCTGTGTGGGAAAAAGGGGAAGGCTCAGAGGTGAGGAAAACTGGGGAAAAGCCGCAAAGGGAAGGGAGGTATTGTGGGGCCGAAAGCTCAGGGGCCAAAAAAAGAGGGGGGGGAGAAGGTTAAGTATTCATGTAAAATCAAAAAACACATTCCCTCCCTGAAAAAAGGAGAAAGACCTCGCCCTGAGCCAAAAAAAAAAGCAGAAGGGGGGGAGGGGAAAGAAAGGTACGAAAAAAAAAACCCTCAAAAAGGAAAAAAAAGAAAGAAACAAAGGGGGCGGTAGAAAAACATTCAAAAAGAGAAAGGACCACGTTTTCTATATGACAGGGAGGACAAGAGGAAAAAGAGCAACACATAAGGGGAAACCAGACTAAAAATTATAAGTCCCAAGGCAGAGAGGAAGACCCATAACTTGTAAAAAAGGGAGGGGAGGGCACCCATGGCTCGCGCAGGCCAAACGAAGAAAAGACAAGATTTCAGAAACTTGGAATCCCCCACTATGGGAAGGGGGGGAAAAAAGAAAAGCAAGACTGATTTGGCGGAAGAAAAGGTCACCAGGCCAAGAAACAACCGACCGGAAAAAAAGGAGAAAAATTCCTTCTAGCAAAAAGGAAGGACAAAGCCTTATCCCAACACTCAGAAAGAGAGGAGAAAAGGAAGTAAAACGAGCAAAGGGACGCGAAATTGACAGGGGGAAGAGACGGGGAGGAAAGTCTACTCCAGCCGTGGGCAGGTCTGGGAACACTCAGGGAAAGAAGACAGGGAGGAAGCTAAAGAGAAGGAGTATGAATGGAAAAAACCAGGGAGGTCCTCAACACCAAAAAAGGAAAAAAGAGTATGTAAAAGAGGAGATGGGTATTGGATTATAAACTGAGGAATAGAAGGAGCGGCCAACTTGGGACAGGAATGTGATAACTCAAAAACGGGGGAGGGAAGTCCCAGAAAACGCGGAGGTCAGGGATGTCTGACCAAAGTTTAACTGACTCGGGATTAAAAAAAGGGGAGAAGTTGAGATCAAGGAGGGGGTGGTGGGAAAAAGGCCTAAGTCCTTCCTTCCCTTCCGAGGGAAGGCCTGGGCCGCCTCGGTTTCGCGGATGATCCATCTGACAACGGAAAACTTATGCCAAAGGCGGGAACGGAGACCCCAACTGGGCACCCGAAAAGGGTTAAATTCTGAAATCTTGTATTAAGGCAATCGGTCTAAACGCAAAAAAAAAGGTGACGCAAAGAGGCTGGAAAGAGGCCCAGTCGAAAAAAGGAGACTTGGGGGGGGAAAAAAGAAAAAGTATGAAGAAGTGGGGGGGTGAGTAAGGGGGGGGGGATCCAAAAGATTTCAATTAGCAGGAAAGAGAGAAAAGCGTCCGATGAAAAAAAAAAAGGGCGGGGGGGGGAAAAAGAAAAATTGGAGGGGGAATGATGGAAGGGGGTCCCTGGGGGAGGGGGGGGGGGAAACTCTTCGTACGCTGAAAAGTAGCTCCAGAAAGACACGCCGTTGAGGGTTGAAAGAGCGGCAAGGACCGCCAGATGTTGGAGGAGAAATTTGCAGGGAAAAAGAAAAGGGGGGTTTGAGGGGGGAAGTAGATTTAAAAAAAAACCTCTAACACCAAGAACTGGTGGGGGGGGGGGGGGCAGCGTTAACGCAAAAGCTCAAACGAAAAAAGGCGGTGGAAGGAATGAAAAAGTTGAAATACCAGATGAAACCGAAAACAAGCAAGGGACAAAAAAAAGACGTTGAAAAAATTTGCAACAAAGGGGGGGTTTCACCTTTGGGACACCGGGGGGCCACTGAAAGAAAGGGGATGCCTTGGGACAATAAGAGGGGTGACCTTTCGGATGCCGGTTTTCAAGGAAGCGATTGGGGGTTTTATAAAATGACAAGGGGGGGGAAACAACTGTGGAAACCAAAACCGGTTAAGAAGCACCAGCAACGGAATTGGGAAACGAGAAATCAAAACCTAAGAAAGGGTGAGGGGAGGGGACTTTCCGGGAAGGTGGGGAAAAGGGCCATCCTAAAAAAAAGGCCCAAACGTGGAAGTGGGAAGGAAAGGTAATCTTGGGGCGGATTCCGAAAAAAGGACAGGGAGTGGTGTGAGAAAAAACTTACCCAGGGGAAGACTCGATAAATTGGAGAGTAGAAGTGACAGGACAGGAAAAAAAAAGGTGCAGGACGAGGATCTGTTTAGGGAAGCTTGAGGAGGAACGAAAAAACCGGCGACATATCGATCATTCTTCCTAAGGGACAAAGACATCGGCGAAAGTGGCAAAAAAGTAGAAAGAACTGCACCCTGGAAAGGGATTGGATAGTCGCCCAAAAAAACAGTAAGGACCTCTGACTAGTAAGGGGGGGAAAAAAAAAGTGAAAAGGTGGAAAAAAAAAAAAACCGGGCCCGGGTTGGTGGAAAAGACGGGAAACGGTGTCTTTGGCGCATAGCAAAATGTTATCACGTAAAGTGTTGGCGAAACGGAAAGGAAAAGGAGGACAAGTTTGGGCCAAGGGAAAACAAGTGGCACGAAGGGGCAGAATGGGAAAGGAGTTGGGAGGGGGAGAAAAAGTGGACAAAGGAATGTCGAACCGAATCGACAACAATGGAGGAAGGTGTAGCGTATGACCGGAACGAGGGCAAAGGAACTACAAGGGGGGACCTTCCTGGACCAAATTCCAAAGGAAAAAGCAAAAAACTTTGCCATTACTACTCCTGTCGAAGGACCTTGTCGAGAAAATGAACCATTGAACAAGGGGGTCCGACTCTCATCCACATTATAAACGCGAGAAAGGGGAAAAAACAGAAAGGGGGGGACCGTCAGGGGACCGAAGAGGGGTCAACCCAATGGGAAATGACTTTCGGACATTGCAGGTGAAGAAATACAATCATTCCATAAACCGGGAAGTGAAAAAAAAGGATGTTCGGAACTCAAGACCGATCCGGACGCTTTTTGGCCAAAGGAAAAAGAAAGGAGGGAAGCAAGTGGTTATTTCTTTTGGGACGAGGTCATGTTTGACGGGGGGTGAACGCAAGTTGCGAAGGAAAAGGGGGGGGGAGAAGGGACCGGAAGGAAAGTTGGGGGGGGAAGGGAGCCATTGTTTCCCCCCAAAACGGGAAGATTATTTTGGAAAGAGCTAAAGCACAAGAAAAAGCGTGTCACGGGCCTGAGGGTCATGGAAAGGGGGGGAGAAAGGGAAAAGCTGACCTCCGAACGGAAGAATTGGGGGAGGGAAATGAGGGGGGTGTGATAAAAAAGGGCTGATTAAGGGGGGAAGGCCGAAAGGCGCGGACGAAGAAGGCTCTCAGGGGGAAAAGCCTATGGGGGGAAGTGGAAAAAAGGCCGTAATGTGTGGGCCGGTGTAAAGACCTATTCAAACGAGGGCAAAAAAAGGGACTGTCGGGGGGAAGCGAGAGGTTTTGACATGAGAAAGTCAGGAAAACCACTGGAAAACGTGGGCCAGCCTGATACTGAAGAAATGGCTTGGAACCTAAAAAGCTTAACCAGAAAAAGCCAAGTGGGACGAAAAACTGGGCTGGGTGAGTGAAGGAAAAAAGGGCAGCAGAAAATCCTGAAGCGCGGGGGCTCACAAACGATTTGGGGGACATGAGGGAGGAGGGTGTTGGACCCAGGGAAAAAGGTGGGGGGACTTAAGTGGGGGAAATTGTCACAAAAGCCGGGCGATGGGGGTGGAGCAAAGTCAAAGAAACTTATATCGGGATCGGGTTGTGAAATGTGGGGGGGGAGGCAACTCTAGTTTTGTAGGACGAGGCGGGGATAGATCAAGGGAAGGAGGGAAAAGCGGGAGGCAAGTGAAAAGGCACTACCTCGTGAAATCAGGGAGGTCGGGTTTAAGGTGTGGTCAGCAAAGCAACGGAAGAAAGGAGGTCCTCTAAGAAACACCAAAAAAAACGAAGTGGAAGGAGGAAAAAAGGAGTGCTCACCTCCAGGGGGCTTCGGATTGCTGCGCAACCTATGAAAAAAAGAAGATGACGTTTTCCCGTGCATTAAAAGGCGCCAAGGAGTTCACCAAGAACGACGCCCGAGCGAAGTCTCCAAAAAGAAAAAACGACGGGAAAAAAAAAAAAAAAAAAAAAAACACTCTGGAAAAGTGAGCAGAAAAAAAACCATCTAACTGCAACTCCAACGACAAAAAAAAACGGGGGGGGGAGTCACTCCGGACCTATCTCAATGAAACTAATACTGGGAAATGGGCAAAAACAGAACACTCTCATCCAAAGGGAAGACAATAAGGGAGTGAACAGGTAATAATTGGGGGCTGAGCATGTGGGGGGGAGTGAAAAAAAAAAGTCACCCCCATCGGGAAACAGTGTGTGGGGGGGGACGGGGGTAAAAGAACTGGAGTCAACATGATAAAAAACTGGCACCGGGTCCATTGTCTTTTGTACAAGGAACAGGGAAGCCACAGGGGGGGTTCACAGAAGAGGCCAAAAAAGAGACCTCGAAGGTCAAAAAGGACAAACGCAAACGGGGAACCGGTCACAAGAAAGGAGAAAAAACGTAAGTCAGAAAAAGGAACGCGAACCTTGGGTGCAATACTTCCTAGAACGGGGAACAAAGGAAAGAGGAGGCAAAAAATTTAGATAGAGGGGGATGTCCATCAGTTCTGCATCAGAAAAATAATGACCAAAAAAAAGGAGGCTTCTTGAGGGAGAGAAGAGTAAATTGGGCTAGTTCTTAACTGGAGGTAAAAATCTGCAAGAGAACAAACTTTCCAGGAAAAAGGGTATAAAAAAATGAAAATAGGGGTACAAGAATTCAAAAAAAACCAGCAAACGGAACAAACGGGTCCGCATCAGTTTCTGAATGGAAAAGCTTTCCTAATCGGCTTGAGTCGAGAGAGAAAGGACCGCAAGGGAGAAGGGAAGGGGATGGGTCATGGGAACCAGGGGGGTAACAAGAACGGTTCCCGATGGGAAAAGTAACTGAGGACTGCAAAGTTAAGGAAAGGGGGAAGTCCAGTGAAAACCTTTAATAGGGGGATTAGAGGGGGGGGGGCGCCCAAAATGGTTCATTGAAAGGGGGGGGGGGGGGGGGGGGGGGGGGGGGGGGGGGGGGGGGGGGGGGGGGGGGGGGGGGGGGGGGGGGGGGGGGGGGGGGGGGGGGGGGGGGGGGGGGGGGGGGGGTATTGTGTTGGGTTGTCCGGGGGTGAGGGGGCGGGTGGGTGTACTCTGTGGCCCCAGAGTCGATGGTAAAAATCCATGGGGTGAAAAGGATGCTAGCCATGGTCAGAAATGGGAAAGTTGACGAAGCAAACCATGGATGAGGCAAAGACAACTCCGTAATGTTGGCCTATGCAAAGTTTTGTGGCGGGACCCTTCTAGGGACATCGATCCCGAACAAGTGAACGAGAAAACTCAGGGGCAAAAAAAGGACGCAATTTCAACTGCTCCAACCATGACGAAGGGGGGGGGAAGGACACCAGGAAGTGCTAGGGTGAGGGGTAAAAAAAAAGAGTATAAATAGAAAGGAAGAAAAAAAGCAAGTTGGCCAAAGGGGGCAAGAGAAAATAAAGCAGAGGGGGGAAAAAGGTTAAAACGTCTGTGTTGGGGGAGGGAAAAAGAAAGAGACAAAACCTGAAATCCGGACGGGGTCTGATAACCAGGGAAAAGTCCAAAGGTGGAGTATTTCATGTAGGGAAAGCTTGAACAGCTCTTTCCAAGGGTGGTCCGCGTTCAATAAACGCCAACGAGGCAACGAAAAAAAAGGATCCTCGACTGCCAACGAAAGGATGATGATGCCGAAGGAGAAGAACAAAAAACCACTACTTTATCGGGGAGGGCTGGGACCAGCAAGTAAAGAGGGGGGTGCAAAGTAACACGAAGCACCCTGGGGAAAAAAAAGCCAAACGACTGAAACATCAGCAGTGAAGTACCGGGGAAAAATTGATGCGGGGAAGCAAGCTGAAAGGCACAGTAAAACAACGATTAGAGGGTGGGGGAGTGGGGAGGGTCCCTGGGGAAAACTACTGAAAATTGTGTATGGAGTGTCAACAAGTTGTGGGAAACAAAACAACAAAGGGGGGTGTTCCCAGGTATCAAACGCCGTCATTTAAACGAGGACCTAAGGGAATAGGGGGGGCATGGACATCTAATTGTGGAAGGCAGGACAGAACGGTGGTTGAAAACGGGTGGGAAAAACATTTTTGCTTGAGGGTTGGGGGGGATTGTGGAAAAAGGGGGAGAAAGTGGAGGGGTCCAACTGTGGAAAAAAGGGGGAAAAGTTTAGGGGGATTGGCAGCGGGCGGGGGAGGAAACTGGGACACACAGGGGGGGCACAGTGGGGTAGAGTTTTAATAGAAGGGGGGAGTCCACAAACAAAGTAAAAACTTACCACTGGAAGAAAAAGTAGAAGAGACCAAAAAAGAATGGGCCGCATCGAACAAAAAAACGCCAGAAGGGGGCTTATGAAGAGGAAGAAAGGAGTAGAACCCATCAAAAAAGAAAAGAAAAGGAAGAAAAGAAAACAAGTTAGGGTCAAACAACCCATTCTCTACATAGAAAAAAAAAAAGGGCAGGGTTAATGGGGGTGGCACCCGGCTAAAAATCATGGAACATGATCAAAAAAAACGAAAAAAACAGAAAGAATAGCGGGCACCAAGGGAATCGAGCCAAGGGTCCTTACGTAAAAAAAAGGGCGCAAACCCAAGGTCTTTCGCGCCAAGGCAGAAGGCCACCAGAAGTACAAAGTTTCATAAAGGAAAGGTCTACAACCAAGGGAGGGGGAGTTGATACAAAGAGGCAGAAAAGGGAGTTGGGCGAGCACAAGGAAACGGCGATGGGGGGGAAGGGAAAGAACCCTAAAAGGAGTGCGAGATTGAAGAAGGAATGACCAACAAGACCATGAAAGACACCAACGAGAAGAAGGAAAATCAAAAAAAACCCGAAATCGAAGAGGGAGGAAAAAAGAAAGGAAGACGCTGGGTTGGCGGAAGAGAAGAAAAGACGTCTGGTAAGACTAGTTTTTATCAAAAAGGCAGGAAACAAGCAAGACCTGCTCCGAGAAAGCCTGCCAAAGCATGATGAAAAGGAACAATACACATCTCCGTAAAAAAAAAAAAAGGATAGTAGGACCATGGATGTGGGGGCCAGGAATCTGGAAGGAGAAAGTAAGCTGTAAACCGAAGGGAATTGGTTCCTCCTCGTGGGGGAAAGTTAAAAACTAGACCAGAGGGGGACGGAGGGGGTCGCGTAACAAAAAGAGATCCGTTGGGAGTTAAGAAAAAAAAGGACTAAACTAAGGCTTTCGGGCCGAATGGGAGAGTCAAAGTTAAGAAGTTGGGGGAAAAAGGGGAAACGAAAAAGCATCTAAGCAGAAGGGTCTTGTTCGAAAAAAGGAAAGTGAGCCAGGTCGTCAAGAGGAAAGGGAGACGAAACAAGAAGTCTTGGTGGGGGGGGGGCACCCTGGGGGAAAAAAATCATCCATCAGGGAAAAAACAAATCTTCTGACATGCGTTAGGACGGGAAGACAGCACCGACAAAAACATGGTGGGCCGCCCTCGATGACCAGACATCAGGGGGGCCAAAAGTGGAGGAAGATCAACAGCTGGGAAAAATAATTCGGGGGTCGGTTGGGAAAAAAAGGGGAAAGATGGGGGGGCAGGCAATCCCCTAAAAAGGAAAGGGGGAGATTTAGCCGAAAAAATGGCGTTTTTGGGAGGAACAAGCAACCGGGGGTCGCTGCGGGAATGCGGGAAGTGGGGGGGGTGATGGGTCTACGTCTTTAAAGGAAAAATCAGCCGGAGGCGAGCGGGGGGAAGGGACAGGGAGGATGGAATACGGAGGTGAAAAAGTGGAGTGGGGGGATGTGGACAAAAAAAAATAGGGGATTGAAGACGGAAAAAAACTTGGGTGGGAAGAGGGTGAAAAAAAAGTCAAGAACAAAGACAGTGCGGGGAAATTTCAACAGTGGGGGGTGTATATTACCCGCCGACCACAATACCATGGGGCAAAACACGGAAAAAAAAAAAAGGGGCCCAAAGGGTCAAAAGTGGAGACAATCGTCCAAAAGTCGTGTTCTAACGGGAAAAAGCAGAGTGAAAGGGGGAGGGCCGGGTCAATGCGCGATTTGGGATAACAGGGGGGGGAGTGGGTTGAAAAAAGGGGGGTCAAACGAAACCCGGGGGGGGGAACGAAGCCACAGCGCAGGAACAACGTCCTCGCAAAACTAATAGAGAGGGACAGATTTAGGGGATAGGGATGAACCACTCTGGGCCTTGGGAACAAAAACCAAGGGGCGACGGGGGGAAAGGAAAAAAAGGGGGGGGAAAGTTGAAGGAAAGGGGGAGGACAGCCTTTGCCTGGGGGACACCAAATAACCGTTATTTGAGGAAAAAAACGACGTTAAAAGAAATTTAAAAAAGCGAGAAGGGGAAAAGGGGTATCCAGATCGAGGGGGGGGGGAAGGGAAAAATGTTGTAGGGGGGAAAAATCCTGGGGGGGGAAATGACGAAGGAAGACAAACGGAGGAACCGAGTCAGAAAAATTCGGTCAACGGAAAAAAAATGGCCAGAGGGAAGGTCGAAGGTAAAAAAAATGGGGGGGGGGGGTAAGCTCGCAGAAAAAGCAGTGACGAAGAGGAGAGAGGGTCAAAAACAAAACTGACTCTAATGTCCGCGGAACGAGGGAGGGGAGGGCATGTCACCCCAGCAAGGGGGGGATGGACTGAGGCATAAAGGCTGGTTGAGAAAAAGGAAAAAAAACACGAATAAAACAAAAAAATGTTTATCAGGGAAGGTGTTGTCTTAAAGAAACGGCCAGGGGGGGAAAGGGCGAAAGGGGTGGGACGGGGTGCCGGGGCGGACTGCCGACTTTGTATGTCTCGGGAAGGCCGAGCAAGTTCTCACAAAACAAGAAAACATGTGGGGCTCGGGGACAAGGAAGAACAGGGGGCCAGTCGGGCAATAACAGGACGTCACTTCCCCGGCCAGAGACGTAAAAGCCCTTAGGAAAAAGGGCCCCGTCAACGTGTGATGGGGAGGGGAAGAGACAGATGGCAAGGGGGGGGGTAAACAAATGGGGGCAAAAAGAAAGAATCACGGGATAAAACTGAAGAATGTGAACAAGAGGGTAGGAGTGGGGAAACTCCGGCTAAGAAAACAAGGGCGGGGGGGGTCCGGAAAGGGAGAAAAAAACCAAGGTCTACAGGAATTAAAGGGATCTGTCGACTCAAGAAAAAAAAAAACGCTTGGTGTCCATCAGAACGGAGCGGCAACGAAAAAGGGGTTTGGGAGGGGAAGGTTTGGACGAAAGGTCCTCAGGGGGTCAAGGGGGGGGGGTGAGCGGGGGGGGACGAGAAAGGTTGTGGCAAAAAAAGCAATTTTTGGAAGCCGGGGCAAAAGAAAGCAAGTGAAAATGATCTGCGCGAACGGGAAAAGCAGCCACATTCAGGGGGGGGGAGACAGGGGGGAAACTGGAGTTGTAGAGGCAAATCCCCTCAGGAGATTTGACTGCTCAATTGAGGGGGGATCTACAGCACACGGGGTTAAAGAAAGGCGGGAAAGGAGACCAAGGGAAGCTGTCGCGCCGGGGGAGAAATTTGGATCGCAGGTGGGGTGAAGTAACACCCGGCGAATTCAGGGGGCAGTATGGAACCTTCTTAAGGGAAATCCTCAAAGATATGGTGGGGAAAACTTTGAAAGAAGGCAGCAAGGAAAAGGGAAATGGTGGGGTGAAAGAGGATCTGAAGATGACAAGGAAGGACTCAACGGGAGTCCCAGAACTACAAAAGGGGCCTGGGGGGGGGCTACAAAATGTGGCGGTGATTTCGAACAAAGAAAGAAACCTGACATGATCGCGGGTTCAACTCAAGAGTGAAGCCGAGTTGAAGAAATCGGGGGGGGGGGGCCAGGGAAAAAAGGGGGATTATTGCAGGTAGTGCGGAAGCTGGGATGAAAATACAAGGTCAACCCCTGAAGAGTGAGGCCGGGCGAGGAAAGGGTGGTAGGAGAAAGGAACAGGGGGGGTGGGCCCGGCGGGAGGGGGAAAAATCAGCACTTATTTTACCCTTTACGAAGGAAAGGAACGCAGGCCAATCAGGAGCGGGGGTCATGTGGGGTAGGAAAACGAAAAGGAAAGAACATGGTCTCTCATAAAAAAAAGGGGAGAGAAAATCTATAGAAGAAAGAAGGGGGGACTTTCCTGTGAACAAAAGCGTGGAAAAAACCCCGAGGAAACGATGTCAGGGCCAAGGACTTCAAAGGAGGGTGGCCACTTTCGGAAGCGGAATCAAAAATCACACCAATACGCAGAAAAAAAACGGGGCCTTTAGAACACAAAAGATCCCAGAGGGAAACGGAACCAAGAAAAAGGGGAACCTGGAATAGATCCCGCGGGGAGGTAAATCCAAGAAGAAAACAAGGGGCCCTGAAAAAAAAAACAATGACGCGCAGAAAAAAGCGGGATCATACAGGGATGGACACAAGCATGTATTCTTCAGCACAGTGCGGAATCAAAAACCAAAAAAAAAGTGGCAACTTGGTTGGGGGAGGGTCAAGGAGCCGTGAGGGAGGAACGAAATGTCAAGAAAATCAGATGGGGGACACCAGTCTGAGGGTTAGAAGGAACTCCAGGTTCAAAACCTAGGATGACACAAAAGGGGGGGCCCTGCCGAGACAGGAAAAAGGAAAACAGAAGACTCAAAGGGGGTTGACCGGGCAAAAGAAAAAGGAAAAGAAACCTCACAAAAGAAAGACACGCCAGGGCGACTGTCCCGAAGGAAGGGGAAGAAAGAAGACTCACGGCCACAATTCTAGGAAGGGAGGGACGTAAGGGGAAAAAAAAAAATGTAATCGAAAAACCAAGCCAGGAAAAAAGCAAAAAAAACTAAGGCCAGTGGAACGGGGGGGGGAGAGATCGAAGGAACCGCATTCCTCGGTAAATGGAGGAAAAAAACTGGGCCGATGGATGGAAAGAAGTTATCGCAAATGCGGGAAAACACCTTTTAACGATACCTAGTTACAAAGACAGAAAAAAAAAGGACGGCGGAAGACAGCAACCGGTGCAATCGTGAGGTAAAAGGGGAAGCTGAGGGAAAAACTACGATCAACTTAAAGGGGAAAAGGGATTGAGAAAGGTGACGCACAATCGCCAACGGAAGAATGGGGGGGGGAAAACGCACGGTGGCGGGCAAATGGCGAAAAAATAGGGGGGGGTCACTCGTAAAAAAAGCCTGGGTATAAGGTGAAGGCGTAGGCTCCCAGGTGCAAGGGGACTGGGACGCGGAGCACCCGAAAGGGAAAAAACAGTGGTCATTCCATCCCAAGGGGGGGAAAGTATACAAGGGGCAGTTGGAAAATAACTGGACGACTGTAAAAAGCTTCAACCCAAAAGGGGGAAGGATTCCAAACGATAACCTCGCAATAAAAAAGGTGTCAGAGTTGGGGGTCAGAAACGGGATCGGGAAGGAGAAAAGACTCCAAAAAAAGGGGGGGAAAATAATCAGGGAGGAAAAAGAAACAATCCAACTTTCTGAGGGGGTCAACGGTCAGCTTAGGGGGGAAGAAAAAAGACGGAGGTAACATGGCGAGGGGATTATAAAAAATGTAAGAAGAGGCAAAGCCAAAATTCCTGGGGTGCAAATAAGGGACAATACCAATCTAAGAAGAGGGCGAAAATTGTGGGGGGGGACCGAAAAGAAAGCCGAAACCAGGAACGGGAGGAAAAATCCAGGGCAAAGAACCGGTTCACGTAAGAACGTCTGAAAATGGGGGGGTGAAAGTTCTTTCACCAGAAGGTCTGGAAAAAAGAGCTCAAGAGTCATGGGGAGGCAAATCAAAGAGAAGAAAATTAGCATCGACGCAAAAACTGAAAGGAGAAAGGGGGCAAAATAAATTCTCTAAGAGAAAAAGAGTTAAGGGGGGGGCCGGCAGCCCAAGAAAGGGATGAGGTGATAAAAGGGGACCAAGCCAGATGGAAAAAACACGCGGAAAAACAAATCTCACGGGGAACAAAGGGGAGGGCGGTAACTTGAATCCAAGCAAAAAGGAGAACCATGGAGGCAGAGGGCTGGATGGTCGGGGCGGGGGGGGAGTGATTAGTGTAACACAGGGGTTCAAGGGGGGGGGGAAAAAAAGGGTGTGGAAAAGCTGAGGCAAAAAGAAGCAAAATGGAAACCGGAGAAAAAAGGAAAGAGTGATTGGAGTTCAAAAAAGAGATGGGGGCCTCGGCACGGTTGAAAAAAAAATGGGGAAAGTTGTGAAAAAGGGTGGGTGGGAAAGGTGGAAAAGGGGGTCGGTGGAATCGGATGGGAAAAAAAGTGATTGGGAAAAGGCCAAAAGGTTTGCAGGGGGGGAGGGGCCTGCACGACGACAAAAAAGAACTTCAAAAAAAAATTTCCTGTTTTTCGGGGGAAAAGGGACATGGTGGGGGACAAACACCCATGAGAAAAAAACACTGGGCAAAGAAAAAAGTGACATCCATATCTGAAGGCCGAGAGACGACCGAACCTTCCTGACGGAGTGGAAAGAGGAAAATAAGTAACGAAGGGAAAAAAACCAATACACAAAAAAAACAGAAACCAGACAGGGTTCTGTCAGACAAAAAAAAAGAGAACAGCGAAAAGGGGAAGTTCAGGGGGAGATTGCAGTTCTCAAGGGAAAGTGAAACCCACAGTACTACACCAGCTAATTCGTGGACAGGAAGAAGCTAGCCTGGGACGAATAGCGGTAAAAAGCGAGAGGTAAAAAAAAAGGGACTTGGAGCGCAGGCAACCGGGGAAGTTTCAGACAGTTTTACAACCAAAGATGAGGGGGATCTCCATAAGGCGACAAGACCATAGGGGGGGAGCAGAAACACGTCAGGGAAAGGAAAAAGTCACTAAAAAGCGAAAAAGGAGAAAACGTTTACGCAGAGGGAAGGAGGGGAAAAAAAGTCAACATCCAAGGGAATAACAACTAATCCGATATCAATTCTCCCCCAAAAAAAGAGAAAAGTGTGCAAAAAATCAAAAAAGGCTAGGGGGGAGGGGGAAACGAAAAAGGACGAGGGGGTGAATGTTTGGAGAAAAAGCGAGAAAAAAGTCAATTACAGCCGGAAAGGAAGAGCCGCGGCGTATTATCCCATAAAACAGATAGACCACACAACAAAAAAGAGGAAAAGAGAGAGAAAGTTTGGTATTGATAAGCACAAAGAAACCCGGCCAGGATTAGCCTGAAGGAAGGGTTGGAGGGAAAGCGCCTGGGAGAAAAAAGAAGATCCCATGCTGCTTTAGAAGTACAAAGCAAAGCCTGGTTGAAAAAAAAAACTGGCTCGAGGTCGGATTTAAGGGGGGGGAATTTGGACTAGTTTATGAGGGGGTTTGGTGGGGGGGGTCAGGTCAGGACAAATTTAGGGAAGCAGCGACCCGACTGGAGGGGACTCAGTGCGGGTCGTCCAAGAAGAAAAGAAGGGAAGGGACGGATGCCGCAAAAGAAGGTCCCATGGGGGCTCTCAAGGGGAGCCTCCCTCCCAACATCGTGTGTTGTTATAATAAGGAAAGAAAAAGAAGGGGGGAATCGTTATCGAATGACAGCAAAAAAAGAAGTTTGGCCAGGCCATCACAGCGTACACAGCGATCAAGGAAAAAGGCGAAAAACACTTTTGTCGCCGTTTGGAGAGATTCAACGGGGGGGGAGGGGGGGGTGGGTGAAAGGAAACACTCAACGATGAGAAGGACAAGACAAAAAAAGAACGCAAAAAATGCGGAAGATGTGAAGAACTAATGGCTTGGGGTCGAAAATCACCTTGTCGAAAGAATGACGGACTGGGAGGGGGTTGGAGAGTCCGTTCTGAACGCGTCAAAAAAAAAACGTGCGTGTGAATCGTCCACAAGGGTCATGGGTTGCATCAAAAAAAAGGGGGAAGGGAGGGGGGAAAAATTTGGGTGACTAAAAACAATGGAATAGGGGGTAAAACCATAAAAAAAAAGAAACAGGGGGTGAATCCTTTATCCCAAGGAAATCAAAAAGCACTATACGAGGGTTTGACAAGGGAAAAGGAAAAGTGGGGGTTGAAATAAACCGATGAAAACCGGGGGGCCCAAAAAGAAGTGTAAAAAAAAGGTACACTGGGTCAAAAGGGGTTGTCAAACCTGAGGTCCGACCGTCAAAAAGTCAGGGATGGGAGACTAAATAAGACGAGGAAACTTAGATAAGGGGGGGTCATTAGGGCCGATGGTTGAGAAGTGCAAGTGGCAACTTTTTTGCCCAAAAACCAAAGGGGTGTGGACACTAAAAAGCACCTACAAAAAGGAAGGTCAAAAAAACACGCCAGCAACAGCTATGTAGGGGGAGGAATGAGGAATTAGATGAAAAAAGATCCTTCCGGGAAAAGTGGTTCCCTGAATGGAGTAATCATTCTTTCAAAGAAAGGGCGCTGCAACTGGTGAAAAACACAAATTGAATTGTCCAAAGAACAGAGGGGGAAAAGGATACTTTAAAAGAATGTCGTGGAAAGACTCAGATTCTGAAAAGGGTCAGGGGCAAGGATCAATGTGGAAGGGGGTCGTTCGGGGGGTTCACGGAGGAAACACAAAACAAAAACACAACAAAAGCAAGCGGAAACAACAACAAGGAGAACCAGGGACAAGGTTCCTGCGAAGCATCCATCACGTACGGACGTAAAGGGGTCGGAAACAGCATCTTCTAAGGGGCTTAAGATAGGGAAAACCAAAAACGCGGGGAGATGAAGATGGTAGGGGGAAAAGGGGAAGTTTCAAAACCAACAAAAGGACAGATTTTGGGTGTGAATGTAAAAACAGGGACTAAAATGACTGGGGGGGGAAGAAGGACTGCAAATGGTTGGAAAACGTTTTCAATGGTGCGTAAGAATACGCGACAAAGGGGGAATAGGGGCGCAAAGTGCTGGGGGACGAAGGAACCTATTCTAAGTCAGAAAGGTGCCATACTTGGGGGGGGGGCCGGCTGCGAGGTGACCGAAAAAAAAAGGAAGGACAAATGGAGCGTGGGTCAGTAGTAAGAAGGAAAAACCGACTGAAAAAGCGAAGGAGGACTTCCAAGCCAGATCAAGGCCAAAGGGGAGAACCCAGTAGAATACGTTCGAGAACCCACGGACAATTTGAACCATGGGGCGGACATCAAGAAAGGGGGAAAGAAAGGGGCGAGGAAACTGGGGGAGAGAACACACTGGGCCGAAGGGGAAAGAACTAAACTTTTGTACGGGGACCAAAGAAGGGAAACGTGTGCCGAAGGGCGGGGTAGACATCAAAGAAAAAGAACACTGGGGAAAAAGGGGGGGGAAGAGAGAACGAAGACCGAACAGAAACTCGGGGGGGGGGACATTACACTCTGCTCTTCCACAACGGAGTGTGCGGGATTTTTTGGACGAAGTGTAAAGGGGGTACAGTGGGGGCGGGGAGAAGGGGCACATATCAGAGGGGTGGAACCGTCCCGCCCAAGGGGAATAGTAAAATGGGATTGGAAAGGTCTGGGAAAAAAAAAGAAACCGAAATTGGTGCAGGGGGGAGAGGAAAGGGGGGAAGTTAGAAAAAAAAGGATGAAACGAAAGGACCCGACCATGAAGATCGAATTTGAAAAAAGAAACAGAGGGGGTGAAACCAACAGGGAAAGGGTCGTAATCCAGGAAAAAGAAGGGAGCTCAAGGAGAGAAAACCGCGGGGGGGTGAACTCACTGGTGTGAAATGTAACCGGAGCTGAGGGGTTGCCAGTTCCTGAACTAGGGGAAAAAAGGAATGATTGTATAGAGAGGGGGGGGTGTGAAGAAGCGAAAAGCAAAAGGAAACGCGGGAAAACTGGAGGAGGATCCATGAAGGCACGGACAGAACGGAAACACTAACCAAAAAAAGGGAAAAGGGGGGGGAGCCCCGAGGAGGTGGGGTTCAGTCAAAGAACTAGAAAAGGAATAGCCCAGAGGGGGGGAAAATCAATATGATCAAGGTTGGTTGATGTCAAAAAAAAAGTAGGGTGGTCCAGAAAGGAAGGGAAAAAGGTCATGGTCGGCGGAAGGAAGAGGGACGCCTGATCGGGTAGCAGGAGTAGGTTCGATTGGGAAAGACCGTAAAAAAAATTGGGGGGAGGAGAGGGCTGGGCTATAAAAAAACGGCGTCAAGATGGAAACTGCAAAATCGGTGACGCAGTAAGGGGAAAACAAAAATCTCATCGGGAGGGGCGATCTGTGTGGGGCGGAAGCCAGAAAACGCCATGCTGAGCAGATCGAAACATAAAAGTCGGAGCTGGAAAAGAAAAGGAAATATCCAGCATGGGCGTCGCTTAGGTCCGCACAACAGCTTGAACACAGCGCCTTGGCAAGGGGTAAGGTGAAACTTTGGAAGTAAACTTCCCCGAGGGGGGACCAAGCAACGAAGGAATAGTCTCAATCCAAAAAAGGAAAGAAGACAGGCCGAACCCACTGGGAAAAGGGGCCTAAACACCAATCTTCAACAGACTCCTCAATCCAAGGGCAACAAGGAAAAAGAGGATACGCGCAGAGAACGCATGCAAAAGAAAACCCAGTTGAAAGGGGGGGGAACAACCACAAAAATCTCAGACTACAAAAAGAGGAAAAGTCCTGGAAAAAAAAAATGGAAGAAAGAGGAGACATTATGTAGAGAAAATGGAAGGACAAAAACCACATCTTCTAAAGAAGGGGGAAATGGAATCCTGCCATAAATGGAATTATCAAGATCAAAGCACAAGTGCAACAATTACAGGGCGGGGAAGGCTTTCTGAAAAGGGGTAAAAAGAGATTCCAAAATGGAGGGGGGAAGAAAAAAGTGTCATTCCAAAACAAAAAAAACCCACGGGGGGGACCAGTTTGAACAAAAGGTCACAAAAAGGGAACATACTTCCACCGCTCAAAAACATCAAAAGTGGGGGGAAGTGAAGAAAAATTGGTATCAAAAGCAAAGAAGCGGGAAACTTCAATGAAAGGAAGGAGGATGAGCCAGGACTACAGAACAAAAAGAAGCCCTGATTCCCATCAACCTGAGAGGAATGGACGGAGAAGAAAAACTGACGAACAGGCACTAAACTGGCGGGGTCCAAAAATAAGTTCTCTAGTAAAAAAAAAAAAATTTCCTCCAATAAAGAAAAAATTGACTATGAACCGCGGCAAAAGAAGAACTCAGGGGCAGACATACCGGGACAGTGACAGGGAGAACGGATTTAAGTTCTAGTGGAGGGGGGGGCCGACGAAAGAGACCTTGCAAAGGGGAAAACAGATGGGAATCGCAAAAAAAAAGAAAAAGTCACAAAAAAAACGCACTATGTAACGACACGATGGCGGCCAAGACGAAACTCAGGGTTCGCAAAAAAATCTGACAGTCTAAGGGTAGGGAAAAAAGTAGGACCGCCAGGGGGAAGGGTAATGGTCAGGGGGGGCGGCCATCGGAGAAAGGAGGGGATCCTGGAAACTGGCAGGGGAAAAAACAAAATGGAAGAAGTCAAGGTACGCGATCGGCCTGGGAATAATTTCAAAAAAAAAAAACAACAAAACTCCCCAGAGTTTGGCCTTTTGGGGCCCCTTATGAGGGGGCCGAGAACAGCAACACCAAAGAAAACCTCCCTCTCAGGGCCAAACAGCCCACTTCGCAACCAGTGGAAAAACAACATTGGAAATACAGCGGGAAAAAAAGGAAAAACGTGCTATTGAGAGGGGGTTAGCAACCAGCCAGTAGCAAAAAGAGGAAAAAAAACAAGCCACTGAAGGGGGAATCGGGAAAAAAGCAAAGAGAAGCAAGAAAAGAAGAGGGAAAATGACGAAGTGGTGGGGTGGCGACCCAACGGAAAAGGAGGAGCCCGTGGAGAGACAAGGGTGCAACCGAACGTGAAGGGAGGGCGCATTAAGTGACCGAATCTAACGAATCGGGCAAAAAAACTTGGCGAGGAACACACAAAGATCACATAACCATAAGACGGAACGGCCACCTAATAAAAAAGAGGGTCCCGGAGTCTAGAGAGACCAGCTGGGAGCGGGGGGGAGGAGAAACCAGAGGGGAGAACCTGGTTGTGAAAACATAAGAATTCCGCATCGGGGAAAACCAAATCAAACCTCAATTTCACCGCAAAACGGGCCCAAAGGCCAGACGTGGGGGACAATAAAAGACCCAGGAAAAAATGGCCAAAATCTCGGCGAGACGAGAGGCAGGGATTGGAGTCTTTGGGAGGAAGTGTTTCGGGGGGAAGGAGTAAAAAAAGACACGTTGAAGGGGGGGGAAAAGGGGGGGTTACAAATTGCAAAATAATCTCCGTGCAATTGAAAACAGGGGGATAACTTAAGCGGTGGGGTAAAAGGTGGAACCAGATAGTGGACGAGGGCATCAACTTGTGGGGGGGAAAAGTGGGTTAAAACTGTGGTAAGGGGAAAACTGGGGTTTAAAATTATGTGGAGGGAAGCTTGCACCTGGGAAAGAGAGTTTATACCATTAAAAAGGGATGGGACGGGTGTCACACAGAGGTCGGGAGAAAAAAGGCTGACAAAACCCCAACAGGGAAGGGGGGGGTTAAAAAAATAAAATGGAGTTTTCACGTGCACCAACAAATCCTCAAACTAGTGTAAAAAGAAAAAAATAGCCCAACCAGATCGGACCTTATGGCACAAAAAAAAAGAGAGAATAACCACACCTCAAATGGGAGGGGGGGGGGTGGAAAGAGGGAAGTAACTAAACCAAAAAGGGAAAACGCAACAGCAAAGGAGGGTGCGAAAAAACAATTCGAGAAATCATTGGACGTGGGTCGGGGAAGGGACAACGTCTCACAGAAAGGGGGTTGATCACAAAGGAAAAACCGTACAAGAAAAGAGGAAAGTCACGAAAATCGGGGCCGGGGCCGAGAATCTGGGACAATACGATGAGGGGCACCAACCCGGGGGGAGGGAGAGCAAGGGACGAGGCCGATACAGGAAAAGGTCAGACCGCTTGGATACCAAAGGAGGGCTCAGATGGCCAGAAAGGGGTTGGATCCAAGTCCACGTCAAGAGAAAAGAGAGCCCGAAAACCGAGGGACGAGAAAAGGCCCGTGCGACCGCAGGGAAAGGAGGATGACGCCGAAAGGAGAGAGAACACAACTATGACAACGAATATCCAATTGAAG
>Ga0179593_1592444_pt1 | contig 30384 bp, 34 predicted proteins | sample CZODoug2_1_08_16_FD_185931 | JGI IMG/M metagenome (GOLD analysis project Ga0179593, IMG submission 185931) | Vadose zone soil fungal communities from Angelo Coast Range Reserve, California, USA - CZODoug2_1_08_16fungal (PacBio error correction) | ecosystem: Environmental > Terrestrial > Soil >...
AAGAATTTCCGTAATCCTATATGAGAGGAGGGGAAAAGGGGGGGGGTCCGTCCTCCTCTTTTCTTACCGTAAATCGGAGGGAATGATATTAAAACTCATCTACTGGGGAAAATAGCATTTTATGCAGAAGGGGAGGAGGGGAAAGGGTCCGTATATTATCTTCATGTGTCTGTAGGAAGGAAGTAAACGTCCATATTCTCTCGTCGTAAAAAAATAGCGGCAAGGTTGGGTTGTTCCATGAACACAGGGAGGAGGGGGGAAAAAGGGGGGGTATATGCGAGAAATTGACTCTCCTGGCCGGAGGAAAGGGAGGTGCCTTTCGTATGGAAAAAAACTGCTTGCGATAAATTGACCACCAGAGAAAGGGGGGGAGAAGATCTCCTTTGCCAGGTTCGGGGGAGAGGGAAAAAAAAACAACTTATTATTCTTAAAAGATAGAGAAAAAAAGGGGGTGACAATGGGATTCTTTAGGAAAAAGAAAAGGGCAAGTTCTCGCAAGCAGTTTGGGTGCTCCAGAAAAAAAGGAAATAAGACCCAGTCACCAGCGGGGAGGAAGGAAAAGGACAGGCTCGTCACTTTCTCGCATCGGGTTCACTATCTCATCAACTGAGGATTTAGAGGGGGGGGGGAGCGCCATATCTACTACCTAGGGGGAGGGGAAGGAAGGATATTTCACTCGTTGGACCTGAACATAATCTCGTGCCGTCAAAAAAGAAAAGGCGGCTAACCTTCCCTAGCCTCCTCAGGAAGGAGGTGTACAATATCACTACTATGGACTTGGGGGGCTTATCGGTAGAGTCCTCGGAGGAGGGGAAGACGCGCAGATCTTATCCTTAATTGGGAAAGAAAAAGGTGAGAGCCCTTCAAGCCGATCTGTGGGAGCGTATGCAGAGTTCGAAAATGGATACGTTCCTTTATCTAGGGAAAGAAAGAAAAGGGAGGGAGGGGAAGTTCTGTCATGGCAACAAACACGCAGGGAAGCTTCGAACGAGAGGCGAGTAAAGAAAGTTTCCTTCTACAATTTAAGGGAAAAAAAAAAGGAAAGCAGGTTCTCCGATACAATCAGGTCGAATCATTGCCAAATCACGAAGGGGGGGGAACATTACCTGCAACTCGCAGAAGAAAAAAAGGACTAAAAGGAGGGGGGAGTTTCTTTACACACTGGACGGGATAGATTGTGAGGAGGCTGACGACAAGACCGGGGTACAGCTTCAACAGGGAGAGGGAGGCGCTTCTCCGACGAAAGAGAAAGAAGTCCCAATTAAGGAGGGGTCTTCTGGAAAAAAGGGGAAGGAGAAAAAAAAAATCTCGCATTTTAATCTATTCACAGAAGTGGGGGCTATCCTTCTAAAAGTAGGAGAAAAGGGAAGGAAAGAGGGGCCACCCTCATGGCCGACAGGGGACGGATCCAGTTATAGCGAAGGGGGACCGCCCATAGAAAAAGGGGCGTTTTTTTCTATGCTCGAGACATCTGAGTATAAAGAAAGGGGAAAAAGAAAAAATCCGAAACGGTGCCGAGGAGTTCTCCTTCGAAAGGCAAATCAGGAGGAGGGAATTCGTCTGTTGAGACGGGAAGGGGAAAGGAGAAACTTCTCGACCATAAAGTCCGACGCCCGGCAACGTTGGACACCGGAGAAAGGTCTTCGTCATCTCCAAAAAGGGGGGAGAGAGGGCGCGCCGCATTAAAAAAGGACCTTCTCCACAATCGGGGGGGGGGGGAAGTCGAGGAAAAAGAAAGGGCTTATCTAACGTGGAGAAGGAGTCTCATGGAGGTCAACCAAATGGGGCATCCTCGTACAGGGGCAAAAAAATAGAATGGGGGGGGGGAGGACTGCTCTTTCCATTCGCATGAAAAAAAGAAATGGCAGGCCATCTTTGAAGAGCGGAAAAAATCGTGAATCTTTTTCTGGCCGAGAGAAAGGAAAATATTAATTCTCCGCTACAACAATGATCGAAACCAGAGACGGATGACAAGGTCCCAGAAAACGGAGGCAAGTTTCAGGGGGAGGCAAAGAGCAGGGAAGTGCCCGCTGGCGCACGGCACTTTGGAAAGGTCGGAAGGGGGAAAGACAATTAGGTCGGGGGGAAAGGGGAAGAGAAGGATAATCCGGCGGCCTCATAGGGGGATATAGAGGAGCGGAAAGGAGAAAAAGGGAGCAGATACCTTACATATATTCCGCAAACTCCTCAATTAAGGGAGGGGGAATCTATCAAAAAGAACCGAGGAAGAATTCTACTCTCCGGAAGAACGCTTCCTTAATATAAAGGAAAGAAGGGAATCTGGGGGTAGGCTCTCCTTCTAATAGAAAGTCTGAGGGGGGGAAAGGGGGGGATGTGGTCGAGTAATTAGAAGAGGCTCCTCTTTGCAAGCATAAAGAGATTCTTCCCTGCAATCATATTTCCGTAAAGAAGAGCGGAAGGGACTCGTGCGAATTGAAAAAAAAGTCAGTTTTTTACCTTTGAAAAAATCAGCATTTGAGAGAAGGGGGGAAAGAGAGTATTTAGGGAAATCAAAGGGAAAAAACCGGGCGCTCAGCCTCCGCGTAGAAAAAAACAGTCTTACTCAGAGATTTAAAAAGAAAGGGGAGTCGACAATGCTCTTGTTGCGAGCGGCGGCTGTCAACTTTTTTTCACTAAAAGGAAAGGAAAGGAAGGAAGGCGGAGACCGCTTCGCGACCGGTGTAATAAAAAGAACGGCCAAAAAATAGCGGGAGGAAAAGGGGATGGGGGAATTGATCATCGAAAGAGCGAAAGAAAAAGGGAGATGTCCTAATCGGAAAGGAGGGGGGTCCGGGGGAGAGCGGGCGTCGAACCTACGCGTCATGGGAGGTCTCGACAAGGAAGGAGGAAAAGAAAAAAAGTTAAGCTGGGGGGAAAAAAAGGTAGCGGAGAGATTTTTTATTTCCAGCCGGCGAAAGGACCTTTTCTTCTTCGTAAAGAGAAAAAGAGAAGTAGGGATGAACTATGAAGTAGTAAAAAAAGGTCTCTCCCCCTTGGGAGGCAGGCTTTCTGAAGACATTATGTTTTTCACATCGAAAAGAAAAAAGGGGGGAAAAGAAGGATAAGGACAGACAAGACTTGAGGGGGGGAAAGAAAAAGGGGGGGTCTACGCCACTTTATCGCAAGCTTGTAGGCCAGTACTTTCATGGGGGGAAAAAAAAAAGTAAAATATGAAGGTCGTAGGGGAGATCGGTGGCATCTCTTCCCAGGCTCCAGAGGGGAAAAGAGAAAAAAACTCACAAGAAGAGAGAAAAGAAAAGCAGAAGGTGAAAGCATTAGCGAGTGCGGCGCGGGAAAAAGAGATCCACTCCTCCTTTCTTGCTCTTGGGGGGAAAAGAGGAGACCGTATCGGCGGAAACGGTAGAGACCGTGTTTCCCCTCAAAGGGAAATATTTCTTCCTGGGGGAAGGGGAGAAAAGAGGGGAGGGAAATGCGGGGTCAATCTCGAAAGAAGGGGGGGGAAAACACTTAACTCCACCCTGGAACGATTAGCCTTAAAGTATGAAGGAGGGGGGAAAAGGGTGCACCAAGCGGGAAAGAAGGACAAGAATAGGATGACCGTTCTCGAACTGCTTCGAAGAGAAGGACGAATCTTCTCTCTAAATCCAAGAGAAAGGAGAGGGTAAAGCGTGAAGAAGGGAAGGGGATGAAACGCATCTACCCGGGCAAGGAGACTGCGATTTCATTTTCACCGGTGTTGTGGGGAGGGGAAGGGGAAAATTGCGATGAGTCAGAAAAGGGGGGGGGGAACGGAAAAGATGCTCTCGCGTCTTAGAAGGAAAGGTTTGTTTCGTTCATGACAGGAAGGAGGAGGGGAAATAAAAGAAAATGGGAGGAGAGAAGTGGAAGGAAAAGAAGAAAAAAGGGGGAAAGAAGGAGAATCTCTTTTCCTTGGCTTAATATGACGCCCACTGCTTGCGTAAATTGAAAAAAAGAGGGAATCATAGAAGGGGGGGGGAGAAAAGAGGACGGCGGCTGTATCTCTCTCACAACAACAAAGGAAAGCCGTCCCTTCTCCCCCTTGGGTCAATGGGAGGGGTAACAGAAGGGAGAAAGGAGGAAAAAGGGAAAGTAGAAAAGAAGTTTTTTCGCATATTGTGACTTCAGGAGGGAACCGCGATGCGACCGGTTCTTGAAACCGGGAAAAAGGGAGAGGGAAGGACACTCGAAGGGGGCCACTAGAGAAAGGAGGGGAGGAAAAAAAAATTGCCTCTTTTTCTTCTCTGCCGAGGAATATTTACGTTACTTCAGGATAGTTTACAAAAAGGAAACGAAGAAACGAATAATCCTCGGTCCAAAGGGAAAGAGAGTCTACCTTGCTAGAAACGCTTCTATGAGGGAAGAGGGACATTGGGAATTGGAGAAAAAGGGGGAAAGAACGCCGGATTCGTCCCTTTCAGATTTCGCTCTCATATCGGATCCGGAATTTGGGAGAAAAGTCAGAAAAGAGGACCTTCAAGCCGATCTGGAGGAGCAGTGATGCAGCTGTGCAGGGGGGGAGAGAAAGAAATTCGAAGTCCTGTATCGAGGGAAGGGAGAGGGAGTTCAGTAGTCATCTACAACACTCTTGCTGCGGTGGGGAGCGGGACCATTCCTAAATATTGGGGAGAGGATGTCGGGGGGGAACAAAGGGAAAAGAAAAAAGGGGGGAGAAGTCCATCATTTCTCTCAGGAAAAAGATTCACTCGCATTCTTCTTGGTCGGAAGGAAGGGGAGAGAAAAGAACTATCTGGGGCTTTTTAAAAGAGAGGGGAGGGGGAGAAAATGGACTCATCTATCTTGAGGTTCTTAACTTTGCAGACAAAGAAAACTGGGGAAGAGGAGCTTCCAAAAGGGGAAGGAAGACTCTATACTCTCCAATAAAGGTCACAATTAACCTTCCGGGCAATGAAGGGAGGGAGAAAAGAGGGACGATAATTTCTTATAACCTCTCCATGGGGATCACTTCTATTTGAGGAGGAAGAGAAAAAGAGGAGAAAATGGGAAGCGGTTCCCACCCTCATTTCCCTTACATAGGAAAGGAAAGAGACAACTCCTTTTACCGAATACTGGGGTTTGGGACGAATCTTGGTAGAAAGAAGGAGAAAACATCTTCTGGCGGAGCCTGAACTTTCCAGGAGAGAAGGGGGGGGGGGAGCAAATCACTTTCATAGAGTAATAGAGGAAAAAGGGGGGAGGGCTTTTTACTTTAATTTCATAAGGGAAGGCTTTCGAAAAATGAAGGGGGAACATCGAAAAAGGTTTTGGGGGGAAAAGAAACCCATTCACCTTCTGTCTTTAGGGGCTACTAGGGCGCGCGCTCGCCGCTAAAGAAAAAAAAACGGGGAGAAAAGGGCGCTATTTTTTTCCTTCGAAAGGGGGAACACCTTTCGAGCAAGCAACCTGTCTCTCGACAGGAAGAGGAAAAGGGGGAAGGGGGCGTAATATGTGCACAATAAGAGGAGAAGAAATTGAGGGGACGATCTATCGCCGGAGAAGAAGAAGGGGAGAAGAGGCGTCTTTCTCACGGGTTTAAGAAGATGGCGCTAAAATCTCGATATGAGTATAGAAAAAAGGTCGGATGGGGGGAGCGGGTCCGAAGGAAAAGGGGTAGGGGAAGGGGAGAAAGAAAGGTTGTTTCATACCTGCGGGGGAAAAGAAAAATGAGCGGATGCCCGCGGACTGGCTCGAAGCGGAAGGGAGAAGGGGGGGGGAGTGCAACTATCTCCTATCCATCTCGAAGGGGAAAAAGTTCCGAAGAAAGGGGGAAGAAAGAGGTCTTCTCTGCGCGAACGGAAAATAAGCTGCTCAGAGACCGGAAAGAGAGGAAAACTGGTATGAAGGGGGAGAAATCTCTCTCCACAAAAAGGAAAATATATATATTTCTACCAGTATAATACCTTTCGGAGAGGAGGAGAAGGAGGGGTCCTTTCTCTTATCCTCCTTTAAGGGGGAGCTCAGCTACTCTAACACCGTATTCTGAGGAAGATTTTCCTTCCTATCCTTGAGGCTCCTCTTTCAATCGATAAATTGGCGAATATAAGAGGGGGGGGAGTCAAAGAAATAGTTCCTTTGCTTAGGATAATAATATGCTCTCCTGGCTTCCTCATGGGTATGAAAGAAAAGGAAGGAAGTGGTTCTTGGTACTTTTAGAGAGGAAAAAAAAAGGTTATATCCTTTTTTTAGAGGGGGGCGACGCCAGCAACCGCTTCACCGATTTCAAACCGGGGAAAAAAAAGAAAAGAGGCTTGCCAGTCTGATAAGAGGAGAGGAAAAAAGAAAAGGGGAAGGGAAATCTTCTACAATGCTATTTGGGGAACCTGTACGCGGCGGCGGCAACTTTTCAACTCACACGCGGAAGAGAAGATCAGCAGGAGACGACCGGTGTATGGGTGCAAAGAGAGGAAAAAAGGGGGGGGGGGGAGCCTTCAAGTTTCTGTTCATTGGAGAAAAAAAGAGAGATCAAGCATCTGTAGATGGCCGAAGGTCGATTGGGAGGGCGCCAAAACCCGGTAGACAGGGGGAGGAGGAAAGGGGGGGAGGGGTCTATCATTTTCGAAAAAGTCAACGTTCAACAGCCGAAACCTTTTTCAGAGAGACGTCGGAGTTGGTATTCCAGCCCGCCGAAATAGAGAATGGAAGAAAATCTTCCCTCTATCAGCCGAAAGGAGGGGGGGAGACAACGATCGAGCATATAAAAACTATATGGAGGAGACGGATGTAGGAGTCCTTCTTTTCATTATGTCCGGAAAAAGGGGGGGAAAAAAGAGAAAAGTAGTATTACTACTTTATAATTCTATAATGGGAAAAGAAAGCACGTGAGTGAAAGCTGGTCCCATTGAGAGGGTAGAAAAGGTCCAAGCCGGATGGCAGGGGGGGGGTTTTATCCTGGAGGAATTGGGATTTCTTACGGAGAGGAGTACTAAATGGTCAGAGACAAAAAAAAAAATTCATCCTCAGGAAAGCTAGCTGTCTTCCAGTGTGTAAAGGGGAGTGTGGAAGGTGCTTAAAGAGGGTGGGGAGGAAAGAAGGGGGAGAACCAATTATATCCCTCCTCCTGGAGGAGAAGACGTTAGACTATAATACATGAGGGCGACGCGTCGATGCACCGGGGTTGAAAAAGAGAAGGAAACTCTCCCCAATATTCTAGGAGAATCATCTTCTATTCAGGCGGTATACGGTTGGAATTACGACCTTACGAAAGCAGGGGAGAAGGGGGGGGAGGGGGGGAGCCTGTTAAACTTATCCGTAAGGAAAAGGGTCAAACCCGACACTCTGCATCCGCGCTCCAAGATACGGGAAGAAGGGGTACTCCTACTCATTCGGGAAGAGTGCGCTCGAAATCCAATCTTCGGAAAGAAAACGGACTTACCTCTACAACGTGAGGAAAGGGTGATATTAAAACTCTCGACGCAGAGGGGGCAAAGTTTCGACGCGAGGGAACTATGAAAAGTTTCATGTGTCGGAGGAGGCAGAAAGAAAAAAAAAGGACCCGTCCATATTCTCTCGGGGAATATCGCGCTCCCTCCATCTCGGTCAAGGTGGGTGCTGGGAGAAGTTCCCCCTACCGAGTGGGTATAGAGGGAAAAAGGGAAGGGGGCCAGACTCCGTTCTCATCGCGGGGGGGGGAAAAATAGGAGCACCAACTGCTTGCGGAAATTGAAAAAAAAAAGAAGTATCCATGATCCCATTTAACCCAGGGGAGAAGAGGGAGGAGGGAGGAAAAAGAAAAGGAAAACGTATTCTTATAAAATATATATATACAGCCAAAAAGAAGAAAGGAAAAGGGGGAGTTCTGATTCACCAGCAATGGCGAGGATGTTGGGAGAAGCTTGGAAAAAAAGAGAAGGACCGTCAACCCTCTATTCTACCGGAGGAGGGGAATGTCTCGCCTATACCCACTCGGTCGGGGCACTATAAAGAAAACGAAAACCGTTCGAGTAGGGGGGGGGAAATGCTTTCGACTCGAGGGGGAAGGGACATTCAGGATATTTCACCTTCGGTATGAAGCAAAGAGACTCGAAAGGCACAACCGTGTGAACTGCAATCGCGTAGGAAAAAAAAGAAAGGCCCGCTTCGGGGGGATAAATAAATTTTTCATTGTCGGGGATAACGCTGCCCTTTCGAAGATTGGATGGAGGAGAAAGGGAAAAAGGGGGTGTATCATATCAAAAAAAAGGCAAGCCGATCTGTCTTCTTAAACCAGAATGTTAAGACTCTGCGTTACCTTCCCTGGAGAGTTAAGGGCTCTATCAACTTTGGGGAAAGGGGGAGGGGGGGAATGCAGCAACAACTCTTGTCTGCTATGTGAGTACATACAAGCGAAACAAATTCCTAAATATTGGGGAGAGGAAAGGGCTACAATTTATTTTAACCAAGGGGGGGGGGGAGGCCTATTACAATCAGTTCTTCTACCGTCTACGAGGGGCAATTAGTGGCTCTCCTTTTGATCAACCAAGGAAAGAAAAAGGAGAGGATCCAACTTCTTCTTTTCTTTAGGGAGGGGTGGGAGCGTGGTATCTTACTTGAACGCCGCGGTTAAGCTGCCACCGGAAATCCTCGACTCCAAGAAGGGAGGGAAAACGGTCAACCATTACCTTCACGGAAATTTCCGGCGTCTTTAACACGCTTGCCGTAAATGGGAGTAGGAGGGAAGCTATTCCCTCAGAGAGGAGACTTCCTAAAAAGTCTCTCCTCCTTATCTTGGTGCCACAAAATGCCGGACATCTGCACGAAAGAGAAATGAAGAAAAAAAAAGGAAAAGATAACCTCCTTGTACCGAAATCTTTTGGCGAGGAGAACGACAAACTGGTACAAGCGTAGGAGGAGAGAAGCTCCGAAACTTTGCAGGGGACGACGGCTTAAATTACCAAAAACTAAAGCTGACCCAGGGGTAAGGGTCTTTTTCACTGTGAATGTTTTGGGGGCTACCTCCCTGTGCTCAGAGTATACTAGGAGGGACGACGACTTCCCTCTACCGTTTGGCGCAACAACAAGAAGAAGGGGGGAAATCTCCTCCCTGAGGGGGGGAGAGGATGGAGAGCTCTCTAGAGAAAATTGGGGAGGCCCACCCGTGGGGGGGGTTTCCTTCTATGGCAACCATACAAAGGCAATGAAAAGTTTCTCCTACGTGAAAGAGGGAAGAGGGTTTATTTACAAAAAGGAGGAAGCCGGGCACCAAAAAAGAGCATTTTCGAAGATCGAAGGAAGAGAAAGAGCGCCTTATCAGACTTTCAAGAAAAAAAAGAAACACGGGCGGCTGTCTCACGGTTTGAGTGAAGGTTGCTTGGCGCGAAAGAAGAAGAAAGAACCCCACACCCTGCTTATGTGGGCGGTCGGGGAGGGGCCCAGCAAAAAGTGGGACGAAGCAAGGTTTTTTCAAAAATGAAAGTTCCTCATGCGCAGCTTCTCTTTCTGCCCAAAGAAAGCACGGCAACTTATGATTGGGGGGGGGCGGAGATCGCCAATTGTGGAAAGAGACGATCCATCTCTCAATGATTAGAGAAAGGGGCCGCAGACCTTAAAAAAGTGGGGGTCTCTTCGCTGCGCGAAGAAAGAAGTAAAAGAAGAGGATCATGAGACCTTAAAGACGGCCGAGGATCAGAGGAAGTCCGGATCGGAGAAGCACTAGGGAGAAAAGAGAGAGAAATGCTAAAGCTTGCTGAGAAGGGGGGAGAAGTCTCTTAGCCGCTTGAGGAGTCAAGCGTAAGATAACACCGGGTTCTGGAAAAAAAGGGGGACAGTATCCTTGAGAGATGGATGGCGCCGAGGAATCATCAAAAGCCTTCGGCCTCAATCATAGTGACGGAGAAAAAGGATCATCTATATTCGCTCCTTCGGAGGAAAAACTTTATCGCCCATCAGTGGAGATGCCCGACTCCACCATCCAGAAGGGTGGAGGGGAGAATTAATATCGCGATTCGAAAAAAAAAGGGCGTCACGGATTCGAAGCCTCGTAGACAATCGGACGAGGGAAAAGTCTCTCTGGAAGGGGGGACAGAGCAGATCTTCGACAATGCGAACATTTACGCTGCGGCGGCACTCCACTTGCTCCGGAGGGTCACGTCGGCCCATTAGAACGGTTTCGGTTGCCCTCGACGGCAAAAAGGGAAGGACGGCCATTTTCTGGGAAGGGGAAAAAGGGGGGACGAGGCGCAGCAATTAGATCAACCATCGGGAGGGTTAGGCATGGCTGAGTGGCCGGGGGCTCGCTTCTTCGACCGGGGAAAAAAAGAGGAGGGTAGGTCGCCAAACGATCAGGGTATCGGACGATTGTCATTGTTTGCGATTTGGTAAGAAAACGTTCTACCTATCGAAAGGGGGAGAAGAGAGAGCAGCCTACGCTGTCACTCAGTAGAGGAGATGAGAATAAAAACGTATGGCGGAGATCCCTTTATTTCATGCTTCTCGGGGAGGGGAAGAAGGGGGGACAAGCGGCCATCCTATTCCAATATAAGGAGACGACTTTTAGAAGGGTCAAGGTGAATATCTTCCCTTGTTAGGTGAGAAAAAAAAGGGGGGGGGAACTTGCCCTCCTTAATTTCCAGGAAGGGGGGGGGGAATCTTTAACTTCACAGGAGGTAGTCTATCTGCCGCGAATAGGGGGCAATCTAGAAAGGAAAAGAGCCCTCTTTCTTCCTGGACATCGCCCTCTTCTTCCAGTGTGTAACGCAAAGCAGTGATCTATTTCTTCGCGTGGAAGGGGGGGGAAAAGAAAAGCCGCCTGGCGTTCTCTTTTGTCAAATGATGAGGTTGGACAGGCGCACCGGCGTCCCGAGCACAGTGGTGAGGGGAGGAAAAGATCCACCTCTCCCCATATGAAAAAGGGGGGGGGAAAAAAAAAGAGAGGAGAGCAGGCTTTAATCAACTCGCCGCCAGCGTGGGGGGAACTAAAAACTTTCCATTCCCCAAGTTGATCAGATAACGAAAGACGTCATATTTATTGAAAAAAATATGCATCCGCGGTTTTCAGTAGCCATCGAAAAAAAAGGGCTCGCCTATGAGGAGAAGGGGAAGCACAAGAGATGCGCGCTAACTCCATCTTCGGAAAGGTGAGCTACGGGGCTAACCATGCGTTCCTGACAATGTCCCAGGAGCATCTACTCCTTTCCCTTATGGAGGAGGAGGAAGAGATGGGCAGTTTCACCTGTTTGGGAAACTTTAGTGTCGTCTGCTCATAAAAAGAGTGAATAGGGAAAGACCATATGCTCTCTGAAGAAGGGACAAGCAGCGGCAAGGTTGGGTTCGTGGACGCTTGAGGGCGATAGTGCCCCGACCGAGTGGGAAGGGTGACCGCCTGGTCCTTTGGAAAAGAAAAAGGGACGGGTGCCTGGGCTTATTGCGACTGTAAGCCACAGGAGTGCATATTGACCACTCCTCTCCATTGATGTTGACGGAAAAAGGGGGAACCCAGTTCTACTCTTACTGCGGGATGGGGAGAGGGAAAAAAGGGGAAGGGGGGTAAAATATAGGATCTCCCAGACCAAACACCCTTGTTTCAATGGTATTCCTGAGGAGGCTATTCTTTTTCAATTTCCAGAAAAAAAGGGGTTGGGGGTCGCAGATTGTGACTGAAAGACCCCTATTCGACCGGAGCGAGTCACTTTCTCGAATAAAACCTCTTTCGGGGGGGGGAGGTTCATTAAACTAACCAAACCCTGGGGGAGCGCCGATATGCTACGACCAGAGAGGGGGGGGGAAAGGAGGGAAGAGTGTCACTCGTTCTTAATCATACGACACCTGAGACCATGACTTTTAAACTCAATCGCGTCTAACAGGTCCCTCGGGAGAGAGGGGAGATAAAATACTAATGTACATTTTCGGAACTCTGTAAATCCGTAGTCTGCCCTTTCCGAGATTGGAGGGAACATATCTTATCCTGAATTTTGGGGGAAAGGGGAGGGGGGGGAAAAAGTTTCGAGTCCCTTCAAGCCGAGAAGGAAATCTTTTCGCGTGCGGTGGAAGAAAGAAATGGATACTTCCTTTATCGATAACTGGGGGGGGAGACTTTCAATTGGCGGGCGTTAAGGGCTGGCGGTATTACATACATCCTGTCTTCGACGAGAGACGAAAGGGGGGGGTGCGCGGGGGAGAGAAGGGGAGGGGAAAAAAGGTGCTCGACTCTGTTGCTCGAACTTATATTCTACTCTCATTGCCAAAGAGGCAAAAAGACTCCTGTTTACAACCATTAAACGAGGGAAAAGGGGGAAAAGAAATAGAGCAACTTCCAATCGGGGAGGCGAAAAAAGCCTTTCTGATGAGGCGTGTGAGAACGCTTCTCTTTCCCGGGGGGGGGGGGAGATGGAAACACCATCAAGGCGCTCTACTATAAAGGGAGTTTCAAGGGAAGGGAACAATTACCTGGCCCTTTCCATTCGGCGTCTGGAAAGAAGTAGAACCTCTCCATGTGAAGAAGAAAGAAAGGGAGAGGGGGTGGGAGATCCATTCTAAAGAAGTCTCTCCTTATCTTGGCAAGGCTGGCCGCTGGAGGACTTGTCAACTAATAAGCCCTGAAAAAAAAAAAAAAAGGTAAGACTGCTCTTTCTATGTCTCGATCGTGGTCGAAAAGGGGAGGTCTTCTCTCGAGGGAAAAACACGACGGTGCCAGGAATCTTATGGGAAAAAAAGAGGAAATCACTAAAGCAAATCTAATTAATCTCTGACATGGGGGGGGGGAGGGAAGGGGGGAATCATCGCTGGGGAACATTACGCTCTGTCGACGCAGCCTTTTGGGGGGGGGAAAAAAAAAAGAGACCATGCCTCAATATTGGACTCCCGATGGGTTAGGGAAAGGCAGAGTCTTCTCTCTCTCAATGAAAAGAAGGAAAAAAAAGGCACCAAGAGGTCAACCATACAACCGGGGAAAAAAGAGAAAAGAGAGGGAACGTGTGGGACGCCTACTTTATCTCGAAATTGAGGGGGGAAACCATTTGCCGCCGCCGAGGGAGGCATTTTCTCATATCTTCTCTCCATGGGGAAAAAAAGAGAAGGAGAAAGACTGCCGGAGGGTCTACGGGCTGCTTTGCGCCGGTTTTGACAATAGAGGAGCGAAAATCTGCGAGGGAGGAGCTCCCGCTACCCCAATTATCTCCCCTGCTGATGATAAAAGTTCCCATAAACTTATGCGATAAAAGGGGGGGGGGGGGACAGACATGACTGTACTCTTCGCGTCAATATCAGGAAAAAAGCCCTCTCCGCACGGCACTGGGGACTATTCTGGGAAGGGGAAAAGAGAAAAGGTATTTCTTTCACGAGGCGACCTCTCTCAAGGATAAGGCCGGCAAAAGAAGGTGTTTATCTCTAAGCAAGGGGAGAAAGGGATGGCGCGAACGTGCTGACGCTACCGGGGACCTTACATATATTTTCCGAAAAGGGGACGCAAGGTTTCCTTATCTGATCAATCAGATGGAGGGAGAGGATTTACCGCGAAGACAGCTGCTTAATATCTTTCAGGGGGGAGAGGGGAGGGGGGAATAGGTTTCATCCAGGAGAGAGCCGTAAGGGTGGCCTGCCTTATCCTTGGAAGAAGGAGAGGGAAAAAAGAATTTGCGTATCTTAAGAAACGCGGCCGCATCATAAGTGCCAAGGGCATCCCGATCATCGAGAAAAAACTGCGTCATCAGGGTTCGCCTATTCTTGGGACAGACAGAGCTTACCCGACTCCCAAATAGAAGGGGGGGGGGGGGAGGGAAAATTAAGAAAAAGCTTCACTATGTCAAAACAGGAGGGCAAAAAGAAGGGACGGGAGGGGGCAGTCTTATCATTCGCTCGAGAGAAGATAGAGACATGCTATTGTTGCCGAGGCTGCAACTTGTTTAACGCCCAAAGGAGAAAGGAACGTCGGCGCACGTTAGATAAGAAAAATGGGACCCTCGACGTCAAAAAATAGCGCGGTGGGGGGTTCTTTGCATTTATAGAGGAAAAAAGAGGGGATCACCATCGGGAGATTGGGGGGGGGTGCGGCATTGTCTTAGTGGAAGGGCCGGTCCGGGGGAAGGGAGGAGAGTCTGGTCTATCATTTTCGGGGAAAATGAAAATTCCCGTCAACACCCGAAACGTGTCGCGAGAAGGAATTGATTTTTCGATGGGGGGGGTGAAAGAAAAAGAAAGGAACGTCGTAGTCGGTCCGAAAAAATAGTTCTACCCCCCCCCCCCCAAAGGAGGAAAGGGGATGATGGAGGTACAATTCTTTCCGAGAAAAGGCTTCGATTGCAGTATGTCCGGTCATGAGGGTGGCACAGCGGAAAAAAAGTTATAAGTATATATTGGACTCCGAACCGAAGAGGGGGAAAAGAGGGGAAATTGATCGGTTCACGAAAGGGGGGAGGGTCACGACCTGTAATGGCAGGAAGTAAGAGGCTTTAACGTAAAGGGGGGAGTCTTTGTAGGAGATCTGCATCTCTGTCCCCTAAGGAGGCCATCTTGCAAAAGCAAAACTCTCATCACAGAGCGTTGTACTCACCTGCCTCAGTGGATGCTTCTTCGTTGGGAGAGAAAAAGGGGGAAAAGAACCATTATAGCCACTCCGAAGCGGGTCAATTAGCTTAAACGAGAAACCGGTATCTTCTCAAAGGGGGGGAGAAGGGGGGGGGTTCCCATCAATTGTGTAGACGAAAAACCCAATATTTCTGCCTGGGTTTAATACTTCTATCATTCTTTAAGAAAAAAGACACCGTGTTTGTTGAAGCCGACAGCCCTGGCCAGGAGGGAAACGATATCCCGAAAGAAAGAAAGGCCAGAGGGATTTCCAAACTCAAAGTTTCCGTAGCCCTATCGGCTTGCCGGGCTAGAAGAGAGTCTTATAAAAGGAGGGGGAAGGAGAGAGGTAAATCCAATCTTCGGGCGTCAGCTCTTCCCGCTACAGCGTTCCGACATGTCCAAAAGATGAAAATGGGTCATCGCAGGAAAAGGGGAAAAGAATTCGACGCGATTGCAGTTTCAAAACTGGACTCGGGGGATTCGTTTAGGTGTCGTCTGAGGGGGAAAATCCTGAAGTCCCTTCCATAGAGAGAGGGAAGGAATATCTCGCGCCGAAAGTGACGTTTTCATGAACTCGCTGCTGAGGGGAGTTGGTCTATGCGAGAAAGTGGGAAAAGGAGGAAGGGGACCAGACTCCTGTCGCATCGCGGGGAAAGAGGGACAAAGGAGGCGCCCACTGCTTGCGAGAATTGAAAATCAGAAATCCCATTGAACCCAGGGGGAGGGAGGGAAAAAAGGGGGAGAAAAAAACACAACAACGGAGGAGGAGCCGTCCGGGGGAGTCGCCCCTGTTTTCATGGATTCTGAGTCAGAAAAGGGGTGGGGACAATTTCTCGCAAGCATTGGTTGGGGGGGGAGGGGGGAAGGGAGGGGAAAATAAGAAAAAGGACCCCACTAACTATGCGACCGGAAAACGGACCATTGCGTCGTCACTTTCTCGCAGGGTTCTTTTGCACGAAAAGGAGGCTTATTTTCCATGAAGAAGAGCTATTGGGCGGCGCCCATAGGCGAAGAGAAGGCGCATATGGACTTGACTGAAGGAGGGGAAAAAGGGAAAGCGACGACACCTTAAACGATCATCCTCGGAAGTCACCTGGGGAAGCCTCGTCGAACCTGCTAGCCGCATCCGGGGTTCACATATCACTAGAAAGGGGGGGGGCATTGTCTTTAACAGCTGTAAGAACTCCTTAGCGGACACCTTAAGGAGGAGGGCATATCTTATCCTGAATGTTGAGGAAAAAAGAAGGAGGTGAGACCGGCATCCTATCTTGCTTAAGTAATTCAAGGCTTTGGAAATCCCTCTGCAAGGGGGGGATCTTTCCTTAATCTCTATCATTGGGGAGAAGGGAGGGGGAGTTTCATTTCTTCATTGCACACCACTCGAGGGAAGGTACAGGAGCTCTACTATAGTACTCTGGAACCCAGGGGGGGGCTCTTTTCTATGGGAAGGAACAAAGGTGCTCGACTCCGGGTGAAAAGTCTTGAGAGACTCTCATTGCCAAGAGGCACGCCAATGGTTATCAACCGGAAAAAAAAACCGCCGCACTCGCTCAAAACGGCGGTGCGTTACACACTGGACGCAGCGAGCGGGGGGGAGCGTGTTTATGCTGAAAGGAAAAAACTGCCTGGCTCTGGGCCCGGGCACAGTAGATAGAGTCCTCAAAAAAGAACAACTGTAGTCAATCATTTCACAATACCTCCTGCAAAGAAAAAGGGCCTTTCTTTAAACAACGCGGGGGGGAAAGGGGGGGGAATCTCCATGGGGGTCAACGAAGGGTTCTTATTCCTGTAAAAAAGTCGTCTCTTATCTTGTCATATGCTGGAAGGAGGGGAAAGGAAAGGGAAGGAAATACTGTCAACGTAAGAAGCCGGGGGAGACAGCAGGACCGCCATATCGTTTTTCAGTAAGGAAAAGGAGGGTTCTCCCTACTTAGGAGGGAGAAGAGCGTACGAAGGCACAGTAGCTATGGGGAACGTTCTGTAAATTACCAAATCGCAAAAAAGAAGAAGAAAGGGGGTAGATTACCCTTTGGGGTGTTGAACTTTTAATTGCAAGCTTCTCTACATGCAGAGGGGGGAGGAAAGAGGGAAACGGGGGGGCCCTCAAGGGCCAAAGAAATTTGCCGAAAAAACATCTAAAAAAGGGGGGGAAAGAAATGAAAATTTGGCCTTCTCGGAAATCCAGATTTCCTTCTCCCCTCGAGGGGGGAAAAACCATACACCTTTCTGGGAGAAGGGGGGAAGGGGGAGACAGAACTTTAATCTCGCCGGAAAACCAGTTTCCGCGCCGCGTAAAGGGGAATCTGCTCTTCCATTTCGCTGAAGAGAAAGAAGAAAGGAGCCGACTTTCAAGCCTAGGGTCGTTTACAATCGTTAAATCGGTTTCTGGGAGGAATTCTTCGTCTACCAAAAGGGAAGGAAAAAGGAATGAAGGTGGGCGTCGTGTCCAGAGACGGGGATCACGTTTTTCCATACCTGCTGGCGAAAGAGGGGGGGGGTGGATGCCCGCGGGGAAAAAAGAGGAAACTGATTGCGGGGGAAGGGCCTGTGCGGAGATTTATTGAGGGGGAAAAGGAAGGGAGACCAGAAGCCGCAAAAGTGGGGAAAAAAACTTACTGTGTGAGAGAAATTCTTCTTCGGACAATCCAAACCCTAAATCGCCAGAGCCGGACAGGGGGAAAAAGACTCAATGTCTTCAGGAGGAGAGACTAACAACAAAAAAAAAAAAAATAGAGCTGCTACCGCTCCTGGCGTGAATATGTAGAGGGGGGGAGGAAAAAAGAAACTTTAGGTGTAGCAGAAAGGAAAGAATATAACACCGTAAGGGGGGAGGTGGCCGTCCTTATTCCTTTAGAGAGGGGAAAAAAAAAAGGGAAAGAACTAAATTGGCGAAAAAAGGAAGCCTTCGGCCGCATAGTGCCGAAAGAGGGAAGACAAGTCATCGATATTCCTCTCCTTAAAAAAGGACATTGATCGCCTCAAGTTCGGGGGGGCATCCGGACCCGACGCCCACATCAGAAGGGGGGAAGGGGAGAGGGGGGAGGGAAGATGAAATATCGATATTTCGCGCAAAAAAAATGAAGGGTCAAACCGTTGGCGAACAGAGGCGCTTTCCAGTCTGATCAGGGAGAGAGAGAAAGAGAAAGATTTCTACAATGCTATTGGGACGGCGGGGAACTTTTTAACTCCCCTGCTGTCCCCGGCGAGATAAAAGTTCGATAAGCCCGCTGCGCGGGACAGGGGGAAAAAGGGGGGGGGAAAAAAGAAAAAGGAAAAAAAAAAGCGGCGGTGCGCCGGCCAAAGGTAGGCGCGCCGCGCGCCCGCAGGAGATCAACCATCGGGGGGCGTGCGGCTGGCTTAGTGGGGAAAGAAGGAGGGGGAGGCTTCGAAGGGGTGGGGAGCAGTTTCGGTCGCCAACGAGGGAAAAGTCAACCATCCGAAAACATTGTGAAGAGGGAAAGGGAGGGAGTGGAAGTTATTTGCGAGGGTATTTTCCGACTTCCTTTCACGTTAGGAGGAGGAAGAGAGAAAGAAAGTGTACTTCATTATTTGAAAAAAACTTCTTTCACAAGGCGGTATTCGTTCATTATTTCCGGACAGGAAAGGGGGGAAAAAAGAAGAAGGACAATATAATTATACTACTTTTAAGGAAGCACCTAGCCTTTATTTAATACTTCCCATGGGGGGGATCTGCAAGCGTTGTTTAAAGAAAAAGGAAAAAGGATGTAATTGTGAAAAAAAACGCAAGAAATTTTTCTGTCTTCGGAGCGCCGAGGAGGGTCCTCCCTTGCGCTCATCTGCCAGAGGGGGGAAAAGGGGGAGAATAAAAAGCTCATCCATCAAGCCTCAGTGGGAACTCACCGCCGAGGCGCTTTTCTTTCATGGGGGGGGAAAAGGGGAAAAAAAAAAACGAAGCCTTTCTTCCGAGGAGTAGAAAGAAGACTGATTTGTATCGGCCAAAGGAGCACCGTTTTTCCCATCAATGGAAAAGAGGAGAAACATATTTCGCCTGGGTGAAAAACAATGAGAAAGTCTTTAATCACTCACTCGCCGACGCGGGAAAGCCCTTGCCAGTCGCCCAAGTTGGAAAGAGGGGGGAAAGGAAGGAGAGGGATTTCCACCGCACGGCCAAGGGTTCATTAAGCCAGATCGGAGGAAAAAGGCGGATAAACATTCAGTATCCTTCTGCAGGAGAAGAAAAAAGGAAAAGAAGGGGGGAAAGGGAAGCCTGCGTGCTCTTGAAAAAGCAGCCCTAGTCGTGATATGAAAACGAAGAGGACAATTCGCTATCATGTTCGACGAAGGGGGGGGGGGGAAGGGAAAAGGAGAATATCTTCAGGTGGGCCTATAAACTATTTAAATATCCTGAGTAAAAACGTCGTAGCCTAGGAGGAAAAGAAGAAAGGAAAAGGGGGTTGGGTTCGTTCTGTCGAACTTCCCCCGAACCGAGTTGGGGGGGAAAAGGACGCGGGGCCTGGTCCGGGGGGAAAAAGAAGGGGGAGGGGAGGGGGGCAGGGCTTATGGCGAAGAGCGCGAAAATTTAAACCACGCCTCGCCATTGCTGGTGGAAAAACAGGGGGCGACTCGGACGCGGTGGGAGAGAAAAAGGTAAAAAAAGAGGGGGGGGGAAAAAAAGAGATAGTATAACAGCCCGCTTCCGGAGGAGGATTCTGAGTCACATCAATGGGGAGGCGGAGTTGGGGCGCCATATTGTGACGAAGAAGGGAAGGGAAAGGCTGCGACCTTCGTCCTTGACAAAAAAGTAACGAGCGCCTATACGCCACTTCCTGGAGTCATCCTCTTTTTAGGAGGGGAGATGGGGGAATCTATTTTCTTAGGGAAAGGAAGAAAAGTATCTCATATTTACTTACCTTCATGAGGGAAAGGACATCTTTTATGAGAAAGAGAGAAAAAAAAGGGGGAGGATAAAAGGGTCCATTCACACCCTTTAAAAGGTGAAATTCTAATCCTCATCCTGGCCCAGGGCCGTTTTCATATCACTACTAGGGGAAGGGGGAAAGGGGGGGAAGAGTAGGGAAAGCACTCCGTTTGAAAAATGAGGGAATAGGTAGGACTCTCTCATAATCGTGAAAGACTCTTCTATACAAGGTAGAAAGGGGGGAAAGTAATGAACCTCTTATTCAGCAGTGAGCCGGGCCTTGACCTTCCTGGAGAATCAACTTTGTTCGACTGGGCAGGGGAGGTGAAGGGTCGTCATGCACAACACAGGGGATGATACATCCTTCTCGCAGATGAAAGAAAGACGAAATATTTGGAGAAGGAAAAAGGTGTCTACAATTTAGGGGGCGGGCTTACTCCTTTGCGCCGGAGCAGTCTACTCTCATTTCCAAAGAGGAAAAGGGGGGAGAGAATGGTTCACCATTACCTCAACTCTGAAGGAAACCAACTTCTTCTTTTCTTACACCTTTACTAAGGGAATGATCTTTTTGTATGATGAAAAGGGGAAGCTTTCGCTTTTTTGGGGCTTCGACCGGAGAAGTCCTAAGAGAGGGGGAAGGGAGGATTTCATCAAGGGGAAAAAGTACCGGGGCCATTCCCGACGCGGAAGATACTTTTTTCTATAACCTCGTCCATGGAAGAGAAGGTCGTCATTCTATCCTTCTAAAAGAGGGAGAATTGGGAGAACCGAAGGAAAGGGGAAGGAGGAGAAAGGAGGAAAAGGAGAGACCGCCTTGTAACATGTTTGTAAAGTGCTCGATCGTGGTCTCCCTACTGATAGCTTCTCGCGGACGAAAGGGAAAGGATCTTAGGTCGCCGGCTGGCGAAATCAAAAGAGAAGTATCGCTGACACTGTTTTTAAGTGCATCGCTTGGGAAAAGAATGAGGCTCTACCATGAAGCGTCAGGGGGTCGGCCCGCTACGCGGTTTGGCGCCAGAACCGCAAGGATTCGTCCATCGAAGAGGGGGGAAGGAAAAAAAAAGAAGGGCGCTCTTCTCTCAGGGGGACCAGAACCTTTCCTGCGCCACCGCGGACTTCTAGTTCACTCATACACCGGGAGAGAAGGAGAGGAAAGTGTCTCCTACTTTAAGGAAGAATTACGCAGTTGTTATTTACCCAGTTGCCTAAGGCACAATATCATTTTCTAAGGATATGAAGAAAGAGGAGGGGAAAGATCTATCTCCTGATAGAGATGTAAAGTCTCTTCTGGCCGCAAAAGTGAGCTGTTGCTTGAGGAAAAAAGAGAAAGGAGGAGAGCTACCAAAGGTGACGTGTCCTGGATGAAAAGGTCCATCAAGTGTTTTTGTCAAGAAAGGAGGAAAAAGAGCGTCATATCGATGATCGGAAGGAACCGCGACTTATTATTTGCGGCAGGAGGTCTCCACTTAGGATGGGAAGGAAAAGAAAAGAAAGAGAATGTCCGCAAAAGGTTTTGGGCTCTCTGAAAGATGACTCACCAGACAAGGGGGGGGGGGGCCCTCTCAATACCGACAGATTGCAAGAGTCCGGAGCCGGTGTAGCAGAGAGAAAAAAAAAGGAAAAGGAGGATGAAATAGATAGATGCTAAATCACCCTTAATACCTTGCGGCGCCTGGCTTGAAAGGTGCCGCTTTATGTTAGCGGAAAGAAGGGGGGGAAAAGAGGAAGGAGGGAGGGAGACACCTTAATGTCTTAGGGAAGGGATAAAATAGTGATATATTTATCTTCTCTCGTGCAGAATCCCTCCGGTCCCCTTAGGAAGCAAGAAGAGGGGGGGAGAAGGAGGTGACATCCCTATCCTCGATTTCCAAAAATGAAACCTTGATCGTCTCATTTTTCCGGGGGGGCACGACTCCACCTCAGTCAGTGTGAGGAAAAGGGGGGGGAGAAAGGGAGAGGGGGGGGAGTTCTCTCCACCACCGCTTCAACAAGGGAAAAAGAGAGGGAACATCTGCTCTTTCCAGTCTGATCCATGCTAGAGAGGCAAAAAAATATCTTAGCATGAGAAGGGGGAAGAGGAAGGAGGGCACTGTTGTACTCTCCAAGGTCACGTCGCGCAAAGGGAAAGGTGTAGGTTCAAAGAGAGGGGGAAAAAAAAGAGGGGGGAGAAGTTCAATTTTCTGGTCATGGAGGAGACACCGAAATCATTATATCAACTCTGGAGATTGCACGGGGGCTTATTTTCCGGTCGAAAAAAAGGGAGAAGAGAGAAAAGAAGAGGAAATGGTCGATCATTTCTGTTCGCCAAAAAGAAAACGCAGCTATACTTCGATTTCCTTGATTTGAGATTTGTATGGGAAGGGCACTTTCTTAAGTCGGAAGAGAAGGGAAGGAGGAAGCATTATGTCGCCCACGATCGAGGAGGACGTAAAGTCGGTCTCTCCCTTGAGCGGCTTCTTCGTTGGAGGGGGGGGGAACAGCGCCAGCCTATTCCAAGATAGGAGAAAAAAAAGAAAAAAGGGGAGAAAAGGGGGGGGAGAAGGAAATAGCCTTTATTTATAGCTTCCCATGAGCTGTTAAGAAAGGGTGTTTTCCCGCGCCGGAATGAAGGAAAGGGGGGGGAAAATGCTTTCACGTCACCAGAGTCGTCTGAGTCGAGATCTTTGAAACAGAGGAAAAAAAAGCGCCCCTGTTTCCTCCTCGACCTCCTCCAAGGAGGAGGCCAGTGTGTAACGAAAAAAAGGGCCTGTTAAGCATGACTAGTGCGTGGTTTATCACCATGAGAGCAAAGAAGGAAGGAAGCTTTGGCAAATGAGCTTAGGAAAGGTTAAAAGCACTGCTTCTAGCACCTTGTGAATGTCGCCAGAGCAACGAGAAAAAAAAAGGGAGGTTTTCTGGGGGAAGGTCTCTCAGCTGTAATCACTCGCCGCCAGAGGAAAGACCTTAACGCCAGCAAGGGGAAGAGAAGGAGGGGGGAAAGGTAACGTATCCATTAAGGGGGGATGTCCACCGCACGTCTGCATAAGAGGGCGGCCTTCCTTTCTCGAACGGGGGAGAGGGAAAAGAAGGAAAGGATCCTATCTGCGCGAGGGAAATAAGAAAGTCGTTCTCTTACCTGCTACATAGTTCCGACAAGGGAAAAAAAACGCATCATCGGGAAGGGAGGAAAGAGGGGGCGACGCGATTGCGTTGTAAAAAGGATTATCTTTTCGGTTTCGTCTGCTTCAAAAAGGAGTCACATAATTCTCTCGCGGAGGAAAAGAAAGAGCAGAAAAAGTAGCTTCAATGTTGGGTCGTAAGGGGGTTCACCGACCGAGTTGTTTAAGGCTATAAATGACGAGGCGACGGTCGCATCTGCGGGTGCCTGGCTTATGGCGAAGGAAAGAAAGAAAAGGGGGGGGGGGAAGGGGGAAGGGAAAATTGCCCACTCCTCTCCTGTTTTTTTTCCTTGGAACATAAGAAAAAGAGGAAGGGGGAGGGGACGGGCTGTATCTCTCTCAACAACAACCAAGAAAAAGCCCTCCTTCCGCGTCGCCCCCTTTGTTCAGGGGGACGAGGCGTGGTCAATTTCTCGCAAGGGAAGGGGGAAAGGGGGGTGACTTCATTCGCCATAGAAAACCCGGTGCGACCAAAAAAGGCGCGTCCACTTTCGCCTAAGAAAAAAGATCTGGGGCACTAGCCAGGAAAGAACGAAAAACCTTTCCGCGATTGTCTGCGCGAGAGACGTCGAGCAGAGGAAGGGGAAGGTAGGGGTGTCACATCGGGGGAAAGGTGAAGGAATCATCCTCGTTCCAGGCACAACCGTTAATGAACCTGTCTATCCTCATCAGGGAAAGGAGGGAGGGGGGGGAAAGAGAAGACTATGTGACTTGGAGGAAAGAAGGAGCCAGGCGGCCCTTTCCGATATTGGCTTCGCTAGGGATTAATTTTTAGAAGAAGAAGAGAGAAAAAGGTTCTATCCCGCAATCCGAGAGGAACGAGAATTGCATCTTGCTTTTTAAATCCTCTTCCTGTGAAAAAGGGAAGGGTATATAGAGGAGAGAAAGATTTGTGCTACTGGCAGGGCGGGGAGAAAAACAAGGGGCGCGATTGATTCATACGCCTGCTCACACAAAAAACCAAGATATGAAAAAAGACCAGTCCTAATACTTTTTGAGTGCTCTTTCGACAAGTGGAGGGGGGGGGAAAAAAGGGGACGCGCCTTCCTTTTGCAGCAAGGGCGCTGCTTTCCTACTCTCATTGCCAAGACTTCGTTGCTCTAGGGGGGAGAAAGAAAAAACGCTGCTCACGAGGGATTTCCAACTTCGGCTTTTCTTTTACCACTGGAAAAAGAAGCGTTTATTCTTAAAGGAAGAATGGAGGAGGGGCCCTGTGTACGAAGAAACAAAAAAGATCTCAAAACCAATACTTTTGACGTGCAAGAAGGGCAAAGGGGGGGAAAAAGTGACATTGGTGAAACAAAGGGTGCTATAACTTTCTAAGAACTCTCCATGTTGGGGAGAAGGGTGCGTGAGGTTCTTGATCGCTTCTAAATTCTTCTCCTTTCGAGGTGCCACCCTCATGTCCGGACATAAGGGAAATGAGAAAGGGGAGACCTCCTGGGGGGGGGGGGGGGGTCGTTTTCCTAATGCTCGATCGTTTTGAAGGGCAAGTAGGCTTCTCTCGCAGGGGAAAGGAATAAGGGACGGTGTCCAGGTATCTAAAGGGGGCGGAATGAACCAAATCTCAAATCACTGCAATAGATTATCGCTGACAAAGGGGGGAGGGGAATGGGGATTCATCGCTTTGGAGGGGACGCGAAAGACCGTCTGTCGACGGCAAAAGGGGGGAGCCCGTTTCCCACTAGAAGGGGAAGAAAAGATTCTTCCATAGAAAGTCAGTTCGACTCTCTTCGTCGCCTCTCAGTTGCCTGCGGAAAGTGTTTGGACATTCTATTTGAAACCATACACCTGTCTAGTCGAACTTGTCTCCGAAGGGGAAAAGAAAGGGGAGAAGTGTATTTTACAACTGGCCTCCGCGTACATGGGCAACAAGGAGAGGGGCGCTTGACGATCTATTCCTTATCAGAACTGGGAGAAGAAGGGGGAAGAGGCCTGCTCAACTTTGGGAAAGTGAATGCTTTTGCTGTGCGGGGGGAGATTACTTCTCGCTACCAAACAAAGGAAGGAAAAAGGAGGATGTGGCTTCCCGGTCCGATGGAAAGGAAAAGTGTTTTTCATCCTTCTGTACGCAGGCGCGCTATAGAACGAGTCCCTCACTGCAAACGTGGAAGAGAAGGGGGGGAAAAGGATATATCCAATTATGGAGGAAACAATCCATCTCCTCAGGATAAGGCAAATTACGGTGTTAGAAGGAGAGAACTGACCAAAAGCTCAGATCACCTTACATTATCACAGCTTTTCCGAGAGGGGGAAGAGAGAGAAAGGGAGGGGAAAGGGGGAAAGATATAGATGCGAAAAAACTGAGGCTCTTTCGTAATATCTGTAAAGGCTTTAGGTATCGTCAGAGGGGGAAGAAATCTAAGAAAAAAAGAAGTGCTGCACTTTTGTGCCGGCCTTAAGAGACCTCGTTCCAGCAATAAATGGGGAGGGAAAAAAAGAAAAAGGGCCTTCTTCCTCATCATAAGGGGAAAAATGTCTGTCCGCGTTCATCCCGAAGACCGGCAGGTAATGAACAACAGGGAGAGAAGAAAGGGAATTTTCATCCTTGAAAAGGAGGGGTTAGAAGAGTGTGGGTATCGATAATTATCGCGAAAAAAAAGGGAAGATTTCAAAAAACGGAGGAGGTAGACAATCGGCGCTTGCCAGTCTGGAAAGAGAAATGACAGCCAGATCTTCGAAAGGGGGAGGGGAAACCTTTACTCGGCAAAATTGTTAACGGAGTAAGGCGAGATTCAAGGGAGAAGGGAAATCAGCCGCTGCCGAAAGCCGAGAGGAAAAAACTATCGGCGGTGTCTGCCGGCAAGGGGACGCGCCGCGCGCCAGCAGGAAAGAAAGAGGGGAAAGGAAATTGCGTCATGTCTGAGTGTCCACAGGCGCTAGTCGTAGAAGGGAAGGGGGGGAGAGCATTTCTTTCTTCCAAAAGAAGAAGCGAAAAGTTTCCTCTATACTTCTATTTCAGTGATTTGCGAGGGAAAACTAGCTCCTGGCACCGTAGGAAGGAGTACCCACGCGAGGTGAGGGAGGGAGCATTATTTCGACCACGAGAGGGGAAAAAGGGGCGGTACATGCTTTCTCTCCCTGGAGCGGCTTCCGGAAAAGGAAGGGGCACAGCGGCAGCCTATGCCAAGATAAGGAAAAGGAAAGGGGGGGGGAAGAAAAGCACCTATCCTTGATGAATAGCGGAAAGACATTAGAAAAAAAGCGTTGTTTTCCCGCCGCCGGAATGGCCAGGAAGGTAATTGGAGGGGCACGTCACAGTAGGGGAAGGGGGAAAAGGGGGGAAGGAATCGGTGGCATCTCGTCAAGGACGGAGGCCGTTCAGCCTCACACGCTCATAAAAAAAAGAAGCAACAGCCGCCGTTGGAAGCATGAGGCGAGTGGAGGGGGGAGGAGGGCAGGGGGGGAAAACGGATATCCACTCCGCCTGTCGGCCGAGAGGAAGAGACTGAATACCTTATTGTATCGAGAGCATCCGTGGTTTCCCATAAAATGTGGGGGAAAAAAAAGAGCCCCAATCTTCTTCCTGGGGACAGAAGCGAATCAAAATTTTAATCACTCTCCTCAGCGATGACGACCTGAAGAAAGCACTGGGAAAAAGGGAGGGCGAACGTATCCAGTAATGTTCCAGGAAGGGGGGGAGGAACTCTCATCCTCTTTGGGGGACTGTGCTCTGAACTGGTCTCGAAAAGAGGAGGGAAGAAGGGGGGAGGGGAGGGAGAGAAAGCCAATCTTCGGAAAGGGGGGAAAAGCGTAGTTACAGCGGGAAAGTAGTTATTTAAACGAAAAAAGGGGGGGGCCGGTGCGGCTAGAGAGGAGTGAACCGGTTGTGCATGGACCGAGGTTTCGTTGAAGGGGAAATTCCTGAAGTAAGAAAGAGGGGGAAAAGAGGGGGGGGCCTATCTCGCGCCGCCAAAAGAGAGATGGTGAATGACCTCCGTCGGCTGTCGATAAAAGGTGGTATAGCGGAAAAGGGAAGAGGAAGAGGGGGGGAACAAACGCCTTTCGCACGCGGGGGGAAAGCATTTCACAATATTCGCCCCAACTGCTTGAAAAAAGAATCGCCATTTGCTGGTGACCGAAGAAAAAAAAAAAGGGGAGGGGGAACGCGGACGGCTGTCTGTATCTCTCACAGAAAAGGAAGAAGATACAGCCCGCCGGCCGCGTCGTCCCCCTGGGGGGGTCCAACCAGCAATGGCGAGGCGGGGGAAAGGGAAAAAAAAAAAAGGGGGGGGGCGGCAGATTGTGACTTCATTAGAAAAACCAATGCTACGCGTCTGTACACGGAAAAGGCCTATACCCACGAAAGGGGGCCACTATCGCAGCCGCCGAGTTCAAAAAGCTATGGGGGAGGAGACGGAAGGGAAAAAAGCATATTGTATTACTGGGGGGGAAGTTTCCCTTTTTTTATGAAGCAGAACACCTGAAACTATATCCTCGGAAAAGGAAAAGAAAGAGGGAGGGGGGTCGAACCTGCTATCCTCCAGAAGGAAAGGGTAGTTTTCATACATCTACTATGGAGTAAGGAAGGGTAACGCGCACTCCGGAGGAGGGAAAGGAAGAAGGAAGAGGAGGAAAAGGAATTTTTATCAGACTAGGAGGGACCACAATCCTAATCTTTCTTACTGAACAGAAGGGGGAAATCCCTCTTCGTTGACCCTGAAAGGGGGAGAAGGGGAATCGATCACTTTTGGCGCTGGAAGGGATCGAGGTCGGAACCACACTCTGGCGTCGATGTGATTACAGCCTGCTCAAACCGCCGAAATCTTGGGAAAAAGGGGGAGTGGCGACAATTGATGGGAAAAAAAAAAACCGGGCGCCGATACAATCAGGTCTTTCTTCGTCTACCAGGAAGAAGGCGGCGTGGCTTCTCCTGGGGGAAAAAAAGGAAAAAGAAGGAGAAAGAGGAAAATTTCCAACGGCGGCGGTGCGTTACAAAGAAGGGGCTGGTGAGCGTGTGAGGCACTGAAAGGGAGAGAAGGGGAGAGGGCCCTTTTGACTAGCTTCCAAAGAGAGGCAGGACGACGACCTCCCAAGGGGAATGTCACATACCGGAAAAGGGGAAAAGTACTTCTTCTGTGAAACAAAGACGAAGGGCGTAGAATCTCATTTGAATCTATTCACTCCCGTCTAGGAAAAAAAGTCATATCCTATCCTTTCTAAAGTCGTCATGACCAGGGAGAGGGGGAGGGAGGGAAAAAAAACTCATGGCCGTACATACTGAAAAAAGAAGCCTTTTACCGCCATAAGAGAAGTGGGTCGCCCTACGAGTGAAAAAGTCTTCTGCTCTCTGCGGCCGAAAAAAGAGCTAGGGAGGGAATGTCTTTTAAATTACAAAAAAAGAGACGGGGGGGAAGATCTTGACACTGTTTTCGCTGTGGGTCGCTTGGCGACCGAACTGGAAAGAGGATCGTGGGGGGAAAAGAAAATTTTTTTCTCCTTCCACGCAGCAGAATTCCGGCCTCTTGAAAGGGAGGAGGGAGACGCTGCTCGGAAGGGAGAAAAAAAACCATTTCCGGCTCCACCGCGCTATTTTTTGAAAAAATACAAACCTTTAGAGAAAGGGAGGAAAAGAAAGGGGAATCTCTCCGAAAAGGAAGAACCATTTTCCGCCTCCGCGTACAGGGGAAAGGACATCGTCCATGGCGCTGACGATCGAGAGAAGGGGAGAAAAAAAAGGGATTTCCTATACGGAGGAGTGGGGACAAGTGAAGCGGTTTTTCTGGCGAGGGCTGACCAAGGAGGGGGGAGGAGGAGGGGGGCGTCGGTCCGGATGAAAAAGGGGGGGGGGGGGGTTGGTTCATACCTTCTGTATGCCTCAATTCGCTACAAATAGGGAGAAGCACGGCACTTATGAATAGGGGCAGAAGAAGGGGGAGGGGGGGATCTCCAATTTATTGCTTTCAGATGCAAGGAGGGCAGTGAAATTTGCCTCATACCTTACGGTGTGGGGAGCCGAACTCTGTACCGCTACCAGAAAGAAAATATCTTTCCGTCCCAAAAGAATGTCTTCCTGATTCTTTTATTCATATATAGGGGGGAAAAAAGATATATATTCTACCGAGAAGGGGAAAAGGGGGGGAGAGGAGGAATATCTTTCCGTCTCTGAGAAAGAGAGGTTCAGCCTTTCCTCAAAGTAAGTTTTCGGAAAGAGGAAGGGACTTGATATATGGGGCTAATCTTTGCAGTCAATAAATTGGAGGGAGAGAGGAGGAAGCAAATCATAAGTGCCGTGGGGCGGCAGGAGGGGAAATAAAGAGGAAAAAGAGGGAAAAAGTATGAAACACCTTTATCGCCTCAGTTGAGGGGGGGAGGAACGACAAAAGCGCAGGGTGATATCATTGTTGTAGCGAGAATTAAGAGGGGCCGCCAGCAACCGCTTCACGAAAAGGGAAAAAGGGAAAAGAGAGAAGAGGGCTTTCCAGTCTGCTCAGGCGAGAAGCTAGCAGCGTCGACACTTCTATTGTTGCCCCGGGGGGGACAACTGGTGTGAAGCAGGGGAAAGATCACTTCTTCTCCACTTTTATAGAGGGGGGTTTCCCCTCTACTTCAAAAAAAGAGGGGAGGGGGGAGGAAAGGGGATGGGGCAATTTAGCGGCTCGCCCGCGCAGAAAAGGGGACGGATGAAATGGTCTAATCTTGTCTGCATGGCTGAGGGAAGGTCGCTGTGCTTCGGGGGAACAGAAGAGGAGGGAGGGGGGGAGCCAAATCTATGCCAATTAGGAAAACCAACGGGGGGAACTTCTATTTCATTGATTTGCGATTTGTTTAATTGGGAACTATTCCTGGCACCGGAGAGTAAGGAAAGAGAGGGGGGAGCAGTAGTCGACCACTATCGAGCAGAAGGGGGGCAGGCGGTCTTCCGGAGTCAGGCTTCTTCTTTGCAGTAATGGAAAAAGAGGCAGCCTATGCCAAGATAATGAGACGACTGTAGAAAAAAGGAAGAGAAGGGGGGGGGGGGAAAGAAAAGAAAGGGGGGATGAATCCTTCCCATGTAGAGGGGGAAGATCAGGGGGAGTTTTTTTCCCGCCGCCGGAATGGGGGGGTGACCGGAATGGAAGGCAACAGGGGGGAGGTCTTCTTAGCTCCTGAGAAAGAGGGAAAAAGGCTCATCTCCAGCTTCTTCCGTTTCATCCTCAAAAAGAGGCGTCCAGTGTGTACGCCACCGCGCCCGTGTGGAGGCAATGATCTTTGTGCTTCGCGTTGGTTCATGGTGGAAAAAGTGGAAGAATCTTGTCAATGAGCTTAGACGATAAAGACAGGGCGCACGCGGCTTCGAAGCCGGGGGTTAAAAAGGGGGAAAGACAACTCTCCCCAATTTATTGAAAGTCCTCTCGTCGAAAACAGCGTGTTGTGCATGAAAGAAAAAGGGGAAAGTGCCCATTCGCCCAAAACAAAGAAAACTTATCCATTAATTTCACGGACAACGCTGTCATCCTCTTTTTCAGAAAAGAAAGAGGAGGAAAGGGGGAGAAGGATTCTGATAAAAGGAAAAGAAAAATGAAAAAAATCTTCTTCAAGGTTCCGCTCCGGCGTGCTCTTACCAAAAAGAGTAGTGATATAAAAAACATCGACTTCCGCCCGGGGAAAAATCGGAGATTGCATTTTTCACCGTGTGCAGGGGTAAGGTTTCTCTGCTTCATAAAAAGGGAAAGAAAGGAAAAGAAAAATTTTCTCTCGCGGAATGGAGGCGGCGCTCCTCCCATCGCGGCAAGGTTGGGTGAGAAGAGGCTGCGATAGTGCCCAAGGGGAAAGGGGGGACGCCGCCTGTCCGTGTCCATAAAGAAGGGAAGGGAGGGCCATGATATTGCGCAGAATTCACAATCTGCGCCCCAACTGCTTGCGAGGAAATTGGATGGTGACGAGAAAGAAGGGGGAAGAGGGGGGGGT
>Ga0179593_1372068_pt1 | contig 30381 bp, 26 predicted proteins | sample CZODoug2_1_08_16_FD_185931 | JGI IMG/M metagenome (GOLD analysis project Ga0179593, IMG submission 185931) | Vadose zone soil fungal communities from Angelo Coast Range Reserve, California, USA - CZODoug2_1_08_16fungal (PacBio error correction) | ecosystem: Environmental > Terrestrial > Soil >...
CCCTGTTAGTCGAAGTCAGTAGATAGAAAGGGTCTACTAACTGTAGTCCTCGTGACCTGCGATGGGGGAGGGGATTAGCGTCGCGAAAAGTGCGGTAACCTCTGCCCTAGGGACTCCATGTCCCCATTTTGGGGTGGGGGGGGTGGGGGTGGGGGGGGGGGGGGGGGGGGGGGGGGGGGGGGGGGGGGCGTACGACGTTCTCAGCAAAATCGAAGTCCGGATCTCCTCTCCGAAACTTAATACGTTAGATAAACCGGTTGCCCCTTCAGGAAAAAGGGGTCATGGGCGCAGGCAGCTTCGGTGCGTCGACGGCACGGGCTAAAAGACAATTGCTGGGCCCACCACGAGGAGCAAGGTCCGGTTTGGGGACGCAGAGAGAGGAAGCGGGGGGAAAGGAAAGGTCGTGACTTGTCTATTTCGACCACTGGGGCTCGGGGGTGAAAGCATCGACCGAAGGAGACATCGATAGCGAACAGAAGACACTAGACTCTATATTGTTTAAAAAAAATTACGCACTTCTGGAGAGAACACAAAACCACCCGAACACACCTCAGCAAGAAACGGGAGAAGCATGAAGGACATCTAGGAAAACAATGAGATCGGACTTTCAGTTCTCCGGGGTCCACCTTGAGTTTAAGGAGAAAAGGGCGGGTGTGGGGGAAGAGGCGGAATGAGAGACACAGGGGGGGTGGTTAAAAAGCTGAAGGCCGGGGTGTCCCGCTGGGGCGGGTTCCGAAAAATCAGGAAAACCGAGGAGGGGGACCGGGAAGTGAAGGGATTGTAGGGGTGGGGGGCATGCTTTTCTAAAAAAAGGGACCTGGCGAAAAAGCAAAAGGAACTGAGAGTGAAGGAACGTTCAAACGGGTCAGACAACAGACCAAAGGTCAACCGTTGCGGGGGATCCTAACTTGAAAAAAGTCTCTTCTGGGGTTACTGGTCTCAAGTGGCCTCGGTGTGGGTTTATGTGGTGGGGGGGGGGTATCTACTACCACTTTCGAGAGAGTATCAAACCACTCACAGGGATCCCATAACGTCTTAGATCTTAGGGTTAAGAGGTGAGCGCTCGATGGTGTAGAGCTGTGTTATGCATCAGGGAAATATCCATTCCTAACACTATACCAAGTAAGGGGATAACACCTAGATTGGGAAACCTCAGTGGCACCAAGGGGGGAACAGAAGAAAAAAAATCTCCTCCTAAACAATCGTCTAAAAGTGATCTAAAAGATTTCCCGGGAACCAGAACTATTGCAAAAAAAAAAAAAAAGGGTAAAGATGGGACAGCATTTACAAGGTTTTAGGACATAGTGAGGAAATTTAAGTCAGATCTCTCAAGACAACGTAGTAAAAATGTCAAACGAACTATAGCCTAAATAATGGGGCACTTCCTAACTAGGCGCTCGGACGGGCTCTTCCAACTACGTCATGGAGGTTCACCTTAACGATCGTAAAGAGGGTACGCTACTCTAGAAGAAAGAGGATGTGGCATAAATAGCTCGCATAATTTGTATCAATCCCTTGGAGAAAAAAAGTCACCGCATTGATACGTGAGCGTGTTTTCTCAAAAATCTTTAAAGGTATGACCTGCTTACGAAGCAAAAGCAGGAGTAACTTCTAAGGATTAAGACGAGCTCAAGGGCTATGAATAGGAAAAGGGAGATCATACACGCCTAAAGAGCTTGACGGTGGCTAGCAGGGGCGCAAATCTCTGTCCGGACGTGGCTTTCATCGGGCTTACTGTTACGAATAGTTAACGTCAAAGTTTGGCAAAAAAAATCTAGCACTGGCACCAGAGGCTGGACTATCCTCTAAACGACCTACTGGGTTATAGCACTACGTTGTTAAAAGGAGACATGGAAAGGAAGTATAAGTGGGTACGGAGTGGGGAAAGTTCTTATCGGGCATCTTAAAAAGATTTAACGTAGAGATGAGACGTAGAAATGTCGAAAAAAGGGGTAGGGGGGAAAAGGGGGGCTGCACGCTCCTTCTTCCCTCAAATGGCATCCTATGTAAAAAATTCTCAAGTCCAAGTGCAGAGTAAAGGAATCACGACGAGGCTGCTCAACCCGGAGGCTTCAGCCGGGGCAGCACGGGAGTGACTGAGTATTCAAAATTGACTTCTCTTTTGAATCGTGAGTGTCGTCCACGAGGGGGGGGGAGAGCTCGCAGACGGGGGCTCAAGTTAAAAATTGCGAACGAAAGAAGCGAACGATACATGGGAGTAGTCGGAAGACATCGGCTGGTTCCAAATCGGGGGGCGAAGAAAAAAGATTCGTTAGCTCGGGGGCGCGTGCATCAATGTTCCGTGTCTCTTTATAGAAACCACCCGCGAGGGGGTAGGAATCATAAAGGATAAGAACCGAACCAGAAAGGTCCAGACTGTACTCTGGGAACTTTCTCCGGGAAAAAAACGAAACTCTTGGATCTTCCTCGAGAGACCTCGTGGCGAAAAGAAGAGCGGGCGAGCCCCGAGGAAGCAAGGCTCCCCATCCGCGGCAACATCACATATCACTAGTGGACGCTACCTTGCTCATGTCAAAAAGGAAGCTGCTCACAGATGGAGGGGGGGGGTGCAAGTGTCCCGTGGTTCAAGATTCCTTCCTTGTACTGTGACTAAATGTCTCCAAAAATGGGCGGGGGAAAAATCACAATCGATATGATGTTGGTGAAGGGGGGGTTTGGGGGTTTGGGGGGGGGTAGTCTATTGAGAAAAAAGGGAAAGGGAATCGGCGAGCTCTTTCTCGAGATAGGCCCGCCGCCAAGGAGAAGAAATTCTCGTCGGACTCAGAAAAAAAAGGAAGGGTCCGGGTGGGTGTTTGCGTTGAAATACTCTCAAAGGTCTAAAAAAAAAAGAGTGCTCGTCTGGTCTCACAGCCTATTCAGCGGGATGGGAAGGCGATCGCGAGTGCGAGGAAAGGTGCTACCGCTGCTCAGAACGCTAAGTAGCCGTCAAGACCGCCTGGGTTTTCCTAATCCCATGCTATGGCCTAAAAAAAGAGGCTAGAGGAACCAGCGTCGATCTAGTGGATAAAAAAAAAGCATAAACGCTTAGGGGGTGGTAAAAAAACTAGGGGGGGTATATACTCACAACCAAAAAAGCGCCAGAGATGGTCTGAAAGATGAGTCGAGGAGACTAAAACGGAAAAACCGGTCATAGCGCATTTTCACCAAGAGATCGACAGGTGCTGGTGTAGCTTCAGCAAGGGGACGGGGTCTGAGAAATAAAAAATTCACACGCAGGAGTCGGGGTGCAAAGGGGACGCCGTGACAAGTTGTGAAAGATATGAGTTTCTTCAAATTCTGGGCGTAGACCGAGCAAAAAGGGAGTTTGCATGCTAAACTCCCGAAAGAAAGTGGCGGATGGGATGGCACTGCAAGGTGATGTCATTTCTAACTCAACGGATGTCCGCCGTGGGGGGACCCATTTCCTGACTCGAACGTCCCAACAGCCATTCTAATCGATCGTAGACGATCCAATATCCTTCGCAAATCAGAATTCGCCAGGCGGGAAGAAGAGGAATTGAGAGCGTGATGGCCATAAAGGTTTCGAGGATAGGGACATCTGTCTAGTACATGTTACTGCTTTGCCTCCAGGTGTCTATTCTTAAATCATTGAGCACGACGGGGGGACCATCATATTCGCCCGGGTTTTCGCTTCTGACGAAGGTAGGAGATCAGGTGCTTGGACGCAGGGATATATTGTCAAAAAAAAAAAGGGGTCTCAGCGCTGCCGCGATTGTAGGGTCTCGGGGTCGGGACAGAGGAGGGGTCGCCGTCTGAGTCCCTCAATGCTACTAGCAGTGTCGAGTTCCTGGGGGGGGGGAACGGCTTAGCCCCACTCCACTGGGGATTCCAGGGGTTGATGAAATAATCGTTAAAAGGAAAACCCTCGCGTGTATCCGTCCTAAAAAACTAGGTTAAAAACTTTGAAAATGTCTCTAGGTGTTTCCGATCTTTTTCCGGCTGCTCAGGGTCTCGTGCTGGCAGCGAGACGACTAAGAATCTTCGGGGTGCGTAGGAGGGGGGAGGGGCGAAAAGTAGATTGGAACAGAAAAGATCGAGTACCAGAAGGAAGGAATCGTCTTCATTATCTCGTCGGTAGATCTAACCTTAAGTTTCTAACGCTTACCTGACGGGTGCCGCCCGGCTGCTCGATGACAGAGAAAAGTGATGACATGGGCTGCGACGAAGTCTATGGGGAGGAAGGGGGAGGGCGTCTTCATGTGCGATGAAAGTGCAGTAGGGGAAGCTTTCCCCAGAATCAAGGGACTCGAACTCTACCTAGGACGATGGCTGGATTGATTCAGGTCAAGAAAGGGGGGCGGGGGGACCCGCGTCAACACAGTATAACAGGAATTATCGAAGCGTCTCAAATCTCAAAGGGGGCAAACTGGTGAACGGGAAAAGTCACCGATGTCTCGCCTGGGGGAGGCACAACTGGGGAGGGGGGGGATGGCAAGAGGAAAAGTAGAAAAAATTGAGTGCAGCAGTGCAAGAAAAGGCTAAGTAGACTCGACCAACCAAGCCCACGACTGAGTCACCAGACATACTTTATTGCCAGGCACAATATTTCTCGGAACGGTGCGCTGCTCATGCCAAGAAACGAAAATCGGGGAGGAAAAGGAAAAAACAGCGGGCGATCGAGTGACTGCAACACAATCGGTAGAAAAAAAAAGAGTGACACCTTGGCAAAAGTTCTGCCGGGGGCTCACACCAAAGGGGAGAAAGCCCGTTTTGGTTCGAGGGGGGGTAAAGAAAAACGGGCGCAGCCAACGAGTGCGGGGGAGCGGACGTGGGGGGGGGGCACCTCGGGCGGGGCTTCAAAACAAGACAGGGGGGGGGGAGAAAGGTCTTTGGCCAAACGGCCACGAGCTGGACGCTGGGGGTGGGGAGGGGGGGGGTTACGGGCACCGTCGAGGGCGGAGGTTCGGCGACGAGCAAGAGGAACGTCTACTTGTCACGGGCCGAAGGTGAGGTGGGACAGGACGGTGGTAACAGCAAAAGAGGCGTATGGGGGAGGATGACGTCGTCAAGAAATGGTCTGGGCTGTTGTGATCATCCTCTGTTCGGCTGCGAGACCTGAGGGGGGGGAGGGCGGCGAGTAGTCGGGGTCGAAAAGGAATCATTTTCTCTGTCATTTCTATCAAAGCTGGAGTGGTGTGGACACAGGGGGAGGGGGGGGCGGAGGCTTGACGGGATGGAAGAGACATGATGTAGGACGTCCGAAAGTGAGAGTCTAAGGGAAAGGACCGGGGGCCAGGATATGTACCATCTCAGGTTGGAGGAGAACTAGACCTGAGTCCTTAAAGGGGGTTCACATTGAAGGCCAGGTCACAGTCCAGGCTCCGTGCGGGAGATTAACAACAGGTGGGTTGAGGAGAGAAGCCCTTTAGCTTGGGTGAGGACCTTTAAAATTTACCTGGTGAGGGGAACCCGGGACGATTTTGCGTGGGGGGGCGCAAAGCAGGCACCGTGGTGATACACCGAACCTTCTACATCTGGGGGTTGAAATCCAGTAAAAACCGCGCAAGACGAAGGGAGGGAGACTGGGTACAAAAAAAACACATTATTCTCGGGATAAAGTTCATGCCCGGAGAACGGGCCGATCGGCGGCATTAAGGTAGACCGCGGTGGCTCACTCATATGGAGGTATTTCTGATCACCTCATGGCCGGGGAAAAGGGTAACTAGCTCGTGCGAGGAAAGGGGGTATCTAATCGAATCATCAAACGCGTAACCTTGGGTCGCCATCGAACAAAAGCGTTCAACACCTCGGGAGCATCGGAAAAGGGAATTTGGGGGTCACAGGGCAAACGAAAACGAGACGTGCCTTTCGGCACAAAGAAGTGGGCCGCAGCAGGGGAAAGCGACCTGGGGAAGGCACTAGAAAGACCATTACATCTCTCACCACAGTTCAATAACTTGCGATCACGACCTTCTGGTGTAGAGAACAAGAGGGGGGGGGGATTCTTCACATGTTGCGTCCCCCATTGGACGAGAGGGGGAGTCACGCCATAGACGACGAGAAAAAAGGGTCCTCAGAGGCCTATATCTAGAGTATCTCAAAAACCCAACTGAAGGAGGAATAAAAGATACTGTGTCTACACCGTCGTCATACAAGTGTCTACGGCTGAAAGGGAAAGGGAAAAAGGGGGGAGGATCGGAAAAGAGTGGAGAGGGGGGGGGGACAAGGTAGTCACTCCAGTGTCAAACCCGGCGTAGGAAGCCAGAAAAGAGTCTGAAGGAAAAAACATAGAAAGGGAGTGGAGCACGCCCGCGGCAAAAAGGGAGGGCGTAGAGGGGGTGTGAAACTTGAAGTTCAGTGACCATGCCCGGATGGGCAGAGCAGTAGCGGTGAGAAACTTCAGATCGAGTGCGTCATGAACCACAAGGCGGTGTCAAGTGGGCGTGCCGCTCCGGGAATGGTGCATTAACTCTGGGCGGAAGTGAGAAAGCACACCGGTTCGGAGAAGCTTAATCAAATTTTTAGCCTACTCCGACGGCTAAGACAGCGAGCTCGAAACAGAAAGCCACAGGAGGTGAGGAAACGTCAGAAAAAAACTCGGGCCGCTCTACAGCCGGTCTAGTGGAAAAAGGGGGTCTGGGAAAGGGGTGGCCTAATGCAACTAAACTCGGGGGGGTGGAGCTATGGATGTGGTTGGGGGGGGGTGTGGGGGGGGGAAATCGGCAGTCTGGGGGACGTCAGATAACCGAATGACGAAGGGTAGGGTTGGGGGGAACCGTTCAAACCCTTAGCTGTTGAAAAATGGTATGGTTGCAGAGGGGGGTGGTTCTACAAGTCAGAATGGGTAGGGGGAATCACAAAGAAAATCGGTGCCCGGCAAAGTAACTTCCAAAAGTGGCGAAAAACCACAAAAACAGACATATCACCGGGGTCTGAAGAAGACAAAAGGAAGCAAAACCTTCACGGGCCTCTTGAAGGTACATGGATGACCGGGTGGACATCGAAGTGAAGCTACTCTTGAATTGAGGGCACCGTCACCCAGACTGGTAGAGCCGGGGCAATAATGGAGGGACTACTCTATCGACGAGGAGGAATACTCAGGGGAGATTGGGGGGGTAGGAAAAAAAAGCCCCTCCCCTCATCCCTCCAAAGTAGGGAAACAACCCAGATCGTTTGTCAAAAGGCTCACTTAGAACCAAGAACGAGGGACCTGTTATCATCATAGGAAAAAAAAAAAAATCATACGCTACGAAACCTGAGGCTCCGAAAGCATGGCACGACGGAGGAAGGCACTTGACACAATCTCAGTCCTGCATGGAGGCGCGCCTTTCTACACCAACCCCTCAAAATTAGTGGGAAGTGAGAAGGGGCCTCACAAGGAAAAAGGACTGTTTACATATCCCGAACGCATCTAATTCGAAAAGTAAATACAGCAACAGCGAAATTGAAGCTCGACCTGAACTTTCTCATAACAGGAAAAAACCAGAAGGACGAGGTAGAGGGACTTGCAAGGGGGCTCCACTAAGGGCGTTCTATGACTGCACCGACAATAAAACAGAGTTTGTAGGGCGAGAGGCAATTAAAAACTAAAAACAGTGCGGTCCTTGTTAATTGACGGGATAGGCATAGGGGAAATAGGGGTGGACGTGAAAAAAATGCGCAGGAAATACCATGCACTTCAGAAATGGTGGCCGTGGGGCGAGATAACCTAAGAAGGTTGCAAAAGGGTTTTACTTTCCAGGTTAAAGTATGGGGAAAAGGCGGCGAGTGCCGGGAGTCACGCCATAAAGAGGTAAAAAGCGTATTATGAAGCAATGGAAAAACCAACCTATGGGAAACTTAGCTCACCGCTGCTCATACATAAAGGAATCAAAAAAATGAGACTAGACTTCCGATCCTAACGACTAGAGGGAATACGTATTCATCACGTTAGGAAAAAGGCCGTAATACGGCGCAGACTTTTCGATTACCTTTGATTTCCTGGGTGTAGATGAGTGTCGTTCCTAGGGAAAGAGAAGGCAATGGCGGTCCATCTTTGCAGAAAGAGAAGAGGAAAAAAAATAAGTCAGTAGTACCCTCTTACATCAGAAAATGGAATTTCCCAACGAAGCATGTCAAAATACTCTCTAAAATATTGCAGGCGGGGGACCAGCTGGGACTTTTTTATGGGTGATAGACACCAACGAACAAGTGTGCAAGGGGATAGAAGACCTGCCCCTACATTTAACCTTAGACTTTCTATTTGGGAAAACCACTCTCGAGAAAAAAGGTCTGGGAGAAGAACAGCCCGGGGGGGGGAAAGGGTTGTTCAACTCGAGGGAGGAAGAGGCCCTTTCATATCAAGGATTAAAAAAAAAAAATCAGGGGAACCGTCACTGAGAAAGAACTTCCTGTCACGGAGAACCTCTCACGTAAGAGGGCAAGTTTTGGAAAAGATGGGAAAGAGGCAGTTTCTGGGGAGTAAAGTGGGGGCCTGACTGGGACCCGGGAAACGGAGTATAAATCTATCGACACTGTTTGTGAAATCAAACTCTCAGTATGTTTGGTCAAGGCCATGGTCAACACGAATCAAGGAGGAGAGGGAAAAAGGCTCGGGAAGGGGAAAGTCCTCCCTTCTTCCTCCCTCCTAGTCTGGCGCTCGGAACGAAAGGGAAGAGAAGTGTTTTGGAGGGGGGGGAGCACACTACAATCCAGCGCATTTATAAGGAAACGAAGGTAGACCAGGGAGCGACCAGCGAGCTACCAGAGAAAAAGGAAAATGCACTTTGAAAAAGTTCCATACCCTTCCCCTCATTAGAGGGAGGGTGGAGAACTCTCTTTTCAGGTCAGAGAGAAAAAATGCACGGGGAATCAAAAACAGGTGGAGAGAGTGAAATACAAGATTAAAAAGTGTGGGGAAAGGAAGATACGAAAAAACAAAAAAAAGTAGTATTATAGAGGATCTACAAACACTTTATGAGGGGGGTACATTTCCAAGAGATCGAAAGCGGGTGAAGAACTGATACAGGAAGGGGGCTCGCTGCGAGGAAAGCGAGGAGGAACAGTCAATTGGAAGGAAGGGTACTCCTTTTAACACGAATGAAACTACTCCTCTGACGACTCTCTTTTGCCTCAAGGGGAAAGAAGACCAGTCTTGAAACTGAACTAAAGAGGCGGGTAAGGTCTGTCTCAACAGCAAAAACAGCTCAAGGGAAAGGTCGTGGCCGAAGCGGGAAAGTTCAAAAAGGGGGGAAACTTCCATCGGTCATCACTAACGTCCGAGCCGCCTGGATCCAAGGGTTCTCGGAACCTGAAAATCGATCAGGGTTCTTTAAACCAAGGGTGAGCGCGGCCGGAGTACAGGAAGGGACAACGGGGGACAAGGGGAAAGAAAATTTCCTCTAATTCTCTCTATCATGGAGACAACTGAAGGAATTGCGGGGTCTAGCAGGACCGTGTACCAAGGAGAGAGGGCGTGTGTGGAAGTACGGCTGGGCAGGAAAAGAAAGCTTCCTGGGGAACCACGATTCTCAAACCGTCTGCTAAACGAGGAGGAATGGGGGGAGGAAGAACGAGCTTGAAGACATAGTGGGAAACCCATCCGCTACGTGGGGGAACATTTCTTTTCTGGGGGCAGGCTGAGCTAAGGCAAATTAAAAAAAAAAAAACTCGAGGTGTAAAAAATAATGCCAAAGGGGGAACCGCGACTATACTATATTGGCTTCTCTGGGGGAAGGGTCCGAGGGGCAACGGCGCACTTTCAGGACTAAACGAGGAAGACTAGAAGGGAGGAGGGACTGATGCGCTGAAAGCAAATCAGAAACCGAAAAAAGATCATCGACCTGCTACTTCAAAGGGAAGCGACCTGCACTAGGGCGAGAGGTACGCGGGTGACGCCCAGGGTGCAAGAGGAAGCGGTGCTAGCAGAGACGGGGGGGGGCGAATGTGGGCAATAACGTAAGGGAAACGCTCAGATGACTTTCTTACATCCCGGTGAGCTTTTAAAGAAAATCAGACAAGAGAGGAGGACCCTACGAGAGGGACCAGGCTGGAGGAGGATACAGGGGGATGGAAAAAAGAAAGGCACGGGGTAGGTTCCACTCCGGGGAAGGAAAAGAGTCGGGTAGAGATGGACCCCCGGCTCGTGAATGGCTCGGGGCAAGAAGGCTGCCTCGGGGTAAACCGGCTCTGAAAGGGGGGGGTCCCTGCCCAAAAAACGGACAGCGAATGGGAATCGGAAATAGTTCGAGACCTAGAAAACAAAATATTTCGGCGGGAAGGAAAAAAGGGAGGAGACCAAGGTTCTCGTGTCCACCTTTCCATTGAAGCAGACCGCAGAACTTTTGTGAAAAGGGGGAGGGGAAGGGGGGTGCCAGCCGAGCAAAACTGGGGCTCCAAACAGCACTTTAAGCGTGGTCTTGTATGGGTACGGGCAAGGAGAAAAGGCGGGGGACATGGAAAGGAGGCCATCCTAGGTTCTATCTTATGGAACCTTTCTCCTGCTTGATGGGTTTTTGTCGCCCGCCGTGGGGACGAGCAAACGTCGTTCGTCTATTTCTTGGACGGGCCCGGGGGGGAACGGGAATGGGATGGAAAGGGGAGGACTAAAACTCAGAAGGGGGGAAAAAGAAGGAACCTGATACCTCTTTCTTATGGTCATCAGGGGTGCCTCTTGGCGTTCCCGGGGAGCAGTGCGAGAAACAGAGTGATTTTTGGGCTCACTCCCTGCGGGCTACGGAGGGGTGGAGGCCTTTAAAAAAAAATGATTGCCAAAAAGACTATGGGAATGAATCAAGGGGTTAACCCATTCATTTGGACCCTTATATAAAATTCGGGGAGGGCGAATATCGGAGGAAGTCGTCGAAAGCTGTCCCAGGCAGACATGCAGGAAAAAGCGCCGGGTAAACATTTGGAGGATCAACTCTTTTTACTTGTTGGTCTCCAGGGTGGCGGGGGGGGGTGCCTTTCAACCGCAAAGTTGTGCGTGGGCGGACCAGGCTTTCACGGGTCGAACACCGACCGAAACCCATCAAAAAGGGGGAACATCGGGGAAGGGGGGGGAGTGTTCGACACCTCAAGCCGGCCGTGGGAGTGCGGGGCAAACCGCCACCAAGAGCAGCAACTGCCGGTATCCCTGGGGCACGCAGGCCCGACTCGAAAGTGCGCACGGAAATTAAAAAGTCTTTCGGGTCTCGGGGGGTGAGCGTCAAGACCCGCTAGGGGGTGAGGGAAGTTAGTCGCATAAAAAAATATGTAAAAAAGGGGTAGTAGGGCCTCTTTAGCACCTCCTCCTGCCTAACTCGAAACAGGGGGGGTAAAAGCATGAGAAATCGGCGCGCATCTGAAACAACACTTTGAAAGGGGGTTCATGGGAAGAATCAAGGAGGGGGAAGGTATTTCAGGGATCCTCTAGGGACTGATTCTCCCATCCCTGGGGAAGGCAAGGAAGGCTTCTTCCGGTGCAATCTCGACATAACTTGTCAGATTTCAAAGGGGACCGACCTTAGGGGTTAGCACGCACAAGGTGTTAAAAAAAACGGTCCACCTAGTTTTAGGAGGAGGTCATCCCTATCATCGGAAAATGGAACACGGTTCATAAAAAAGCAGTGATTAACGGTTCGCTAAGAAGTAAGAACAGTGGCCGAATACAAAGAGGGGGGGAGTAGAGAGAGATTCTACTAATTCTGAAAAATGCTACTACCTTTATTATTGAAAAGGGGGGGTGAGGATCCTTGTTAGCGAGGGTTCGGAGGAACCGCTCCAGGGAGAAAAACTGGCTCAGAAGAAAGGGCACAAAAACGTCGGGAGGCTCCACCCTCAATTTCTCCTCTACATCAAGTGCGAGAGCTTGAACAGTTTCCGCTCAGGATGAAGAACACTTCGGCCGGCCACGCTGCACAGGAGGGTGCGAAGGCACGGATACGACGGGGTAGGGAACACCAAACGTTCACATTGTCGCTGAGCTGGTTCAAGGGAAAACGCGTAGGTGGATATGGCGAAAAAAGTCGAAAGGAATTCGGGGGGGAAGGGGAAACTTCGCCTAACCTCCTCTACTATAGATAAGCCCTCCAACACGCGCGAGTGATCAGTAGAAGAAACCAAAACCGGAGGAGAGAGAAGACCAGGCTAGGGAGAAATAGCAACGCGGTTTCCTTCTCCCTGTCTACCGATCAGAGAGGGCTGGGGAGCAGCCGGGGGGGAAAATCATACCGCAAGGATCCTGTGCCTGGGTTAACAGGAGAAAAAAAAAAGAAGGCGGTGAAAAGGAGATCATTCTTGTGAACACTTCATCCTTTCAGCAAAAAAATCTGAGGGAACAGAAAGGTTCCCAAAATGCCCAACACGAACCACCGATCACCGGCGTTGTTGGAGAAGAACCAAGAAAACCTAGCACTTGACGAGGGAGGAGGGACTTCTGCCTGGAACGAAACCTATTCAGATCTTATCTCCTCAACAACGGGGAATTTAAGAAAGTAAGAAACATTGCGGCCTTAAGATCTAAGTCGGAAAGAAAGAGGTGGCTCAAATTGAAAGCAGAAATCGAAACTAGAAAGCCGGGCGTGGCAACCGCTAGCTTTCTCTCACTTCTCACCGACGCGGCACGCTTGAAAGGAAATCTCTCCTCTCGCGGGGGACCGAAACCGGCCCGAACGCAATCACTCCGATAGCTGACCCCAGAAGACGACAGTCAGGCCGCACTGGACAAGGAGTCACTAAAAAAAGAAGGGGGGCGAGTCATAAAACAAAAAAGGGGCTGGGAACCCACCTCAACTGGAGTCCTACTTCGAGCTCAGCCAGCTTCTTTCAGAAGATACTCCGAAGGGGAAGGAAAAGACTAAGGGGGGGAAACAGCTAAAAATCCACCCACAGTAGACATTTACTGGGGGAGCCCACTTCACTGTAGGAACCGGCGACCCCTCGAAAAGTAAAGATAGGCAGGGAAGGCACGGGTATCCAGCATTATGGAGGAGGAATACACCATAACGAAGATTTGCAGGGGGCAGTCTCGTCCGCCGACGACCAGAAAGGTGGGACTTGACTGGAGACCGTTAGAAGGAGTTTCCTGAGAAACCTTTCACCCCTCCCGTCTCCTCTAACGATCACTCCACTTTTCCTTTTTCTAGCTAAAAACTACTATGGGGATGAATCTTCCGGACCAGGGGTCAGGGGTGGAGAAAGACTTCGGGGGTGTCTTCTAGTCCGCAGCATTCCATCTTCTGAAGAACGTAGATGCTCCGCACTTGGTTTTTCTTTAACATCGAAAAAGGGAGGAGCAAGAACTCAGCAAAGGTCCGACGGTCGACTGCCCAAGGAAAAATCGGAAAAAGTGAGGACGGCGTCCTATCAAATTCTATCACAAAGCTCATACTCTGTTCTGGACTTGTCGTTACCGTTTACATGGGTCAGGGGGTAGATCTGGTCGAACGCTTGGGGGTCTATCCAAGGGGAAAGTAAAAATGGAAAGAGTTGCGAAACATAGAGGATCTAAAAGGAGGAGTCCGTGCCACTATCATCACAAAAGCTTTTCGTCGTCCAAATAGGTCCAAAGCTCTTCACTCTGCAGGCGGGGGCACAAGGGGTACGTGGAGATTGGATAAAAGAAAAGGGTGGGGCCGTGAAAGGAGAGCAACAAAGCATCGTCCTGGCGTAGACTATTTTACACTCGGGAAAAGGCTTAAGCAAAATTACACACCTCCTGGGGAGGATCCTCGAAAAGGAACCTGAGGGGGTTCAGCTCAAAAAGAAGTAACGAGGGAAAAAAGACCCTCCGATTTCATCCTATAAGCCGGACCGCTCGAGCCTCTCCGGCGGGATTTTTCCGTCCAGCAGAGGACGGCAGTGTGCGTCCTGGACCTTGTTGGAAAGTTCCCAGTGGACTGGCCAGGGAAACGAAGGAAAGACGAAACAAACGAGGGGGGGGGGGAACATAACTCTCTGAAAATCACGTCGAACACGGGGCCGTCTTCTCAATAGCTCTCTCTAAGCGATGTGTCTCCAGAAGGGTATCCGAGGAGGGCCTCCAGAGGGAAGGCATCTTCAAAAAGAAGGGAAGGTGGGGAGGGGGATCCATCCTCTTCCTAATCCTCAAAAAAAAAAAAAAAAAAAGCATTTTATCAACCCTCGTTGATAACTCTAAAAGCCCAAGCGTCGGCCGCGAACAGAGTAACTGAAACGTGTCCAAATAAGGAAAAAGCAAACCGAAAGGAGAAGGAGGTTTTATAAAGAGGGGTCGCGCATCGTATAAGAAACGCGTTCGATTATCAAAATTTGTCCTTACATGCCGCTTACCAGTTGGGGGGACACATAGACAACAACAACGGAGGAGAAGAAGAGGCTCTTCCGTACAAAAAATGGTGCGGGGGCATGTTCACAGAAAAATCGACAGCTGTTAGAAAAAGAAAAAAGGGGCCGGGGAGGGAGGGAGAGTCCCAGAGAGGCTTCCCGAGACGGGTGCTATCCTCTTTTTAAAAACTGTGGGTCCTTCTACGGGTCCGATGCCGAAGCTCTGGGGCGTCACCAGGATCACCTTCGTGGCAGGTCACCTGCGGCTAGGGGAGGGGAGGAAAAAAAAAAACCAGGGAGAAAGGAAGGGAGGGTGAAGACGCCAACTAGACAAGGCGGCGGCGCCATCCTCAGTACTATCCCTCCCATAAGGCCGGCTCCCAGTGTCAGACCTGGGCCCATGGCAACCGCGAAGACTGGGAGGCGTGAGGAAAAAAAAATGTGGGGAACGAGGAAGGGCGTAACTCGACGGACACTTTTATCCTGGGGAACCCCAGGGGATTCCCTCACTTAGAGGAGTCAGGGGATACCACTTAGGGCTTCTCTTTGGCTCTAAGTGCCTTCCTTATTATCAGGAAGGGTCGGGGCTTTAACTAGGAGGGGCTGGAGGTACGGCTTCTCTCATCGAGGGAACAAAATGAAAAGTTTCCTGGAGTAAGCCGCTACAAGGAAGGTCGGCATTTTTCTCAAGAACTCACTGCTCGCGGAGTGTAACATCTCCGTAGAAAGGTGACCGGTAGGTGCTGGAAGGGAGGAAAGGTCACGAAAGAAGGGGTTGAAATCAAAGAACGAAAAAAGCCCTGTTGTCCAAACAAAACCGAAGAAATGACTAGCTTAGGTTCCGCAGACTCGTTTTCCTCCGACACCGGAGCGCCCGTGATGCTCTATTACACGCGACTGCGAAGTTACGTTCGGAGAGGGGGGGAACCGGGGAAAGAGTTTCAGGGGAATCCCCGGAGGAAGCACTAAAAGTGTCCTCACCGCAAGAGAGAGTCTTACCTTCTGTTCGACCGGCTTCTCAGAACGCGTGACTAGCGAGAAAAAAAGACTTGGCTAGAAGACTAAGGGATTAGAATATGTAGTAGGGAATGAGGTATGAGGAAAGGAGGTGAGCTTCCCAGAACCCGCCTTGGTCTGCTTCCTCTCGAAAAACTCTCATTCTTATTAGGCAATTGAAGAGGAGCCATCACCGCCAACGGGAATCCGCGTCCGGGGAAGCGGCCTGAAAACGAGAGGGGTGGAGCTCCTAACCTTCATCCTTTCAGTTCCTTCTCTTCCTCCGGTCACCTCTGAGCTGGGGGGCACTCAGGACGACCTTTAAGCTGACGATCAAAAAAAGGAAACCGACCGTACATCGCTGGTCTCGCTCCCAAATGTCGCTGTCGGTGCGAAATCGCCTGACCCGCTAAAGGGGAAAAGTAAAGGGCCGCAAAGAAACTGACGGGGGGGGGAGGGGAGGGGGAGCACGTTCCCTTTAACCGCGTGGCCCACTCTCACGATAAGGGGACTGTGGCTTGTTCTGTACGCGGGCGCCGTAAAAACAGGGAAGTCGGAGGGGGGGGAGGAAGAGCGCGGGGGGAAAAAGATGTGAGGGTCTCTCTGTCGACTTCACGGAAGGATTTTGTTTCGCCCAGCGTTTTACGAGACGGTCAGGCTTCAGGGGGTTGAAGGACTTGAAAAATTGTCCTTAAGGGATTTCTGATTAGAGCGAAAGGTGGCCTCGTAAAGGGACGTGGGAATGGTCGGCGGCGAGCTCGGTCCAAAAAAGGTTCAGAAATTTCTGGGGGGAGGGAGGAAGGGGCAGCAAAAGATGTTTGTGTGGTCCAAAAGGCGGGCTTCTGGTTAAAGGGTTTAAATGAAAGGTAAAAGGAGCCAAATCTGAGGATTCATCCGAGTAGGGGTGGAAGGCCGAAGGAGGGGCCCCGGGCGAAAGAGAGGTTTTGGGATCCAAACGGGTTGGAGGAACAGAATCGTCCTCCATCGTGCCATTCCGATCCGGGCGATTCGGAGAAAAGGGGTGAGGAAGAACGAAGGGGGAATAGGGAAGGGGGGATTTTGGCTTGGTCCGTTTCTTCCCAGGAGGGGTTCTTTTTTTCCCATGCTTCGGAGGGGGGACAAACGCATAAAGAGTTTCCAGCAGGCTTTGTTTCTGTCCAGGGAATGAAGGAAGGCCGGGAGAGCAGGGTCACCCATCGAAAAACCATCGCTTCTTCTGCAATAAGGAGAAACGGACGCGTTCCATCTGTATGAATCACTTAAGACTCTGCGTGTCTGAGCGAGGCTCAGAGGGTGCTGGCGGAAGAAGACACGATGCTTCAGGTGAGGAGGGAAAGAATCGAGGAGATTCTTCTAGATTTCCGAAAACCTACTCCTCGACTCGGAGCGGGAAAAACCATCGTTTCCACTTCACTAATGTCACCGAGGAAGAGGAGCATATGGAAAAAAGGGGTGACCTGGTCAGGGGGGGGGGGTTGGGAATAAGCACGTAGCCTTTTTTACACGCGAGTCCCGCGTCGCCCATCGCAAGTGAACTCCCTAAGCCGGCACAAAAAGGGGGGGGAAGGAGCTCCGGCGGGAAAGAATGGTATGAGGGTCGATCACGGAACCTCGAATCCTAATTTTCAAGGGCCGAAACGTTTGTTCTCCAACTGGTCCTCGCGTCATTCCCTAGCCAGGTATCGCAAAGAAATCACGACAACCGGGGAAGAAGAAGTAGAGTAGAACTTATACAAGTAGAACGAACAGGTACGAGGAAAAGACACACCAACGTAGTTTGGAGAGAATACCTGTACGTTGTAGATATACATTGCCTGTGAGGATGAACCGTGCGGGAAAGAGGGGGGGGCGGGAGGGGGGACGGACCCTCAGTGCGCACAACTTCTACTAAGGAACAGTCTTCGGATGCATCACACACTCGGGAGGGAATGGAGAGGAAAAGGAACAGGAAAGGGTAGAAAGAAGGCATGGGGGGGGGGTTTCATGTTCAACGCTGTGCACTTCCTAACAAACTCATTTTTACCTGGCACTTCGCTGGGAGGATAAAAAATTTCAAAGTGGGGGGGCATGCAGCGACTTGCAGTGAATAGGTATCCCCTTGAAATCCTTCGTCGTGTGGACATCGCCGCCGACGGCTACTATCTCGACTACCCGCAACCAGGAGCAGAGGGGAAGGAGGGAAGACCTCTAACAAAGGAGAGGGGGAAGACTGCCGGTCATCTTAAGGGCCAGGAATCGGAACCGGGTCGGGCAACGCTTTCACATTTTTTGGTGGGGTAGCTACCGAAGAATCTAGCTTTACCCTGGCTTCTAGTAAAAGTCGGAAAGGCGGGGACGTCTCACAAGAAAGAAGATGGGCCAAGATGAGGGGGGGGCGGTGTCTAAACGAACTTGGGGAAAAAAGAAAAAGAAACTCGAGGGAAGGGGAAAGTCCAAGCAAATTACCAATCCTGGCGTTGTCAAACCCCACCTTAAAACCTCGTCACAGACTTGAAAGGAAAGTGGGCTGAAGGGCAATCGAAGTGAGAGATCCACCGAAAGGAAGGGGGGACTGATGAAAACTTCATCCGGGGTCACCCAAACAAAAAACCAAAACACAAAAAGGCCATGGGGGTTCCTTACAGAACGTCGCCTAAGCTATGGGTTCAGATTTCAGAAGGCAATGCACGAAGGGGGGGGGGGGGAAAATAAACCCTCCCGGACCCAATCGCTGTTCTAAACGCCAAGAAACCGGGGCAATTTAGTGACGAAGCAGGACAGCTATCAAGTTCACCGGGAAGTACGAAGGAAAGTAGATCTCCCCAAAATCAGGCCATACATTGAACCACCCCTCCACTATCCCTACGCTAAGGGATGGACGCTGGGAAAAAGCTGGAGAAAAAAAAAATAAAGAGTCGCTCCGTCTCTTCTACAGCTGGATCCTCAACTCGACCGACATATCGACAGAGACTCAGGCGACCCTTGAAAAAAAAGAAAAAAGCTGACTCGTGATCATTTACCACTTTGCCCGCTCTACCGGTAAAACAATAATGACCACTCTCGGAAGGGGACGGCCTGAAGTAACCGGCGAAAGGGGAGGGGAGGAGGAGAGGAAAGGGGAAAGAAGCATTTTGTCTATCAGGGCCGACGACAGCCTGGAGGGTTTTCTGGAAGGTCTCTTACGCTATTTCGTAGACCTGAACCGATCGCGGAAATAGGGACTAAAAGGAAGAAGTATGAGTTTCTAATCTACACTAGATGCAGTTCCCGGGGGTTCGGGAAATGCCGCGGATCCCGTTGGGGGAAGGGAGTTAAACTTCTAGGGGCCTGAAATCACTTAACCCGTCCGCTTAGAGCCGACCTCCGGATGATGGTTCTGTACGCGCAAAGATGGAAGGGAGAAGAAGCAGACACCGAATAAGAGAAACCTGGACGTCGTCCCATTTAAGATCGCTATCCCGAGGAAGGCAACCTTTTTCTGCAACCAGAAAGGTTTCTAGTCACCATGTCCGTTTCTATTACAGGGGACTTGTGAAAATAGGGGTCGCCGGGGACTGGGGGGGGGGAAAGAAGGAAAGGCGGCCAGAGTGGAGAAAAGGAGGAAGGACTCGCAGTCGTATTCTTCCCGAGCATCACGCGCCCGGGGACTGCCCAAGCTAGCAGCCCCCGCATCTCAAATTCCTCTTGACAAGTGGTTCCCAAGCTTTAGGGGGGTAGGGGGAAGGGGAGATACAAAGAAGAGTGTGCCCGTAACTTCGGCAACGACAGTTCACGTTCTACGGAATATCCACAACTCTCTCTCCTATCAGCACCAGCGACCGCCGTTGACCATGGAGACTAGAAGGGCTAAGAGGGGTGGGGGGCAGGGACAAGACTGACGCGAAGTAAATCAAACCTCCTCACTGTCGAAGGACGAAAACAAGAAACGGAGAATAAAAAGGGACGGCACGTATACGAACCTCAATGTTTGTCCTCCATAAAAAACACAAAGGAGGTCATTTCTTCATAACCCCCACCCCAGGGTCCCTTGGAAGGGGGGGCCAGGGAAGGTGGAAGGAGGATTACGAAAGGAACTCTCCAACTCAGGTTGGAAACACGAAGTTCGGGGGGTCCTTTACCATTTGAACGTATCAGCGGATCTTCAATTCTCGGAGGGAGGAGATGGAGAAAGAAGAAAGGCAAGAAGCGCGTCGTTGACTAGACACGAAGTGCCGGAAAACGGAGGTCAAGTCCAATAGAAAGCCAGCCTAGGGGCAGACACTACGTGCCGCGACGCCCGAGGAGAGGGGACCGAAAGGAGGAAGGCACGTGTAAAGGGGAAGGAAAACCTCCCCGCAGGCCGCGTGAGCTGTTGACTCTGAGCGCAGCGATCCAGGGGGCAGCTTGGAACTTCTTTTTTACCCTGAACAAGTTGGGTCCGGAAGAGCATAAGATCACAAACAACGTAGGAGGAAGGAAAGAAAAGGAGGGGGGAGAGGAAGGGAAACACACACTGGAAAGGGGAGGGAATGGTGACAAAGTTCTGGGGAACGACAATGTGATCCTCGCCTTAGGGGGCGGATGCTGCTCGACCATATCATAACAATAACGTCGGAATGCGGGGGACTGTTTCTTTCTATGACACGTTTCCTTCTATCTCAGCGAGCCTAAGCGCGGGAGGAGACCCAAAAAAGAAGGGGGGGAGGGGCCAGGCTACATGCGCTGGAGTGTGCGAGGGAGGGCTTGGATTTCACACCCACTGACAAAAAAAAATTCACTTTAAAGGAAGAAACCAAAGGAAGCAGGAACGCCTTGCCGGCGGCTACCATCGGCATAGAGAAGAGAAGAAAAAGAGCCGCGTCCCGGGGGAGCGACCTCAGTCCACCTCTGACGAGCTTCAGCCCCAACTGTGGATCGGGCCTTAGGCAAACGTCTCCGCCAGGGGGACCGGCCACCGGGAAATGCCTGGCCTTCTCTCTTCTACCTTCTCTCGTCTCGTGAAATCTTTTCCTTCCTGATTAGGGAGGTCTGGCTCAGTGCGGAGGGGTGAGGGGTCTTTCCTCGGGCTAAGGGAGAAGAGGGAGTGAAAAGGCGTATGCCCGTCGATTTAGCTCCCTTCTTTCTTCAGGGGACGGCCTCATCGTGAAACTGGTCCCCATCTGCTTCTACAAGGAAGTTCGTTGGGTCAGGGAAAGGGGATGCCAGCAAGGAGGGGAACACCCTCGCTGGTGTATCAAGCACGAAGCCCTACCTTGTGGGCCACAGCAAACGGCTAGCGAGATTTCCTTAGAGCGGTGAAGAAGCAACAGACAAGTCTGCCGTGCTTTGCTCGGGGGACCTAAGAATGAGTTAAAAGGAGACTCCAAATCTGGCCTCCGGCCGGCCTCGACCTGAGAAAAATCATAAAAGAGGAAAAAGGTAAGGTCAGAGAAAGAAGGCGATGCGGGTGTCCAGAAAAGAGGCTCGACTCGGAATACTATCTGTTAGGGACTTGGCTCGATACAAAAAACGAAATCAGTGTCCAGGGAGACCTGGGGGGGAGCGGTGCTGCGAGAGGCCGCATAGGGGTTGGGTCCCGAAAATCGCCATGGAGTCCAGGAAAGAAATGCTTACCGCGGCGGGAAGTGATGCACTCGCCCAGTAACCGCCGTCACCGGGGTCCGCAATGACGCAAGGGAAGGGAAAAAGCTTCGTGGGCAATTACCGGTTCTTGCAAAAACTCTAAAATGAGGCGCAGGCTTTTAACTCTAAAATTAAAGTCCTCTAACTAGGAAAGACCCACAGAAACGAAAGAGGGGGGGGAAATGGTCGGCTAGGATGACCTCGCCCTCCCCAAGCTGGAGGCTGAGAAACTCTCCTCTGCCAACAAAGCTCGGCTTAACCTTGCGCCAGCCGACTGCGACCGGTTGTCCGAGGGAACCTGGGAAGACAGACACGTGAAAAGTGTTCTCAAAAAACGATCGAAGCTCAAGGGCTGTGTTGTTTAAAGCAGAAAATCATGGCTTCAACTAGTATAAACGCAGCCTATTGGGGAACTAATCATTCCGCGCGGAAACCGGTGAGGGGTGGGAGGGGTGCTCCGTTTAAAGCAGCTAAGCGATCTACTTTGAAAGAAGGCCTAGTTATTCCTTATGGTGGAGACAGAATCTTGCTTCCGAGGATGGTGAAGGGGGGGAATGATACGCGGGCGGAAAGCAGGGGTCAGCGACTGTTCCGGCTGTCGGGGCCCTAGCAGGGGTCAACATCGGGGGTTCATCCCGGGCTGGTCTCTTTTCGTGAGGCTTGACTGATTGCCCAGCGCCATCGGGGGGGGGTGTGGCCGGAAGGGATAGATCAGGTAAAAGGAAGAAATGGCATCCGGTCCCCAGGCGCGTTTAGGCAAATCACGAATATTATCTGATGAGATCACTTCTGTCCCTTCATCCATTACAGGAAGCGTCAGGAAGGGGGAAGGCAGTGAAGGGGGGGGGGGGTGGGACAAGCCTGTGATATAGGGACTTTTTGGTCGCACTTGGAAGTTCGTTAAGAGTTGTGGCGGGGAGGGCGAAGAAAAGACAGGCCGTGGAGGAAAACGCAAGGGAAAAGAAAAGTGGCCACTTATTAAGGGCGCCATACCGACAAATCCGGGTGGGTCTAGCATGGTCAAAAACTCACAAAGCGAGTAAAGAGATAAGTCTCGACGGTTGAAGCCTGGAAGTTCCTATAACTTAAAGTAAAAGGGGGGATTATCGCGCTGCATCTGGTTGGAACTGAGACACCAGCGATGGAAGGGGGAGGGTGATGTCGAGCCACTTAAAACGGAGAGAACTTGTCCTGGACAAACAGGGTACTCGAACGTTTGTGCGTAGACGTCCGCGCCTCTTTAAAAATGAAAAGAGGCCATGCGCAGCAGAAACAAGGTACCATACAGGGGCAGCGCATAGTAGCCGTGCCGGGAGGGAAAGCACCGCGATTGACGCTTCGGGAAAAAAGGAACAGGGGAAGGAAAGGAACGCACCAGGGTTTCTCTCAAATCCAACCGTCGGAGCAAGGTAGAAGAAAAACCTATGTAGGGGGAAAAGCCGAAGGTGGTGGCCCTTGGGAGGGGCGAGAGGGTGCTAAAAAAGGGGGGGGGACGGGTCAGACGTCCCCTGGACTCAGAAAAACCGTGGTTCCTACAGTGGAGGAAGGGATATAAAATAACTAACCTGTATCATCAGGAAGACGAGAAAAACAAAAACACGGAGGAGGGGAAAGGAGGGGTACCGTTGTCTACTTCTATATATAAGGGCCTACACTGATGGATGGCACGAAGGGGGGGAGACTGCGCGCTAGCAGCACCAACCTTCTCGGCGAAAGGGGGGTCCAAAAGGAGGGCGTGGGAGACGCAAAGCAGAAAGGGGACTAAAGCTCCCTCCAAGCGTACTTTAGGGGGCTCCCTTTTAGCTCTTACTTGACTTGACCGCTTGAGGGCGGGGCAGAAAGAGGAAATGCTCTACAAGGGCACGGCTACTTGCCTGCCCCACACAAAACCTTGTTTTTATCGGGGGAGAGGCAGGCCAGGGGGTGGTAGGGGAAAAGTGCGATTGCGAAAACCCGAGTCACAGGGCTGATTGTGAATCGAGAGGGTACTTGTAACTCGATCTCGAACATACCAGAAAAGGAAGCGAGGGTGAATACAGGAACGCAGCACCAGCTGCTCTCGATAAAGGCTTGTCTACTTGAAGGGGATAACTATAGGAACGAGGAGGACGTCGGGAAAAGGGGGGGATCCTAGAATGTGGCTCGATGCCTTTGACTAGCTACGCCGTCCTTTGGCTTGTTACTTTGCAAAGCCCGAAGGGGCAAAATGGGATGATGGTGCGGTTAGAAAAAGGCAGCGGTCCCCTCCCACAAAGCCTCTTTAAAGTGTCCCTGCAACGGAAACCAACAGAACCGGCACCGGGGAGTGGTCGACAAAAAGGGAAGGACGAGGCAGCGCTGGACTGTGGCCATGGCTCCAGGGAAAACGACGTGATACTTAACCTAACTGTCCGCACACAACCAGAAAACCCCATCTTGATCCAAAACCGCTCCGGGGGGTCGAGTCCGGGATGCAAGAGTAAAAGGTCTACTTATACGAATAAATCTGATGTTTGCGCTTGGGAAAAAAGGGGAATCCTCACAAAAGAAATCAGCCCTTGCTTCACACAGCATTTTGACACGCAAGCTCGCGCCCGAAACGGTCGGAAAGGGGGAGGAAGAGCTCACCGCGGCGAGCCAACGCAAAGACGAAGCAGGACACCGGAGCTCCAAAAAAACACCTTCCCAGCTTCCACGGTCAAAACCCCGAGTCCGCTGAGAAAACGCCTGGACGCAATCAACTCAAAAGGGAGCGAAGTAGGAAGAACGCGCCGCCGGGAAATGCGTCATCGGGAACCTCCGCCGAAAAATAGGTGCAAATCCGACACACACCCGCATAAAGGATCGTTGTCGCCACGGTGAAAAGGGTCGGAACACGGACGAACCCCGTTCAAAAGGTCGCGGCCCACGTGTGAAGAAACAAAGATCAGTAAAGGAGAACCAAACCAATCCTCAGCTAGGGTCTGGGAGGGGACTGACCATTCCAAGAAAAACATCGAGGGAAGTCGGGGTAGGGGAAGGGAGAGGTGAATCCTGTCCCACGTCAGTTCGTCTACGAAACGCGCGCGGCCCCTCTAAAAAAAGGGAAAAAGTCCTTTGCTCCAACTACTGTTTGCATTCCTTAGAATGAGGAGGAATAAAGGGGTCGGCGGGGGGAGGGAGGCTGGAGGGGCAATACGTCCATCCGCAAGGCCGCGTAGAGGCTGTCCCTATTTGACGTTAACGGTCCCTCTTATAAAATCCTCATCACCTGAATCCTTCTCCGCACTAAAGAGGCGGGGAGCCCAGTAAAAAGGCGACTACTGCGCTTAATCAAAAACCGGGGGGTCGGGCACCCTCGTACGAATAGACGGGGAGAGGACCTTGGACGTCTTCTGACTATGTAGATCGTGGGAGGAACTGTCGATCAAGGAAAGGATGGAAAACTTTTGAGAAAAGAGGACGAATAGACCGGAGGGGATACTCGACAACGGCGAAGGGGAACCCTCTTAACACAATCCATTCCCATACGCTCGTAAAGTCAGGGTTGCCCAACGTTTACGGGGGGAAGGGGGGGGAGGGGGGGGGGAAAGAAGAGTGGGTGGAAGATTCTTCTCTCAGAAATCAACGAACCAGCAATTTTGAAAAATAGCGGCGCAGATTGGAGACACTTCCTACCTCCTTGTAAGCCCTCTACTACGTTCTTTCCATCCGATCGGAGGGAAGTCCAAGAAGACCCCTAATCAGGGAAAGCGCAAAAAAGAGAGAAGAACGGCACTCCCCTCCCAATCATTGTCAGCCAGCGCCTTTTAGTCATTCTTGGGGCAAAAGTAGGGAAGGACGATAGAAAAGCCTCTCTCCACCGACTTGTTGGGCCAGGCAAAAGACGGAGACGTATGTTGGAAGGGAAACAGGTCGAAAACGGCAGGCGAGCGGACAGGCCTCATAGAGCTATTGGTAGGCCGCCGCCTTCCGTGTCAGGAGACTCTCGGCCTAAATTTCCAAAGGTGAATTTTGCTGGGGCAGAACCTCCCCGAAAAAAAGTAGGGCATGAAAAAAAAGGGAGCCGGGAGAAGAACAGAGCTTCGTCCAAGGAACGAAGTCGCAACGTTTCCACCCCAGAAACCCGGCAAGATGGCCTAATAATGTGGAGAGGGGGTCGCCATCGGATAAGAAAAATCCCGAGAGGTCACATCTTTTCTAGCTAGGGAACATTCCCCTCCTTACACGCAGGGTGGGTTCCAGGAGAAGAAGAGAGATACAAACAACAAGGAGGAGGGTAAAATAGGGGATATGCTCCGGAAACACCACTGGTTACAAATGGTGGCAAAGAGAGAGTACTGGATAAACTGACCGGTGCCTCTTCTCTAAACAGATCTGGAAAAGCTCACGTCCAGGGTACTGGGTGCTGTGCGAAAAAGGTGAAAAAGGTGAAGGGAGAATCGGGTCGATGAAGAGAGGGGGAGGGGAGTCCGCAGCACCGTCTTGCTGCTACCTGCGTGCTATTCTGGCTTAACACAAAGGGGGCTAGGGGGCACTTTCTGGGCCTATCGGACCCTAAGGGAGTGGGGCCTCCGGGCCCTGCGGGACGCCAGCTCGAAGCGCGAGCCCGGCCGAGAAGGGGAAAGGGTATAAACGTTCGACCTGTCCCGTTCAACAAAAAAGAGCCGACGTGCTTGTTCCAGGTGGCCGCTTCCGGAGTCCCCTCCTAGGGGAACGTGCCACCTTAAAATGGCCTGGGAACCACTGCTCTCGGAGCAGCGTGAAAAAGTCAGACTAAGGCGAAACGGGGCTCAGGCGTCCCTAGGAGATCGGACGGGAAGATTGGGGGATTTCTGTCTCTAGCGCGCTCGGCTGGCAACTTCTCCGAGGGGACGGCTAAAAAACAAGGAGGGGAACGGCCATGGCGTGCGCCTCTCGGGCTGAAAGAGTTTTCCCAATGTCTCGCCGAATAGAGGGGTCGGTGGAGGGGGGGGGGCGATAAGAAAGAACTGAGGCACCAAATCAGGCGGTGTACGAAAAAAACCAAGAACAGCCACCAGACCACCTTTCCACAACCTCCTGCGAAAAGTATATTACAAGGGGGGGGGAATGCGAAGTTTGGAGGAAGAGAAACCCTTCTCCTTTATGAGAGAGAAACGTCGATTTGGGAGGGGGTCACCTCTGTCAACCTAAAAGGGCTCGGGGTACCGTCATACAAGAAAAGAATATAAAAGGCACCATCCAAGTTCCTCTAGGAATGCGCATCGTACGCAGGTTTTCCTACACGGCGGGAGCAGACTCTTTTAGAGAGCCTTTCTTACCGGGATCTACGTCTGGGTAGGAGGAGGGAAAGGACGGTATGGCGATGCTAAAAAAGCAGGTGAGTTCAAGCCACAGCAGGTCTTAGGATCTACTCTTCTATTCTTTCCGTGATTGAACTATCCTCAGGGACCAAGCCGGTAAAAGCAACGGGATCCGCGCAGGGAACTAAAAAGAATGAACCTCGTCGTGCTGCCCCTGCATAATTTAGTCCTTCTCTTAAGAGTGCTTCCTGCGCGAAGGTTTAAGAGGGGACTAAGTGGACATCGGAAGAAGAGGGCCCGACCAAGACCGTCAGCGGTCGTCGGTTAAAATCTCAATCCCCGTAACTGTCGTTGGAGCGCCTCGCCGTTCAAATGGCTACACGTTACAGGAAAAGACCGCGACGTTTGGAGGGAAGGGCGCTCCTCCAGAACTCCCGGCTCCCGAACGGATCTCTAGTATTTGTCTTTTACGGCATCCAAAGGGGAAAAGGAAGGCAGGGGGGAGAAAGGATAACTTGCCAGCCTGGCGCCTATCGCAGTATAATACTTTCCTGCCAGTGTTTGGATCCATTCCGTTTGTACGTCATTCTGAGGGAGGTCTGAGGGAGGGACTTTGATAGTGCTAAAAGGGGGGGGGGGAGGATTCTATGGGGAAGACTCAAAGAGGGGCTGCCCTTAAGGCCTTTGCCGGTTATTCTCGGATCTCGAACTTTTCGCGTTTCGAGCCTGGGTCATTTGAGAAACAGCTGAATTGGTGGTGAAAAAGCCAGGGCAAGGAGGGGCGGGTGGCGGAAATGCCTGATTTCAACGACACATCTTGGGGTCCTATGATACCGCCTCAGGTGGCTCGAACTCGAACCATGAGGAGGGGTTGAGGCTATAAAAGAAGAGGAAAACAAAAGGTCGGGATTCCGAGAAAAGTCGAGTCCCATTCAAGCCGGGAAAAAGACCTTCCTATTGCTGATGGTCGTATCAACGACTGTTGGGATCTTCTGTCTGGTTGGGCAGCACAGTTTCCGGGAAAAAAAAGTGCGGTCCCGCCGTTTGCGTGGTCGGGGCGACCAGACCTGGCGAACACCGGACTACCAAGGAAAAAGTTGCCCAGCGTGAAAGGGTCAGAGGACCGCCATTAGCCTGCGACTTTGAAATACTCCAGAAGAAAAAAGCTTCTCTCCGAAGCTGTAGAAGTGCAAGACCGTCCGATCTGTTCCCGGCTGCTTACAGGAAGGCTTCGGACGCTATCAATGTGCGGTCCCGGAAGGGGAGACCGCAGTGGGAAAAAAGGTCGAGTCTCGAGGACCGCAAAGCCTTCACCCTAAATCAGAGGGAAACTTTTTGGTAGACGCGAACTGAAGAGGGACGGAACCTCGTCAAGAGGCAGCGTAAAAAACGTGGACACTGTGCTGGGGTCGTGCAACAAGTCGGTATCATGATTTAAGGCGATCACAGCGATGAAGCGGAACTCCCGGGTTCCTTCACTAATCTCGCAGTGCTTCTAGACACGTACACTGTCTGATTCTAGCACGAACCGCGTATGGTGAGGAAGAAGACCGACCGGGTGGGGGGGAAAGGAGCCGAGGAGGGGGCGCCCCATGTCAGCGCTCTCCATCATACATGCATGAGTGAACTGTTTTTACTCCATCATGTGCAGTAAAAGAAACCAGGGGTATCTACAGGGAAAGGGGGATAAAGGTATCTCTGGCAAAAAAAAAACGGCTTCGGATTAAAGAAGGAATTTCAGAAGACTTAAATTAGATTACATTTTATTACTTAGAAGGGGGAAAATTGGAGGAAGGCTGAGGCGAGGATCGGGATGTGGACCGAGCAGCCAGGGAGCACCCTGGACCCCTGCCCACACTGCTTCTTCCTCAAAATCTGGAGGACATCCTAGGGGCTCATCGGTAGGAAGAAGGGACTGAACCTGGTGAACGGAGCTTCGGGCCGGACCCGGTCGGCTGTCCGACTAGGAATCTTTGCACCGGCACTGCTACGACGTGGAGAGGGTCCCACACCAGAAATCACCTTGGGGAGATGGAGCAGGGAGGCACGGGGAGGAAAAAAATGAGTGCGATTCCCACCGTATAATGCGGTTGGGTTAACATGAAATCTATCACTCGATTGTCTCCTCGATATGAACTCCCATCAAGAAAAAAGCCAACTAGTTTATCGGGAAAGAAAAAGAGTCCGCGCGCGAAAGAAGGGGGGAATGTCCTAATGCGAAGAGGAACCTGTCTGAGCCTTGGTTTCCTGATCAGATCTATTGGAAGAGCATACGACAGTTTTGAACAAGCTCACCGACCTGGAAGAGGGGGAGGTGGGGGACTGTAAACCTTTGAAACTTCGTGGAGGGGTTTTTCGACCCCTTCGCCTTGTCGAACGCCACGAAAAAAAAGGGAGGGGACAGCACCGGGAAAGGAACAGTTTCGACAAAAATACACAAACCGATCACAGCTTTGATCCACAATTAACGCCTTACGGCTCGAATTGCACAAAAAAAATTTGTGTGTGTTCCATAGCGTGAGAGAAATCCCGACCGGAAGAGACTGAAAAGCCTACCCCTCAGAATGGAGAAGCCTTCGCTTCCTGAAGATATATTCTCCACCATGTGGGGGGGCTCTTGGAAGCAATTAACCATCCTGAAGGGGAAAAAAAGCAAAGAAAAGGGAGGGGCACACACATCAAATGTTGACATACTCAGCTCTTGCCCTACCGGGCCAGGGGGGTGAGCTATCTCTCCCTCTATCACCGGATCCTTACTTCTGCACACCGAGTGAGTCTCAAAAATCAGTCACACCTTCAAAAGGCCTCAAAAGGGGCCACGTCCGAACAGAAGGGGGGAAGGGAGAGGCACGTAAAACCAGACCTGGAACCCCACCTCACATGCTTCTACAGCGAGTCTTCATCCGGGACCCTCGGCTTGACAGGGGTCCTCGCGCCTCAGAAGGAAGGGGCGCCCAAGTACCCAGACAACATAAAACGCGGAAGGATTTGTCCACACTGGGATGGCGGCTCCCACAACTCTAATTCTGACTTCTGCGCCTGTTGAAAAGGGGGAAGAGAGTATACGGCGGTAGGCCTGGCCCGATTAAAAAAGAAAGCCGCAGCTGTTACATCCCACCTACTAACATAGCTGACTCGGTAGGGAAAGGGGGGGGCTACCGAGGAGGTCAAGGATGACTGGAAAAAAGAGATCTTCCGCTCGGGACCGGCCGACCGGATGCAAGTGTAAGACAACGACTTGCATGATTCCCATTATCTTATAAAGGTGCTTCGTGGGAAAGGTGGAGTTAACGCAGACGGACAGACTGCCGGGGCCGGAGAGTTGAGAGAGCGGCGATGGGTGCACTGGACAAAATCAAAGTCTCACCTCACTCTCAAACTCCATAAGACTTCTATCAGTTCAACCGCCTCGCTATCACCGCTTCGGGAACTTTTTTCAAGAAAACAGGGAGTCGATGCGCATTGAAAAAGGGTATAGACAGGTAACGTGGGATGTAGAATTGCTGGTCCTACTTTCTTCCCACAGAGGGAAAAGGTTCTACTCCGAAGCGAACGCGCAGGAGGGGTCGTCCAGAGGCCCAAAAGGGGAGCGTGTAGTCGGACCACTCTAGACACTCAAGCTGCTGCTCTTCATTCCGCAGTACTGTGTCTGAGTGGGATACAACGAGAGGGGGGGAACAGGAAGGATGGAGACATCCCTGACAAGAAAGGAGGGAAAAGGGGGGGTCTACGCGATGGTTGGAGACAATCAGCTGTCAGGGGAGCTCAAACCTGGAAACTTTTATCCTAGCCAAGGAAGTCTACCTGGGGCGGACTCGGCAAGAGAATAACAGCCAATAAGAAGGTACAGACAAAAAAGAATCCGACTGAAAGGACCAAAAGAAGAGCAGAATTGGAAAACCGCCGGGCAGACCTTGACCTTGGCACTTTCAACGTCTCCTTTAAGAAGGGTCCAGGAGGCCACCTAGGGGGGGGGAAAGAATATCGGAAGGGGGGAAGGGGGCAAGGACAAATGATTCCTGGCTCTAGAAAGATCTTCTCAGACCGGCGCCTAGCCAGCCCCTCTCTTGGGGCGAGATCAACTAAAGTGCGTAAAGGTTTTTTCATTTTCATCAAGCCCAGCCCTCACCAACGAAGGGAGAAGCACCACGAGGTGCACTCCCGTTGGAGGAAATGCCAGCTTTAAGCGACCTATTCAAAAAGGAGAACAGTTTCAAGAGACAAATGTGGACTTCTTTACTACGATCAGCGACATAGGGTATCCTCCCCGGCCGTCAAAGATTGTGCTATCTCGTTACATGAAAAGAATACCAAGTGGGGGGGGGGTAAGGGGAAGAGA
>Ga0179593_1286466_pt1 | contig 30363 bp, 43 predicted proteins | sample CZODoug2_1_08_16_FD_185931 | JGI IMG/M metagenome (GOLD analysis project Ga0179593, IMG submission 185931) | Vadose zone soil fungal communities from Angelo Coast Range Reserve, California, USA - CZODoug2_1_08_16fungal (PacBio error correction) | ecosystem: Environmental > Terrestrial > Soil >...
TTGGAAAAGGTTTTTGAGAGGGTTAAACACAATCTGCGCCTTGCCGGCTCTTTTCCAATATTTGCGGTGGAGTAGCGCTTTGTTCGAAAGACTCCCACGGCGGGGGGGGGGCCGAACATAAGTTGCCGGAGCGTAGTACGCGGGCTAGTTCTTCAGTGCGAGTATTAGGACAGATAGCAGGCAGGGAGTCGGCAACCTTCCATCCGGAGGCTCAGCTGAGAGATACTCAGTCACAGCTACGGCGGGGAGGAATCGACGCGAGGGTTAAATGAGCGCAGTTCTGCTGCGAGCAGACTCTACGCAGATTGAGGCAAAGACGAGAGGGTAATCTTCTAATGTCGTGTTTCTGCTTCTCGATTCATGGTTAGGGTAATGACTGGGGTTAAGTAGGAGACACTAGAGAAGGGCTTATGTTATCAGGAAGGCTAGCGGAACTGAGACGAAATGGGGCGTCCGGATGCTGTCCGTCATTAAGGAGCTGAGCTAGGGGGAAAGGAGGGAAGGAAACGAAGACGCCTCCTCTTGGGGAAGGGGATTTCTGCACTCTCTTCTGGTTTCGTAGGGGCAGGGGGGGGGGCAAAAGTCACGACCAGACGGGAAATCTCCTCGCTTCCTATTTCTGGGGAGAAAGGACACTCAGAGAGTGAAGAGCGGTTTCTTGTTGTTAACTCTGTCCTGCGTTGAAAAAAAGTGGGTTGTAGTAATGAGAGAGGAAAGCAAAGAGCGTGGAATTTTGGATTGGCAAGAACTCGCTTCTTTTTTCTTTTCCGTTGGACTCAGAGTTATAATGCAGGAATGGGGTGTGGTGTGTGTGGGGACAGGGTTTTGTCTATGGAGGAGTAAAGGTATGCGAGGTTTTCCTCTCTGGGAAATCGTTCAGGGGGGATGTGGAGATGAGAAGGAAAGGGGACTTTTCTTCTTGCTTCTCATTAAAAGTAAAGTCTTTCTGCGATAACTGGGCGTTAACCTGGTAATGTCTGGAGAGGCAGAGGGGCGTAGTCTAGAGAGGGTTTCTGGCCTTAGTTGACCGCGGAGGGCAGGAGGTGGGGACCATGAAATTTCTTTTTCATCGGGGACTGAAAGGACCTTTTTATATGGTCCGGAGTCGAGGAAGTAGAGATCTCGAGGTTTTTCTGCTATGGAGAGGAAAATTACGTAGGCCGGATAGCTCGCCAAAATTAACCTCCCTTTCTCGATGGATTATGGAAGAGTGGAGTTGGAATAGTGGAGGAAAGTAGAATCACTTAGAAAAAATTCTGATATTAACATGTGGGATGGAAAAAAAAAAAAAAAAAAAAAAAGAACATGCTGGGGGGTATCATCTGCTTTGAGGTTTCAAGGGAAAGTGTTCTAGCCGCGAAACGAAAAATCTGGGAGAAAGAGGGTTCGACGCAGGTAGGAAGGTCGCGGCTCGTTAGTCGGTGGGTCAGTCTCAGCAAGATAACTAGACGTGACAGGATCTTGTTGCTAGATAACAACAAAAGATGGGAAAAAAAGGAGAGATATTAATCCTTGTACGGAAAAGAGCGTATGAAGAATCTCTTGACGATTGCAATACTCGGGGGGCAAAAAAAGAACTTAGCGGCGACATAGGGAAGGTGCGGTGCGCTATTAAGGAATGTTACCTACAGTTCCGTTAGCTGGTTCGGAATGGTGATACCGTATCGTCTTAGAGAGCATTACGCGATTTCAGCAATCGGGGGGGTGTGGCTTTCGCAAATTGGCTTAAATCATTAAAAAAAAAAAATAAGGACTTTCGAAGTCACTGCTACGCATGATCAAGACCGGGTACAGCGTTCGAAGGGGGGGGGATGTGCGATGGCAAATAACTATTCCGAGGGCTGAGTCGGGGGGGAGCGGAAGGGAGAGTGTCACGTCGGAGCTCTAAAGTGGTTTACTAGTGACTTGACTGCGAATGTTCTTGTAAAGGACATTGCTGTCTGACTTTCAGCGCCTTCGGGATTGCATCGGCATGAAACAGGAGCGCTGCGCGCATGCGGACAGGGGTCGCTTGTTCTCTAAAAAAAATTGTGTGACGGTGTTGCCGCAAAATTTGAATTTGGCGGCTGACTGAATGGGCTTCGAGACTCCGCGTGATACGATTGTTTGGCTTTTTTCGGGGCATTTATTTGCCGTCGATATCATCTAACTTGGGGAAGCGACCGAGATCTTCTGGGGGGAGTCCATCTTCCTAGAGTTCGGCGATTTCTCTACCTTGGCAAGTGTGCGCGATGGAGAAAGACTGCTGTGTAAAAAAGTTTGAAACGATAGAAGGAGTCGTGCAGGGAAAAGAAAAATGCTTAATCCGGGATTCTGACGGAGATGGGCCGAGAGGACAAGTGCAATTATGGCTGACATGGCGCGCGGGGGTTTTTGTCGGATCTGACGTCTTATGGGGTGGCAGGCGAGGAGATTTTAAACGAAGGCGGGGGAAAGTGGGAGGGGCTCAAAACGGCGAGACTATAGGGCTTACTGGGGCTCAGTGGAAGAAATCGCCTTCAGCGAGTAGTTGCTGTGGCGTGCTAAATACACGCAACGGCGTTTAAGCGGGCTGCTATGTTTCCGTCATGGAATCTTGAAAAGACAGGGAGAGGGAGGACTGGGGCCTGAGCTATTACCTAGTGCGCGGCTGTTTCTGGCATCGGGATCTGTGTGCGGTCCTTGACTCTCGTACGTAGGACGATGAATCATGTTAGCGGTCGGACGTTTGCCGAACCACTAGGGGGTGATGGTGACGGGAAAGACTGGGCAGGGAAACTGCAGTATCATTTTACGTGGGTGAAGGTCGAGGGCGTTAATAGTTCGGGGCATTGGGAAAGGGGAGACGTGCGGCATGCTGAGACGTCCGGGTGGGAGGCGTAGTCGCTGCGGATTGGGGGACTTTCTATTTTCTTACAGGAGGAGAGGCGGGGTCTTTTGTCCTTCAAGTGCGATGGTCCGCTTACGTAGGTGACGCGAAAAAAATAGCGCTTAGAAACTGGTGCTTTCAGAGAGGGCGCTATTCTACGCTGCAATTTTGTGGTGCGCAGAGGCAGAAAAAGAGTGGGAAGAGCTCGGGATTTTATATTCGACCACCTGTGAGGGTGGAGGTTAGAGGATAAAATTGAGAATTTTCGCTCTTGTGATTGCATCTCGCGGTTCCTCTTAGTGTGAAAGAAATTGGCGTCTGGCCATAGCAGAGTGAGCGAGCTGGGAAGTTCCGGAAAGTCTTATAAAAGCGCATGCTTTAAGGGGGAGTATAAGAAGGATCAGAAGGAAGGGTGCTGCTAGGCGGGGTAGTGTGCGGGCTGGAGGGACTCCAAGTTCAAATTTCTTTGGGCTTGTGAGAGGGGAAGCTTTCTTTCTGCACGTTACGTTCTGTGATGCACATTATACGTATGGGCACCGATGAGAGTTTTACTGTGCTGCTTGTGACATGGGCGTAAGGGGTGGGGGGAGGGGGGGGGGTGGGGGGGGGGGGGGTTGGTGCGGAAAAAAGCAAGATCGAAAGGTCGTAAGGATGTCTTCGGCACTAAAATTCTTTGAGGAAATATTCCACATCTCTTTTTCCTAGGTGGTATTTAGTTGGGAGACCAAGATTCGCGCGATTGCAGAAATTAGGCATCTATGTTTCAGAAAATCGGAAAGATAGAGGGTCGTCGTTAGTACGTAAGATAAGGAGTCTCTGTTTTCATGGCATGCGGTGCGTGAAACTTTGCGAGAAAGGAAGGTAGAGAGTACATGGCTGTTGCATTCCTTTCGATAGGGAGGTAGGCTTCGGGTGTTTGCGTCCGTCTGACGGGGTGTGTGGGGTGGGGCTGGGGACGTTCTTCGTTTGTAATGGTCTCTTCAAAAGCTGCCAGAGTTATTCCTTGCATCCCCTCTCTATACAAAGTGCTGGGGCCTGCGTTGTGGGGAGAGTTAATTTCTCAATTTATGTAGGAGAGAGGGAGGGTGTAATGAATCTTCTGTTGCCGAGGTGTGTCTGTTAACATTAATGGGAGAAGACTATGGGCAGTTGTCTCTGCTCATAGCGATTGCAGAAGTGGCGTTTCGCGCATGGTGGCATTGGGGGGGGGTTAAAAGTTTTGGGTTCGACTGGGTTCGCGTGATGCTTATCATACGCCGGGTTCTGTCTTTAATGAGCGGACGTGAAAAGCTGGTCTGCGTATGGTACCGGGCTGCTATGAACAGCGTCGCGCGGGGCGTTGTGACTGGGGGGGGGGGGGGGGTCACGTAGGGGCCGCGCGGGCGGCTGTGGCAAAGCACTCGATGCTATTCCTAAAAAAAAAAAAAAAAAATAGTTCAGACGAGAAAGAGATGAGGAAGAATCGTCGTTTTCTCTGCTCGAAGACATTCGTGATCGACGCCGTTTATTTCGTCGTCTTCAGATCCTGTTCCTTAGCGGCGAAGGGGCGGAGATGTATATGAGGGAAGAAGTCTTCAGCTTTCGTTGAGGTTAATGTTTTTATGCAATCAGCTTGCCTTAGGTAGGGGAGTATCTTCTTCTTGCGTTTTCAATTCGCGCGGGGGGGAGGAAGGAGAGTTGAGCTGAGTAAAGGGGGAAGAGTCGCGAGGTCGAGGGAAAAGAATGGAAGATCGGTCGTTCGATGGAAGCTTGGATCCTAGCTGTGGGAGAGGTCTTGGGGGGAGAGAGGGGCTCAAGAAATAAGACCGAGGGATGATGAAAAAAAGAGGAGATTATTAGCAGAGTGTTTTGCTCGTATCAATCTCTGTAAGAGCTTGGGCTCTTTGCTTTCGTGGGAGTTAGAGCAGGTAGGGAGTGAGATCGGCGTTCCTGTCTTAAGATCTGATAGTAGATTAGAACGTTCCTTAAAATTGGGCGGCAGGAGGATGGCCTGATGATATGCTGGACAACGACACTAATGAAGTCGACAGGTGAGTGGTCCCACGGTCGTCGAACTTTTTCTTGCTGATTGTATCGAATACGGAAGTCCTATAAAATGTGAGCACTTGGGAAATGTGTTGCCTGTCCACGGACGTCTAGCAGTTATCGTGGCGTCTGGGAAAGTCATTAATTCAGGGATAAGTGAGCTAGCAACCCTCGTGATATTGCGAGAAGGGAATCTAAAACGTAAAATATGCACGCAAAGGAAAGAGGGCTTTCACCTGCTCGGGGCGGAAGCGTCCTCCACGCGCTGGGGCCTGGGGGGCCTCTAGAGTCCGAGAGGCTACGGGGAAAAGAAGGTCCCTTCGAACATTGGACTTGGATCATAAGAGAAACCATACATGGAACGTCGTATGGAGCTGAAAAGACTTAAGGAGATCACTCTTGTAACACGAGGAAGAGGGACTAGATGTTCAAAGAATACTAGGACTGATGGAGCCTAAGTCACGGGAATGAGTGCTATTGATAAAGAGGAAGCTTGGCAAAGATTATATATGAGCGCTCATTAGTGCCAATCGACTCCGAGGGGGTTCTAAAATCTACTCGATTTTTTTTTCTGGTGAGATGATTAGGACGAATGGTTTCCGGGATGGTCTATTCACACGTAGGTGAGGGTCGGCTCTCCAAAAGCACTGCTTACTCACTTGATCTGCAACGTAATCTTCACGAGTTAGGATCGATACTGCTAATACCAAGATCCGCAAGGGGGGGGGCTCTCGGTTTCTTCTACGCATGGTCAGGTAATGTCGAGCCAGGAGACGGAGGGGACGCATTAGTCTTGGTCGACCGACTAGGTTTAAAGAATGGCGCGGCCGAGCGTGTATTTCTTATGGTAGATTGTCTTAGAGAGGGGGTAGGTTGAAATGTGAGGAGTAGTCTGCCAATCAGGTATGGGGGGGGCTTGTTAGAAGGGGTGTAGGTAGTTTTTCGCTTGAGGTATGAGGCGAAGTGTTCTCGGCGGCGTGGTATTCATCGCGGGTCGGGGAATTGGTGTTATCGCGGTTCAGAGGGGGGGGGGCGAGAGGACGGCTACGCAGCGTGGGTCATTGGGACTAATTCTCACTTTTGAAAGGGGAGGGGGCTGCGTAGTGCAAGAGAAAATTGTCTGCAGGCAATCTTTAACGTGGGGAAACTTGGAGAGCTTTTTGCTGATAATGTTAAGAAAGGAGGAAGAGCTAACGAATTCGGATGATGGGGGAAATTTTTCGGAATTCTTTTTCTGGGGGAGGGAGGGTTAAAATTCCGTATGTTTTTGTTGTTTGAAAAGAGACCCTGTCATCAAATTCACCATAAAAGGTAGATAGATTATCCTGCTATGTATGATTTGTGAGAGGACTGCAGGGACTGAGAAAGGAGGAAGCGGCGCGAAATAGGAACTAGGTGTGAAGAAAAGTAGCACGGCAGTGACTTTAAATCTAGAGGTCAGAGCTTTCAGTGGGAAAGGAGTTTCGCTTGGGAGCGCAAGGTAGGCTGCGGCTCAGTCTGACGCGGGGGGAAAATATCCAAGGACTCGATTTTTGGAGGCAGGAAGGGAAAAAGAGGCACGTGCTGGTGGTAGGGTTATAAAAAACGCCAAGGTCGATCCCCCGAGATTAAAAGGTGAATCTTGACACCTTTATCTGCGTTTAAAGTGATACAAAGAAAATTGGATAAAGCGATGGGGGGAAGAAAATTGGGCAAGGTCGGGAGAAAAACAAAGGGGGCAGGGAGAGGTCTAGAAAAAAAGGTTGGCAAAGGGGGGCTTCTTGGGTTTAAAGGCTAAAGGCTCGAAGATTGAGGAAAAGGGCTGCGTTGATAGAAGGGACATTAGAAGCTAGTTGGTTGATTTTTGGGATTCTTCCTTTGTTCAGTCACACTTTGTAAGAATGGCGGATCGGAGCTAGCGTACGTAATTATTTGGGGCGCACGGGGTTCTCCTTCCAGAAAGGGCGGCAACTTACGTTATGATTGCGATCGCTTAGGGGTCACGTGGGGAAGAATTAAACGTGTCAGACGGTATTTTGACATCAAGCAGGGGGGGAAAGAAACCCAAAAAAAAAAAAAACTGAATATAACACTTAAAGGGGGGGGGGGTCTACCATCCCTAGAGTAGGATCTATATTAGGGGAGGGGGGAGACGGTCCGTGCAGAGAAACCTGTAGCTGAAGGGAAAAGGTATGGACGCGAGGAGAGGTATGTGTAGCCTGTAGGGGAGGGAAGTGGGGGGAGGGCGTATTATACAATTCGGGAAAGAGTGAGTTTTAGGGACCTCGCGGGGGACACGTAGCAGCATCGATTCAGGGACGGGAGCAGGGGATCGTTTGCCATGTATGAAAAGAATTGAGCACTCATTGAAGAGGAGGTATATTAGCAGAACCACACCTATATATGTACCCGACTTGGATGATGTATATGTGGAGATACCCTCCTTTTTATAGCCCAAAAACTCATCCAATGTGGTGACGGGCTCTTATCCATGGGTCTCTAAATTTAGGACTATTATACCATAATTCCGGGGGAAGGGAGCCCGACTGAATCTTTGGCTGGGACAACAAAACAGGGGAACGTCTTTCAATCCGGTTGAAAACGAACAAAGACATACACTCAACTCGCATTTTTTTGTCACGGGAGTGGCACAGGGTCTGTATTGCAATGGATGATGGGATTTCACTAGGCTAAAAGGTTCGGTTGGGGTCGAATATGAACTCTCATGAGAGGGGACCGGGAGTTTTGAGGGAAGGCATGGGAGGGAAATGCGAAGGGGGATAGGATTTTAGCAAAAAGCTGAGTATTCTTTCGCGGATTCTGTTGCGCAGAAAGGGTGGGGGGGGGGAAAGGAAGGGTAAGTTGATTTTGTAGAAGAATCGGGGAGGGGGCGGGAGGTGGGAGACGGCGATATGACTTGCGGAAGGTAGGAAAAAAAAACATTATAAGGTATAACTCTGGTTTTCTGTTTAGAAGGGGGGGCCGTAGAGAGTGTGGCTGCCTGAGTCTGGTCTTTTATCCTAACAGGTCAGTGTTGGAAAAAGTGTGACGGGAGTTGGAGACACCTGAGGAAAGAGGGTATGAAAAGGGAGCGAAAAAAGGGGCGGGGATAGAAAAGCCTATGTCTTCCTATGCTAAAGAGATCATGGCTGTAACATGGGTGTCATTCTAATGTGGAATATTCTGGGCAGTGTTACGGGGTAAGGTAAGTAGGGAGATGGGGCGTGCGATACACTTAGTGTGTTGTGAGTGAAAAGAAAAGGGATGCTGTCAAAAAAAGGAGGAAGGAGGGCGGTTTGCAAGACAAACGAACGTGTTGACTTGCGTAGGGCGAGGCAAGCTAAATTGGGGGGGAGGATCAGGGAGAAGGTGCGGGGAGATTTAGACTACTAGGGACAGGGGGAAGTGCGGGATGAGGTAAAAAAAAAGAAGATCATCCTTTTTCTTGTCTGATTGCGGGAGGAGGCTTGTAGGAAAAGAATCACAACAAGCACGGAGGAGGTGATGTAGGAAGAGAGATAAAATGTAGCCGATGTCTCGTAGAGGGGAGAGGTGCGGCAAGGGGGTGTGCTTTGTCACACGGCTTTTTCAGTTCCGGCAGACATGGGGGGTATGGACTCGACGTCTATGGGGCGTGGCGCAACTTAGGGAGGTTGCAAGGGGGCGGGCCTGAGACGATGGCGGGTGAGGACGGTTTTAACGAGTCAAAACGCTACTAAGAGAATGTGCTGGTTTATCGGGATTGTCAAAGAAAAGAGTAGGACAGGGCATATTTAAAAAGAGCTGCAGATGGTGAAAGACTTGCCAGGTTCCTAAGCTTTGTGGGGGCTGGCGGGGGGAAATGCGGGGGAAAACGGAGTTCGAAAGGGCGGAGAAAGTGGGGGGGGCGAGGGACTCTTCTGTATTAAGAACGGAACTACTGACTGGAACAAGTGAAATAGCTGTGAGCAACGCAAGCGGGCGAAAGTCGGGTTTTCTTCCGTTGAAGGACGGAGTGTCTGCTAGTAGAACGGAGACTAGGAGGTTACAAGTGTCCTAGCTCGTCCGTGGAATGGCGGAGAAGCAGTCGTGAGAGGGTTCCTTGGGCACGAAACGAAAGATGGCTCAGGGGGAGAGATCGCTTTGGAGCGCGGGGCCCTGCAAAGGGAAGGAGTGGCGATAAGTAAGTCCTATCTTACTGCGAGTGAAATGGGAGGAACAAGACCCAAGTTCACTGGAAAACGCGGGAAAACGTAACTGGGAGAAATTGCATTAAGGGGAAGGTCGCGCATGACGGAAAAAAGGTTCAATAGGACTGCATGTTGTGACCTCGGGGGGGGTGGAGGGGGGGAAGTCTTGCGTCTTAGATACGAGAGGTTCGAAGGGGGAAAAAAGGTTTCAAAGTCATTTGTTCGAAAAACGTAAAAGGGGGAGAACGAAAGAAAAGGAGCGGGCAAGATTCCCTTCTGAGGAACAAAGAGTAGTCGTTTGTAATAAATCAAATAATCTTCTTATATGGTTTGCTACGGGGGGCAAACAGAAATTCCTGTATAAGTAGAGAAAAGAGATCAGAAGGTGCAATGTAGGAGGGAAAATGCATCTCTTTCAGGCGGATGGTCTTTGTTCGGAGGAGTAAATGGAAATTGGGCACGGGCGGTGCGCTATTACGAAAAGTAGGAAGGGAATGTGGGGGAGCGAAAGCTGTGCTCCGCGGTTCTTCGAATTAGGGGGTTCGATCCAAAAGCGTGAAACAAGCAGAGCGGTTCTGGAAAATAGAGGCGGGCGCGTTTTGCGTAAAATTTAGGGGGCTCCCTCTGTGGCTTCTTCAATAAGGGCGCTGTAGGGTATTCATGAAGTTCACTGCTTCTAAGTCTCGGAACGGATGTCAACGACGCTTTGTTTCTTATAATGCTGTACAAGCTTTGATTAGATGAAAAGGTCTGAGAAATAGGACTTTTCATGATGAAACCTGAATGGGTTGGTCTTTCAGCAATCTTTTCGGAGTTTCTGGATCAAAAAGAAGGTTAATTGATTAGTCTTTACCAAAAACGGGGGGAGGCCGGCAAGAATCGTTTCCATCTAGGGTGTCAAAGCCACGTAACTGGGCGAACAGGTAGGGAGGATTTTGTGAAGTAAGAGGCGTTTCTCTTTGCAACGTTCAGCCGAAGGCAATATCGGTGTCGCGACAATCGGAGGGGGGGGGAGATGGGAGTACTTTGAGGCGGGAAGGAGCTACATCTCCGAGGTGAATTCTGTGCTTCAAGGTAAAGTACAAATCCGGACTGGCGGTTCTAGGGCCACGTAAGGGTCGCATCATACCGTATTGCTGCCTTTCCGTTTAGGATGAAGCTCGGAGAAAGGTGGCTCTAGAGAGCATCCGCTGCCTGACGGGGCCAGGGGTCAAGAGGGAGTGAGGAAATCGAGCATCGCTGAAAGCACGGTCCTAAGTCTGGGGCCTCGTCTCCCGGCATCAAGGACGTGACATAGAGGGGAGACCAAGCGACGGATTAGAGGGCCAGGTGGTATGATACGAATAATGGGCTAAGAACAGGCGGTTAATCTGTGCCGTGGGAGGTACGGGGAGAGAATACGCTATTCGGGGCCGAGTGGTATAGTTTGGGTCTTTCAACAGACGGAGTTGGGGCTTGGTCGGCAGGGGGGGGAGTCTAGCACGCTTTTGAAAGAAAAATCTGAGAGACAGCACCGAATGCGATGGACCAAGGCGCTTCGGCTGCCCGAAAGAAAAGCGACAGAATGCAGCAAAGGTGCGGCTGGGTGTGTAGGAAAGGGAGGGAGCTAGCTTCCGGAGGGCTAGAAAACAAGCGGGGGGGTACGTTGTTCCCAGTGAATCTCCTGGGGCGCATCTGGGGGGAGAGGACTAGTTGCGAATGCAAGGCAGTCTGGTTGGCTGAGCGTGCCGTCAAGCTGTTGACTTCGAGGAAAAAGGAAGAGGGGGGAGTAGGCACTTTTGGTTGAAGGCGAGGGAGCAAGTACACTTTTGCTGTCCGGTAAAGGACTTCGTTATTAGGGTGAGTGGCCGAGAGATTTGGCAGCGGCTCTTGCATGCGGGGGTGGGGGAGGACTCTTTGTTAGAAAAGTGATATTCCTTCTGGGAGAGGCGTTCGTAGGGTTCAAGGCGATTGGTTTGGGTCACTTCGATGTAAGGTAGTGCGTTCGCACGATAAGAAGGAAGGCAAAGCAGATGGCTTTAGGCATCATTGGGGCGATTGTCCGAGGGTGTTGGTCATAGTGCGCTATGAGAAGGGGGGAAAGAGAGATGAAAATTTGGAATTTAGGGTCAGGGGGTCAGGGGTAGGGGAGAGGTGCTAGGTAGGGATGGTGTTAGAGGGGAGGAGGTGCTCTTATAAAGAGTAGGGAGCTAGGTGCTGAAGAAGACGCGGGGGGGGATGGTGTGTGGAGGTGTTCTCAGCTTTGAGGAGGAAGTGGACAGAGTGGCGAGTTCAGGCGCAAAATCGATGTTGTTGGTAGGACATCGTTTGCGTTGGAGCAAAGGTTAGTAAAAGGGTAAAAGCGGAGACGGCGTCGAGCGTGTTGTCAGTGGGAAGGAACGAGGATGCAGGAGCGTTTCCGCGGAAGGGATTCGGAAGGTAGATTCACGTCAAGGCAGAAAACCTACGCGGAGAAGTAGATTGTAAGGAGGAGAGGAATACAGGTGCCTCGAGGGTGGGGAGGGTATTGAGAATCTCGTTGTGCGTAGTGGGGGGCACCGCAGGACGGTCATGTGTATTGCTACTTTTGGCAGGTCTAAGGAGATGGTGCAGGGTGAAAAAAAAAATTAAGGGGAGCGGGGGTCGGGCGTGAATAACCGAGGGGGGAGGGGGAGGTAAAGGCGCAATCTTTTGGTTGGGAGGTTCTTGGTTTTTGCGTGGAATTAGGGGAGGGGGGTACAAGAGGATTTTTTTCCTTTTTCGTGGCTAGGGGAAAAGGAGAGCAAATTTGTTTTGAGCTGAGCGTCAGCGAATTTTTCTTTTACACTTTGTGTTTACAAACGGTTTGCTTAGGGGGTTGAGGCCGGAGGTGGAGAGGGGAGCTTCTAGGGAGTGAGGGGTTCATGGCGGAAGTGGCTAAACTGCCCTTTTCTGGAGGTAGAGAGGACATGTACAGACTTTAATAACGTTAGTCGAAAAGGGAACAAAGGTGATGGCATAGAGGAGTCAACGTAGGGTCTTTTCGTGGGTCTTGTCAGGGAGAGAATCTACTCGCGTGGGCTTTTTTGTGAGTGCGCGGGGTTTTTGTGGACCTGGGGAGGGGGAGAGTTTAACCTTCACAATGAGGGTTTTTTTCTTCTTGGAACGGAGATTCGTGTTTTTCTATTGGAGGGGCGCTATAATCTCTAGGGGGGGGATGTGTGGTTTTGGGGGGGGTGGCATAAGGCTCCATCTTCTTGTGTTTTTTCGGTTCCGAAAGTTCTGGCAGGAGGGTTTACTTCCTGGTGTAGGACGGGGCGCAAATGGCTGCGAGGGAAGAAGAAGGGGGCGGTGATGCAAGGGGCCATGTCTATCAGGACAGAGGGGGTGTTGTTTTTTCGCACTCTTAGTTTTTGCATGGAGGATAAAGGACGTATCTAGTTAGGCTGGAATCTTAGTATGAGTCATTTGTGGAGGGAGGAGAAATTACGAGAAGCGTCGGAAAAGGGGGGAGGTGGGTCTGGTCGAAACTTTTGAAAGATGTTGTAATATAATGGGCGGGGAGGGATTTTTGAAGGGTTGGGCACACTTTGGTTTTTAGAGTTTTTTCCACGAAAGGTCGGGCGTACCGCATGCTTAAAAAGTTGGAAAAGGTAGTGGCCTTGGGTTGTTTATATTTTTGGAGATGTGTGTAGCTTTGGTCGTTGACTCTGGCAAGACCAATAGTTGAAGGTGTGCAGTGCCGCATTGTGCGGAAGCGGTTTAATAGGAAAGTTTCTCAGAGGGTCAATGGAAAGGTTTGCGGATTTGTGCAGTCAGTTCTACTGGGTGGGTTCTCGCTCATTCTAGGTATTTGACATCTTTTGGCAGAAGGGGCGTTTTGTGTTCAACTATTCGGTTCGGAAAGGTCTCGGGTTCTGGCTCTTTCTCTCTGGCATGTGTTCTGGTCAGTAGTTTGGTTGGCACGGAGCTGTGACGGGTTTGTTTGTGTCGTGGGGGATGGGGGGGAATGCGCTGATCTTTTTTGGCTTTCAGTCTTTGTCGGATTTCAGAGGATCGGGATGGGAGAGGGGGCAAAGGGGACTGTGTGGTTTATGATTAGCAGGAGGAGGGGACGGGGGATAGAAGTGTCCGTGGGTTAGGGTGGGGGGGGGTTGTGGTGCATGTTTGAGTCTTGGGGGGAAAGGGGGGGGCCTTGTCCTGTATCGGAAATGTAGTTTGTTGTTTGCCCGGGGGGTTTTTGGTTTGTGTAGAGTAGAGAACTTATGCTGAGGGCGTTTGTCGTAAGGGATTGTACTTGTTTTTGTGGCTCAAAGGCAGTTTGTCGCTCGTCTGTGGTAGAGAAAACACGGCAGTAGGTCTGCGTAAGCGGGAGGGGGGGAGTGGGGGGAAAGACTCTTGGGGGGGGGGGGGGGGGGGGGGGGGTGGGTGGTGGGGGGGGGGGGGGGGGGGGGGGGGGGGGTGGGGGGGGGGGGGGGGGGGGTTGAGGAATAGTAGATCTCTTGTCTAATGCTGGTATAGTTTGGTCAATTGCTGGAGCAAGTGAATAAAGAGAAGTAGTGTAAGTGAATCGAGTAAAAGTGAGCATGTCACACAAGGTACGTAGGAGGTAAAATGGGGTAGTATGTTAAACCTCGAGAAAATCGCAGACAGGACTGGGCTCGACCGATTTGGTCAATCGAGGGTGAGGTCGTATAGGCTTTCTGAAGTTGAAAAGGCATCTTTTGCAGGGGACACTTTCTCAATTGTTGTGGGAGAGCAGGTACTGTTCTGAGGATTCGTTTTCTGGGGAGTTTTGAATAGTTGATCCTTTGTTGCAGCATGCAATTTATTCAAGAAAGGCTCGGTATAGAGAACTAATGAGACGCAAGAGGAGGAACATCTGGGATTGGAACTAATGTGTTGACGATGCCTTGGAAGAGAGGGGCGTTGTCATTTGTTTGTCGTATCGTTAAGTTCTTTTTTGGCTGAAGCCTACTGATCTTGTTTTTTTTTAGTAATGAGAGTTCAACATGTTTTTCTTTTACATGAGCGGTTTTCTGGTGCGGATCTTTATTGCCTGCTTTTGGCGTCGCGTTCGAATCTTTTTCTTCTGAAAGCCGGAGCCGGGTCGGGAAATTCTTGTCGGAGTTTCTTTGGGTTGCGCTATTCTTTTCCTATTTGGGAAGTAGAGAAGTAAAGATTTCGTTGATATAAATTGGCGGCAAAATGGTTCCGGGGGTTAGGTTGTCTTTGCGTTTTAGCACTTCTACGTTTGAGAAAGTGGGCGTTCGTGTTTGGGTTCGAACTGTTCCGTTAGGGGGTGTAGTTGTTACACGGGGTTTTAGCGGGGCTCTGGGGTTTCGCAGCTGTTTGACAGAGGACTGAAAGGCTTGAAGGGGGGCGGGAAGGCTTCAAAAAATGGATTGGTTCTAACGGGTGAAAGGGGGAGTCGTCCTTAGGCCATTCTTACCGTATCGGGGGCGTTCGTTCTGCGAGTTTCTGGGGTAGGGTAGGCGAGATGTCTGGACTCGCAAAGGTGGCGTTTTTACGAGGGGGGCTGATAAAATCGGGGCTGATTGAGGGGTTGGGGGGGAAGAGGGGGGGGGATGGAGGCCTCTATTGTCTTTGTGTGCAAGGAGTTGCTGCGTGGCTCGGTTCTCATCAAGGGGGACGCAATTGTCGGTAAGCGTTGTAAGATGAGATACGGCGTTTGGCAAAAGTTGGGGGTTGGATGAGTTACGAAGCTATTTCAGGTTTCGCTGGAAAGTAGGGCACTGTGTGACCTTTAGGTGAAGCCCAGGCTTATATGTTAGGGAGGTGTGCTACATCGCGGGGGACTTTCGTGTGGGAGGGGGAGATGATTGTAGCCGCGCGGTTTTTTCAGCGAGTTTTAGTTAACGCGGTTACACTTGCGGGGGAGGTCGCAGGTACATGGAGAGGTAGGAGGAAGCCGATAAAAAAGGGTGCTGCAAAGCGGGACGGGACTGCATGTCGATTGCGGGAATCGCTTAGAGTCTCGAGAAGAAATGCTGGTGTGTTCAGCTTGTGTAAGCGGGTCGATAAGCAGAGGGTTGAATAGTTCGTGGGGAAAATGGCTATTGAAGTCAACTTGTTGCTCTTGTTCTTTTCCAAATGAATGGGGTAGGAAGTAATGGGTTGAGACAATTTAAAGGGGGGGTGTGAAATCGTACATCAACGTTGGGGGGCGTTTTGTTTCGCGGGGGGGGGGGGGGGGGGGGGGGGGGGGGGGGGGGGGGGGGGGGGGGGGGGAGGAGGTTGTACTTTTTCAGCCGAAAAGGCAATGCAATTTTACTGTGGTTGCTAAGAAAATTGATTGTCTGCCTGGGTTTGTTCTTATTTAAGGCAGCGGGTTTTGAGGGAAAGTATTCGCTGCGCGAGTGGGGGCGGAAATCGAGAGGTTGCTGTCTTCGGTCGACCGTGCGGGATGCAGGACCCTTTGCGAGGAAGTCAAAAGTCAAGGAGGAAGGGAGGAGGGATGTTGAGCCTCAGATGGGTGCTTCCCGTGGGGGAGGGCACACCAAAGTAGTCAGAAGGGATTTTCCTCACAAATTAAGGGAGGAGGTGGGGACGGTTATTCAGTCTATTAACAATGGTAGGGGACGGCGAGGCTCGTTAAGTTTCTTGTTCATTTGCGAAAAGGGCTGGGAGGAGGGCTAAGGGTTTTTTCGGAACGTATGGTTCGGCGTCTTGTGGCAGTTTCGTGGAGTCTGCAAAAAAAAAAGAAAGAAAAAAAAAAAAAGGCAGATGGACAGCTAGGTGTACTGTGTAAGAGAAGTGGATGTTTTGAAGGGCACGGAGATGCGGATCTGATGTGCGTTCTGATATCATGCAAGGTGTCAGAAATTCCGTAATTGGCGTGCGCAGCCGTGTGTCCGTGTGGTACAAAAGAAGGTGCAAGTGATATTGCTGCTTTGGGCGTTCCAGCTTGTGGTGGGAAATTTCTGCCTGTGAGGTTCGGGGGGTAACTGAATTGGATGGGGGAAGGGGAAAAACTGAGTTGAATCGTGTGGAGGATTTTTTGTCGCTTTAAAAACTTGGTAGTAGGTTAAAGTTCGTTGGGGCTTAAGTTGTTTCACGGGGACCTTGTAGGGTTTTAAACAGCGGGGTTGGGGCACTATTTATTACGGGGTCTGATGGCGTGGTAGCGAATTGTAAGCCTGGTGAGCGATGCAGGGCTAGGACTTATGTTTTGAGGGTTGCAACGTCCGTGTACTCTTAGCGCGGTAAGTGGATTTCTTACGGCGCGAGGAAACTCCGGAGTGGGCAAATGACCGCGTGTGTGGATAATGGAAGGGGAATGGCTGCGATGATGGTCGTGGAGCAGCTCAGGGCACGACTTGGGTCGGGAACGGGGAAACACTTGCTTGTCGGTCTGGAGATGGGGGGGAGGGCATTTTCTATTGTGGTTCTACGACGCTTCCCATTTCATCTCGTGTTTCTTTTGTTAAAGCATTGAGAAGATCGGAATGTAAGGCATTGGAGGGCCTGTTTTCAAGTTATATCGGAGGGATATTGCCTCGAATTTCAAAGAGTTGTGCACGGCTAGTGAGGGTGGGGGTTTTTGTGTAGTTTGCGGGGGGGGGGTTTGAGTGACTTAATTGATGAGGGAGAATTGTGCGGGGGGGCGGAGTGAGTTATTTTCAAAATGGGGGAGTTTGTTCCATGGAGTGGTACTAGAGACGGCACGGATTAGGGGCGTCGGGGTGCAAAACGGGGACTCTGAGGGGGGGGGGGGGGGGGGGGGGGGTGGGGGGGGGGGGGGGGGGGGTGGGTGGGGGGTGGGGGGGGGGGGGGGGGGGGGGGGGGGGGGGGGGGGGGGGGGGGGGGGGGGGGGGGTGGGGGGGGGGGGGGGGGGGGGGGGGGGGGGTGAGGGGGGGGGGTGGGGGGGAGGAGGGACTCTGGGTTTAAAGGGGTGGGTGTTTAGCTGCAGGTATGTACTGAGTTCGTCGCCCGCATGGGGGTCAATAGGATGATGCTTAAGCTTCCCTTTTGAGAGAAGCGCGGTCTTCGGGGGGTGGTTGGGACGGGGGTTGAGCGGGGGGGATTGAGCGTTCGTTAGAGCGGGAGGGGATAAATTGTTGGAAAAAGGAGACGGGTTTTCTTCAGTTCTGGTATTTGGAAACGGTGTTAACTTGCGCTTTGGCAGAGGAAAAAAATGTGACGGGGCGGAGAAATTGGAGCAGAGAGCGTAGTGCGAGTCTTCATCCACTGTTATAATACTGGTGGCCACGTGGCTAGTACGATTGGTTGTGTCGGGTTCATCGTCTGGGCCTGTCCGTCAAGACGTAGACGTGTACTTTAGGACAGGCGGGAAGTTGGCGGCTAATTCCTATACGGAAAACTTATCCTGAGAGTTTTAAAGCGACACGAGATGGCGTGGTGGATCCGCGTGTTGATTTGAAAGAGATCGAGGAACTTGTTTTATTTTTTAGACCTGTAGCATGCGTTTGGAGCAGTCTTGAGGGGTTCTATTTGGTGGAAAGTAGAGGTAGGGGAAGTGTGAAAATAGTCATATGGCTTCAATATAGAAACAACTTAATTCAATGGGAGGAGGGAGGGGGGAAGATATATTGTTTTGTTGATGGGTTTTTTAAGCGTTCAGCTCGAGGTTTCGAGTGCAACCAGGAGAGGGGGGGGGTGGTTTTAGGTTTTGTAATGTCCAAGTTGAAAGGTAGTTAACATGGTTTCGTAGGGCGGAGGTTTTAGTTGGTGGAGGCCTCTCGTTGACGACGTCATTTTCGACGATAGTCTCTAGGAGGGTACTCGGGATACGGTGCGGGCTTTGAATCGTGAACGCGATTTCACGGAGGGTCGAACTTTGTGCAGGGACATAGATTTTAGGGGTAGGTTCGAGCGACGGGTTCTTGATTCATACAGGTGTCTCCTGGTTGGTTACCTTAGGGTTTAGGATGTGTATGCTGTCTGGAGATTTCTTCAAGTGAAGTCTGTATCTATCCTCTGATCGACGATTGTAGGTTATGTTTTTCATTGTCCTCGACCGGGTGGAGGAAGATTAAGGGGACCTGGATTATAAAGGAGCCGATTCTATGTTTTTGTCTACAAAAGACATGGTTTGGTACGAGGGAGTGTGAGCTTGACCGAGTAGGGAGGAAAGTGGGAGACGTATTTCTCGGTCGCATTTTTATGTTGCAATGGGGAGAAGAGAAAGAGTTCGGTTGCGATTCAGGTAATGAGGGGGGGATTGAAATGGTTCTGTCTTGGGATTTGTTGTGCGAGAACAACATGGCTTTGGGGGTGCTGTTAGATTGATTTTTAATTGGGCGGTTCTTTTGTGCGTCTTTGCGTATGGGACTTGCCGGTTGCTGTCGGAAGTTTTCAATTCTTGTGTGTTCGCAGCGGGTTCGTTGAGGGTCCTGCCGTGCATTCTTTGCCTGCTGGTTTTCCGCACTGGAGTTTTTTCGGAGAGATCGAGTTGTGGTCTGTGTATGTTCCTCTAAGCACTTCAATGCTGCTAACAGAAAAGGATAGCTCGGTGCAGCCTGTTTTTTTGAGATGGTGCAAGATTTTGGTCTAGGGGGGTAAAATCCATGTATTTTTACGTGTGGGTTCAATGGTGAGAAGGATGTTAAGTGGGTTTTTTTTCTCCGGGTTGTTACTTTTTTTCATGGCGAAAGGGACGGTCATCAAGGGGGGCTGCGGGGCGAAAAAGTTTGTTTGGGCCGCTGTAAGGGGGGAGAATGAGATAGGACGGGGATGCTCTATGGAAATTAAGGACAAGGGGAGGAGGCGTGGGAGAAGGATCGTTTTCCTTCTGCTTCTGCCGGAGAACGTTTGGGTCCTGTATTACAGGGCGCGATTGGCAGGTGGGTTTGTTGTGTTGGCGAAAGATTGGGGGGTGTCGGGGGTTGTGAGCGAATGAAGTGGCTCGGCTGGGCGTTGTTTTTTGGGGACTTGAGGGGGGACCAAGGTTTTCATTCATTTCGAAACGTGGTGGGCGAGAGTCCTTGGAGTTCGACGTGAGCAGGAGTGAACGAGATTTTCTTCACACGAGAGACGCGAATGGTGCTATTTTGTTTGCGGTCGCTGCGTACTCATAAAGGGGTGGCGGGGGGGCTTTGTCACTGGGGGGGTGATTTTAGCGCCAGGCGGTCGTTAGTTAATTGAAGATGGGGGGAGAAGCTGTAGAGGTGTCAATTACGTTAAATTTCAGGAAAGTGGACGTGTAAGCCGGTGGCGTTGATTTTATGGGACATACTTTGCAGTCGTGTTGTTTCTTTGGCGCTGGCGATTGAGGGCGTTCAGGCGGAGACTATGGGGCGAATAAGGGAGAAGGTTTTTTCGGACTGATGTTTGGTGGGTAGATGATTGTTTTTATGGCGTTTTGGGTGTCTGCGGGATGGCGGTGGTGTAGTTCGCTGTGGTGTTTGAGTATGGAGTAACTAGCTTTTTCGGTTGGATGGTGGGCTGCGTTCTGGGGACTGTAGATAGGGAGAAACATCTTCAAGCACTACCCCTTCTTAGCTCTTCCCGCGAGATGGTTTAGTAGTTCTATTTCCGAAAACGGCGAGGATATCAGGCTTGGTGTTCTGTTTTTATGGGGTCATTATCACGTGATTAAGTTTATTAGAGACGATTGGGGACCATGGGGGGGCTGGTAGGCAGTTTTATTTGGGATTTTTCGGAAATTGGGGGTAAAGCGGGAGAACCTTGACTCAGCGGTCAATGGGGTACAACTCAATTAACGCTGCTGGTGAGGGGGGGGGGGGGGGGGGTTGGGGGGGGGGGGTGGGGGGGGGGGGCGTGTTGTGGGGTGGGGGGGGGGGGTGGGGGGGGGGGGGGGGGGGGGGGGGGGGGGGGGGGGGGGGGGGGGGGGGGGGGGGTGGGGGGGGGGGGTTGGGGAGGGTGGGGGGGGGGGTGGTGGGGTGGGGGGGGGGGGGGGGTGTGGGGGGGGGGGGGGGGGGGGGGGGGGGGGGGGGGGGTTGTTTGGGTGGGGGGGGGATGGGGGGGGGGGGAGCGTGGTGTGTTGGGGGGGGGGGGGGGGTGGGGGGGAGGGGTGGAGGTTGGTGGGGTATGGGGGTGTTGTGGTGGGGGGGGGGGGTGGGGGGGGGGTGGTGTTTGGGGGGGGGGGGTGGGGTTGGGGTGGTGTGGGTGTGGGGGTGAGTGGGGGGTGGGGGGGGGGGGGGGTGTGGTGGTTGGGGGGGGGGGGGCTGGTGTGGGGGGGGGGTGGTTGGGGGTGGGGTGGGGGGGGGGGGGTTGGTGGGGGTTGGATTTGGAGGGGGGGGGGTGGGGGGGGGGGGGGGGGGCTGGTTTGGTGTGGGGGGGGGTGGGGGAGGGGGGTGGTGGGGGGGGGGGGTGGTGTAGGGGGGTTTGGGGGTGGGGGGGGTTGTGGGGGGGGTGCTGGGGGGGGGGGGGGGGGGGGGGGGGGGGGGGGGGAGGGGGGGGGTGGTGTGTGGTGGGGTGGGGGGGGGGTGGAGGGGAGTGGGGGGGGGGGTGGAGGGGGGGTGTGTGTGGGGTTGGGGGGGGGGGGTGGGTGGTAGGGTTTGAAGAGGGGGAGGGGGGGGGGGTGGGGGGGTGGGTTGTGGGGGGGGGTTGGGGGGGGAGGTTTTGGGGGGGGGGGGGGTGGGGGTTTATGGTTGTTGGTTGTGGGGGGGGGGGGGGGGGGGAAGGGGGGGGGGGGGGGGGGGATGGGGGGTGTGGGGGGGGTGGGGTTGGGGGGGGGGGGGGTGGGGTGGGGTGGCGGTGGGGGGGGGGTGGGGGGGGTTGGGGTGGGGTGGTGGGGGGGGGGGTTGGTGACAGGGTGTGTGGTGGGGGGGGGGTGCGGTTTGGGGGGGGGGGGAGGGGGGGGGTGGGGTGGGTGGGTGGGGGGGGTTCTGTTGGGGGGGGTGGGGTTGGGGTGGGGGGGGGGGGTCGTGTGGGGGGTCGGAGGGGGGGGGGGGGGGGGGGGGGGGGGGGGGGGGCTGGTGGGGGGGGGGGGGGGGGGGGGGGGTGGGGGGGGGGTGAAGGGGGGAGTGGGGGGGGGGAGGGGGGTGGGGTGGAGGTGTGTGGGGGGGGGGGGGGGGGGGCGGTGGGGGTGTGGGGGGGGGGGTGGTTTGGGGAGGGGGGGGGGGGGGGGGGGGTGGTGGGGGGGGGGGGGGTGGGGGTGGGGGGGGGGATGGTGTGGTGGGGTGGGTGTGGGTGTTTCTTGGGGGGGGGGGGGGGGTGGGGGGGGTTGTGGGGTGGGGGTGGGGGGAGGGTGTGGGGGTGGGGGGGGTGTGGGGGTGAGGGGGGGGGGGGGAGAGTGAAGGGGGGGGTTGGGGGGGGGGGGGGGGGGGGGAGTGGGGGGGGTGTGTGGGGGGGTGGGGGTGATAGTGTGGGGAATTTTTCGAAGAGTGGCTTCCATCAGCTGACACTGAGTGCCGAGGGTAGGACCTTGGCGAAGGTTGGAGAGGTCTCAGAAAATTTGATTTCCTTTATTGAGTCTCGGTTGGAGTGAGGCAGGCAGGTGGAAAAGTTTTTTTCGCGGGATAGGGGGGGTCGGTTATTTGAAGGACTGAAAACGGGGGTCGGTCTGTTTCAAACTGGCCCGCAAAAAAAAAAAAAGAAAAAAAAAAGCCAGATGAGGGGGCAAGGAGAGCCGCAGTGTTGGGCGCTTTATTCTCTCGATGATCGAAATCGGCGGAATGAGTGTCCGGAAAAGGTAAACCGGGGCGTGCTGGTTCACGGGCAGGAAGCTGTTCTATGGAGCGTCGCAAAGCGATGGAGGGATATGAGGTGGTTAGCGGAGGCTCAGGAGCGATTGTCTCGGTTCTTGAGAGTCATAATTGGAGGCACTACTTGAAACCGATAATTCCATTTGGATAGGTTCTTTACCCAGGGGAACTTCAGGAAAATCTTGCCGAGATATCGGCACCCATGAGGTAATGGGCGGAGAGGCAAGATGACTGTGTTGCTGGCAGGGTCGGTGCATTTAGAGACCTTGGGGGGGGAGGTGCACGGCCTGCCTGGAGGTGTGTGCAGGGAAACTTACACTTCTGGTAAAACGCTTTAGGGGATGGGCCGGTGAGGCGTTAGTTGTTTTTCGGCAATGGGACAGGAAGGAGTGTGCGTCAGGGGGGCGATAGCGTTTTCGATAGGGAGATGGTGATGGTTTAGGTATAATGCGCAGTGGTGAAGTACAGGGGGTGGGTAAACTGGGATAGGTGATGTTGTTTGGTCAAAAGTGATGAGTCAGATGGACATGGCAGATGGAAACGAGCTCAACTGAACGGGATTTTTGTGTGTTGGGGGACGGTTCTTTGCTGGGGGGGTAAAACGCCCAATTATGAAAGTAGATCGAGTTTCTTGCGTAGTGTCGAAGTCATCACTGCGTAGCGGAACGCATGGGGGGGGGGGACGGGGTACAGTTAAGGTACATTAGGTGTCGGTTATACGAAAGGTAGTCAGGGGGAGCGGCGTGGGTAGCTGTGAGATCGGCGGGTGCACGGGTGTGTTAGATTAGCGTCGATGTTGGCTCATTGGACGGAACGTCTCTTTGAGTATGGTTACGTGTGCAGCGTTAGGTTTTGTGGCGAGTGTTTTACCGCCAGAGGGTTCTTAGATACGTGTGTGGACTAGAGTCGTTAGGGGTGAAGGATTTTCGATGGAGTACGGGTGCTTTCTTAGTAAATGCATGGAGGGGTTTCTGTAGTTGATTTGAGCGGGTGGCAAAGGACAGGGTGGTTTTGTTGTGTTGGTGTTGGAATTTGTAGATTAGATTCTTTTGGATTGACACATGTTCGTTCCAAGGCTTTCTGGGATTCATCGGGATTGAAATGGCAGTTTACGAGGAGAAACGATAGTCACTAGCAAAAAAGGGGTAGAAACGTGTTGTTAGAATAAATCTGTCGTTGAAGGGTAAGCAGTTGGGTTAGGTTCAGGGATTAGAGAAGGAATGCTTCATCGTAATTTCTTCAAAGGGGAATTTCTATTGTGGAATCAGGGGGGCGACATAGATTGGGGAATGTAGTCTGCCAGTTCACAATTAAATCAGGAAGTAGGAAGAAGATTAGAAAGGTGTCAAAAATATGCGGAGTTGTCGCACGTCGCGACGGAAAGTGAGCGTGCATTCTCCTATGCTTATTTCTTATAGAGTTAAAATTGCGGTCGAGAATTTTCGCAGAGGGGGTTTAAAAGGGAGGACAAGTGTCAGAGGCTCGGGGTTTCTGGGACACGTGAAAGGGGAAAGGCAGGATGCGCTCTTCAAAGGACGTGGGCTTTAGGAGAACGATCTGTAGCGGAGGCTGGGCTATGCTATAAAAAGTAGCCGAAACCTACTGGTACTTCTGTTTTATTTCTGAGGGCGAAGTGGGGTGATTTAGGAAGAAAGCTAAGAGAATAGAAAAAGTCGAAGAGTGAGTCAAGGCGCTGACGGACAAAAAGCTATAGCTTTGAAGGGAGGCTAGGGGCTAGTTGTGTTTTCAAACGCTCGGGAGTGAAGTGTATTCTTCCGGGTCCCGGCAGCAAGTAGTGAAAGCGGTACTCATTGATGAGTAGATCAAGGAACTCTACGGTGATATCAAATTTTTTCTTGAGAAGAAGAGTATGTTATCTGGGGATAGGCATTTATTCATATGTTACTTTTTTATTGCTATTTATTCCGTAGAGAAGTCGTTTTCACTGTAAGGGTCGTTATTGTTAGCTTGAAGAGACTTGTGTATTTGCCTTTTTTGGATGTTAGAGAGTGACAGGACGCGCGGGAGGGGTGACGTTAGAAATTATTCCAGCTACGCACGTATTTGCTGTAGTGCAGGTAATCATGCAAAGGTCAAGGATACGTGTGTTAACGCCAGGACAAGCGGGGGAGGCTTGGTAGAGGCATGAAGATCGGCGATTTCGAAGAAGGGGGAAAAGGAGCGGGTTTTCTCTTGTGTGATGGTGTGACTCTCTGATCTACAGGATGAGGGTGGGAGAAGGGGGACCTTATGCGTATGCTAAAATGGTCAGATAGGGTGTTGGGCTGCAGGGGGGAACATTGGGAGGAGAGGTTAAGGAGAAGGAATCTGGGGCGGGCGTTGACGTCGTAATAGAGATGATAATGCGTTGTAAGGAATGGTGGAGGAGTTTTTCTTAGGCAAGCATGATTCGACACTGAGTCGTGATTGGGATGAAGCGTTGTGGAGGTTAATCTCGTTGAACGATCTTTCTTTCTCTATGCGAAAGATTCGGGCATAGGTTTATTGGCTGAAGAAGGAAAATCAGGCGTTTTCTTCTCAAATTCGGTGAAGTCTAGAAGCTTGTGAGGAGGTGGTTGGGGGGGAGAAGTAAGGTAAGTTGGGTGTCAGGGGTTAGGTTCATCGATTGTTCATGCTAGTAGTATGTAAAAAAGTAGTTAATTTAGATCGGAGAAAATTAAGGTGTTTTCCCTTGGAGGGAGGGTGGCCTTGGTAGTCCGGAATAAAAGTAGCAAAGGGAATAGCACGCTAGACAACAGTTTTTAATAGGTTGTAAGTAGATCTGAGGGTATTTAGTTAGTCACGCGTCCGTTATGGGGAGCGGGGGAGGGATACCAGGTGACAAAGGGAGGGGGCAGGTACAGGCGCGTGTGGAGGTGGTTAATTATGTGTCAAAACGCTGCGTCGCCTCAGCGGCGAATGGGGAGAATCGGGCGATTGAATGTACGGTGGGGGGAGCACGGTCAGAGGGAATATGGAGCCGTTGTCTTTGTTGGCAAAAGTTAAGGATAAGGCTTAGGGGAGGAGTGGTTCAGGAGGGAGCCGTGGTGAAATCTAGTAGATGGCGAGGTGATCGAAAACATTATACCAAAGGAGGGATTGAGGAATATTGAATAGTTGCGATGTAACCGAAATGCCTCATGGTGAAGAGTCGAGGGAGAATGAGCAGAGATAATGAAGCGGTGAGTTTAGGGGGAAATTGCTGGCGGCGGATTGATCGGCTCATTGTGAAAAGAAAAAGGTGGATGGGGGGGATGGGGGCGGGACGGGGCCCTTACAAGGGGGGGGTCGGTGCAACGACTAACTAAGTGTAGGAGGCAAGGATGGAAGTGGTCCAGCACGGATGTTGCGGCTCTTTATGTCTTATTTTTAGGAGGGTAAAGGACAGGAGAATTTCTCTCTGAGAGAAGGTTCGGCATATCTTATTTTGTTTACCTTTAAAAGTCGACAATAGGGGGGCTCGTGGCTGGTTTTTAGGGTGGAGGCTGAGGGGGAGGAACTTAGTTCTTAAATTAGGGAAACTAGTCTGGGGGTAATTCCGTGCTGGTTGAACTGAAAATGCTCGTAGGTATTGCTGTAGAACGTAAAGTGTAAAGTGGAGTGGCGTACTGGACGAGGAATTAGAGCTGGGAGTGGTAACTGATTAGGGGAAATGCAAAGCGTTTCAGACTAGATGATTGTCGAATTAGCGGCGGCAGCGGTTGAAGTATTTTCAGACGGAAGTGTTTTTATATTCGGGAGTTCGCAGGAGGGATGATGACATCTATCTTTTGTGTTGACGGGAAGAATTTTTGGGCGTGCCAGTGATCTAGGGGTCCGTAGGCGTGATTTACGACGATATGTGTGGAGGGAGGGGACTGGGAGAGAGAAGATCTGTTGGCAGGTCGGAGGGTAAGGTGGGCCGATGGGGTTTAAAAATCTATGGAATGGAAAGCTTGTTTCAGGACGCGGGACTGGAGGTGGGCCTCTATCAGATTTACGGAGATTGATAGGACGTGACTTGTCTATTGGGGAGGTCTTCGATTGGCCCCCCTTTTTGGTTGTTCCAGTACGGGGGGGGGACGGGGGGGGGGTTGGGGTTGGGGGGGTCCTGAGCTTCGGAGGTTGGGGGGAAGGTATTAGACCTTTTTTAGGAAAATAAGCATTGGGGGGGGGGTTGGGGTTAGAGAGAAGATGTTGCACTGCTTGAGGCGGGCGGCTACAAAAGGCCTGTCAACTTTCTTATCTGCATTTCAGGAAAGACTTTCACAGGGATAGTTCGTTCGGGAGGGGAGGGGTCTATAATTTATCAGGTACGGATCCCTGGAGGTCTCTTAGTCGCAGTCGGGGGGTCAATATTACTGTGAGGGGGCTGTCCTGGGGGTTATTGTTGCGAAAAATAGGAAGTAGAGCTTCTGGTAGCTTTTGTAATGTATTGTAGTCGGAGGGGGGACTGTGGGAGAGTGGATGGTCTCATGCAGGTAGTCTAAGGCTGAAATTGGAGAAATAACCTTGTTTCGGGGGATTGTCGCTATTTTTTGCCGCAAATTGGGGGGGGTAGGAAATTTATGTGGTCCAGAGTAGGGAGTTTATGTTTTGTTGAGGTTTGAGGGTGAAGCAGGTTGGGAGGAGAAGGGTGGTTTTCGGCAGGGAGTTCAGTAGCATTCTCGGGGGCGGGAGTTTGGGGTTTTGACCGGGTGACGGACTGTGAGTGGGTACTGTGTGTTGTTTTCTTGAGGTCAGTCCTTTCGGAGGGGGTTTCTCAGCTTTTTTTGGTTGTTTTTGCAGTCAATGAGGAGTATCACGGGCTTAGTTTCTTTTTTGTGGGAGGCTTTTTTTAGGAGCTGTGGGAGGAGAATCAAAGGAGCGCCTAACAAGAGGATGACTGTTGTGTGGGGAGTCACTGGTTTAACGGCAGAGGAGGGCTGGGCGGGTAAGACGGGGGTAGTACTGAAGGGCGATTGACTAACCTTTTTTCAATGTGTCAGGTAGGGTTCTCAGTGAGCAGGGGTCTATTTGAAAAAGAGGGGGGGGGTAAAAGTCGCTGTCCCATATCAACAACGGATTAGTTTGGAATGAAGGGGGGGTGGAACATCCGAAGAGGTTAAATCTTTGGGAGACGAAGTGACCGGACAAATGCGGGCCCGTGTTTGGCAGTTCGGAGGGTTGAACTTTTGGGATAAGGAACAGTAGTGGCAGCTGGGGAGGGGGATTCAGGGGTTTGTGGGGGGTAAACGCGACAAGGTAGCGGAGGGTCGTGGGGGATCTTGACAGGAAAAAAACTGTTTGATTGGCGAGGAATCAGTGGCGCGTCTTTGGAGTATTCATGAAACCGTTTCTGCGTTAGGCAGAGAGAAGAGGGGTAGACTGGAGATAAGTTTCAACTAGATCGATGTTGGAGGACCGTGTCTAAATTCGCGTTAATGAGATCAGACAGGGGTGAGTGAAGCGCGGAAAAAGTTCAACGTGAGCTTGTTATTGTATTCTGAAAGGATTAACGGTAGTGAGGAGTTTGTTCGTTGTTGAAGAACTTCAACGAGAAGGCGGCGTGTGTGTGTCTTTTACATTTGAAGTTGTTAGTGGGGAGCGGGGACGGGGTATTGGAGTGTGGTGGTTAAGGAGGGGAAGATTTGGAAGAAAAGGTGCTTGGGGCCGAATGCCACTTCTGCCGGTGGTGGGGGGAGGGATAAAGTCGGATCGCGAGGATGAGGGGCTGTTCGTTGAATGTGATGTTGCGGTGGTCCAGAGGAAAAGGGGGTTCTTTGGGGTAATTTAGGGGGCTTTTTGGGGCCTAGTGGGATAAGCTTTTTTTTAGAATTCGTGAGAAAGAGGGTTTCAGAAAGTCAGGCGTAAGGTCCATGGAGTCATGGGGAGGTCCACGGCGCATGCGAAAGTTCCAGAGTGAAGAGGTTGTGCGACCGTGGGGCACAGTTTTGAGTGAAATGCAAGGGGGTTAATTTCCTTAAAAGAGGGGGGGGGGTGGGGGGGGGGGGGTGGGGGGGGGGGGGGGGGGGGCGATGGGCTTAATAGAAGGTTCTGGTTGGAGGAGTCTTTGGTTTTGGTGCTGGTTGTAATACCACTGAACGTCAATGGGGGGTGTCTCTAGGGTCCACGGGGTAAAGGGTGTCTGGTAGAGATGGCGTCAGGGGGGGGCCGGTAGACTGGTTTGGAGGCGGTTTGTGGGGAGATAGAGGCACTGGAAGAGTCGAGTAGCTAGATGGAGATCAGGTTTAAAATTGGCCGAGTGGGTGTGTGCGGGAGTTGAAAGAGAGGCGATTCTTTTTCTTGGGACGCAGGGAGAGGAGGATGTCTAACTCTGGAATAATTTCAGGAGAGCTTTTATGTTAAAGCGGGGTCGAAATTTCGGGCGCGGTGCGGCGCGTTTATGGGGTGACGGGGAAGCTTCTATTGTTTGCTCAGGGGAAAGTGCCGCGAGCTAGCTCTGGGACATTGTTGGGAGTAATCTTGTCTTATTTTGTTGGCCGGGTGCGCGAAGGTGGGTCTTGCCAAGAAATCATGAAGGGAAAGGTCAGTAGAGCAGGACCAAGTCTTGTGGCGGAGGGGAGTCAGTGTGCCAAAATGATGGTGCGGACTGAGATAACGGGACAGCGGATCAACGCGAAGGGCAGGAGAAAGTGGGGAAGGCAAGTGGGGGACGGAGGTCGGGAGAGAGGGAATTAATTGGGGGTTCGATCCTGAGGGCGAAAAAAAAAGTATGGTCGAAAGGGGAGGTCAAGGGTGCCGTTGACTCCTTAGGGAAGTAGGCGTGGCGTTCGGGCGGTGGGCGTGACGGGAGGGTTGAAAGGGGGGGGGGGTGTGGCGATTAGTAGTAACGTGGCGGTTTGGCCTGGAGAGGGGAGGGGGGTCGAGGCCTTGATATAGGCAGGAAGGGGGAGGTTGTCGAGGAAAGTTAAGGGGTTCAGGGGATGGAGACTATTTGGTGTCGGGGGGGAAAGCGGTCTAGGTTTGGTGATGGGGCTTCTGACGAGTTGATTTGGGCAAGAGCCATGGGCAGAAGGCGAGGGCTTTGGATTCTGCAAGGCAGCGAAGTAGTAAAGATGTATGGGGTTCAGGGGGTATTATTCTAGTAGAAAAAAATCTCGCGATAGGGAGAAAGGTAATTTCTTTGTGGCTGGCAGCTGAAAAATATAGTGACGCGTAGGTCATTTAGATCTGGTGGACTCAGTGAGAACGGTGAGGGAGACTTGACGGCATGGAGGTTACAATGAAACGGTGGGGCCTGGGGGAAGAGAGCGGACTCTACGTTAGCTAAATCGGCCAAAACGCGGATGAGGGAGTGGGGGGGGGGGGGGGGGGGGGGGGGGGGGGGGGGGGGGGGGGGGGGGGGGGGGGGGGGGGGGGGGGGGGGGGGGGGGGGGGGGGGGGGGGGGGGGGGGGGGGGGGGGGGGGGGGGGGGGGGGGGGGGGGGGGGGGGGGGGGGGGGGGGGGGGGGGGGGGGGGGGGGGGGGGGGGGGTGGGGGGGGGGGGGGGGGGGGGGGGGGGGGGGGGGGGGGGGGGGGGGGGGGGGGGGGGGGGGGGGGAGGGGGGGGGGGTGGGGGGGGGGGGGGGGGGGGGGGGGGGGGGAGTTGTGTGGGGGGAGGGTGGGGGGGGGGGGGGGGGGGGTGGGGGGGGGGGGGGGGGGGGGTGGTGGGGGGGGGGGGGGGGGGGGCTTGAAGTCAAGTTCTTTCTTTCGTAACGGAAGTAGGTAGCCAGGTGGACGATGTAGTACCCGATAACCATATGTGACAAAACAAAAACACCGTCGTAATGAGGGTCTACTTCTACTTGACGATCCTCTGGACTGAGAGGAAGGGGAGAGGGCCCGAGAGTTATCGAGATGAGAACCACTAACGCAGAATTAAGCAAGACGGTTCAGGTAAAGGACTGCGGGCTTAAGTCGGCCACAAAAAAGATGGATCTAGGGACGCAAGGGCGGCTGTTAAAAAAGTGGACAATCGAGCCTGATTTTGAAAAAAACCAAGGGGGGCATCAAAAAATCTTACTTGAAAGCGAACAGATAGGCGGCCTAAGAGGAGAGGTCAGTCCGAGGAAAAAGAAGAAGGGCAAAGTGAAAAAGAACCAAAACAACATGTATTTCCGGAAACGAAAAGGGAGAACGCCAAAATCGGGAAGTCATGCTAAAACGTAACAGACGCAACGGCCAAGAGTTTGATTTGAAGGAGGCGACTGTAATACGTGTAAAAGGCGGAAGGGAGATTGGACAACCTTGAGGGAAGGAGGAGAAAACCCGAAGCACTAGAAGCGAGGGCAAAACTAAAGTAACGAGATAGGGGAGTCTATGAAAATCAAAGAACTCAACTGAAGAATTGACGAAATGAGGATCAGAGGAATAGGAAATCCTGAAAAAAAGGAAATATCGTCCCTTTGGGTCCGGGATGAGGGGGCGCAAATCTACGAAAAAAATATCAGACACTTCAGTCAGGGCTAGCATTATGATCCGTCGAATGTGGCATATCGTGAGGCTCTTGTATCAGATACTCGGGCTCTCAAGAAAAAAGTGAGGGACATAACGGGAGCAGGGGAGCAACTGACGTGCTAGGAAGGCCGGGGGAATGGGAATCTGAGACGAAGGCTGCGGAGAGGGCGGTCCTTAATCTCAGGAGGAGTCCAACGCTTGAGAACCTGGCCGCTGATCATTCGGCTGGGACGAACGACGGGGTGGCCAAGCCGGAGGGAACCAAGACCATGAGGGGTAGAGGCATGAAGAGCGGTCAAACTCTATAAGGGAAAA
>Ga0179593_1524554_pt1 | contig 30347 bp, 36 predicted proteins | sample CZODoug2_1_08_16_FD_185931 | JGI IMG/M metagenome (GOLD analysis project Ga0179593, IMG submission 185931) | Vadose zone soil fungal communities from Angelo Coast Range Reserve, California, USA - CZODoug2_1_08_16fungal (PacBio error correction) | ecosystem: Environmental > Terrestrial > Soil >...
GTTTTCAGCAGGGGTTAAAAAAAAGAAGAACGAAGTCTGGAGGAGGAAAACCTGGGCGCCGAGTAATTACGGCCAGGAGAAAAAAAGGACTTCAAGAAATGTCGATGAGGGAAAAAAAAGAAAGGAAGAAGGAGAAAACGACGATGCACCCATCATCTGGACGGGAGGAAAGGGGAAAACGCCGAGAATGCGCTCGTCGAAAAAAAGGTAGACATTGTGGACCAGTGGGGGAAACTTTCAAGAACAAGGGGGGAAAGAATTGTTGGAGGGTGTGGAGGAGAGGGAGCAGAGGGCGAAGGAATCCCGAGCGGGAGGGGTATACCATACCATAAAAGAAACAAAGAGCCGGGAAAGCGCTGGCAAATAAAAAGGTCGACAGGTTCGCGTTTAAAATACGGAAGTTAAGTAAGGGGACAGTACTAACGCGTGTAAAAGGGGGGCTTATGGCCGTCTAGGGACACTGACGCCAACAAGAGGGGAAGATATTAACGAATTGCTCCGAGAAGCCTCTGCGACTCCCGGTCAGTAAAGGGAAAAAAATTTGTTCCCTATCCCAAACAAACAAACACCGCTGGAATCGATGAGTGGGGAGGAAGGTGGGATTTCAGGGGGGAGGTCGAAAAGAAAGTCCGAGAGGAATGATGGGGGCATGGACGCTGGCGGAGGAACAGGAATATCCCCTTAAGGGGAGACCAAAGGGCAGCGTTATTGGACGAATGTGAATCTACTGAGAGAGTCTGATCTCGGAAGGAGGTCGAGTACAAAATGGAGGGGCAAGCCGCATGTGGTCTTCCTGAGAATCCGCAAGGCCTAATAGTAAAGGACGCCATACCTTTGGCCTCGTGCTTCCAAAAATGTCGTGGACGGGAAAGCGAACTCCTAAAAAGGTGGGGGGAAAAAAAGAGTTCATCGCGGTTGGAGGTTCAAGGAAGACATCAAGCAGAATATCATGTGGGGCATTGAGGGCTGTGGTAAGGAAGGTACGAGAATGTGGAAGATGTCAATTCCACGCCTCTACGCAGCACATCTATCAAAAAAAAAGAATGAATTCGAAAGTGCAAGATTGCGGGGGTTTCAAAGGGCTTAAACTCAAGAGGATGTTGGGTAGGAAAGTGATGTCTAGAAGAGTGACGAACGGAAGATTACCCGGCAGGAGAAGGGACTGCAAAGGGCGCATGAAGGGCATGGAGAAGAGGAGGTTCGCATGTCTCAAAGAGACGGCCGAAAGAACGGATGTTCGGCTACTCGAACCCATCTCATCGAGCACAAGCAGAGTTGAGAGTCTCAAAGGTATATAGGAACCGCGCTCGAGGGGGGGGAACCCGTAGGATATTGGCCCGCAGGGAAAAGAATAGAAAAATTGTACAGCTAGAAAACTGGCGAAATAAATGTGGAGGTCAATAAGCCTCACTGTCAGGGAGTGACGGGAAATGGACCAGTAAAGATAGTCACACCAATGGTCATAAGCAAGAACCCGAAATCGGTTTCTTGTTTACCTCTATGAGTAAAATCGAGGGGCGGCATCAGAGGCCACGGGAACGTATGCAAGGGAGAAAACCGAGAACACACTATCAGAGCTTTCAGACTAATCCAAATAAAAGACCATTCTGCACTGGTTCTCTGCATTATGGGGCTTTCAAAATTCTTTGAAGGGACCGATGTAAACTCATCACCCCACAATCGGCTCTCCAACAACAAAAGTAGTAATATAGAAGGGGGCTGGGAGGAGTCATCTTACCACTCGAAGAGAAAAATAATTGAAAACATCCAAACACAGCATGGAGGGGGAATGTAATCGAGTGCCCCGGCAAATCGACGTAAAAGGAAGGGCCGGTGAAAAGACGTATCGGGGACGAGGGCGAATCGGGACCAGCGCTGGTGATCGGTCCGGGATGATCGAGGGGGGACCAATCGGGTGGAATTCTTAAACCCCGGTGGGGGTTGGCCGCCTTCAGCTGGGGGGGAAATGGTCATGAAAATCCGTGGCAGATTTCGATCAATGAGGGTCAGTCCATTGCGACTCGTACCATTTTCTAAGAGTGAGGATATCTTTAAAAAAGGCACCCGCCCGAAAAAGGGGAGGCTTCTACCGGGCTAAGTGACGAATATCGCGCGGCTATAGTCGCTTAGCGGCATATCGGCCCGGCAAACTATAGCTGATGAAACCAAAAATGTCCAGTCAGTCATCGAAGCCAGAAGCGAACTCAGAAGAAATGAAGCCGGAAGACGGTCGTCCAAAATACGTCGAAGGACATCACCGAAAACACTGGTTTGCGGGGGAAAAAAAAAATGCCAGCGAAAAAAAGAAAAGGGAAAGCCATTTGGGTTCGAATGCGGAAACGGTGAAAAAGTCGTAGAAGAGGGGGGAAAGAGACCAGAGGAACCAGACCCAGAAGAGGGCCATTCCGGAATACCGGACGATCGGATGGATTCCGTGGGGGGCACAAAGCCGAGGAACTGAAGGGGACTTTCCCGTAAGACTTTAGGCGCTCTACGATCTTGGCGGAGTTGAAAAAAAGGCAAAATGTCGTTCGTATTGCGTTCCCTCGGTTAAATTGTGGAGGGTGAGCGTCTTCCTCCAACTGTCGCTGTCCCCCGGGGCCTCGACCGGATTCGACAGCAAAAAAATGACTTTCTACTGCAACCCCCTCCGATTCTGTGGCTGAGAAGGGTCCGATCAGGACCCCTGGGAAAGGGGAAATCTTCCTGGCCAGCCAAACAGCGCAAAGGACAATTTCCTGGTCAAAAAATCTTGGGGGGAAAAAACCGGGAAAAAAAAAAAAAGCGCAACTCAAGTCAATTGCCAGCGAGTGTGGTGGAGGTCACAAAAAGTCGCCTGGCCGGAAGGGGTAAGAAAGGCAGCGGCGCAGAGCGAAAGACAGAAGGCGTGTAATCTGACGCGGGGTTGCGGGAAAAAAGTTCAGCGCAAAAATACTCGGGCCCGCCGTTCGACAGCTGTATCGAATGGAGACGAATGAAAAAGAATAATGTCACCGGCCGAAAAAGGTAGGCCATAATCTTAGACAGACGCGGAAAACGGGAAGTCAAAGAATGAGTCGAAGGTTCCGTGTCAGGGAAGTCTCCCAGCATCGACTGGAAGAAGGGAAGCATAAGCATAAAAAGGCTGAAAGATTGTTCTGAACGGGACGACCACCACTGAAAAGTTCATTTCAAAGGAAAATGACCGCGGGGGCCTCTGCAAGGGATAATTCAGAAATTTAACAGGAAGGCATCGTCGTTTAACGAACGTGAGAAAAAGGGGAGTGAGCCTTCGAGGGGGGGAGAAAAAGGGGAATCGGGGGACCGGTACTCGGCGCCAATGGGACATCCTGCAGAAGAAAAAGAGTCCATTTCGATGAGGAAACCACGCCTCTGAACGAGGGAAACAAAAAAAAAGAAAGAGAGAGGGGAGGAAAAAGGAGGGGTTGAACCTGGAAAAGGTCGATCCCAGGGACGAGGAAAAAATTGGCGCGGACCTCGGGCCCAGAAAAAGAGAAAGAAAGAAGTTCCAAACGCAAGGTCGAAAGTCGAAAACCTGTAAAAGGTGCAAAAGAATGCATAAAAAGGGGAAGGCGAAGCCGGGAAGGACGAGGGAACTGAGGGCGAGGGAGGGGAAGACTACTTTGGGAAGAAAAGGGTTCCATGGTGGGGCGGAAAGCTTTCAAGAAAGGGAAGTTCCGTTGGGGAGGGGGTCCTGGAAGGAATCGATGCTGGAGAATTAGGCACGATCCAGGCGAGAGGTGGAGGAACGCAAGCCGGATGACCAAAGGAGGGTCCGCGCCGGGGGGGAAGAAGGAGTATGAAAAGTCCGGAAAGGGGAAAAAAAAGAATCCGTGTTATATTCCGGGAAGGTTAGTCCGGTGGCACGTAAAAGCGCGTACGGAGGGACTGAGCGAATGAGGGAGGACTCAAAAGCGATATTAATAAATTCGTCGGGAGACATCTGTCGAAGCTGTCAGGTCTGAGAAAGATGTGAAAAAAGAACCCCATCACGATGAATCGCTTGAGTGTGGGAGGGGGGTGGTTCGGTTGCGACCCAAGACTCGGAAAAAATAAAGAGGGGGGGGGGGGAGGAGAATATTCCACGGCAAAGGACCGACCTAACATCGGAAAAGAATCCTCATCTAGGGCAGTGATCGCTCGTCGATCGAAGGGCCGCGAGTAAAGGGTCCAACGTTTAAACCGTGTCCGGACCGGAATACCATCCGCAAAAAAGCCGATCCGAGGGGGGGCAGAACGGTGGAAGAGGGGGTACGGAACCAAGATTCTGTAGACGCAAGAACTTGCAAGGGAGAGAGGTTTGTCAACTAGGGAGGGGGGCGGGGTAATACATAAAAGCCGACAAATGGTATCCCTTAACGGGGTGCGGCGTATTGCCGGGACAGATGGGGTCAGGCCCCGAGAGGGACCGGCGCCGACAAGGACAGAGCGCACGAAATGGAGGGATTGCTGGTTCTGTTCGTTAAAAAGGACTGCCCGCAAAGCTTCGAAAGGGGGCTCGATCCTGGGATGAGAGGAATTCGCTGGCGTCAGGGCGATTCGTGACTCCGCAGAGCATTGAGGGAGGGGGAGAGGGTTCGAGTGCATCAAAGAAATCGTGCCGGCCGGGGGTTCGGCTACGCGACCAGCGCTCGAGGCACAAAAAAAGCCGATTCGGAAGGAGAGAAGCCCCGCGCGGTCGGAGAAGTAAGGGTCCTGTGACGGAGACGCACTTTCTAGAGGTAGATACCAGGACGTGATACACATTGATCTGAGAAAAACTCTGTGGGAAGATGGGTCACTTGAGATTTCGGTACAACGCTGGACGTTCTGCCATAAAGTGATTGCCGAAAAAAAGTCTTGGATTGACCGCCGCTCCGTGAAGAGCGCGGCGCGAACACGATAAAATTCGAAGGGGGGATCTATAACTACGCACTTCTATGGGGGAAAACGGGAATCGTATTACATAAAGGATCAACGTGCGGAGGGATGGGGCTTGTAAGCGGGCCGACTCAGGGAAGAGCAAAACCTCTATCACATCGAAAAAAACAAAGGATTAATAGAACTCGCGGCTTCTGACAGGGAAGCTTTCTCCGAATAAAAATCGCGCAAGGAGAAATCATGTGACTTAATATCGTTGCCCCGTGAAGAGGCTTTCGCGTGTGCCGCGGCGCAGCTAGATTCTTCCTTGTCCCTCGGGATGCCGCTTTTTCTAAGGAGGAAGAAAGTCAAAAGAAATCTTCGGATTACTGCAAAAAAATGGTGAGTGCCGGAAAGGGGTCTTGCCATGGTAAGGGACCATCGTCAAAAGAAAGGTTGCGATCTTCGGAGACATCCTAGTCCGGCATTTTCTAGAATTGGCTGAGGGACCTTCCCCTGCGGGCAATCATAAGAAAAGGGGAAACGACGGGAATCATAGATTGCGATATCGAATATCGGGCGAACCGGAGAAGAGCGCATAGGCGCGTAGCCGAAGGAAAAACGCGAGAATTGATCAACGAAAGCTCGATGCTAAAAAAAACATTCCCTCAAGAGAACCAAGAAACTCGGATCGGGGATGACGCCAAAAAGCGGAGGGCTACGACAAACAGGAGAGCACACGGGCGAAGCCTTGGCACTTCCTTGAAAAGGGGGGGCCCGAACAGAACTGAAGCCATTTTCGTTACGTCGTGATAGCAGAGGGGGAAGGGTAAATCGAAAACCTAACTCCGAAGGACTTGATACCCTGATGGACATTGATTATCCTTGCAAGAGAAACGAGACATCAACAAACTCCCAAAAGTGCCAAAATTGAATCGAAGCTTGGAGCCGTATTGCCGGGCGCACAGAAAACTGGCGTATGGGACTTTCAAAGAAAAGGGGCTGGGTGGTCAGACCACTCGCTGGCCCAACTGGGGTATAACCTGGGGAATCGGGAAACTATCGACCGATGAGGGGGGGAAACTACTTATGGGTCCTCTTTCAGGAATAAACCTTGAAGGTTTGCTGGTACTGGAAACCGCGCCATTCCCAGGGAACTGGTCAGGCCTAGTCGGGGAACCCGGGCAAAAAACTCACTCGATGCCAGCGGATGGGTGGGATTCGTCCTACGTTTCTCGGACGGAATTAAAAGAAAAACGACCACGGCGCAGATGTCGCAAGTTCGGAGAGAAGCTGTCAGCAGACGGAAATAACTCAGTCCGCCGAAGCCTGGATTACTGAGTCACGAAAGGGTTAACCGGAAAAAAAAGTCACTGGCCGCCAACGGGTCCGAAAGAATCTTGAATGCCAGCGCGGAAAGAAAAGGGGGGGAGGGACGGGCGGAGGGATCGTGATTGTGATTTCACTACAGGCAATCATCGAGCGGAGATAGAATCCACACAGCCAAAAATCACTCCCTTTTTCGGGGGAGGTGGCGAAAAAACAAGGTCCTTCTCATCGACGGCAGCGCTTTTCCTACGGGAAAAAGGGAAAATCCAAAATTTATCAAGGTGGAGAAGGTCGTGTTCGCGGACGCTCGACCATGAAAAGCCTACAAAAAACGAATCTGGCCCTAAGTCAAGGTGTCTCCTGCCAGACGAAAAGTCGATGAGGCACCCAAAACATGACCTAGGAAAAAAAAGCTCAACAACAACAAGAGGAGCAAAGATATCTATAGGGGGGGAATCATCGAAATCGTCCCTGGCAGGAACATTTCGAAGGCGGGCCCGATTCCCCTCTTGAAGACTAAAAAAATTAAGGCCGGGCGTTCACAACGGGTCGCTACTGGAAAAACACGAATGGTTCTGGAAGGAAAAAAAGCCGAGGAACTCTGCGCCATCTGAGTACGATTGCCCTGAAATGGAGGGGTGGTCTAAGAAAATTCAAAAAAGGGAAAACCGTGGTTCGGTTGTGGATGGCCCTGCTCCTCTCGATGTCGGTGAAAGGAAAAAAAAATCCCGATACAGAGCGGTGATTCCACAAAGAGGACAAAGAGCCGTTTTTGAGAAAAGATTATGAAAACCAAAAAGACAGTTGGGGGACATAAAAGTTTATTCCGTCATGTTGAAACGGGTGACTCAGTAACGAAGCGACAAGGGGAGACTGCGCGTATGGCACGGCACTGAAGAGGCAACGCCAACAAGGAAGACAAGCAATCTGCGCAGGCGGAAAACGTCCTTACCGAACAAAAAAAAGGGGGTGACTAAATCCCACACCACGCTGGAATCGATTGAAGGGGGAAGGTTAGCGGAACCCCAGCTACAGAACATACAATATGGGCATGGCGGGGCGGCTTGCAAAACAAAATCCACTTCAAGGTTTCAGAAAGCCTACAGAAGAAATCGGAAAGCCTCGATCGGAAAGAGCGATCGCATATGCTCGAGTAAAGGCGACGCCAACGTTGGGCACAAAGGGGATTCCCGCTAGAACAAAATCAGCCAAAAAGGGAGGGGGGATACCAATCACCACGGTTGCCCCGGAAAAGGCCCGCCAAGATTCGGATCAAGAGCCGGGGAGGATTTGGTTAAAAGGGCGGCGGTGCCCAAGGATACAGCCGAGTGGGCAGGGAAATGGAGGGCGGGCTTTTCTGGCCGTGTGGGGGAGGGCTCTAAGAATATCACGACGTCGATAGGAAAGAAAGGGCTTCAATATTTCCTGTAGAAAAGAAAGAAGCTGCCCGCAAAAAAGCCCGTTTAAGCCTGTGAGGTGGAGCAATGGAACGGATTACGCTGGGCATGGGCAAAAAATCTCGCCGAGGCGCATTGAAGGGAAAGGGAGCATCGACGCAGGGAAAATCGATCGTGAATGGGCCGATATTGCCTAAAACCCATATTCTCTCGAAGAAATGGAAGTATGGGGAGGTATGAGAAGCAAACCGCTCTCGGTGTCGAGATTATTTCCAGTGCAAAGGGGGAAAGAGATATCAATAGGGAAAAAATGTACGGAGGAGGCAATGGAGCGCAATAAGCAAGGGGGACGATTGGTCACATTCAGGTCAATACCACGCTTACGGCGGCCATCAAATTGCAGAACACCAAAGTTCCGGTAAAAAACTATAACGAACCGGAAGAAAACGCGGCCCAAATTAAAAAACGCTCACGTCCGAGGAACGGCGAACCTGCAAGAAGGGAAGTTTCACGCGGATTAAAAAAAAAAGAACATTATCACGGGTGCGGCGCAGATTGATGAAAAAAGTATTCTCTTAACGATGGTCCAAGGGAAGAAAAAAAAACAATCGATCTCAACAAACGTGAGTAGTAGGTAGAGAGATTGGTCGGTAGGGGGCGGCATCTTACCAGGAGCGACTACCAGAAAAAAAGAAAATCTGCGGAAAAACATTTTAAATCCGTGCCCCTCAGAGCGTGCTCGGGAACGGTTCAAAGAGGAGAGGACTACACAATCGATTCCTCGCGGGCACTTCCGTCGCGTGAATTCGAGGAAAACCGAAACACGATCTTCTTGGGAGGACGGAACACCGAGTCACGTGAAAAGAATGTGACCAATCGAATACGTTGCAGTGCGGCTGGGGATCAAAATTAATCTTGACAAAATTGAAAGTCCGTCCCATTTTGAGGGGGCACCGCGGTACAAAAGAAAAAAGAAGATACTCCGACACAAAACGGGAAGTCTTCATACGGGCGAATGCATAAGGACGGCTTTGGAAAGGGGGCGCTAAAAGAAGGAAAAGCTTAGAACCAACGGCCAGCCGGCAGAAAAAACCATAGACCCCCTCAATTGAAAAAAGTAGGTTAGGGGAACATAAGCACTTCTAACCATCATGCCCTCAATTCAAAAAGGAAAAAACAGATAAAAACCAGCAGTCGTAGAAGTAAACGAACTTTCCTACTGAGAGAAGGACCGCTCGAACAAGGGGCGCTAAAAAAACTTCCTTGAAATCCATCGACCTTGAAAGACATTTAAGAGGGACGGCCGTATTAGAGTGGCACTAAAAAAAGATCTCGTACCCGGCCAACGAAACATCCAGGCTGAACTTTATACAAGATCTCTTTGATTTATTCCTGACGAACAGCCGAGATTACAAAAGGAATGCCCGGTCTTGGAGCGATCCGAAGGAAGTGGCTCTTTGAAACAGGGAAGAACCGGTCTGGCGGATGTTCAAAAAGGTTTGGGGGGTTTTATCGAGGGAGCCCTGTCGGCTTACGTTTTCCTCGACCTTGATCGCAAAAATCTATCGACGATGATTGAGAGATGCAAGATGGGAAACCGAAAAAAAAAAAGTATCGGTAGATGAACCTTGGGTGGATCTTCCTGAAGCCGCCCCGACAGCAGGGGCGGCCTTAGTCCTGGGACCGAAACGAAATCACCTTGAAGAATCGTGAGGGGTCTTCACAAAATAAAGGTACTGAACGTCTTACGACGCGGACGGAAGCCCACCAGCCAGAATTTCGTAGGATCTATATAAGATGCAGGGGGGTACTTCCAGTACAAAAACCGGGTCGGTCCGGAATGAGGACCTGAAGCTTCACAGGGAAACGAGAATGAAGGTCAACGGGGGAGGACATACCTCAAAGGAAAAGAAGTCATACTGGCTTGAGTAATAAATCTCCTTATCGGGATTCGTCTTGGACCAAGCGAAAAAGGCAGATAAGAAAAAACAGAATCAAAAAAAGAAGGAAAAAAAGTGTGTCCGACCAACACGGGAAACCATGTTCAGGTCACAGACTGCGCAGCGAAGCGCGCAGGGAAAACGGCGGAAATGGCGGAACAAGAAGGTATAGGGAAAAAATTCGGAAAAAAGAAACCAGTTGCGTGTAAAAAAAAGACTGGAGCTCAGCGGGAATCGGGCCCGGTGATCGTCGCACAATTGTGTCATCCTAAACCACGATCGAAGGAAAGTCACCACGCTCTGAACTCTCTCTCAGAGGAAGGAGGAAAAAGAGGGTTTGTGACCCGGCAGCGAAAAGTAGATAGTCTGGCAGGATGGAGCCGATCCATTATAGGCCCTATAACCTCGAAGGCCCCGAGGCGTTCCACAACGAACGAGAAAAACGGGGACGGCCGAAAAAGCCTGCAGAAGGGGATTTTCCGCCGAGTAATGATCGCTGGCGCAGGAAGAGGGAGAGAAATTTTTTCCCGGGGGGGGTCGGACCAAAAAGGGCGTGCAGCCGTTGTGGAGGGGTGGGATTATCTGCCTCTCCGAAGAGAAGGCACGAATAAAGAAGAACGAACGCCGATGACAAAGCCGGGGAAAAAAATTCCGCCTGGCATTCAGCCGACCTTTTTTTTCGGAATTGACCTCGCGTTTAGGCAAGTTAAGGGCAGTGACTAAAAAACGGAAAAGGGAAGTCTGCTGAAGAGGCACGCCAAACGGAAGATATTAACGAAATCTGGAGAAAAGCGGCGCCGCTGGGGGAGCAGTACCGACCGCGACACGATTTTTGAAAACGGCGGAATGGGGGAAGTGGATTGGGCGGTTCCGAAGGGGGGGGTTTGGGTGGGGCGTTTCAAAACCCCACTACGGAAAAAAGGAAAAGATGGGCAGGCGACCGGGTGGGAAGGAAATCCAAGAGGGAAGCTATCCTGACGCGGACAAGATCAGCGTATGGGGGCAATCTCGTAAACATCTCGATCAGAAGTACAAGTTCGCGGCCAACGGAAGCAGGTGGGGACTTACAAACCTGAATGGCAAGCATCCGCCAGACCTGTAAACGTAACGCAACAGATGATCGAGGAACGGCAAGGGCTACTTGTCAAAGAGGGAAGAGGGGGAGTGTTCGGGTGGGCAAGCCGAGTCAGGGATACAAGGAAAGGGAGGGCGTTCTGGCTCGGGTACGAGGGGACAGATGTCAAAAGTCACTCTCTGGAATAACGTCAGAGAAGACTATATTCGAACGATAAGAGTGAAAGAATGTTGTTGGGAGGGAGGGGAAGACATTGAAAGGTTGCTCGAAGAAGTGTCAGAGAGGGAACTCCGAAGCGTCATCATGGGAAGAGGGCTCGAAAAGGGCAGAAAGTTTCGAAGGTGAGACGAAATCGGAGAGGGGACTATTGCGAGACTCGAAAAAGAAAAGACAATCGCGCACCCACACAGAAGGCGCAAAAAAAAACTTCCAAGTGGGGCTCTCCGGGGGATTATTGCCCGGGTGGAAGGTAAAGAGAAGATTCTAATGGTAAAAGACTATTGCACTTTCTAAGGTTGATCGCAATAATCAAAAAGAGGGACCTAGGAGAGACACGCTGGAAGGAAAGAAATCATCACCAATGTGTTTGAAAAAACGAATAGTGGTGGTGTTGTGGAGATTTGACTCGACGGCCGGAATAAAAGAGGAGCGGCGAAAAACTGGCTGCACGTCGAAGAAAGACGGCGAACCTTTCACAGAGCACGTAGAAGGTGAAATGGGCACGCTGAGGAGAGGAGCACGGGGGGTAGGAGGCGAGAGAGACCAGCGTGCGCCATGGTCCAGGACCTGCATACGAGAAGCAAAAATCAACAACAACTAACTTAGGGAGGAAAAGGAGACTGTGGAAGGGTAATAAAGGGAAATCGTCGCCGCGACGAAAGAAGCGCAATCCATCGCACGCACCAGGGGATCGTTTGATTTAAAGGGCCCCTGTAAGGACGCGTAGTCCGGTTCGCCTAAAAAGACGTGGGAACAGCGCGACTTGGTTCAAAATTCCGGAGGTTACGATCGAGGAAAAACAGAAACACTAGCGACTTTAGAACACCTTGGTGAGGATCAGCAGTGGGTCTGGACCAAAAAGCCCTACGTTTCAAGAAGGCTATCAAAGTGGCTCTTTCACATTGCTATTCCGGGATAGAAGTGCACATGTACCCCTGCACCAAGAATATAATACCTACCGGGGGGCTGAAGGAAAGAGAAGTTCCTCGAGGAAAAAGGCCAGGGTACGAGTGGGGCGTCGTATCCGAAAAAAGGAAAAGAGGGTCAGGGATCTAACCAGCAAAGAAGCCAAAACAAAAATGAAACCTCATGCGCCCCGCTGCGAAGAAAACTCATCGCCGATGAAGAAAAGGTTCCGGCGTCACTAAGAATGACATCAAAAACAAGAAAACCGGGCGAAGGGGGAGGACTTGAAAGCCAAAGAAAGCTTGAAGCCATTTCATTCGAAAATCGACTTCAGGCTAAACCGTACCTTTGGACTCTGAAAAGAAGGCAAACCCGCCTCAGGGGGCCGGGTACCCGAAAATGTTTCCTGCGAAACCGCCGAAGTTTACAAACTATAACCGGGGAGGCGGATCGATCGAAGGGCCGAAAAAAGATAAGGCCAAGCTGGCGGAGGGTTCCCTCATGTGTTTCGGATTTGAGGGTAAGCCACCTGAAGGAAACGTGGAGAGTTTGACGAGCGATCATCAGACGAGTCGATATGCAACTCAAAGGAGCTGTAGGATGGGTAAAGGGAGAGACGGGTTAGTTTTCTCTTCCGGCAAGCCGCCCAGCGCAAGAATCTTGTCCTGGTCCAGAGTAATTGTGAAGCAACCGAAATCACCGGAAAAGCAAGCGATTCCTAAGGGGGTAAAAAATCGTTCGCCGGACGTTCTTCACCGAAAGCTGATAGGGCCAAAGGCGTTAATATAGGATTGGTTGGCGTGCAGAGACGCCGATCCGACCAAGCGTCCTAAAAAGAGGAAGGGGGGAGGTCAGGATAAGGGACGAATAAAGCGAATAAGGTCCACTGGCCAGGCAGGGCCAAATATTGCGAAAAAAGGCGCTTTGGCAAAGCACAGAAGGAAGGGTCGTATTCGTGCCTTCACTAGCAACAGAGGAGGCCAATTCCAAAATCCAACAACGCCACAGCCCTTGTTTCTTGGAAAAAAAAAACTGGGAAAAAACAATCTTCATACCGGAGAAAGGGGGGAAGCGCGCAGTTTTTCCGCGGCGGAAATGTCCGAGTCCAGAAATTGGAAGGCATCGTACGTTTTCAAAAGGCGCGGACCAGGTGGTCGAAAAGAGTCTTCAAAAGGTCCCGTAATGTAGAAAAAAAAAAACAGCACTGCCAGACTATCGACTTCAGGTCCGAAAAAAACGCAATCTTAACTATCTCTCAAACAAACAGGAGGAAGAGGGAAGAGATCGTTTTAAAAACTTTAAGAAAGGGTCGTGATGGCAAAAAGTGGGCGACGATACATTACGAAATTCCCCGCTAGCAGTCCAAAGGCAAAATTCCAACACGCAACTGTCGAACGGGAAAAACGACGAATGCAATCCTGCCTAAAGAGAAAAGGGACGCCGGGGGCGCAGTTCCTAACAATTGGGAAAGGGGGTGTCCAGTGGTGTCGGCAAGGCTTGTCAAGGACAAGGGACTCAAAAAGTTGCGGTGTGGATTATCTGCTTCTCAGATGAGGGAGAAGGTGAAAGTCCCTAATCAGGAAGGAAAAAAAGCCAGAAAAAGAGCGTCTGTCATTCAGTTGAAAAACCCTTGTCGCAGAGTCCATTCTCTTATTAACGTCAGGACGGTGACTCGTAAAGCGCGTTACACGGCGGGGAATAGCTGAAGAGAAAAAAAGATATTAACGAGGAAAAGGGCGAAATCTGCGCCGCGTCGGAAGAACGTCATTACCCGGCGACACGATTTTGTGAAAAACCCATCACCACAACTGGGGAAAAGGAGGTGTTTCGGGAACCAAGACTAAGGCCACCAGGAGGGCATGGCGCTGGGGCGGGACCCAGGAAGATCCACAATCGGCCTGACAGCGCAAGACAAGGTATGGGACTAGTGAAAAGGGGTCGTCCGCATAAAATGTCGAGGCAAAAACGGGGCAATCCAGCAGGTGGCTCGCGAGACCACCCAAAAGCCAAAGAGTCAAGTCAAAAACCGGGTTGGGAAGATGAAAAACAAGATCGAGCGAGCAAGAAGAAAGGGCTACGAGTTTGTCAAAACGATGGAGGCGGTTCGGTGCCCAAGGAAAGCAGCGATGTATCAAAAGAGGGCGGGTTCGCCGTGTACGGGAGAATTTCAATTGCCCCTCAGACTACAAAAAAAAAAGCGGCTTTCTAACGAATCAAAGACTGCTGTTCGATGGCTTTCAAGAACGCAAAGCTTCGGGCCCGGGGAAAAAGAGCCGGTGATTTCAGGCAAAGGACAGGAAGGGGAATATTACAGAAGCATATCGGCGACTCGAAAGGGAATGGGAGAGGGCAGGTATTCGAAGGTCGCATTTGATCAAAGCGATCGTAAAAAAAAGAGAGGGTAGGAGAACGCCAGGGGAAAAAAGGAGGATCGAGCAAAAACAAAAGCCTAATATGCACAGTAGCAAGGTGCTGAAGAAGCCAAAAGCCTCGGGGTCGGAGTGAGTTTTAACCGGGGGACGGTAAAGTTATATTAAGAAAATGGGTAAACGAGCTCTAGGAAAGGGGGAATCGCATAAACGAGGAAGACGATTGGGGGTCAACAAAACAAGACCACGCTGACGGAAATAACAAAAAGTGTGTTGTTAGATCAACCCCTTAAAGTTCGGTTTACTCGATCATAAAGCGCCGAAAAAAAAAGAAAAGACGTTGACACATCTCGTACGAAAAACCGGCACGACGGCGTCTATTTCAGGGGCCCGGAGGGTCCTAATAAAAAAAGAGGGTTCGCGCAGGAATTCCGGAAAAAAATGTGTCCGGGAAAAAAAAGCCACCTCGAGCACATCAGCCGCTCTCTCACAACAACAACTTATGGGGAGAGATGTGTCTCGAAGGAAAGCATCGGAAGGACTCTACAAAATCGCGCCATCCCTCACCGCACCCCCTATCATTTGGCTGAGGCCCGCGGTCCCCGGGCAATCGGACGGTGCTCGTAGAGGGGCCGTCTCGGGGGAGAAAACCGTGGCAATCTGGGCCGCGCGAAGGGGAGGACCCGGCGTTAAATCTGAGTCCAAGGGGAAGAACACGATCTTCGGGTTTTGACACCTTGGTGAGAAAAAGGACGTGCCATGGGAGGGATAACGTTTCATTACTGCTTATTGCGATCAAATGGGGCGGAAAGGGCCTATCTCCGGATTGCCAAGGAAGGAACTTACCGGCAAAAACAGGGCAAGAAAAAAAAAAAGGGCGGGGAGAACGAAGTGCATCAAAACGCTGCCCTGGTTGCTCAGAAGATGGGTCAGGCGCTCGTCCATCGGCAAGAGAGCTGTTGACAAAAAACATCGAAAGGGATTCCATCAAAAGAGGCGCGAACTCAGAGAGAAACAGGACCCAGCGGTACTCTCGGCGGAAGAGACTGACATCACCGCTAAAAGGGCTCAGCAGGTGGAGGCAGCTGAAAAAGAACCGCAAGGGGGAGTTCTTTCAATCAAAAACTTGCCGTCGTAGAGAGTGGCCGGGGGAAGGAAATAGCGTACCCGCCACGAAGTCAGGAAGACCCTGAATCGATCGCAGGGAGGACAGGGGGACCCCGAAGGGAAGAGGAAAGAAATTCCCGCCTCAGTGCGGATCCTAATCTTGGCGTAGGGGAATTGCCAGAGCGAAAACCGAGATGTCCGTTCCGTCTTCTTCGTGGGTGTGTGCGGAAAAAGTTAAGATAGGCTGAAACGTTGGCCTCGACCGGGTCGCTGCGCGAAGATGAGAAGGCTATATTCAACAAAAGAGAGGAAAGGGAGGGTTCCAAAAAAGAGATCGGTGGGAAGGAAGTCTTCCGAGCAGCCCCACGCCATGCCCATGTCAAGGGGTAGGCCTAGAATTGCGATACCGCAACCGGGGGGGAAAAACGCAAACAATGAGCTTGGGGGGAGAGAAAAAAATCTGGTCGCCGAATGACGTTTCTTCCACCGGCGCAGATGGGAGCAAACGCCAATGAGGAATCAAAATAGGGTGGGAGTTTCAAAAAAAAAAAATCCGCCTAAAAAGAGTCCCGCTCGGAGGAAGGGGGACGGGTACTTAAACTGACCGGAATAAAATGAAGGGGAAACTGGGGAACAAAGGTCGGCCATGGGCTGGAAAAAGATCTTTGTCAAAAGAAGAAAGAGAACGTTATGAGAGAGGCGAAAAAACAGCAAAACAAGCGGCACGCCCTTGTTCTGAAAAGGGGTGCCGACCACCGGACAATGAGTAGACCTGCGCAGCGAAAGGAAAAGCAGGCCGACGATTACAGAAAGGAGAGGAAAAAAAGTTTTCAAGAAAAAGAAGAAACCAGTTGCGTGTGGAACGCCTAAGAGGGGATCAGAAGGGGAAAGGATCCCTGAATGGAGAGGGGGAATCCTGCCATACGATCGACTTCATGGGGGGGGGTCGATGAGGGGGAGAAGGGAATATCTTCTCAAAAAGATATAGATAGTTCAAAGGAGGGGGGGAAACCTCCATCGAAAATGAAGTCGCTCGTCAAGAAAGGAAAAAATTGGCGCCGGTCACGGGAAAAGGAAAGACTCCAGAAGAGGCCGAGGCGGAAAAGGGGGCGAGACGTTCGCAAAAGAAAAGAAGGATAATTTTACAGGAAGCCGAGGAACGGGTAAGCTGCGAGGCGCATGGGGGGGAAAAGAAGTGGTTTCCAGTGGTGAAACGGCTTGCAGAAGGAGAGCTGTGGGGGGAGGAAAAAGCTGAATTATTGAAAGGCATAAGAGAGAACGGAGAGTGATTACCCGCAATCAAGAGAAAAGAAGAAGGGTTCCCGGTCAGGAGAGGACCCGGTTTTCGGCCAGTTTGAAAAAAGGAGACGTTTATGAAGAGGGAGGGACTCATACAGAAAGTCTGAAGAGCAGAAGGGGGGACCAGGGGGAAGAATGCAAGCCACCATCACGAAAGATTAAAGAAAAATTCTGGCGGGCGAAGGAGGGAGGTCTGAATAACTTCATGAGGGGGGGGGAGAAAAAAACGATTTGTAAATCAGAGCTATTGAGGGGAGGGTTCCGGATTTCGTGGGAGGGAGGGGGGAAAAACCTCAACTAAGAAAACCGACAAAAGGGGTCATGGGGCAGGCTTGAAATTCAAGGGAAAGAAAGAAGGACAATCGGAAAGAAAAATAGCAGTATGTGCTCTGTTGGGATCGAGCAAAGGATGAGAGTGAGCGCCAAAGGGGCATATGCCAACGAGAAAACCAGGGACCAAAATCCTCAAAAAAAAAGAAAGGGACAAGTACAATTCCGAAGAGTGCATAATGCCACTCAAGAAGAGGGGGGGATCCGGGAAGACGAGGTGGAAAAGGGGAGGAGAGGGGGTCGGTGCAAAGAGAAGAAATCTCTCAAAAGAGAAATTGGAGGGCGGAGTTTGTCCGTTAGTAAAGGCCACTCTCTACGACTGAAAGAAAGACGTCTATTCGAAGGGGGGGGATTGGTAGGGAGGAGGAAGGCTGACCGCAAAGCGGGAGGCCTTCGTGGGACTTAGCTGTGAATTCGGGGGAGTGATCCGAAGATTCAGCTTGGAAGACGATCTTAGTTCGCGCCGTCGGGGGATGCATAGGAGGGGAAGGGGGGGAAAGGTGATAAAAAGCGGAAAGAAACACGAGATGTTTCGCTACGGCACGAAAATGATGGCACCAGAAACCAGTCCGCTCCGAATAGGGACGTCGAAAGGTAGGAACCGAAAAAAAATGTCTTAGTAGAGGAGTGCAGGGGACTTTAAAAAAGGATCGAAAAGTGCAAAAATTTCTAAATATAAATTTGGGGGGACGAAAAGAAAGCCCGCAGGCCGTGCATTGGGGACGGGAAACTCTTACGGAGGCATCACCAAGTTTTTGCAAGAAACCAGAAGATCTTTGTGTTGAGAGACGATACCTCTCCTTAATAAAAAAATAAAAAAGAAATGGACACAGGAAAGTCGAACCGAAAAACAGAAACGTCGATGGGAAAGTGCACTCGTCATCAAACAGGAAACGGGTGCGGCTCAGATGTATGGGCGGAGATTCGGAGACCGATGGGGACTCAACAAAGAAAAGAGCTCTCACCAACCACAAAGAAGGGAAAAAATAGTATTGAAGCGGGGAGAGGAGGACCCATCGTTCGAAAGAAAAGAAAAAAATCGCAAAAGGAAAGACGCACAAATTCTGTGGGAATCCGCTTGCCCAGGATAAGCGACCGGGGCGATAGTGCAAGGAGGGAACGTTCTCGTACAACGGGGATCAGATGATGCAAAAAGGGTTTCTTACGAGAGGGAAGAGGAGTCAACTGACCGAAACACGATCCGGGGTGTGCTTCTGCACACATTGTGATGGGGCCGCCGAGGGGCAGGTGACCAATCGTCCCTAAAAAAAACGGGGGCTTATTGAGATCAAATGAAATAGCAGAAGGGAAAAAAAAAAGAAGTTCTAGCGTGGGAAGTCCCCTCACCCGGCAGGAAGAAGACACCGAAGATGACTTAAGAACAAAGTGCATCAGGAAGGAAAGGGTGCGACTTATCCGAAAAGGAAAAGAAAAGGAAAGGATCTCGTTGATCACTGCTACCAAGCGTTTGCTCAATCAAAATGGCGCCCTCCAGAAAGAAGCCACATGATTACGCCAAAAACTAAAGAGTCAGAAGGGCTCGAGCAAAAAGCGGTCAGCTTAAGTGAAAAAAAAAAAAAAAATCTTGAAAGCCATTTCGTGGCGGGGGGGAGGGAGGGGGGCTCCATAGATAAGAGGACCTCTCGTACCCGTCATAAAAAAGGAATGCTGAATTGGACCCTGGATTCCTGTGAAAACATCGTTGACAAAAAAGAAAACCCAGGGCTCTTGCGGGGGGGGAGAAAAGCTGGCGCCGAACGCGGAACCTGTCGGGGAGGGACCTCAGCTTTTTTGCGGATGGTCAAAAGAGGGAGCAAATATTTAAACAGCCTCGACCTTGTAAGCTGAAAGCATGCTATAAAAATTTTCGAGAGAAATCCGAGGGGATGGTCTGTCCTTGGTCAGAAAGGAAAAGTGAGGTTTTTTCTTAAAACGCAGAAAGCGGACATGACCATCTTTTCGAGACGGAGGAGGGGGAAAAAAAATCACCGGGAAAAAAAAGACGATTCCAGCGTGATGGGTGGGAAGGAAAAATCGTGTCGCCGGTTACGGAAATGCTTCAGACGCGTTCAGAAGAGGGAAGAAATGTCGTTAATATCTGGGGAAGTGGTGGTGGCGGAAATACGCTCGAAGAGTCCCGCGCTTAGTGGGAGGGAGAAAAACTTAACAGACCGGAATAAAGCGAATTAAGGGGGACCGACAAAAGGGGGGGCGGGAAAATAAAGACATGGCACAAAAAAGAGACTTTTTGTCATCCTGCTTGAAAAGAGAGGTTATCGGATTCTTGAAAAAAGAAGGAGAAGGAGAGAAAAAACATCACACCGGAGGCACAGCCAGGAATTGAAATCGTGTCCAGACAAAAACGAAAAAGGAGGTCACGTCGAAGACAGCGAAGTTACCTCGCGGAAATGGTTCGGAAAAGAAGTGGAATGCAGGGAGTTGAGGGAGGAAAAAGGGGGATGCAGTGTGGAACTCCTCGAAGGGGAGGAGAGGGAATCGGGCCCGAATGAGAGAAAATGGGGGAATCCAGCACCAACATCGAAGAGGGAGAGGTCAAACCCGCCGACCTTAACTATCTCTCTCAAAAAACAAAGGGTATGCTGAGGCGTGGTGGTAAGAGGGAAAGAGGCTGGCCTGATGACACCATTGGAAAAGTACTGGCCCATTCCGCGGGATCAAAAAGGCCGAAAAGGAGTAAAAAACTGGGAGGACAAAACGACTATGCAATCCTCAGAAAAATGGAAAGAGAAGAAAAGTTCCGAAAAAATAATCGTCGCTGGCACAGGGAAAATTGTTTCAAAGGGAACCCTTCAATAACAAGGGCGTGGCAGGCCGTTGGGGATGGGTTGTGTATTACGCAGGGACGAGGTGACAGGCACGAATCCCTGGAAAAGGGGGGGGGGTGACTCAATCGAGGCCGAGCAGGAGAGTGGCCTAAAAGGGGGTGCGTCCATTTGACCTGCGGAGTTTATTACGGGAAAATTAGGAGCAGTACTAAGCGCGAGAGGGACGGAGAGAGTGGAAGGGGAAAAGCGCGAAGGGGCTGTGCTGGCGACATCTAGAAAGAACGTCTGAAGAACGTCAGAGCAGAAAAGGAGTGTACGAATAGATGTAATCTGATAGGGGGCCGTGGATTTCGGGACTAAGAAGGGAAAGAAGAGTTGGCATGATAGGGCTTGCCCAGTAACCAAAAGGCAATTTCATACCAGGATCAGAAAAAAACAAATCATCACTTATTGGCAAAAAAAGAGAGGAAATCATCGTCGTATCAAAGGGTACACGGGCAGGAGCATCCGCAGGGGGGAAGTACCGCGATACCATCCGCAAAAAAGAGACAAAAGGTGCAGAGTGCCCGCTGTCCATAACTGCAGAAAAGAGTTCTGGATGCGAAAACACTACGAGGGGGGAGTCTTTTTCTGTGCCCAAAGAAATACAGCCGAAGGGGGGGAGAAGAGAAAGGGGGGAGGCGGCAGTGGACTGTGAACGGGGAACGAAGAGAGATGTCATTCACTCTAAGATAGAAGAACTGGAGAACGAGAGGAGAAGGGATGGGCTTTCAAGATTGAAAAAGGGGGGGAAAAGGTCTTTCAAGGAAAAAAAAAAGCGCGTGCCGTTTTGCAACGACCAAGGTCCAGTCTGAAGGGGAAGACAGGAAGAATTACGCAGGAGAAATCTGAAGGGGGAGGCAAGGGGGGAGCGCATTAGGCATGGAGTAAGGGGGTTATAAGGTGATAAGCGATCGGGATGGCAGAGATGTCTTAAAAAAAAAGGCAACTCGGGGAAAAAGTTCGATGCACTTCGCAGTAAACACCGAATCGGTGTCGAGGAAGAAGTAGGGTGCAGGGGACGTGAGAGAGCCTGCTAGGGCAATGGAAAAAGAAGCAATTGGCAGAAAAGGAACTTGCCACGTAGGACGGGGGAAAGGACCAAGAAGACAGCGGAAAGACCAAGGTTTTTGTCGAAAAAAAAAGAAGATCGTGTTGAGGAATCGAGAAAGAAAAAAAAAGCGCAGGCAAGAAAACGATTGCCCACGGCGGGCCCTTATGAAGAGAACACGGGGACTACAGATTGGGGGGAAGGGGGAAAGGATTACATCATAACATGGAGAACGGAGAAAAGGGATGCGCGATTCTTGTTGAGGGATGCTAAACGTTACGAGAGCAGACCCTTCTGAAAGAGAGAAACAACACCAACAAAAGAAAAGAATGTGATGAAATCGTCGGCATCAGGGCCATAAAAGCGCCGCGTCTACAAGAATGAACGACATCTGCGCCCACCCACAAGGCTTGATGTTCCTCGGAAAAAAAAAAAGGGGGGGGGGAAAGAAGGCGCTTAGGTGCCGGGTGAGAAACGTACTCGACGTGCGCCTGAGGGATCGATCGCGGGGGTCTCCCGCGGAGAGTCAAACGACCTAAAAACAAGGGGGTTGGTGCGGATTTGTGAAAAAAGTGAAAGTGGCTGTAAAGGGGAAGGGGACCAATTCGTCCTACGGGATGACGGAGGCGATCACAATGATCTGGAAAGGGGTCCCCCCAAAAAAAAAAAAAAAACCTCTAGTCTAGAAGTGAATTAACGAACCCCGGGGGGGGGGGGGGTTCACCCGGGCAATGATCTCCCGAGGCCGGGGGCCTTCTTCATAAAAAAGGGCCTCAGATGAAGACCAGGGGAAGAAGGTCGCGTAGCCGAACAGGAGGCACGGCACGATAGGAACATGAGAAAAGCGGCTATGCACGAAGTCTCCCTCTGCTCTAACTCAGAAAGGAGGAAAAGATCATAAGACTACAGGAAGAAAGCAACACGGCAAGGGAGAGTGCCTGAAAAGCCATCGAAAAAAAAGGAAAGAAGACATTGTAGTGACTTCGAAGGGTTGTGGGGATAGCTGCCGTCGGGGATAAAGGACCTCGAGAAAAAACCATGGCTCCGGTGACCCTGGAGCTTGATGTATTCCTTGGGCAACTAAAAAGGGAGGGGGGAAAAACGAGGGAAAGCCCTTCTCCAGTGCGGAAAAGGTGGCGTTGCCTTATTGCCGGCACCTTTCAAAAGGAGGACCTCGGGAGGAAGTTGCGGAATGGGGAAAAAAAGGCCACCTGCTGGGGGGGAGAACGTGTGGCTCGGGGATTAAGAAAAGGGACACTAATCTACGATTATTGGAAAAAATAGAACCATGGGGAAGTTCCGGGGAAGGGGGCATAATCTGTATAACCTTGAGGGGGGATCCTCCTGGGGGGGAAAAGAGCCAAGACATAGTTAGCTGGTCGTCCTTATCCGTGGACGAAAAAAGGAAAAAGGAAAATCAAAAAAAAGCGAGATTCCACGGGGGTGGGAAGGGGGGGACGTCACAATCGTGTCCAAGGGGGCGTTCTTCAGGACCGACCGGAAATGGTAAAAGAAGAAGCTGTTATATCTGCGGGAGTGAATCTTCAGCATACTTCAAGAAGAATTCCTTCGATCCCGAAGGAAAGGGAGAAAATGAAGGGAAAAAGGCAACGGTTCCGGCCATAATCTTGAAGGGGGGGAAAAAAAGAGACTGGGGAAAGAATGAGTCGGGAGAAAAGAGGGATCGGGCCTTTCACTTCGCCAGCAAAGGGAAAAGAAAAGGCAGATAATAAAAAGAAAAAAAGATCACGCCCAGGGGAGGAAGGAACGGGGGACCCCCACTTAAAAAGGGAACAACGTTAGACCTTCGCAGCGACGAAGGAATAGCGGAAATGCTTCAGCTCAACTGGAGACGTCGTTTTCCGGCTACCGGGGGGATTGTGGGGAAATCTCGGAAGGAAAAAAGAAAGGCCCTCGGAAATTGGAAAAAAAAAAGACTGCCAGACTATCCTGAAGAAGAAAAGGAAACCACGCCTCTGAACTACGAAAAAAAAAAGGAGAGAGGACCAGAAAATTTTTATCGTGGTGAAAAAAAGTCGATCGTCTGTCAGTGAGGGGGAGGGAAGGGGGATTACGGGCAAAAAAAGAAGGAAGGGGGAGAAGGGTCGAGACGGGTGAAGAAAAAAACAGATCAATCCTGCATAAAGGGGAAGAAGGGAAGCAGGGAACTGCGCGCGGACAGTCTACCTACGGAAAAAGGGTTTTGCCCATTGGAAGAAGAACAATTAGGGGAGGCTTTTGTGGAGGGAGACTGACTCGATGCGGCAAGTGAAAGCAAGAAAAAAAAGAGAAAACCGAGAAGGGGGAAAAGGACCAAGACAGAGATGACAGAAAGAAGGGACCGCGCTGGCATTCAAGATGACGTGTTTCGGCAAGTTGAAAAGGTTTATTAACGGTCAGTTGACGTCCGGGAAGAGGAAAAAGCGCGGGACGACGGCGGTAGGGGGGGCCAGGGGTCCTGCTTAGAGAGCCAAAAAAGACGAAAAGTGAAATTCTTGAGGGAGCCGAGGGGAGGGAAGACGGGGAAAATCCAGCACCGAAAAGGGGTCGATTTGAGTTGTGGGGAGGGCCGTGAAGGGGACCAGGTTTGCTGTTCTCACAAAAGAAGGAAAAAAAGAAAAAGAGGGTCGGCTGGGAAAAAACTTCAATGTTCATGAAGGAAAGGGAGGAACAAGACCATCATCAGCGGTGGGGGAAAGAGGTGCTCTCAGAATGTCAGAAGACGCGGATGTACAAGGGAGACAACAGTAAACGAGGGGAGGCCTCTAGAACCGGAAAAAAAGCCGAATCCGGGAATTTAAAATCCGAAAAAGACCGTGTCCGAGACTGCCACGAGGACGAAGAGTAAAAAGGGGGGAGCCTACGAAGGGGTAAGCGGCGTTCGGGAAAAAAAGGAATACATCAAGCGTAATAAAAGGGGGATAAAGAAGCCATTAGGTGCTGAGGTCGGATGACTAGATGGTCGATGGCCACCTCTCCGACGGGGACGGAAGGAGAAGGAAAAGGCCGTTTCAAGGCTTGGTTCGATGGCTTCAAGGGACCCGAAAAAGCTCGCCCGTGGGGCAGAGCGGAGAAGTAGTGACGGAAAGACGCAGGGGGCTTCAGAGGGCTCCTCCGCGGTCGAAAGGAATGGAGCATCGCGCTGGTCGAAAGGTACAAAGGAGGGAAGGATGGCCGAGATGTTCGGAAAGGAGCGAAGGCCATGGGGAAAATACTAGTCAAAAAGGATGAATAAAGAGTATGAAAGAAGCAAACAGAGTGTCGGAGATTTTTCAAAGAAACGTAAAGAGATAGCACTTCTAGAAAGAGAGGGGGGAAAGGGCGAAAGATCCCATGGAGCACTGCAAGGAAGGGGAGGACAACATGGGGGAAAAACTGACGGCGGGCCAGCACAAAGGGGCAGAGCAAACCAGAAAGAAAGGAGGGTTGGAACTGGTCCTTGGAGAGTAACGCGCCGTAATAAATCGCGGAGGAATCACTGACGGCGCAAAATCGAGTACGAGAAAAAAAACCAGTGGGCACGGCAAGCTCTATTGGGGGGAAAGCTGAGGGAATGATCAAGTGGGAGGAACAATGGATGGAAGGAGGAGTCGCGGGAGGGGATTGTAGATTCAAAAACGCGAATCTACGGCTCGCGACTAAAGGAGTATGACAAAGTGTCTCGCGTTCGGAGGCAGCGGGAAAAGTCGGTCTCAGCCTATAGCGCCATACATAGGCATCCGAAGGGAGAAAAAAGGTTCTGAGAAGCGTGAAAGAGAAAGTTCGCGTAGTGCCGTTAGTCTCGTACTCGACGGAAAGGGACTAGGGAAGGGCCGGAAGATTTTTGAAGAGTATCGATCAGGAAAAAAGAAACACGAAGTCTTAGGAGAAGAAACACCTGGGGAAGGTCTTGTCCAAATGGTCCAAAGGGACAAAATCGTCCCACGTTGAAAAGGGGGGGGGGGGGGGGGGCCTAGAGACAATTTTCGAAAGGCAGAATCCTACCATTTTAGAAAGAAAAGAATTTACCAAAAACAAAGAAAAAGAGAAAGAGCAGCGGGAAGTCTTCGAAGTTGCGAAGTGGGGGAAGAAGTCAGAGAGGGGCCTGTGGGCTGAGAAGGGTCTCTGTAGCCGAACATAAAAAAAAAGGAAAAGCGTCACGAAAATCAGAGAGAAGGCCCTCAAGATCAAAAAGCAGAACTCATATCGCCCCGGAGCCAAGGGAAAAGGCCGGAGGAAACGACATCACCTGTCTCGGAAGGGGAGAAAAAACTTTGGCTTTCAGAAAACAATCGGGAAAAAAGAGGGGGTCTAATAGGAAGGAGGAGGAATCGTAGAGAGTGGCCTTGACATCGACAGGAGGGGGGTACCCGCAAGAGAAAGCCGACCCTCCATGGCCGAGGGCGGGATCGATCGGCTTGATGTTGGGGACAACCGAAACGCCGGAGGGAATCGTGAAAGAAAATCTTGCGGGAAGAGAAATCTTGGCGGGACAGTAGGAAAAACGGAAAAAGGACTGGATGGCCCCATCGTCTTCGGAGGTTGATGAGGGACTCTGAGAAAAAGGCGGCTTGGCAGGAAGGAGACATTGTACTCAGCGATCATGCAGGGCGATGATTTCGAGAGCAAAAAAAGACGCTGATGATGGGCTTCAGGGGGGGGGGATGAACTTGAATTTTTGATCAGAAAGACAGAAAACACGCCAAAGGGAAGTGGTCTGCAAAAGGGGTTCACATCACTCCCAAAAAAAGGAAAAAAATCAGGAAAAGGGGGAAAAAAACTGAAATCGGAAAGACAGAGGGGGTGGTATTCGTCACAAAAGAGACGGGTACTGACGTTAAGCGGGGAGAAAAAAAGGAAAAACAGGAATTTCGGTAATTGGTCGCGTGGAGGGGGGGAGTCATCGAAAGCAAAGAAAAGACAATTCCGCCGTCGTTCCCAGGGAGAAAAGGACTTACCGAAAGGGGGAAGGGTCAAGGAAAAAAAAGGTCTGCCATATCTGGGGAGAAAGGAGGGAGCTTTGTCATCCGGCTTGCGGTAAAAAAAGAGCAAGTGCGGGAAGAGGATTCATTTCGCAAATCATAGAAGGCAGATAATCCACACAAAAAAAAACGGAGGAAGAACTCCCTGGGGGAACACCACGGGGGAAAGGAATGCGCAGCTACACGAGGAAGAAGGGGGGCTTCTCCTTCCAGAATTTATGCAGGGGGGGATCGGAGGGGGGCCCGTCTCGACAAAGCTCGGCACGGAAAAGGAAAGCGGCACGAATTACGACTTCAGACGAATGAAAGGAGGGTCAACCACGCAAGAAAGGAGAATAACCAACACAACGGTGAGGATGGAAAGAGGGTTCAAGGCGTGGTTGAAACAGAAGGGTCGGAAGGAAGGATTACCCATTGGCGAAAGAAAGGACAAGGAAAGGAGATCAAGGAGAAACGCAAATGGGGTCGAGAAAAGAAAAAAAATACGATGGGCAGACCTGCACAAAGGAGGGGAACGAAGCCATTTCCGAGACGCGCGTCGCGCGGGGCAGAAGGAGGAAAGGTTTGACCAGTGGGGGGACAAAGGGGAACCGGGTGGAAAAGGGGGTGTTATGGAGAGGAAGGGAAAGGCTCGATGCTGGGGAAAAGAAATCCCTGATAAACGTCGTTATTAAAAAGGGGGGAAAAAGACCTTTTTTCCAAGAAGGAGGAGGACCAGGGGAAAGGGACCTTCAGCTTCGCGGGAAAATTTCCCGGTCGGTTGAATCAAGGGAGGCAAGCGCAGAAGGGAAGACGGATTGGCCGTCTGCTGAAAATAAAAAAAAGTTCCTGGACGGGGAAAAAAGGAAAAGAGAAGCTGTCGTTCCTAAGGGAAGGAAGAAAGAGACAAGATTTGTGACGAACACACCACGAATCGATGGAGTTTTTGCTGGGGAAAGAAGGGAGTTGCGTTCAACCCAAAAAAGAAAAATGATTGGCAGGAAGGGGCGGCTTGCCCAGTAAGAGAACGGAAAGGGGGGGGGGGGACATACGAACTTACAGAGGACATCATCCATAGGGGGGACAGGGAATCTCGAAAAGAAGAAATTATGCGAGAAGGTGACGAAGGAAAAATGGGGCAAGCCTCCAGGTGAGGAGACCTCGAGACCATAAAGAGAGACTCTTGCTAAGGGTCCTCCAGGCTGGGGAAGGAGAACTCCATAAGAAGAAAAACTAGCCTCAATATCCGAAAAGGGGGCTACGGTGTTGCAAGGATGTCATCTTTAGGGGGTGACCAGGATAAAAGTCTATCAGGGGGGAAAGGGGCGGCGTTCTGGCCTGGGGGGGGACGAATATTCAAGTCCACCGTAACGACGGGGACGGCGTTTCTAACGAAATGGAGATGGGCTGGTTCGATTGCTGGAGAGAAGAATTCGCCCGGGGGAGAGGTCAGTCTAAGTGACGCCGAAGGAAAAGGGGGGAGGGTCATCATGCAGAGCCTCTTTCGCGAATGGAATCAGGTTCGCAGGGAAGAACGAAATCTGTGCCGCTGGGAAGAGATGTTCTGAGAGAAAATATTCCTCGCACGGGCCCCGAGGAAGAGAGGAACCGGGTTAAACCTCGCTCGGGGGAGGGGGGATTATTGCCCGGGAGGGGGAAGGGAGGATATATTCTAGAAAAAAGGGAGCTACGGGGACAATGTCGAAAGAGGAAGAGGGGGAAAAGATCCGAGGGTACTATGGGGGGGGTCACAGGAAAAATGGCAAGACCAGGGAAACGGGGCGGCATACAAGGGTTTAGGAAAAAACCAAGATCTTGGAAAAGGGTCAGGGGGGGGACTCAAAGAAAAACTGCGGCATCACCGAGAAAGTAGGCCGTCGAGTCTATACAAGAAAAAAACGAAAAAATACGAAGGTGGCCAGGGGATGCACTACGGGATTTAAAGACATTATCACGGGTGAGGCTGCAGATGGATGCAACGATGAACGCGGCGACCGATTTTCCAAGCAACCCGAAGCAAAAAAGAAAACGGAGGAGAAGGTGCTCGCTGGGGGAAAGAATCGGGGAACCATCGGTCAAGAAAAGAAATCGCGCCAATCTCAAAAGTGCTCATTTGGGGGAGGGGTCCGAGGAAGGAAAGAGGAGAGAATGCGTGCGTCTCTTACGAAAATGCAAACCGTGGCAAGAAGGAAGCTCTCTTTTTCTTAAAGGGGAGGGGGGAAGGGATATTCAAAAAAAGCGTGTGTGTGAGGGAAAAACTTGGTGATGGTCCAGGGGAAGGAAAGCGTGGTCTGCCATGGTCAAGGGAAGCGGACCCTACGTTGACGGTGGGAGGGCGAAAAGAGGGAGCCTTGCCTATCTCCGTAACATGCGAAAGTGCTAAAAATGCAAAAGGAAAAAAGAACGACACCGGGGGGGGGGGGGGGGAGAGGGGAGTTCTTCATACAGAAAGGTGGCAAGGGAATATTAGCGAGGTCAACTTGGGAGGGGTCTCGTAAGCCGAACATCCGGAAGAGGGCACGAAGGGGGAATGCTCCATGAAAGAAAAAAGAAAAAGAGGCGCTTGGAAACGAAAGAAGAGATTACGCAGCGTAATCTTCCGAAAAAGTCGACAATCCGGAACGAGAAATGCAGCGGGGGCAGCTTCCTTGAAAGAAAAAAACTCTGGAATCCATGAGGAGGATACTAGAAAGGAAAGAGGGTGACATCGGACCATAGAGGAAAAGGACCAAAAAAGAAGACCCTCCATGGCTTCCCTTTATAAAGAGGATGGGGGGGGAGAGTACGTGGGGTGAAACAGAACCGCCGATTACATCGGGGAAAAAAAAGGAATCCAGGGAGGCTCGAAGAAAGAAGGGACGGCTTGCCCTCAGGAAAAGGGAGGATGTCTTGCCCTCGCGGAGGGGTTGGCTTTGGGGAAAAGACACGTTCGGCTTTCCCAGGGAAGAAAAAAAGGGGAAGCTCCGAAGGATTCGAGAAGGAAGGGATGATGGAACTTGAAAAGAGGAAGAGTTGAACCTGAAGGTTGGGGAAGGGGGCAAGCCGCCCCATCCGGCCAAAAAGGGACTCCTTAGTCTTGGGACGGGAAAAAAAAGAAAACCTGAAAGAAAAAACTCAATAGGGAAAAAGGGGGGGGGTGTTTATGAAAGAAAAGAGTGTCGCCGGTACTGACGTGGACCGACAGGGGGCGCGAGAGTAAAAAAGGTCGTTAATATCTTCAAGGGGGGGGCGGCATGAACTTAAAAAAGGCGTCAAGAAGGGAAGAAGAAGGGAAGGCCTGACCGAAGAAAACGCTAATTAAGAAGGGGCCGACAACGGTCGGCCATAAGAAGAACGGCAAACGCTCTGTTGTCGGAGGGGGTATAACCTCTCCGTTAATCGGGGGGTGGCAAACTGAGAAAGAAGACGGGAAAACAATCAAGAAAAAAAAAAAGGTTCTTGACAGCGGTGCCGAAATGGGGGAAACAATTTCAGGTCAATCGAGAAAAACGGAAAGCAGGGAAGACGGAAAATATCAGACCTGAAAGGGGGAAATTTGTTTTTTGTTGGGGGGTTTTTGGGGTTGGGACCCCCACCCCCACCCCCAAACGGTTTTTTTGTTGTTTAACCCCCCCCCCCCAAAACAAAACCCCCACACCCACCCCCCCCCCCCCCCCCCCAACCCCAACCCGCCCCCAAACACCCCCCCCCCCCCCCCCAAACCCGCCCCACCACCCCGAACCCCCAAAACAAAACCACGAACCCCCCCCCCCCCCCCCCCCCCCCCCGCCCCAAAACAAAACCCCCCCCCTACCAAAAAACCCCCCCCAAACCAAAACAACCCCCCCCCCCCCCCCCCAACCAAAAATGGTTTTTTTTTTTTTTTTTTTTTTTTGTTTTTTTTTTTTGGTGGGTTTTTTTTTTTGTTGTTTTTTGGTTTTGTTGTTTTTTTTTGGGGTTTTTTGTTTTTTTTTTTTTTTTTGGTGTTTTTTTTTTTTTTTTTTTTTTGCCCCCCCCCCCCCCCGACAAACCCCCCCCACCCCCCCCCCCCCCCCCCCCCCCCCCCCCCCCCCCCCCCCAAAAAAACAAACACAACAAAAACCCCCCCCCCCCCCCCCCCCTCACCACCAACACCCCCCCCCCCCCCACCCCCCCCCAAAACCCCCCCCCCGCCAAAAAAATCGAAACACCCCCCCCGCCCAAACAAAAAACCCCCTCCCCACCCCCCAACCCCAAACAAAAGACTCACCCCCCCCCCCCCCCCCCCCCCCCCCAAAAAAACACCAAAACCCCCCCCAGTGCGCGAAAGTAAGAAAAGGGGGGGAAAAGATCGGCCTTCTTCTGGGAAGAAAGAGCCCTTACTTACTCGGAAAAAAAAAAATCGACTGAGAGGAAAGGTAAAAGACCTCTTAACTAAGAGAAGAAAAAAAAAGGGGAAAAGAGAGAGATATTTCATAGAGGAGGGAAGGCGAAATGAAGTCGTATCTGTCTTAATGGAGAACAACATGGGGGCCAGGGCTGAGCTCCAGAGAAAAAAAAAAAAGAAGAAACACGCCTTGCACTACGGTCAAAGACGATGCAATCTGCTATAAATTTCAGGGAGAAGCCTGTCAAAAAAAAACTGGCAGCTGACTGATCAGAGCTTGACCTGAAATTGTTTGAGGGGAGGGAAAATTTCACGAACAGAGTCCTTTTTGGGGGGAATGGGGGGGCTTCTTCCGCTCGATGCTGTAAGGGCACGA
>Ga0179593_1668534_pt1 | contig 30340 bp, 52 predicted proteins | sample CZODoug2_1_08_16_FD_185931 | JGI IMG/M metagenome (GOLD analysis project Ga0179593, IMG submission 185931) | Vadose zone soil fungal communities from Angelo Coast Range Reserve, California, USA - CZODoug2_1_08_16fungal (PacBio error correction) | ecosystem: Environmental > Terrestrial > Soil >...
AACAACAAGTCGTCGAATAATTTTTGGGGGACGCGAAAGGTTTTCCGCCCAAGGAACCCAAAAAAATCGGGGCCCCCGTCTCGGGCCTGCTCTGACCGCCTGGTTGTGAAAAGTTTCTCTGTTGTCCCTCTCATCGGCGAAAGAAAGCGCCCGGGAGTAAAAGAAAGCTCAAAAAAATAAGGGCCGGGAATCATGACAATCACTAGACATCCCACGGGGCCTGGGGGAACGCAACATGTGTCGGATGGAAGGAATGAAAAATGCTTCGCGGAAAATCGTCATTTCCGCGGCCTATTAAGGTGGAACATGAGGCCAGGACGAAAAGGCCCTGCGCGAGCAAACATCGACGGTTCTGGCTTAACGGTATAAAAAAAAAGGCACCGAAAGAAGTAAAAAGGCATTCCCGTAGTTTGTCCAGAGGTGAGGAAGCACGCACAGTCGGCGGACGGGCCGAAAAACAAATAAAAGGTGGTTGAAGCTGTGTGTGAAAAAAGGAACGGGGGACTGCTGTCGCGGGAGGGGGGAAAGATTAAAAAGCAAAGAAGCGTGAAGCCACCGTGAGTTGCCCGATAGGGGGCGGTCCGGCCGCCAAAAACCTGCGGGCACCAAAAAGGGGGAAAACTGAACGGATGAACGGTTTCGAGGACTATGTTTGAAAAGAGGCGAAAATACGGTGCAAATCGGGAATACCTCAGGTACTGCACCACGGAGCCTATCGGTGCGGTTAAAGGATGTTCCGAAAAAAAAAGGGATGTCATGATGCAGACTCACGAAGAGTACACACCGGGGGCACCGACGCAAACCCAAAATTAAAATGGTCGTAGCGGAAGGCGAAGGAACAAAAAATCCGTGGAGCGGGTGCAACGGGGACGATCTTTGGGGAGAACCGATGTCGGGTACGTCCCACGAAATGGAAAGGCCGCGAGAAAACTGAAAAACACCGCAAGGGACCTTCAACCGAAGGAGAGGAGTTGAATGCCGGCAAGTGGGGCTGATACTGCGAAATTAATGGCAGGCTTGGGGGGGGGCACCTCGAAACTCTGCGGAGGGAAAGTATCATCCTCAGAATTGGGTGAGGGTGTGGGATCGGAGGAAAAAGATGAAAGGCAGCCAAAGAACCCCAACCCTCTCCCCTCAGAGACGTTGGGAAGCACTTGCAAATCAAAAGGGGTATTGAAAAAAAAAAATCAAGAGGAAAAAATGTTCCGAAGAAAAGGAGAATTCCTAAGGGGGTACCTCTCTAGGAAGGTGTCACTTGCTTGAACAATGAACGAGACATCCCTGCGCAAAAAAAGGATGCAATAATGCCAGAGTGACGGCCCGGATACGCAAACAAAGACGCAATGGAGGAAGCATTCTTAAGGTCCAAGGTCAAAAAAAAAAAAACATGAGACAAGGGGGGGCTTCTCCAAAGGGAAAAAGGACAATAAGCAAACCCTTCACAAGCCCTGGGAAAAGATGGAAAGATATAAACCACCAAAAAGGAACATCTGGAAAATTCACTTGCATAAGAAGGAAAAAGAAAAAAAAAACACTAAGTAACAAGGTTCGTGATCTTCTCCATGGAAAACAAAAAGGATGGTTTTTCTGTACGGACTAAATCGAAAATAGCTGAAAAAGAGGTGCAAAGATCGAGGTAAAAAAGTGCTAAAAAAAGGGGGCACGAAAAGGAAACAATTTCGATCAAAAGGGGTCGACAATGCAAATGCTTACATGTGCACGCGGGGGAGGAGGAGACGAAAGGGCCAGGAAAAAAAAAAAAAGGATCTCACGGGGGGAATCCAAAAAAGCTGCCTGCCGCAGGACCGAGCCGATCCATCGCCAGAGCCCGGCATGCCTTTGCAAAGGGATCTGAAATAAAAATTGAAGAGGGGGTGGAGGGGGGGGGGGGGGGGGGTATCTGGAGATCAAAAACTGTGAAAGGGACGTGAAGTTACGTTAAAAAAAAAAAAAAAGCCGGGGGAATCAAATTGGGGGCACGATCCCACTACCTGGTTTGTTGGAAAATGAGGCAAGAGGCGATGCCAAAAAGTTCGACAAAAAGTTCGTGGGTGTCCGAAAGGAAAGCTTCATAAGAGGTACGAAAAACCTGGAGCCTGAAAGGAGGCACTTCGGTCGAAAAGGGGGCGCAGGAGAAGGGATGAACTAAAAAAGGGTCTCATTCACCTGTGGAAAAAGAATTAAAAAAAAAGAAAAAAAAGTCGCCAAGGCTCTTTGTGTGGGGGCAGGCAAGGTTCAAAAACCGGTTTGAGGGATACGCGCTTTGGCAACAGGGGGAAGGGCAGGGGTCCCCCGGCGGGGTTGTCAGTCAAGCGGAGAGACCGTCCCTCAAAGGTCCAAAACCCCGGAAGAGCACAAGCACAAAAAGAAAGAAAGGGAAAAAAGGCTTTTCCCGAATATGCAGCAGTCCTCCAATCTCTCTGAAGAAAAATCGAAAGCGAGGGGGGGGGGGATTGAAGAAGAAGGGTCAAGGGTAGAAAGGGTCTCTATGAAGAGAAAGAACCCTCAATTCTCAGATGGACGAAAATTTCCAAATCCGGCAAAAAAAACGGGGCTAGGTTAGGGAAAAAAGCCCTCAACGGCCACCCGTAGGAACCGACAAAGGACAGCAAGACGGAGGTCAAAGGGACCTCGCTCGCTGGAATCGGCTCCTTAGGAGATAAACTCTTTAAGAAAAGTGCACAAGAAAAAGATCCGAAGAACAGGACACAGAGCAGGAATGGGGGGCGAAAAGCTTACAATCCGTGTATCCACACACGATGGAGGGTCGGAGACCGAGAAATTGGAAAAGAGGGATGGAGACCTGCAATCAGACCACTGGGGGCACCAACCTCCAATGAGGGAGTTGAAAAAAAAAAGAAAAGGGTTGTGCCCCCAAGGGAGTTCTCTTACACTACTGACAAAAGAAAAAAAAAGAGATAATGTAAGGCGGCACCATGCGGCCAAGAAAGTGAAGAAAAAGAACAGAAAAAACAAAAAAAACGGGAGTACACCAGGGCGCCAGGCCATGACCGAAAAACTAGCGCAAAAGGATTCGAGAAGCTGAAACGAGAAGAGGGTGGAAAAACGCCCAGAAAGAACCTCGGGGGGGAACCTCGGTGCCACCCTGAGAACTTGATGGGAGCGGAAGCCGAAAATCTTAGACATTCCTGAAGCCGGTCCAGAAGATAAAAACCCAAAAAGGCAAAACAAGGGGAAAGAAAGGTATTTCAAGAACAGCAAGTCCGCCCAAGAGGCTGGTGGGGGGAGGGGGCTTCCGAAAAAAGACGATGCAAAGGGAAAAATAGAGGGGGGGGGAGGGAACCAAGGGGAAGAACACCTACTGGAAAAGTATCCAAAGGGGAAAATCGACGGAAAGGGGGGTCCATAACGTAACAAGTAAAACCCTCAGTCCTGCTAATGGGGCAAGAACTAAAGACTGTGGTGGTTGGAAGAGAGACAGCATGGGGGGGAATCCGGAGGGTCCACAGAAGGAGGGGAGGGACGGGGACCTGAAAAAAAAAAATCCCCGTGAGTGGACAGACCAGAAAAAAAGCAAAGAGAACAAAAAAAAAAAAAAGCAACTCCGAAACGAAAGCACCAGAAAAAAGAAGCATGCGAGGGACCCTCAGGAAAAAAGGGACGAAAAAAGGGAAACGAGAAAAAACGCGCAGATTCCAGGAACGAGCACAGATTGGTGGGGGGGCAAAGGAAAGAAGAAAAAAAGAGGAGGCCAGGGAAAAAATCGTCGCGGGGAGAATCAGACTATAAAGGAAGGGGGGAATAGATAACAAAAACAAAAACAAAGGAGGGAGGAGAAAAGAGAGGGATGACCAAGAGGGTCCTGCTGGCTGGCCCGCGAAAAAAAAGGGAAGAAAAACAAAAGAAACCCGTCTATAGGAAGGGTCTGAAAACATATTCTCGGGAAAAAGGCATCTTAAATCGAGGGGGGTGGAGGGGGAGACCCTGTAAGAGCCGATGAAGAAGAGCAGCAAAAAGGGGTGATCTCGTCCAAGAAATAGAGCGGCCGTGAGAGGAAGCCAAGGCCATTCGGAAAAGAGGGCACGAAAAAGAAACAAAAGACGATGATAAAAAATGGGAGGAACGAAACACGATCCGCTGCTAATGCGGACCTGCGGTGGTTGTGAAAGGGGAAGGCAAAGAGGGGGAAAAGAAAAAGGAAATCGGGGGGGGGGCGGGTGAAGGTCAGGCAGCACTAACACCGAAGATTAGGGCAGAAGGGGTCCAGAGAGGCGACACAAGAACTGAAGAAGTCCAAAAAAGAGGCAAAATACTCTGAGGGGGATCAGGGGGGGACTGTGTGGGTTATCGAGGCACGGGGAGGACCTGTCAGGGGAAAACTGGGGTAGAAAAACGGGGGAAAAAAAACCCGGGGCTGCGCGTTTGGAAAAAAAGAATCGAAGACTGGCAAGAAAACTAGGGGAGGCAAGGAAGAAAAGTACTGCTAAATTCATCGGACACAGGAGAGGGGACAACGCAAAAAGGGAAATGGGGACAGCTCGGAGGGAATATTCCAAATCCAAGCCTCTCTCTTTCTTCCAAAGGAAAAAAAGCTTCAGAAAAGGTCACAGAGAAGGGTGCAATCGAGGAGGGGCGGTTTAGGTGGTCAAGGACTCCCTAAAGCTCATTACACCACTGTTGGCCAAGGGAGAAGCAAGGAGGGCAAGGGGGTCTCAATCGTCGGAAGCCGAAAAAGACCAGAGATGATCCCTGACCTGTTCGAAGGTGGAAAAAAAAAAAAAAAATAAGGGGGGGGGGTGAGGAAAGGGGCCATTTGAAAACCGGCCAACAATTAAGGAGGGGATGGGACAGGTGAGCAGGGATACGGGAAAGGAAAGTCAAAGTTCAAAAAAAAGGACCCCCGAAAAAAAAGGAATCTCCGCGGGAACAAGGAGGGGGCCCTTGTTAGCCTGCCGGCACGCCTGAATAAAGCTGGATTTGGAAAAATCGGGAAAAGCTTTGACGGGGGAGGGTCGAAATTGGAAAGGGCGAAGAAAATTTACCGGGGGGGTGAACTTCTAGAGAGAACAAAAGAGACAGAGAGGAGGGGAAACAAAAAGACCCGAAAGACAAAAAAGGGGGGAAGAAGGGGAACAAGGCCGAAAAGAAAAGAAATCGGGGGGGGGCAAAAATCTAACCTGAACGTATGTCGGTGGGGGTTTGGGGAAAAAAACTAAGGGGGGCGAAAAAGCCGGGAGGGGGTGACCTCAGGAGGACGCGCCAAGTTTGGAGTGGGAAGACAGAGAACACCTGCGCAAACGACGTCAAGGAAAATCGGCGAAGAAAAAAACAAAGGTTGAGAGAGAAAAAAAGACGCAGTGGGGGGAAAAAAGTAATTAAACGGGGCAAAAAGGTAGGCATATCACTGAATGAGACCGTGGCCGAGGACTGTCAAAAGGAAAAAAAAGGCCGAAAAGGGGAAAAAATTGGGAAAAAAGGACACAGCAGGTCAAAAATGGAGCTCAGGCCTAGACCACCCCCCGCAAACATCCCGTTCAGACAGGAAAAAGAAGAGGCACGAAGAAAGAACCCGCAGCACAAGGCGGAGGGAGACCATTACCACCACAGAAGAGTTGCTGGAGGGTCTACAAAGGAGGAAATCAAAAAAAAAAAAATGGACAGGGAAAAGGAGTGAGAGAAACCCCCAAGGTGTTCTCAGAAGTGCAACGCAATGTGACGCCAATGGCAAGCCCCGGCAACGAACTGAAAAAGGAGCTGATGCTGGGGGAGGGGGGCGCGAAAAGAAACGGGAAAAGGACGAGGGGAAGGGGGTAGCAACAAACAACAAAGGGGAACGGGAAAGAGAAAGGAAAAGTAAGAGGAGGGAAGGGGAACACTTTCGGAGCCGGCAAGTGCGCCCCAGTCAGCATCGGGAAAAAGCCGAAGTTGGGGAGGACCAGGGGGAGGGCGCCGATAGGTGCAACCATGGGAAATTTGGGATCAAGAGATTCAGAAGTGAGGGGGTCGTCGGGGGGGAGGGATCAGAAATTCAAGGGCGAAAAGACCAAAGGAAGGAAGGTGGTCGGCAGACACTTGTTAGTCGCGGCGGGGGGAGGGAAAATTTGAGGGGAAGGGCTCGAAAAAAATGGGTCGGGGGGGCGGAAAAACTGAGCTTCAAAATAGCGGGACCAGGCTGTGGCAGAAGGGGGGTCAAAGGGGAGTCGAGAAGAAGGGGAAACGGGAAACAAAACCTGTTGATAGACGGAAAAAAAAAACCAGGAGATCATCTCCCTCCAATGGCCGTAAGTGGTGTGGGGGGGGGGAAGGGTATGGTGGGAGAGAGCAAACCAGGGTTTGTGGGGGGAAAGGAATTGTTGGGCAGAAAAAAGGGGGCTCATTCCCCCCTTTGTTTTTCCCCTAAAAAACTTGTGTAAAGGGGGGGAACGGCAGAAAGAGGGGAGGGGGGACAGGGAAATTCTCACGAGTTGGAGGGGAAAACCAAAACAAAAAAGATACTCTTTGGTAAACAGGCAAGGTGGGAAAGGTAAATTTGACGCACTACCCCGAATCGGATCGGGGGGGACTAAGAGGGGGGGGGGGGAAAAAAAGGGGCCTGAGGTCTCTGTAAGGGAATTGAAAAAACAAAGACAAAAAAAAAAAAAATTGACTAGAGGGGAATTGAAAATGGAACCTCTCAAAACCCGCCAAAGCTGGGGGCGAGGGGAAGAAGGACTGCACTACACAACCATGAACCGGGTGAAAACAAACCATCCTACCAATGGAAAAAAAAACTCCGGGCAAATCGGGGTCGACTTGATTTAAAAGGGGGGGAAAAAAGGCTTCTAACCGTCCTCAAGGAAAAGACCTTGAAAGGGGGGAAAGCTGAAGGGATCGGAAGACAATTTTCGAAAAAAAATTCTTTATCGAATGTTCTTGGCTGATGAAGGTAGAACCGAAAATAACCAAAAGCGTGTGCAGTTTGGGAAACCAACCGTGGGGTAAAAGGATCCCGTGACTAAAAAAAAAAAAAAAAAGCGGGAAAAAAATGGAAAAAAATCACGGAAAAAGACACGGAAAGAGATCGGGAAAACAGGGAGGAAGTCTGGCAAAAGAGGAGAGTAAGGAGAAGGTTTGGAGAGAACGAGAAGGGACGGCTTGGCCCTATTTCCACCCTCATGGGAAAAGGAAATTGAAAAAAGAAAGAGTGAAATAGGGATTGGGCGCTTCTCGGGGGAGGAACCGTCGAGGGAAAAGAGGGTTGGGGGATCAGAAAGATCATGCGTGAGAAAAACCTCATTTGTGTCCGTCAGGGTCGGGAGGAATAAAAGGGGCGGACGGGGGGAAAGCAAAAAGCCGTACGGGGCGGTAAAAACAAGCGGCACACGAGAAAAAATATGTAAAAGGAGGCAAAAAAAAAAAAAAAAAGTCAAAAGGAACATGGGGGGAGGGTGGCGAAAAGACGAAAGAGGGGGACAACATGGGGAGGAAAAATCAAAGGAAGGGGAATGCCTGAAAAGAACAGCACCGACGCAGAAAGATCGTCGAAAAAAAAAATGTAAAATTGGACTTTCCTTTCCCGTAGAAACAACCCTCATTAAAAGGGCCAATAAAAAGGGGAGGAAAGTCCAATTATGGAGATCTACGCAGGATCATCAGTCAAAAAAAAACCGACAGGGTGCGGGGGAGGGGGGATGGCATGCCAGCAAAGGTTGGGGGACAATGAAAAAGGGAATCAAAAGGAAAAGCGAAAACAGGAGGCACGCGTACAAATGGATGAAGAAAACAAACGCAGGAGCGGAAAAAGGGGGATCGGGAAGGAGGGAGGAAAAAAAGCCCGACAACAAAAGAGCAAAAGAAGGGGGGAAAAAAGGGAAGGGGGGGGGGGGGGGCAAAAGGGGAGACAGGGGCGGGGTGGAATGAAAAAAATCGGCGAAAAAAGGTCCAGAAAACACTACAGAATGGGGGGGGGGGCATGAGACGAGAGAAAACAAAAAAGAAGGAAGGGGAGAAAAAAAGAGATGTACCAATGCATTTCTTCCGTCGGGGGGAAAAAAAAAAATTGACCGAATGGGCACTCCCGAAAAAAGGGGGGGAAAAAGATGAACGGGCTTGGAAGTCGACTTTCCTTAATTCCCGATCCCGTGGTGGAAAGTTCCACAAAAAGTGGGGAGAGAGACGAAAAAAAGGGAAACCCTCGAACGAAACTGTTGAAGCTCTTGAAGCCGTGCTGCGGAGTTGCCGAAAAAGTCCAATTGGGGAGGGGCAAAAGGAAGGGGGCTTGAAAAAAATTTCGGACCAAAAAAATGTCGCAGAAAATCATGCTGTCGATCGGAAAAAAAAATCAGGGGGAAGGGAAGGGGTCCGGAAGGAAAGTGGAGGTAGGCCATGTGTTTCCTGTTCAGGCAGGACGCAGAAAGGGGAGGGAAAAATGATCAGAAGGGGGAAAGAGGGGGATGGAGGGGGGAAACATCCTCGACGAAAAATGGTTTCGCAAGCCCCCCATTTTGGGGGTGAAAGGAGTTAGAGAAAATGAGAAAAAAAAAGAGGAGGCAGAGGGACTACTCGTGGGGAGACGGCGGGGGGCTGTTTTTTTGGGGGGGGGGCGCGGCCGGAGGCCTGTGAGGTGAAGAGGGGGGGGAACGGAAAGAAAAGGCAAAAAACAGGGGGGAGGGGACAAAGAGCATTCTGGGGACAGAGAAAGTTGCCGGTCAGAAGGGGCCCCAAAAGACCTGAAGTCCGAAAGAAAGGAATTTGAAAGCAGAGGATGGCCGGAGGGACCAGTGGCTCGGCCATCCCGACAAAGCTCTTTCAAAATTAAACCAAACGCTGGGGAAGAAAGGGGTTGCAAAAAAACCAGAGGAAGAAACAGAGGATTCATGGGTGTCCGGCGCAACAAGACGATTTACCAACTGTTTTCAAGACTTAAACCCTCAAAGCAGGTTGGAAGGGTCGAAGGGAGGGAGGAAAAAAGATCGAGAACCGGAAAAGGTTTTGGCGGGGGGTGCACCGCAAAAAGCAATCTTGTCAATCCAAAGAAAAGGTCAGAAGGGGACGCAAAGGCGCAGGGCGAGGGAATCAACGATTTCCAAACGCGTTTCCTAAAACTGTCAGAAAAGGACCAAAGAGGAGGGGTAAACCAGGGAAGCTGAAAGAGAAGCACGAGGTAATCAGGGGCTGTACAAAAAGAAAGACCCCTCGGACCGCTTGCGGGTTATAGGAACGAAAAAAAGGTTCCGAATCAAAAAAAAGTCGGGAGAAAAGAGAAAAAAGAGGAGAGTGCTGAGGAAGCAAACGAAAAAAAAAACCAGAAGAAAGCAAATAGCGGAGAGTGTATAAAAAGATTCCAGAAAAAAAGTTAAAAGGGAAAAAAAGAAAACTGAAAGGTGGGGGGGGGAAAAAAGAGGGGGAAAAGGTCCCCTCACTGCTTGGGGTAATCGGAAGTCAGGTCTTCTTGACTTGCGAACATTCAAAAGGATAAACGAAAAAACCTACTTGAAGACGCGGAGGAAAAGTGGGGTGGCAGGAAAGACCGAAAAAAAAAAGAAGAACATGGAGTAGAACGATGAAGTAAACTTGGGGGCCTGGCTATGACAACCGGGGAAACTTATACCGTGATAATTCGGTGAAAAAATTCTTAAGGAAAGGAGAGGAAAAAAAAGAACAAGGTAAGAAACGCCTGTGAAAAGTAAGGGGAAGGTCGCCAACCCCCGAACATCAGGGAACCCTGCAAGAAATCTAAACGTCAAAGGCAAAGAAAGGAAGGAAAAAGATGACGGGAAGAAAAAAAACAGAAGTGCGGGGGGCGTAAAAAAAAAAAAAAGACAGACTGTCCCTGTCAAAAAGACCTAAAATGTAGGAACGCCTAATCCCACAGGGAAAAGAAACAGGGGGCAAAAAGAAAGAAGTGCAGGGGGGAAGGGCCAAAGGGAAGGGAATGGCAAAGCAGCGGGAGATCTTCTTCGAAGGGCCCCCTTGCGCCGCCCGAGGGAAAAAGGACTTCACAAACAAAAACCCGAGGAAGAGAGAAAGAAAGGGACAGGGGAAAAAAGGGTCAGAAAATCCGAATATCGGCAAACAAAGGTTTTCCCACAATACAAGCTCCACGAGGGGGGATTGCCGGGATAGAAGGGGATTTTGAAAAAAAAGGATAAAAAAACAGGAACTTGAGCAGATCAAATTTCGGTGGTTGCAGGATCTGCACTATTTTAAAAGGAGGGGGCGTAAAAACCAAGGGGGGGGGAAATGGGGAAGAACGATTCAACATGTGGGGGGAAGGGGCTCTGTTCGGCCCTTGTGATGCCGGGGGAGGATAAGAGGTGAAAAAGAAGGCGGGGGGGGAGAGAAGGGATCGGGCAAAAGAACACGGGGAAAGTCTTTTGGAAAATCCTTGCAAGGGGGGGGGGGGGAGGGGGCCACACCAAAAAGGAAGCCCAAGGGAAAAAAAGGTGGAAGGAGAGGAACAGTAGAGGCAACAGGTTTTCAGAAAAACGGGAAACAGAATCATCGGGAAAACCTCCCATTCTTCTTTTGGTTTTTGGGGGGAGAGTTGGGAAAAAAAAAAGGGAGGGAGAACTCGGAAAGGACAGAAAAGGGGGCGGGCAAGACCCTGACGTAAGGACGCAAAAGGCAAGGGGAAATGATGTAAACATGGACCGGAGGGGGGAAAAACAAAAAAAGGGGGAAAAAGGACAGAAGGAAAAAGGGGCAAAACACCCAACACAGAAATAAAGTCGTGGCTAAACATAACTAGCGTGCAGTTTGCTTAAAAAAGCCCCGTGTGAAGATACGAGAAAGGGGAGGGGGGAAAAGGGAAGAAGCAGTTTCTCAAACAGGTGTAGGGGGGCTTATATTCCCCCTAAAACGAAATTCTAAAGAAAAAAAAGGGAAAAATTTCAAAAAGAGAATCCCCGCAAGAACGTGGCGAGGGGAACCGCCACGAACCCTGTCAGTAAAAGAGGGAAAAAAATGAATCAGCAAGGAAAAATTTAAAAAAGAGGGGAGAAAGAGTTCGCTTCAAAAGACTTGGAAAAGAAATTTGGTTGGCAGGAGGGAAGGGGGGGGCCGGGAAGAAAATATGGGAAAGGGGAGTCCCAGAGGAATTCCGAAAGGGCCTGGAGAGGGGGCAAAGAAATAGGGCGGGGCAACAACCCGGAGAACTTGATCTATATGGCAGTTGACTGTCTGAAGAAGAGAAGAAACGCGGCGGGGTCCCGGGGGCACAAAGGGGGGGGGGGGGGACGCGGTCGGCGCGACGAGAGGAGAAGCTACAAAATAAAAAATTATTTCCCTTAAAACCGGAAAGGAGAGGCAAAAGGAAGGGGGTCATGGTCGGAGACAGGAGCCGGATGTAAAAAAAAGGGGCCCCAACCTATCTACTCCGCATCATTCCTACAGGAAAAAAAACTAGAACTATTGAGAAAAAATGGAGGGGGACCGGGGAACGGCAGAGATTTTGGGATTCCGGACAGATCTATAGGGGGAAACGAAAGGGGTGTGAACCACTAAGTGAGGATCGGAAACGGGGGAAACCTAAACTGGAACCAGAAGAACTAATCACAAAACACTCAGGAAAGAGAACAGAATAGTGCTGAACAGAAAGGAAAAAAGAAAACCCGCTAGGGGTTCTTTTTCATCCAGACCAGAGGCATAAAAAAAGAAAAAAGACGAGTGGTAGGTGACAGAAGGGGGGAATACCCGCTACGCAAAACGAGGGGAAAAGAGAGCGAGCAGAAAGGATGTCCGTCCTTCAAGGGCCCCTTAACACCCGGGAAGTGCCGCCAACAAAAAAGACCAGGGCAATGAAAGGGACGAACAAAAAAGAAGGAAGAACAACGACAAGGATTAGGTCAGGAGGCCTTCCAGCAAAGGGGGAATAAAAGAGGGAGGACGACGCAAGGGCCCAACTAACGAGGGGGACGATAATCACACACGGCTTCCAGAGAAAGTCCGGGGAAGGAGACTAGAGTAAAAGGGGGGAAAACGACAAAAAAAGAGACATAAAAAAAAAAAAAAGAAAAGGGGGGAAAAAAAAACAAGGACGAAGGGTGTAAGGGAAACTTCTTCCTGGAAAAGGAAATGCGGGGGCTTCCGAAATCAAAGAAAGGGGAAGGGTCATGGGGGGCCCAGCAAGACAGCAAACACAAAAGGGATGACATATATATATGGGGACCATCATTTAAGGAGGGAGGAATTGCAAGAAGGGGAAAATAAGAAGAAAAGTAAGGGTATCTACGGGGTGGCTGCAATCTCCGTGACTTAATCTACGCGAAAAGGGGGGGGCAGGGAGGAAAACTGGGGGGGTGGCAAGGGGTCAGGAAAGAGGGAGGAAGCAAAAGGGCGAAGCGCCGGGGTAAGATCAAAAAGGCCTCCTTGCTTTCTCTTTCAAGGTATACGGGGAAGGATTGGGCCAGGGCAAGGGGAAAAAAGGAAACAGGGACGAGAAAGCACAAAACCACGGAAAAGGGGAGCGATCCTGCTTGTTCAGGAAAAGGAAATCGCTATCGCCTATGAAGAAAGGGGGAAGGGCCACAAAGGAAAAAGCCGGAGGAAGGTGAACGAAAGGACTTCTGATGCGTCGGCTTCAGGGAGGGTTGGGAGTCCAATGGAAAGAAACAGGGAAAGGAGTGTAAAGGAAAATGGGGTAAAAAAAGACGGGGGAGCAACGCCAAAGCATGCGTGGGGCGCTTCTCAGCAAAATTACTTCTAGGGGGCTTGTGGAAGGGGCTGGGGGGGTGAAGGGGAGGGGGGGGAACTTGAAGGGAGTCGCAGGGGGGGACGGGGAGACCGGAGAAGCCGCCCTGGGGGCTCAAATTGTCCAGGGGGGTCCGGGGAGATCGGAAAAAGAGCGGCAAGGGGGGAAACCCTTGGGGGAAGGGTCCAGAGGGACTCTTAATAGCTTTCATCTATTGGGGGAACAGAGTGAGGAAGGGAAGAGGGGGAAGAGGAAGAAAAGAGCCTGCGCATGAAACAGGCAACAGAAAGCGAATTTTCCTACGGGGAAATTTCATAAACGAGGAAGGTTGTTTGGAAAGGGGGGGAAGCTCAACCAAGCAAGAAGGGGGGCACCGGAAAAAAAGCGGGGGGATGGGAACAGTGTGCCAGAACATTCTTAAGGAAGCCCAGCTCTAGGACCCTGGCCCGGGGGGGCGGACCGGGGAAAAAAAAAAAGGAACAGCATAGAGGGCGGAAAAAAGGGATGAAAAAGGAGTCCCAAAAAAAGAAGGCACGAGTGGGGGGGGGTGATCGAGCTAATGAAGGGCCCACAGTCGGAAGAAAAAGGGTCCCGTTGAGAAAACAGAAAGAGGGCCGGAAGAGGGACCGCGGCCGGATCAAGTCGGGCCAAAAGATAAGGGTTCGTTCAGGTCTTGGTCAGGGCCAAGAAAATGTCAGGGAAGAAGGGAGGTCAAGCGAAGAAGGTCGGGAACGAACAAAAATAGATCGAGGAAATATGCTGAGTGCCGAAAGAAAATCACCCAAACCTCCTAAAAAATCGAAAGAAGGGGGAGAAGGGGGATCACCTGAAAAAATCAGGGGGGGAGAAAAGCTGGGGGGGGGGACGTGTGGGTGGGTGACAAAAGGGGGTCACTCCGCTTGTTTTGCTAGACGGGCCAAAGAAAAGGGGAGGGGGCCACAAGGTGAAGCTGAAAAAAAAAAAGAGGCAAGGAGGGGGTATTAACCCGAAAAAGGTTTTTGCGGCCTACTAACAAAAAAACACAAAAGACTCATGAGGGAAAAGATGATTCCTTGCAAACCAGTTCACAGAGGAGAAGGAACCGGGAAGGGGGGGGGGGGGAAAACGAAAAAACTGAGAGGAAAAGTGGCGGACAAGAAACCGGGGGTGTGGCGGGCGCCACCAAAAACTGTTCCCGAGAAAATGAGCAGGAAAGAGGAAAAAAAATACGAAAGAGGGTCGAAAAAGAACAAAGAGAGAACTCGACAGAAAAACGGTCACGAAAAAAGGGAGGTGATCGGCGCAAGGGGACCACCCATCATTATTGGACAGGGAGGTAGGGGGAAAAAAAAATCTAAAGGAAAATGCACAAAAAGTGAAATGGACGTCCCCGACCAGGCAAGGCGGAGGCAATGTCGCCCAAATGGGACCCGTCAACAAAAAAGGAAAAAAACGGCCGCAGGAAAAAAGGGTGGAAAGGAAGAATGGAAAAGGAGTAGAAAAAAAAAAACAAAGGAGGAAAGATAAAATACAAGGGTGGTTCCTGCCATAAGGAATTCCTAGCAGGGGAGAGAGCAGGGAAAAAATCAGCGAAGGAAGGGGAAGGTTGGACGGGAAAAGTTAAGGAAGTTTGCCTCCCTATCGTCCCCCATGGAAAGAAACAGGGAAGAAGAGGGGGAAAATCTAGAGCTAGCCGGTTTGAATTCAGAAACGACCGCCAGCAAAGTCATGGAAGGGGGTCATTGGGGAGGCGACAAGGGGCAGTGAACGGAGGAGGGGGTGCAAGGTGGGCCGGAGATTCAAGTACGACCCATATTTAATGGTTTTCGGGACGAGCGGGAAGAAGGGAAGCGGGGGGGCAAGGGGGAGTGCAGTGAGTCGCCCAATGTCGCGGAAAAAATTTTTTGGAACGCAGAAAAAGAAACTCATAAAAGGGGAGCTGGAAAGTGAAAAAGGAGAAGGAGAAGGACCAGGGGGGGGAGTAATTGGTTGTGTTTTTGTCTCGGGGGATCAAGGAAGCAAAACAGGGGAAACGGGGGGGGGGGGGGGGGGGCAAAAAAAGGGGGGCGCAAGGGAAAAAACAATTGGGGAAAATCAAAAAAAAAAAAAAAGGAGTGTTTCGCAGCAAAAGCCTGCGGAAAAAAAACCCAAGAAAAGGAGGGGCGAAATAGGTGAAACCCCACGAAAAATAAGTCCAGGATTTGGGAAAAAAAGAATGAAGGGAGGAAAGAAGGAAAGCAGGAAACCCCAGAGTTTCGGGGGCGATTGTGGGGGGTTAGTTTCAGAGCAGCATAAGGAGAGGGAGGAGTGGAGGAGGGAAAACCAAAAAAAAAACGAAAGGGAAAAAAAAAAAAGAAAAAAAAAAATTGTGAACGCTCTCCCCCGCAAAAGAGGGGCTATGGGGTGGTAGATCACAAAAGGGGACCCGACCGTAAGAAAAAACCATCCTCTCCTTACCTCGTTCGAAAAGATGGGGGTGGGAGGAGGGATTGGAACGAGGGGGGAAAAAGGTATTACGCAGGAAATCAAACCTGAGATCCGGCCTGGACAACGGACTTAAAGAGATCTCAACTAAGGCCTTGCGGTGCACAAGAAAGAAAAAAGGGGGACGGGGAAGAAGAGCTGGGAGGCAGGCAGTGTAACTAAAAAAGATCAGATAGAAACATCCGTGATCCGGAGGGTTTGCAAGGAGGGCAAAAGGGGGGGTAAGGGGGGGGGAGGGGCAACGGAAAAGGAAATGGACAAAAAAGCGACATCGATTGAAAAAAGATTGCCGTCAGCAAAAAAGAAAAAGGAAGGGCAGGAAAGGGGCGAGAAAAGGCCTGGAAAATATAAACCGAGCGGGGCCCGCGAAATACAAAAGTCGAAAAAAATAAAAAAAGTCTGCAAAGGCAGGGTCTTACCTTCCCAAAAAAAAACGGCGAGGGGTGGAACAAAAGGAAAAAAAATCGGAACGGGAAAAAAAAGCCTTTTAAAAAGGCCAAACTGCTGAAACGGAAAAGAAGTAAGAAAAAAGAAGCTAAGACCGAGAACAAACAGACGACCAAGAAAGAAAACAGGGGAGTGGGAAGGAGGAAACGGGGAAAGTAAAAACCAACAGTTGAGTTTTTTCACTGAAGACAATGCCGGGGGGGGAACAAGGGCTGCAAAAAGCAGATGCAGTCCCTTATAAACCAGCGAAAAACGCCTAAAAAAAGAATCAAGAGGGGCGAAAAAGAACCGGAAATGATGGGAAGTGCATGCAGAGGTGTGAAGGAAAAAACCCTCATGCAGAAAAGCCAAAAGAGGTTGGCCCGGAGAAAGCAAGGAAATCAAACAGCACAAATCGTGATGGGAAAATGGGGGGAAAGGGGGGGAACTTGACAAGAAAAAGGGAGGAAGGAAAAAGGGATGAAACAACTAAGCAGCCCCTCCCCGAGCACACTGAGAAATATCCAAAAAAAAACCAAAAAAAAAAAAAAAGGGGGTGGGACTCGTCCCTATCAGAAGAGGGGGGAAAAACGGGAAAAGGAAAAAACATAGGACAGGGCGCACATAAAAATAAAGAGTGAAAACGAGGTAATACACGGAGTCCGGGGTTCTTAAATCGGAAAAGGCAAAACCATAGTTGAACAATGGGGAGGAAAAGTGAAACAACAAACAAAAAGGAGGGGGGGGGGGGGGGAAGAGGAAAAAAAATTGTAGAAACGCGACGCCGCAAGAAAAAGACCCGATAGGAAAGAGGGATAACAAAATGCCATGGGGGGTTGTCGGCCGGTGGGGCCCTGTTTTTCCAACTTCTATCGGCAAAACAAGGAAGAAATGATAGGGAGAAAAAAAGTGGGAAGAGGGGGGGCAGGAAAGCCATGAAGGGAAAGTCACCAAAGCAATTTCCGCAAAAAAATTCCAGCACGATGGAAAACGCCGAAGGGAAAAAAAAAAAAAAGAAGCACAGGTAGGGACGAGAAAAAAAAGCAGAAGAGGAAAAGGGTTAAGGGAGGTACGGCAAGAAAGGGATAGAGTCTACTCAGTTTCTTGCGGTCCAAACGGTATCAGGAAGAAAAAAAACGACAAAAAAGTTCAGAAAGGGGGGGGCAAATGGGGGAGAAAGCACAAAGGACGGGCTGAAGGCCCGGCTGGGAAGGAAAAAAAAGAAAAAAAAGGGAGGGAAGGGAAATGAAGGGGGGTGAAGGACATTCTTCTGCTGTCGGCAGTGGGGGGGGGAACCGGGGAGAGGAGGGGCAAAAGCGCCCTTTGCCTTCCCACCGAGGTGGTACCGAAATAGGGGGAAATGGATCAAAAAAGGAAACAGTCAACAGGTCAACGTACTCGTGCCGATGGTGCCAAAGGGGGGGGGGGGTAAAAAAAAGGAGAAAAGGAGCGGAACCAACAACCTCCGACAAAAGCAAGGGCCTCCTTCCACCACTTTCCTTCTGAAGGGAACGAAAAATAGGGGGGTCGAGGGGGGAAGGGAGTCCGCCCACGCTGCCATTGCCTTTTTCACCTGCCAAAAAAACAGAGCCGAGGGGTGGGAAAAGTGGGTGAATGATCTCTCCCTCAAGGGGAACCAAGTAACCTGAAGGGGTATAGGCCAGGTCACCGCAGATATCGTTAGAAAAGAAAAAAGAAAACTTTCAGATGGAAAAGCAAAAAAGGGCCTAGAGGTGGATCTAAAACTCGAACGGCCAAAACCGGTCCAGGGGAGCTAGGGGGAGAAAAAAAAGAAAGATCGAGTAAGCGCTGGGGTTTCGATTACTTCGGAAAAAAGCGGAGGGCAAAAAAAAAAAAAAAAAAAAAAAAGAAATGGGGGACAGGGAACCCAGAACATGTTGGGGGGACTGAAATTGGGCAAAGAGAGAAATTTTCTGTGGGAGACCGAGAGAGAAAAGGAAATATAAGCCCTAAAAAACAGACCAAAGGAGGGAGCGGGGAAGGATCACAGGGCGGAACAAGAAGTGGTGGAAAACCTTAAAGAGGGGTCGTTGGGGGGTTGTGAAAAAAACGACGGTTCACTAATCCACTCCTAGGTGGGGGGGGAAAAAAAATCCGGCCGCGGCATGGAGGACCCAGGATGAAAACAGTCCTTGCGCCCCACTACGGGTCTAAAAAGAAGCGGGAAAGAAAGGGGGTGGTTGCGGCCGAATACTACGCACATAATTTATTAGACTCTTAAGGTAAGGGGGGTCAAGGGAAACGCTAAAAAAATGAAAAGGGGGGACGAGAAGGCAAAACTAAACACGGAGAACGGGAAAGGGGAATCCCTCCCCTAAGGCGGTCCCCACAAGCCTGTAAAATTAAAAAAGAAGGCTACGAAAAAGAAAAGAAAGGGGGCTAAGGACGGCATAGAGGATCAAAACAGAGACGGACGGAAAAAAAGTCGGAGAAAAAAAAAAAAGGGGAGTCCGGACCAGGCGGGAAACTACACCGATCCTGCACTGAAAGACGCAACTTCTGATCTCAGTCCCCAAGTGAAGAGAAAATGGTGCAGAAAGAAAAAAAGGCAATGGAAAAAAAAAGAGACAAAAGGGAACGGGAAGGGCTGCCTTGGGACAGGCACTATGGAAACCGACGTGTCCCCCGCCTAATGATAAAGACTCAACAACAACAAAAAAAGGATATGAGGGAAAGAAGAAAGAGGAAAACTAGGGGAGAAAGGAAAGAACCGGAAACAGCAAAAAAAGAAACGAAAGTGATTGGGGGGGGCAAAGCCATGGCGAACATTTGCAAAAGTATAGTGAAAAGTAGAGAAGGGGTAGAAAAAAGGACGGTCCAGGCAATCGAAAAAAGCGGATTTTCCAGGTCGTCAAACGAAAAAGAAATCAGGAAGGGTCATGGAGGAAAAAAAACCTTGGGGTGGGTCCGAGCCAAAACGAAGCCGTTGATTCGGCCGCGTCTTTTAACCAGAAAGGGGGGGTAGGGTGGAGAAAGGAGCTGCAAATAGAGGGAAAGGGAAGGGGGGGGCCGCCGCCAGGGGGGGGCATTCTCGCCCAATTTCGCTAAGACAGTTTAAGTAACAGCATAGAAAAAAAGGAGAAAGGGTGAACGGAAAAAAAGGGGATAAATCTAGAACGAATAATCCTTTTGTGTTGGGCGCGTAAATTCCGGACGCAAAAAAAAGGGGAAAAGAGGACGTGGAAGCCGGGGGGGAAAAAAGACCAAGGTAGGGTGGTTTTCTCAAAAAGGCCCGGGAAAAGGAGAAAACGAGTGGGAAAAAGCAGGAAGTCAGGGAAAAAGAAAGTCAACACCCACGAAAGCTTTTTTTTCGACAGCAAAATGAGTCCGAAAGGGGGGGGAGGACTAAAAAACCGTCAGAAAGAACAAAAAACCTTAACGGAGGGCGAATGGGGGGGTGCTTCCTCAAACTCTGTCGCTAAAGGCGGGAAAAAGGGTACAAGGAAAAACCTCAGGAGGGGGGAGAAAACGAGAACCAGCAGGGAAAGGGAAAATAAGCAAAGGTCCCACGCCCTAGCCGGGTGAAAGAGGAAGAAAAAAAAAACAAAAAAATAAAAAAAACTCGGCGAAAGAGGGTCGGGGAAAAGGTGCCGGCGAAAGGGGCCCGTTGCAGCAAAAAAAAAAAAAATCGGGAAAAACAGAACCTTGAAGTGGACAGAGGAAGCTGACGGAAAAAGGATCAAAGAAAATATGGGGAAAGGGGAAGGGGGGGAAACAAAGGAAAAAAAATTCAATGGGAAGCCAGGGGCGGGGGGCCCCTAGAGGGGACAAGGGGGAAATCCGCGGAGGGTGGCCGGGAGGGGGGGACCACACATTGTGAAACTTCTGGTCCTCGTTACACTCCGGAAAAACATCAGAAAAAGAGGATGGCATTAAAAACCGGGTATACAGGGAGAATGTGTGGAGCACCAGACAGGAAATGAGGAAAAAAAGGGCAGGAAAAAAACAGTAAACGGTCTCCTTCGGCCATGGAGCTGAAAAAAAAAAAGGAAAAAAAAACAAAAGAAGAGAGGGTCGGAAGGCAGGCAAAAAACCTTGGCCATCTGTTTTAGTACAAAAAGGAAAACAAAAAAGAAGGGGGTTGCGGAGGGCTTTCCTTTGCCTTGAGCAGGACGAAAAGGAAGGGGAAAGAGAAGCAAAAAAAAAACATAAGGAGAGAGAGCCAAATTACAAAGAGACTTCTTTCTGGACTAAGAGGAAGGTGTCGGGGCACAAAGCCCGAACCATTGATGGTGCCAGGGGCGGGAGGCGGTACAAAAAGAACATTCCTAACATAAGTGGTTAGGGAAAAAGGGATACAGGAAGCGGAAGGAAGGAGAGAGCTCGGGAGCGGGCCTTCCCTACCTTGAAAAAAACAAAAAGTAAAAAAAGGGGGCAAGGGAAAAGCGATTTTACGATCTAACTGCCCAAGAATAGTCGAAAAAAAAGAATAGTTCGGTTTAGACCCTTCCAAAACCGGAAAATGGGTAAACAAAAGACATGAAAGAGGCCACCAAAAAAAATCACTGAGGACTAAAAAACCATTGTAAGGGAAAAAAAGTGGACAATTGTTCCCCCGCCTATAGGTATAGGAAAAAGGAAAAACGAGAGACAACAGAACGACAGACAAAGGAAAACAACTAAAATTTTGGGCAGCAAAAAAGAAGTAAAAGAAGGGGGGAGGAAAAACCAGCCCTTGATTAGGAGGACAAAAACCCATGACAACAGGTTTCATCTCGAGGAAAAAAAAAAAACGTGAGGGGGAAGGAAGGGAAGGATGAGGGTCGGGCGTGCACGGAAACGCATCCCAGTAAGAAAAAGCCGGAAAAGAAAAGGTCAAAACAAATTGGAAAAAAATCGGGGTGGGGGCAGGGGGGATCTTCTTCACCATTTTGGTGAGGGATGGAAAAGGTTGGAAAAGAAAAAAAAGAAGAGAAATGATCCTGGGAAGAAAAAAAAAAAAAGGGGGTAACGAGTAGCAAGTTCTTAAAGGGCCGTTTATCGGGAAAATTCAAGGGGACAGGAGGGAAGGGGGGAAGAAAGGGAAACGCAGCCCCCAAAAGAGACAGGATTCATGCCATGGCATATCTTAATCAAATCGAAGGGAAAAAGAAAAGGGTTGACCGCCCGGCCTGAAGGGAAAATAAAACTTTGAGAAAAAAAGAGGGAAAAGGGAGGGACGTAGAGGGGGAGGCTTCCAAAAACCACCTCTATGGGGTTCTGAGAAAGGGGTGAAGGCAGGGGGTAGAGCAAGCACCATCAAGGGGGAGGGAATGGACCTCTTCACGTCATATCGACGTCTGGGAAATGGAGGGGAAGGGGGGGGGGTTTGAATACGGGGAAGCAAAAACCGGCTTAAAACCTCTGGGGTGCCCTGTGCACGATCAGAGAAGAAAAAAAAAGAAAAGGGCAAAAGAAGGAAAAAAGAGAAAAGGGATCATCGAAACAGCGGCCCTTACGAAGGGGCCAAACAAAGGAGGAAAAACGCGGTGCAAAAAAAAAAACTAGTTTTACAAACGACAAGGTGAAATGGCCGCCTCGGGGGCCAATCGGAAAGCAAAAAAAGCTCGAAAGCAACTGCCAAAGGGAGGGGGGACGAATACAGGGAAAAAACGAAAAGAACAAAGCAAAAAGGGCCATCGATTCAAGAATTGTTCAGGCTTTGAGACTCCCGAAAAACCGAAGACAAGGCAAAAAAAGGAGAGAGGGGGGAAGGGGGCAAAGTGGGGACGGGGGGACCCGAAGCCCCTCTCGGTCCTTTGCGGAAGGGGGCCCGGGAAAAAAAAAAAGGTCGTGAAAAAAAGGAAAAAGAGTATGGGAGGAATCAAAAAAGCGAATGCCGTCCTAGACGACTGCCGTCGAAAGCACCGAAGGAAAAACCAGGGAAAAAAAAAAACCAAGAAAAAAAGAAGGGGAAAGGGGCTGGGGCGGGAATCTGGCGGCCACGGCAGTAATCATTTGGGGAGGGAGAGGAGGACCGGAACAACGCAAAGAAGGAGAGGGTCCGAAATTTTCAAGGCCGGAGAATTTCGTGAGGGGGGGGGGAAGGACGGAAAAAAAACAAGGGGAAAAAGGAAAGAGAAAAAAACCACACCACTCCCCTCGGGGGGAATCCGGGAAAAAGAAAAAAAAAAGGGGGAAGCAAAGGAAAGGTAGGTGAGGGAAAGGATAAGGGGTTTAAAAAAAAAAAATCGTGCCGAAAGTGTCTAGGGGGTGAAACCAAAAAACTCCGCATAAAAAAACGGGGATACCAAGAAAACCTGCGCAAAACCAGTGCAATCAATCCACGTCAGGGTAAGGACCAAAGGGGTGAGGAAGGGAATAAAAAACAAAACACGACCAGGGAGAAGATGATTCAGGGGCCCGTCTCAGTCTATAAAAAGGGGGGCAACCGAGGGGAAGTGGAAAAAAAAGGGCGGGGGGATAAAACCAGGTTTCTACAAGACAGACCAACAGTGAAAACCCACAGAAAAAGAAGGAAGACAAAAAAAAAAAGAATTGGTTAGACCAAATGGAAAAACCTTCCGTACGAAATTCCATCCAAGCCTCTCACTTTAAAAAAAGGGGATTAAAAAAAAAAAAAAAAAAAAAAAAAAAACAAAAAAAACCCAAAAAAATGTAGGCGTTCTGAGAAGGAAGGATGAAGGCCTATCCACCACTAGACCATCACTTCCAGGAGACGAACGAAGCAACAAAAAAAGAATGGGCAAAGAAAAAAAAAAAAAAAATTGGAAAGCAAAGGGGGAGCTCAAGAAAAGGAAAAGGCTCTTGAGTGTAACATGCAAAAGGATGCGGCTCTCAGTGGATCTTCGCCCGAAGAGAAAATCGGACAACAACAACAAAGAAGGGAGAAGGGAAGACAGAAAAAAGGGGGGAAAAGGAAAGAAGAGCAAAACTGGAAAGAATCAAAGCATTTCAGTTACCTTATCAGAAAAGGGGTAAACAAGGGGGGGGCTCCTTGGGGAAAGTGAAATGGGGATCGGGAGATCTGAAAACGGTCATCGTAAAAAAGGATGAGAAAAATATTTTTAAAACGAAGGTTCCGAAAAAACAAGGGGGGGGGGGGGTGAAAAAAGGGCGCCGATTAATAATGGGGGGGCAATTCTCTGAAAGCCTTGTAGGGAAGGCGATGAAGGTGAGTCGACAAAGGGTTCGGGGGTGGGAGGAAAAACGGACAGAAAAGGCCAAGTGGAAGCAAAGGGGTGCTTGCTTCGTGAGCCCATTTCCAGAGAGAAAAAAGGGTTGAAGCAGAGGAAGGGAAAGTGAAAGGGAGGACATGAAAAATGAAATCGTCAAGGGAAAAACCAGCATTTGGGGGGGGTTTTCTCATTGTCCTTACCTGAAAAAAAAAACCGGAGGGAATAACGGAGGGAAGAAAGGGGGCACATAAAAGCGGGGCGCACAGCTGTTAAAAACAAAAATGGAATTTTGTCGCAAGCAAGAAACTCTTCCGTCCAGGTAACTTGGGGGGGGGGGGAAAAAAAGGAAAAAAGCAAAAGGGGGGATGGAAAGGACAAACACCAAAAAGGAACTCATTCTTGCGACCTAACTGGGTCTCAGGGGGAAGAAACGGGAAAAACTCAAAAGAGGGGAAAGGCGGGGAAAAAAGGGTTTGGGGGGGGGGGGGCTGCCTCAGCATATTCACTGAAGTGCAGAGGCTATATACCCCCACCCTCAAATGGAATCAAAAAAAGGGGGGGAGGAAAGGGGGTCGTAACAAACCTCCCCGGAAAAATCTGTGGAGAGGGGAGTAAAAGAAAAAAACCCCTGATGAACGTGGGCAGGAGTCATCCCCATCAAGGAGGGGGCCTGAAAAAATACAGAGGGGAAGGTGGAAACTTAAAGAAAAAAGAGGGGAAATGACAAAGGTAAAACTAGGGGAAACAAGGAAAAACCATCATCCTTCACTTTTAAAACTCTCAGACAGGGGGGGAATAGGGAAAGGAAAAAAACAACAGGAAATGAAAACGGGGGGACAACCTTACTAACAATGAGCTAGCGGGCCATTTGATGGCGGCTTTCCAGATCTAACCGAACACAAGAAAAGGGAAAACGACGGGGACCCGTATTGGGGGGGAAAAAAAAAACCAAGTTTGACGTATGCTCTTAACAACCTTAACAAAGGATCGAAAAAGGGGGCGGGATCCCTGAAGGGTCACCTTCCGATCATAAAAAACCTTTGGGGGAGGGGGGAAAAAAAGCGAGGTTGGAAAGGGGGAAAAAATAAAAACCTAAGCGGCTACCAAGAGGGGAAAAAGAAAAAAAAGGGAAAGGAAGGGGAATTAGGACAGCTTCTGAACTTCTAAGTCAGAGGGTCTGGGTGGGGGAAAAAAAAGGGGGGGGGAAGAAGGAAGACCGGTAATCCCGAAGTAGAGGCGGAAGTAATCCTTGAAGAAAATCTGACAGCAGGACACCTTACAAGGTAAAAAAAAAACAAAAAAACCAAAAAAAAAAAAACGATCCACAAAAAAAAAAAAAAGAGTAATTGCGACGACGTTCAAGGAAACCGCCGAGAACCCGGGGGAGTTGAAAAGGGGGGGGAAAGAGGTGCCCGAAAAATCGCTGGGCATTAAGGAAACCAACGACGCAAAGGAAAATGGAATCAAGCGATCAATAAAAAAGCTTAGGGGAGGGGCACTGGAGGGACCGAAGCAAAGGGGGGGAAATCCATAAAGTGCCCCGCTGGGAAAAGAAAAGATCCTGAAGGGTGGGAAAAAAAAATGCAACAATAAGGGGTGTAAACTCGCTCCCACCGGAAAGTAAAAAAAATAAAAAGTGGGCATGAAACCAACAGAAGAGAAATTTTCCGAAGATGCAGAAGCGGAATGAAATCCAGAAATAAAGGGGCGGGTATATCAAAAAAAACGGGTTTTCCTTCTACGATCCATCACCTAAAGAAATAATAAAAAAGGGAGAGGGGAAAAACAAAAAAATCTCGCAGACGGGAGAAAGTAATTTTTTAATGCACTATATAGGACTGCAAAGGGAGGGGGAAAAAGGGAATAGGAAACAAAGAAGAAAACCTAAAGTGGGGGGGAATCTCAACAAACAACAAAACGTTAAGGAAAGGAAATGAGAAGGGGAAGGGGGAAACAGGGAAGAAAAAGTTGGAAGCGGGAGGGGACGGAAAAGGGGATCCAAGGAAAACACGAAGGGCCTGCCTATCTCAAAAAACTTGCAAAGGCCCAAAAAAAAGAGGGCCTAGTTAGGGGGGGGGGGGGGGAATCAGAAAGGCCTGGTGGCGTGGGGGGACCCTGTGGTTTTGGCCGAAGAGAGACGAGTACGAAAAAGGGTGAGAGGGGGTACCCCAAGCTCGTGCCGCCGTGTAAGCCAGCCATTAGGACATGAAGGGGGAGGGGAAAGGACGCCAGAAAGAACACAAGTGGCAGAGAGAAAAGCTGTCTATAGGGGAAAAAAAGAGAGAGCGGAAAAAGCGGCAGGGGGGATAAAAGGGTTGAAAAAGGGTGAAAACGGAGTAGGCATAGGGGAACCGTAGCCGCGATCGAGGTCGGCGTCAAGGAGGTTCAGAAGAAAAAAAGTGTCGGAAAGGCAATGTGGAAGGAACAAGCAAAAATAAAAGGGCCGGACTTGACGTCTTCCCAAATCGAAGGCGGGGGGGGGGGGGGAGTCGTGATGAGGTTGGTTGTATCTGGACCTGACATTAGTGCTGAGGATGGGGGGGGGGAGTTCAAGAAAGAAAAAATGGCAAGCGAAAAAAGAAAAAGTGCTGGTTACAACCTATCCTATAGCGTGAGAAAACGATGGAAAAAAAAAAAGTCGCCAGGGAAGAACCCACGAAAAGTGAAAGAAGAGTGAAAGGGGAAAAAACGCAGGAATACAAAAACCGGTCCGCCAAGCCTCCTCTACTGGGGGGGCAATTGACAAAAGCTGGAAAGAACCAAACAAGGGAACAGGAAAAAGGTAGGAATTGACATGAAAAACGCGCCCGACGGCGCATTACACCCGGGTAAAAGGATGAACCAACAAAAAAAAAAAAACGGAGGGAAAAAACCGTGGGCCTATAAAAGAAAGCCGAGCCCAACGCCGGACACCCTGTTCCCTGTTTCACCTCAGGACCATATCGGGGCATTGGGTTTGGAAACGGAGGGGGGCAAAAAGGTATTCCGGAATTCGGAAGTGTATCGTAGCACGACTTCCCAAGTAAGCCGCAAAAAAAGATTAACAAAGGCCGCGCAAGACTAGGAAGGCGCGGAGAGCGGACGTACCAAAGATCATGGGGGCCGTGCCAGGCGGTTGATGAAAAAAAAAAAGAAGCCCAGAAAGGGAAAGGTAGAAGGGGGGAGCGCACAAGGGGGGCGGGTGAAAAGCGATAAAAAAAAACAGAATAAGAGGGCAGCCAAAACTTTCACCAAACCCCGCCCCTCGCGTGAGGGTGGAAAACTAAAAAAGAAAATCAGTGGGGGGGGAAAAAAAAGCGGGTTCGGGGGGGGGGGTTGGAAGGAAAATACAGAGAAACCAATAGGGGATGAACCCGCCTACGGCCGCGGGCCTTTTGCTTGGCAAACAATTCACGAGAAAAAAGCTCCAAGAAGTATCGGAAGAAAATGACGGACTTATGGAACAGAGAGAAGACTCCCTGTGAGGATAAAAAACGTTGCCCCGTTTCCGCTTATCACCAACTTAGACCGTGGACGGGGAAAGGCTCGCCAGGAAAAGGCAGACGAAGAAAGAACCTTGCCCTAGGGGCAAAAAACCCGGAATGAGACTCAGGCTTCACAAACCCTAAATCCTGGGGTCGACCTGCAAAGAAACTGCAAAGAACCTCCGAAGAGGGGGTAGGGGGAACAATTTTGAGTGGAAAGAAGGGAAAAATCGCTGAAACCTTCACGAGAAAAACGCAAACCTTTGAGCAGGCCGAAGAAAAGCTAACATGGGAAAAAAGCAACGCAAAGGAAGATAAAGGAAAAAAACATGCCGGAGGAGCTGTGGAAATGGCGCGATCTTCCGGATAGGGTCCCCCTCTGGCACGCGAGCTAACATTCACAACCAAACGAAAAATCAAGAAAAAGAAAAAGGTGCAAATGAGAAAAGAGCTCGCAACCATCCAAAAATCATCCCGCCTGGGTCGTTGTCGGGGACAAGTAAGAAAAAAGGGCCCACAAAAAAAAATATGGGAAAAGAAAGAATCGGCGACAGAAGGGGCTGGAATAGGGGATCGTCATCGCTTGGCCTATTTTAGGGGAAAAACGCCAGCAAATACAAGATGGGAAAAAAAGGGGCAAAAATGGGCACGGAGCGAAGGTGTGCCAACAGATGCGTGCCAGGTCCTAACCAGAAGTTTAGGCGAGCCCGAGAAAAAACTGGCCAGCAGATTGAACCCGGGTCAACAAGACAAAGAGACATTTTGACCGCAATCGGAACAAAGGTAGAAAAAGGCCCGGGGGGGGACGGGGCAAACGAGACTGAAAAATCTTCTTTTGGGTTGTGAGCGTATCCACTGCCGAAAAAAAGGGGGGCCAAAAAAAAATTGGGAAGTGGCAGAAAAGGGGCAAAAGCAAGAGGAAAAAGGGGGGGTTCGCCAAGCACAAGGGGAATCCTTCAAGTTCGCGAGGGGAAAGCGGGAGGACGGGAGGGGGGGGGGGAGGGACAAAAAAACGTCAGGGAAGGGGCGAAAAAATTATGTGAAAGTTGCTGACTCCCTCATCCCCGACCTTCAGGGAGGGGGAAGGTGGGGAAAAAAAGAGTAAAGGGGCAGAGGGGAAGTCATGAGAGACAACACAGAAATAAGGAAAAAGAGATGGCAAGAAAGTTTCGGAAAGAGAACCACCAAAAGGGGGGGCGAGGGGAAAGAAAAAGTTGCAACTCCCCTGGGAGAGGTGCAACGAAAAAAAAAAGCCAAAAAGCCTTCAAACTCAAAAGGGCATCTTGGAGGGGGCTGACGGGGAAACTCGGGAAAAAAGAAGAAAAGGGACGGAAGGGATCAGAAAATCCAAAGCTCCCAAAGGGAATAAGGAAGAAAAAAAAAAATGAACATCAGGAACAAGGGGCGGCGGTGCAAAACCGTGACGACCCGGGGATCGAGACTGGAAAAAGAAGGCTCGGGAAAACCGGGCACAGGAATCGCGGGGAACCGACGTGCACAGGGTGTTAATTAGTGGAACTGCGGGGGAGACGACGAGCCTAAAAGCAGACAGGGGGGAAGAAGGGGAGGGAAACGGCACGGAGATAACCGGTGCAGTCCTCATCAAACCGCGGCCCTGGTCAAGAAAGGAAACCAAGAAGCGAGGGAAAAACCCACACAGGGGACGAAAACGGCCAACAAGATGAACGTCAGCCGGACGGCCCCGCCTACGTAAAAGCGTGTTGAGGGGAAGGGGACGGAAGGGGGGAAAAAAAAAAAAAAAGAAGGAACCGTGCCGTCGCTATACAGCAAAAAAAAAAAGAAAAAAAGAAGCAACGGGGGAAAAAAAAAAAAAAAATCCAAACACAGGGAAAAAAAAAAAAAAAGAAAAGATCCAGGGTTTCTTCGACGGTCAAGGATGAACCAAAAAACGTGGGAGGACCGAAAGCTTTTACAAAAGGGTTCAAAGAGACAACCGCGTTGGGGTGTAGGAGGTAAAAAAAAAGGGGTGAAAAAAAAAGAAGAGGTCCTAAACATCTATCATAGCAAAAAAAATCAAGCGATGACAGTTTGGGGAATGGCATCTAATGCCCCTGGCCACGTGAAAAGAAAAACCAAAAAAAAAAAAAAAAAACAAAAACAAAAAAAAAGAAAAAAGGGAACAGGGCCGCCATAGGCCGGCGACCGCTCAGCGAGGGAGGGGGGGGGGGGACCGAGAGAAAAATCAAAGGGGAATCACTCAACCCAACAGATGGAGGGAAAAAAGAAATTGACACCTACCATAACATGCTCAAGGAAAAACAGAATGGTCCACAAAAAAAAAACACGGGAAAAAAAAATAAGAACCGGGGAAAAAACTGCGGCGTCCTTCTCAAATCGTATAATGACAGGTAACAGACCAAACAAAAAAATAAACGAAAGGGTGAAAAAAAGGGGGAAAAAGAAAAAATAGAAGTGAGCTGTCGAATTCGGAAAAGCCTACTAAAGGAAATTGTGCAACAATCAGTCTAAAACAAAACAAAAAACAAAAAAAAAAAAAAAAAACAAACAAGTAAAAGAAGAGGTACCATGCAATGTCGTCCCGTGCAGGGGAAGAGACAGAAAGAGCACAGGGACAAGGAAAGAGAAGTAAAAAAAAAGAAAAAAAAAACTATCTTTGGAGAGAAAAATGCACGCTCTGTTTTGCGGCGGTGGAATGGGGGAGAAAAAAGGAAATCCAAAAAAAAAAAAATAAGAAAAGAAGGGGGGGGGGGGGAAAGCAGGCGGGATGTCCTGCCCCTTTTCCCCGGATCGGGAAAATGAAGCCAGAGGAGGGAAGAAAGACCCAAAAAACATAAACACGATGGCGGCGAAAATGTATCCGGGAAACCTGAGGGCGAAAAAATCAGTCCGCGGCCGAGGGGAGGGAAAGGGGTGGTCCTGTGGGCCCGGCCAGACGTCATAAGGCATGAAGCGAGGAGGAGAGAAAAAATGGGAAAAAAAAGGAATCGAAAAAAAATGCACGCACCGGTGTTGATGTTTTTTCCCGAGTCCTGCGAAAGCAACAAAAAAACAGCATGCTGGGGAGGGGGCGAAGGGGAAAAAAAAAGAAGCAATAAGAAAAGGGAAGGTGAAAACAAACGTGTTTGGGGTGCTCGTGCCCGGCCGGACTTGTCCCTGGGGGGCTGGAAGGAAAATGAAAATCAACGGAAAAAAAAAGCCGGGAAAAAAATGAGGGCAAGAGAGTCTAGCCGCAAATCAGGGGGGCGAAAACGGACCCTCCTCCTGAAAGCTAATGAAGGGAACTAAAGGGGGAAAAAAAAAAAAAAATCAAGAAAGAAAGAAAAGACCTCTGGGGGAAAAATCCAAAAAAAAAGAGCATGATACAAAAAAACTTCTTCCCCTAGAAAGGTTCCGGTACTTCAATCCAAAGGGGAACATCTATCAAGAGTCAGGAAAAGGGCCTCAAAAAACGACACCACAGGAACGCCAACCCTAAAATGATGGGGCCCTTTTTGTCGAACTCTGTGCCCGAATACAATTCGAAAAGAAAAAAAAAACAAGCCGGGGGGGAAAAAAAAGAAAAGGTGGGGGAAGAGAAGAGAGAAATAAACAAAGAAACATGTAATCGCAGAAAGGCGATGGTGGCTTTTTATAACGAGCTAGAACGGAAAGGTGCAAAAAAAAAGAAAGGGGGGGGAACCAAGGGAACAAACCAAATCTCCGGGGTAAGGCCTGGGGGTGCTGATCAGCTTCCACGGCCTTAAAAGGTCAAGGGACGAATGCCCGGAGGAAATCAAAAATTTGCGGGGGCCGAATGTGACCACAATCAGAAAATGGGAGGGGAGTTTGAAGACTCAGCGAGCACCGCGACAGAAAGATTCTGAGGGAGCAACCAAAAACAAAAAGGACCCGACGAAAGAGAAAAAGTGCAGGAAATCGGTAGGTGCAAAAACTGATCAGGGGGGGGTGTTTTTTCCGAAGAGTGCTAATTCAAGCCGCTTTTGGGAATAGACGGAAAGAAAGGGGTTGCGAAAAGGAAACCGACCACGAGGCAAGAAAGACACAAAATTTTTGGGGGAAAATAAAACCAAAACACAAATGACGAAAGGAAGTAGACGATGATGGAAAACCGTTAAAAGCCTGAAAAAAGGGGGCCGATGGGTCAAGGACGAACTGCGCAGTACAAAGAACGCACCCCTTTCCGGGTCCCACATCCGGTCCCATGAAAAAGGAAAAATCAAAAAGGGCACAAAAAA
>Ga0179593_1631492_pt1 | contig 30324 bp, 57 predicted proteins | sample CZODoug2_1_08_16_FD_185931 | JGI IMG/M metagenome (GOLD analysis project Ga0179593, IMG submission 185931) | Vadose zone soil fungal communities from Angelo Coast Range Reserve, California, USA - CZODoug2_1_08_16fungal (PacBio error correction) | ecosystem: Environmental > Terrestrial > Soil >...
GGGGTAAGGGGGGGGGCCGAAAAAAAACGGGCGAAAATGGGTTGTGTGGTGTGGGGGGGAGGGACGGGGTTGAAAAAAGAATCAACGATACGGTCCAAAACAGAAGCCGACTTAAAAAGGAAAAAAAAAAGTTTGCCCAAAAAAAAAAGCCCTCCGAAAAGCTGAGGTGTCGGGGCCCGGAAAAAAATGTCGATTAAAAAAGCCTTTCCAGGTGCCCGACAAAAAAGAAGGTCGAGGAAAGGACGTTCAGCACTAGCCTTGCGGTTATTCTTCCGGGAAGGATCGTTGTGGGGGGGCCCGGCCTTAGACCAGAGGGGAAACAAACCAGGGGAAAATTGACCCGAGGACCCTGGGAAAAAGATGTGTTCGAGGAACATTCTTAGCCGAAAAAAAAACAGCGGCCCTGGCAAAGTGAGAGAATGGTAAAAACCCATCCAAGGTCCGGGGCTCAGAAAAACCGGCGGGCGTGTGGGGGGGGGAAAAGTCCGCCCTGGAGGAAAAGAAGGACAGACGAAGGTCGCCGAGGAAGTGTTGACAAAAAAAAACATAACCCAAGTGAGGAGCGCAAGTGGGGGAATATCAGGAAAACAGTGAATCCAAAGGGGACTTTTTGGAAGCACCCGGATATCAGTGGGAAGGGAAGGCTCGAAATTCGTCGGGGTGATGGTGGTGAAGAACCTAGAGAAGTTTCGAGGGAAAAAGGGTACCCCTGGGCCAAATGGGGGACAACAGCCAAAAAAAAGGGGAAAAGTTGAATCCCCGGGAAAAAGACCAGGTGAAAGGAAAAGGTAGGGACCCAGGGGCGGCGGTATGTGAGGAGGACCAAAAGTGAAGGTGAAGAAAAAAACCAGGGAGAACCCAGGATACAAACCGGAAAACGAGTCGCTAGGGGCCGTCCAAAAAAGTTTACCAAATTGTAGGGTGCGCTGCCTGGGTAATTCTTTCCCATCCTGTCTTTCAGTTCGAAAACCGAACCACAGGAGGGAGAAGTGTGGAAAACTCAAGGAAAGGTGACCAGCTCGCCGGGGGGAGTGGCGAACCCTAAGAATGAAAAACTCAGGGTCAATTCAAAGACAAACAAAGAAGAGGGCAATCAGGGAAACCGGTTTGGGGAAAAAAAACGGAAGGGGGGTTGGAAAATTGGTGGCGGGGGTTCAAGTGAAGGCACGGGGAAGGGGTTGAAAATTTCAAACAAGTAAATGTTTCAACTTGAAAGGGCGCTAATGAGCGTATGGTGGCGTTCCAAAACGGTGGACCTTCCAAGAAGGGGTTTGGCCTGGGCAAATAAAAGAGACCAAAAAAGGTCTAGACTGGGCAATCCCGTGACTGGAACCCATCGTCAGGGGGAAGGTGCTATCCAACAGGGGGAGGGGCACTGCAGGTGTAAGCGAGAAAGGGGAATTGGGCTCAAGAGACGCCCTCAGTTAGACGAGGTAATTACAAATCCGACTCAGGCGGGGTAAAGGGTCAGCGGAAGTTTCTTTAAGGATGATGGACGGGCCTGACAAGGGTTAAGGAAAAATAGGGAGATTTCATTGGGAGCGCACACGTCAGAACTTCACCAAGCCTACCGGGCCTATGGGAGTTTTTTATTGAGTTTGGGTTGAGAGGGGGAAAAAGAGCGGTAGGGGGGGAGAGGGGGAGTAGGGGCCGGAAAGGGGAGTATCTGAAAAAATCTAGGGGCTCTTTCTGAAAAATGGTGGGTTCTACTCCTAAAAAGGAGGCATGGAAGGAAAGCAAAGAACCTGTAAGAAGGACATGACTAACCCGGGAAAAAGAAGACTTTGGAAGGGGTCTAAGACAGAAGACTTTCGGAAAAAGGGGACAAGTGAATGGGCCTTTTGGTGAAAAATATGACTCTCAGAGCAGTCCCCAGGGCCAAAAACCTGGAAAGTCAAGGGGGTTTCCCACACCAGGACGGCGTTTCATGGGGAACGCAACAAGGAGAACAAAGGACGCGAAGAGAGAAAGGGCACTGGACACAGGCACAAAAAAAATATTGGTGGAACTGGGAGGTTGAGATCGGAGAGGAAAGGGTCAAAACTTATGTGTTGTCCAAAGAAGTGTTAGGAAGGGGGATCTAAAAAAGAGGGCCAATTCTGCAAAAAAGGCAGGAGAAGGCACTCAAGGGATCCTGAAAAGGAAAACCTATGGGAAAACGAAAGAAACCCGTCAGAAGGGTCTCCTTAGATGGGCCGGGGGTCCTTCGAGATCAAAATAAGCTGTAAGAGCACTAAGTAAGGAGGTCCAAGGGTGGAAGCAAAACGCGGTGAACGTGGTTTCCCGACCTGAGAACACTGGGAAAAAAAAAAGGACGGAAAACCACAAGGAATCAAGGTCAGAGAAAGGGGGGGTTCCAGAGGAGCCGTGGGGATGGTCAACGAAGAAGGGGGTAGGAACATATCGACAAATTGGAACTATCAAGAAGATAACTGAAGGAAAGAAAGGATTCGGGGGGGGGGGAAAGATCTTAACAAAGGGGGACTGCCAGGCCTGTCTGGGGGTCAATAAATGGAGGGCTGCGGGCGTTATTTCTGGGGGGACTATCAACGTCGACAAAGAGGGGGGCTTTAGGAGTCGGGGGGGGGAGTTCAGATCAGAAAACGGGGAGGAGTGCATTATCATTTGGGGGGGGAGGCCCCTAGGGGGGTGAGCAGACCCCTTTTCAAGAAGTGGTGGGATTTCAGGATAAAGGGAAGACGTTAGGGGGGCCTGACCGGGATTAACCGCGGGAAAAAAAGAAGGGTCATCGCATACACAAAGGGCTAGTAAAAATATATATATGAAAGGTCTAATCATTAGTTGAAAGGACCCAAGGGGAAAAAACTATGAAGAATACACAAACCCTAAGGGAAAAAACAATGTGGGATTTCGAAATTGTCCTAGGCAATCCAAAACCAAAACTTATTACCCTGATGAAAACTTCCAAAGAGGCAAGAAGCTCAAGACTTAAGGGGGGAAAAAGAGTTTTGGGAAAAACCGTAGGGGAGAACCAAGAAAGCGAAAAAAAAAACCCGAGAATGTCAGCAATGAAAAAAGGCAGGACAGGACCAGATCAGGGAAAGGTCAAGAAAAAGTCAGCCTTGAGGAAAAAAAAAAAAAATTTTGTGTGGATTCTAGAATACTGACCGAACCAGGGAGATGTCCCGAGGGATACTGGGACCCGCTGGGAAAAAAAAGAAAAAAAAACAGGACTCTTCTTCAAAACCACGTTAGTAAGAGGCCCCCATTGAGGGGGTGACATCGGGAAAACTCAATGAAAGGGACGATTTCAGGGAGGTTTTCCTGGCGCCAAAACCGTAGAAAGAAAATAAGCGATGCAGCAAGGGGTTGCCAAAATTGCCTAATCCAGGAAAACGACACGAATCGGGAGCCGAAGACGGCAAAGGGGAGTTCCGTCCCCAACGGAAACGGACAGTGAAAAATGGGGGGGGACCTAAGGATGCGAACAAAAAAAGTGGGGCGACTGGGAAGCAGGGCCATGAAAGGCAAACCTAAACAAGAACGACGGCTCCACTTAGAACCCAACACCGGGGTTGGGGAAGGGGGGAAAGCCAGAAAAAGAGAGAACAAAAAAAAGCGCCGCAGGAGGTGTAAGGTGTTAAAAGGAACGAAAAAGCCGGCAGAAGAGGTGGAAGGGTGCCGGGCCGCTGGGGCCTGAAGGACGCCCGGGAATAGAAAAAAGCGGAAAAAAAAGAAAAAACGCCCGACGGGACTGAACAAAAAACGGACCGTGGGAAAGAGGGGGTGAAGCTAAACAAAGTCAAAAACAAAAGGGAAAAGGGGGATGCACGGTGGGGGAAAGGAAAAGTTTTCGGAGGGGCGGAACGTTGGAGGGGCCTAAGAAACGTCTTTGGACCAAAAACCCGGGACCCTCTCTAATGGTTTGTAAGCGGGGGCGTGGGGAAACCGAATGGAACTAGGGGACAGCGACCGAATCGGGGTGGGGAAAGGGGGGTTCGGGGATTCCACAAAGCAAGTTAAAAGAGTCAGCGAAGAGTTCTCGGTTTCAGCGAAAAACAGTAAAAAGGGGAAACGGTGGGAAATCACTTTAAGGGTCTGTGAAAAAAGAGTGGAAACTTTGAAGAAAAACAGTTGACCATAGGGGAATCAAGTCTGAAAAATTGCCGACCACGGCGAACGAATCCCGGGGTACAGGCCCTCACTGGGGGGGATGCGCAAAAGCTGACCGTAAACGTAAAAGAAAAAGGCGGGAAACTTGTACTGAACCCCGAGAAGCAATCACTGAAAGGGTCCAGGAAAAAAGATTTTAAAGGACAAAAAAAAAACACTTCACGAAGGTGTATAGAAAAAGGGCAGAAAAAGGACATGCGAGACCAGAAAAGGGGCCATAGGGACCTACAACCAGGAAAAACCAGGGGGAAAGCCCACACCCAAAATGATAGGATTACAAAGTTCATAGGGGAAAGGTTGACGAAGGGGGAAATAAAGAATGCTTTCCCAAAGAACAGAGTGGACCAAAAAAAAAAAAAAGCAAAAATGGTGAAGGAGAGGGAAAAAAAAGTCCATGGGGGGTGGAGGCAAGGTTCCTACTAAAGACGTTGGGCACGGGGGGCAAACGGGGAACTGGTGGGGAAGGCTAGGTCGGTTTGGAGAGGGCCCGGTCCGAAAAGTGAGCCCATATAGGGAACGCAGGGGAAAGTGAAGGGGGCACGATCAAGGGGGGAAAAACATGCACTTTTGGCCCAGGAGGTGAAGGCGAAACCACCAAATAACTACTGAAAATAGGTTCACCAAGACAAAAAAAAAAGAATTGAAAAGAAGGCCACTGTGGGAAGTGTGAGTACAAAAAAAAACAAGGAAAAATGAAATTAACGAAAAAGCGATTGAAGGAAGGGAGCTCGAGTGCCGTGGAAAACCCGCAAGGACCAAGGATAACGGCTAGTTTAAAGAAAAGGAACGGTCAAAAGGAAAAAAGCTGGTTCTGGCAATATTTAAAAGGCAAAGGAAGCGGGGTCAAAGACCGTTTCCTAAAAGTTCAGGAACCTGGAGGAAAGAAAGGGGAAAGGTGACCGGACAAGAAAGGGGGGAGAACTACGGACAATGAAAGTCCAATCACACTTAAGTAGAAAGCAAGGGGGGAAAAAGGGCCAGAGCCAGGCCACTCGAACGAACTGTCGCCTATCGACTGAGCCAAGGGGGAAAAGCGTCCCATGCAGAAACCGAAAAAACAAGAAAGGGGAAAGACGTGGGGGGGGCTTTGGGAATTGGACTCTTAAAAAAAAGCCACCAAAAAAAAATGACGGGCACCAAACAAAGAAGTCCTATAGGGAATCAAGAAGAAACTATAGACAACAAAAAAAGGGGAAAAAGAGCTCTGGGGGTTGAGTTCTTGGGGCGAGAAACCAATAAAATTTGTTGTGTAGAGGACGTAAAACTGGGGGGGGAGAGCAAAGCAAACGAGGAACAGAGAAAAAGACAGAACAATTTGAAAAGTGAGAAAAATTTTTTTACGGACCGAAGATTAGCTAGTCGAAAAGAAAAAGGAAGAGGAAAAAAAAAAACCGGAAAACCTGGGCTTGGGAAGTGGAAAAAAGCATCAGCTGGAGGGAACAAGGTCGGAAATGGGGATCAGGGTGGAAAGGTCCCAGAGGAGACCAGAAAGCAAAAAAGGCCCCCGGAAATACCCAAAAAAAGGACCACAGTGCTTGATCGCATTTGAAAAAAAGGGGAGAACTTCTGGGAAAGGGAAGACCAAAACCGAGTAAACCGTAAAAAAAAAGGTCATAGGGAAGACCGGGGAAAGGTTTTTTTTGGGACGTAAATCCGAAAAAAAAAAAACTTGCAGAAAATCAAGGTCTCACCCCGCGGGGGACCCCGAAAGAAAAACCCATCAGAGGGTCATCGTAGAGTTCCGTAGAAGGGGGGGGGTGAAACTTTTGGGTGAGCGGACAGTCAAAGGGTGAAGCTCGGGAATTCTCACTGGTGGGGGAAAAAGGAAACTATTTTTCCTGGGTTAGGGTGGGAAAACGACCAGGGGAAAGATCCCTGGGGGGGGGGATTGTGAGGGCGCGGGCGGAAAGGAACTTGAGGGCTACCGTGGGAAGAGGCTTAATGAAAAAGGTGGAGAAGACACGGGGGAAAAGAAGGAAAAAAATCCAGAAAAAAGAGCCACCGTCAAGTCTTGAAACACACCGAAGACGGGGAAAAAGGAACACAAAAGGAGAAAACACGAAGAACGAGTCAAGGAGGAAACCCTTAAATGGGGAAAAACAAGGCGTGGGGGGAGAGACACCCCCTACGAAGTTTGGAAAAAAACCGGCGGGGGAGGGACGGACCAGAAGGAGGTTTTTTCAGTAAAACCCCAGGTTCATCAAAGAAGAAACAGGCCCAATAAGACCGTTTGGGTAAGAAGGAATCCGGGGGGGGGGGGCCGCCCCCAGGGTGACTTGTGGGAAGTAAAAGTGGGATGGGTCCAAGACGAAATTGCTTTCACCCGAAGGGTCTAAAGGATACAGGGAAGGAAGAAAGGGATTGTTAACAGAATGGAGTGGAACTGCCCCGTCTTTCGGAAAGGGGTCCAAAAAAGAAAGGCCCAGCAAAAGAGGAGAGGGAACTCGGCAGGAAAGATTCTCAGCCCAAGGTCAAAAAAGGATTAAGTGTCTGGAAATAGGAGATCCTTTAAGATTCGCATAATGTCTTCATGCGCCAACTACGGGAAGGGAAAAGAAAATGTTTCGAAGGAAAACACTGCAACGGGCACATGAGAGAGTTCTGGAAAGGGAGGGAGGGGCATCTGACACACTGTGGAGCCTGGGAAAAAAGGGGAAATGGAAAGCTTCAAAGGAAAAAAAAAAACCAAAAAAACGCTTTGTCTATGGAGGTTACCGGGGAGTCCCTGGTGTCCACGCATATAACGAGGACAACCAGAGAAAAATTTGGGAAGAACTCCGACGGACCGCCTGGAGAAACTGAACAAGGACCCGTTCAAGCCGAAAAATTCAGGAAGGTAACGCCAACGATCAAAAAAGGGGGGGGAAGGGAAGGTCCGAAATGGCCCGTTGGGCGGGGACAAGGAGCCAAGGAAGAACTACCGGGACCGGAGAATCGCACTAGGAAGGAAAACAAAGTTCACTGGGGTCCCCAAAACATTCGGGGGGCGTCGTGCACGTGGGAAAGAAACAAGAACCCGGGAAAAAAAAAGCACGCGGGTCTGAGCGGGGAAAAGAGAGGGGCAAAAACGGAACAAACTATGAGGAATTGGGAAAAGGGGGGGGCTCGTTCGAAATCGGACGGAAGCGACGGGTGTGGTAAACCAAAAAATGTCATCTGCAAAAGCCAAAAAAAAAAAAAAAACAACAATCGAAAGCCAGTGGTCCCAAGCTGACTTCCAGCGGAAAAAAAAAGGGGGGGGAAAAGGAAAGGCGTATGTTGAATCACCGTTCGTTCACAAAAGGGGGAAAAAATAATTCAAGGAGAACCGAAGAGACAAAGGGACTTCCTTAAAGAGGGAGTCACTATTTTTTGGGCGGGGCCCAAAGGGGACAGGGTGAAAAACAGAAAAGGACTAAAAATTTCGAAGAAGCGTCCATCGGAAGGGTTTGACCCAGAGGGGGAGGGACGCCTGACGGTGTTCACACGGGTCGGTAGCAAAAATCAAAGAAAATTTTGGGGAAAGAGATCCGGGAAAGGGGAAAAGAGAAGAGAAGTGGGCCGGAAAATCAAGCAGGGTCGTGAAGGCTCGCCAAAAATGATCAGCGGGGGGGAAAGGGGGGACCAAAGAAAGGGAGGGGGTTGAGGGGACGAAAAGGGCTTCGGAGGGTCCACCACGGGGGCGACGCACCGCGAAAAATTAAAACGTTGAAGGGGGGAACTGCTTTGAAAAGGCTCTTAAAAGAGGGGGGTTCACACGTTTTCACGGTGGTAAAAAAGGGGGAAGGAACTCGGACCCAGCGGGGAATGGAGAAACGGGCGCCGTTCCAAAAAGGGGGGGGGGTGGGGTGTCGTGATCGGAAGAACCGGAAGAACTTTGGTAAAGGGGGGGGTTTGGGGGACCGCCTCAACAAAAAAAAGGGAGGGAAAAAGAGAGAAAAGAAAAAGGAGACCTGCAAAACACGAGTTGACAGGGTTACAGGGAAAAAAGGGTCAGAATAGATCAAAAACGCCAAAAAAAGACCGGTCCTGCACCGGAGACAGGTAACGCACGGGGGAAAAAAAGCTCCACTTCAAACCACTGCAGGAGAAAGTCAACCACAGGAAAAAAAATCAAAGACTCCACTGAAGGTGGAGGAAGGGGGGTGTATCTACCACGACGACAAAACAAAAAAAAAAAAAAAAAAAAAAAAAAAAAAAAAAAAAAAAAAAAAAAAAAACACAGAGATCACCACTGCGGACACAATTCAGAAAGGGAGCAAAAAGACGCAGAAGGTTCCTTTAGGGACTCGACAGGCTTCGACTCTATATTCGAAGGGGCAACCGGGCCTATCAGGGAACACCAAAACAGTATATGAGGAAAAAGGACGCTTGAACCCGCGGCCCAGGCAGAAGGGGACAAGGGAAATCGGAAAGGGAAAAGAGCGGGGGGGAAGAAAACCATAGGGGAAAAATACGAAAAAGCCTTCAATTTCTCTTGAACGGTTAAAACAAAGAGAAAATAGAAAAGGCTAGTGGGGGCTTCGGGCGGGGGGGTTCCAGTGCGTCGGGGAACCAGAAAAACAAGGGAGGGGAGGTGTCGATCGCAAGGGGGATCAGACGCGTCCAAACCTTGTGGAAGAATCTTTCCCCATGTGTGAAAAAAAAGAAAGAAAGAAGGTAAAAAAAATCGGAAAAACTGTCACTTGAACTCCCCCAGCAAAAAAGTTTTGTGTGCGGAAAGGAATAGGGAGGAAAAAAGACAGCGGAAGAAGTTTTTCCGGTCCTGGGGAACGCCGCAAAAAAGAGATGTTGGGGGGAAAAAAAAAGAAGAAAGTGACCCGCCGGCCTGCAAGGAGGAGAAAAACCAAAGAAGAGACAGTTGGAAACCAGGGGGGGAAGAAATCCAAAGGAAAATGAAACTCACGGAACCGGGGGGGCCTTGGGGGGGGGGGGGGGAGAATATCGCAACCTCGGAGACACGAGACTAAAAAGTAAAAAAAGACCAAAAAAAAAAAGAGGGATGAAGTCATGGGACCGTCGATGATTAGAACGAGGACCAACTTTCACGCCAGCGGGGGGGGAAAAAAAAAACTGTTCGGAAATAACCGCGGGGAATTCTGACAAGAGAAGGTGTGCCCAATTTGTTGGGGGGGAGGAGAAGACTGCCGCGGGAAAAAGGGGAGGTGAAGGGCTCCAAGAATAAGGAGAGGAGGGAAGGAATCCGCCTTGTATGATTAAAGGGGTTGACAGGGAGCCAAGCCAAAAAAGAAAAAGCCCCTCAAAGGGATCCCGAGAGGGATCGCCGGGGGGGGGGCATGGGAAGCCTCCGAAAGGGGAGAAGGGAAAAAAGCGTCTGAAGCTGTGAAGGGCAAAGCCAGAGGCCAAAAAAGGCGTCACTCCCATGTCCCAACAGAAAAGAAAAAAAAGGAGAAAAGTCGAAATACAAAGAAATGACGGAAACCCCTCAGAAAAAATAGAGGACAACCACTGGGGAGGGGAAAAAAAAAAACCTTGATCGTGGGGGCCTGCCACAAAGATGGGGAAAGGAGGGGGAAAGGACTGAGAAACGGGTCTTTAACTGAGGGAGGACAAATTGTCCCTGGGCCGAGGGTCGAAGAAAAAGAAGGGGTGGGGGTCGACAGGCCAAGCAACCCGTTCACAGGGGGGGGGAAAAAGTAGACTGAAAGAGGTCTGTACGAGGTTCCCCTGGGTGGTGGAGAAGGGGTAGACAGGGAAACCGATCGAAAAGAAATACCGCCAGGGGTCTCCTCCAAAACCGGCGAAGGGAAAGGGGAAAAACTCCATCCCTGCTTACGAGCTCTGGGTCGTTGGAGGGCTGAAGGAAAAAAAAGGATAGCCATGGAAAGGAGACAACACCAAACACAAGGGGAAAAGTGAATAAGGAAGGAGGATTTGACGAAAAAGAACATTTACCACCAGGGATGAAAAAAAGAAGAACTGCTGAATAGAGCTTGTGGGAAAAAAAAAGCCGTCGAAAAGGGGTTGGTACGTGTAGAAAAAAATTAACGGTCAGAGTCCAGAAAAAAATCAGGGGGGGGGGAAAAGGAAAAAAAGACTTTCACAGTGGGACAAACGAAGGGGGAAACCGAAGAAAAGAAGTAACATCAGCAAACGAAGCCCAAAACTGGGGGGAAGGGAAAGGATTTTCCGGGGCCATTGAAAAAAAATATGAGCAGGAAGAGGAGGAAAAAAAAAACTCCGTGAGGAGAAAGGGGGGGGAAAGAGGAAAAACGGCAAGCAAGGAAAAGACTTCATTTTTCCGTACCCGGAAAATCCCAGAGGAAGAAAGGTGGAAAAGTACTTAAGAAAGGAAGAGGAGCCCTGAGAACACAAAACGAATCTTGGTGGATTAGGAAGCTTGTTGAGTCGATTACCATCAGGACTGGAGCTGTGGCGCATGCCCCACAAAAAAAACAAAACAGAAGGTTCCGAAAAAAAAAAACGCCCAGGAGCAAGGATCTCTCGACAAGAGGAGAGGAGGGGGGAGAGGGGAGCGATGTCCGTGTCAATGGGCAAGGTCGAAAAGGGGGGAAAGGGAGTGTGGTCAGGTTGGTTAGCAAAAACGGTGAAGAGGGAAGACAGAAAGAAAAGACTGGCGTCAACATGGGAGGGGGGAGACAAAAATCAGGGTTCTGAGTTGGAAAAAAAATCGAGGAGAAAAGGGAGGTCGCTATCGCTAAAAGGAAAGGTAAGGCTCAAGGCCCTTTGACAGGTAGTGAAAGAAGGCGTTTTTTTGCGGTTCAAGAGAGGGAAGAGAAAAAAAAGGTAAGCCATCGTAGAAAAACGTTCACCTCAGTCCCGTAATGAAGAAGGCCACATGATGGCTTATAGGTCCGGAAAACATTTGAAAAGATGTCCAAAACCCGGAGGCGGAGAAAAAGGGGGAAAGCCGGAGTGTGAACGGAACTTGCACTGAAAACACAAAGGACCGAAATTCACAGTGGTTTTGTTGGTCCGGTGGTGGAAAAGCGGGAAAGACAAAATTCACAGAATGTCAAGTAAGGAGGGGAAGTGTCACAGAAAAACCAAAGCTAGCTCATTGGGGTCTAGGGGGCTGAGGAGGAGGCCACTTGGGGGTAGGGGTTTGGGGGGGGCGAATCACTGACCACCAGGGGGATCCTATCCAGGGGGGGAAAAGGAGCGGGGGGGGAGGAAAAGGGTCTGATATTCAGAGTGGGTCATCGGTGGATCCCGGGAATAAAGGACAAATGGAGTCACGAGTAAGAACTGAACGGGGGGGTTGGCAGGAAAAAAAAAAGAAAGTGGGGATTCTAAGGCACTATGGCCGGGTCATTTAAGACATGAGCGGGACGGAGGGGAAAAGTGGAGCCGATCAAAAAAAAAAAAAAAATACAAAAAGCCCATGGGATAATCCTCCTGAATATAGCCGTGAAAGAGAGCTGAGGGGAAATTCTGTCTTGCAGCCGGTCGGAGAAAAAAAAAAAAGAAGTGATGGAACCCAGAAGTAAAAGGAAAAAAGGGCCCTGCCGGGGGTGGGGGGGGTTGAAAGCTAGGGAAGTAAAGAAATGCTGAAGATCAAGGAAAAAAATCCGCTTTTCAAAAGGGAGAACAGGGCGCCAGACAGTGTGGGGAAAGGGGTTGAAAGGGGGAAACCGGGTGAGGAAGTCTTCTGGGGAAGGGGGGGGGGGAACGTCCCTAATGGCCGAACAATTGAGGGTGGCCGAAGAAGAAGCGACGGGGGTCTAGCTCGTTATGGGGGTTCAGGGGAAACAGCCATTTGAAAGAAAGTCGGGGATTTTTGACGGAAGCCTCAGATACGTACTCCTCTAGGTCCGTTCCGGCCGCTGTGAAAAAAGGGAAAAAGAATCCAAGGCCAAAAATATCGGGAATTCTGGAGGGAAGGAGTTCGCCTGAGACGGGGAACTGCATGAGGAAGCAAGATGGGTGCAAGGGAGGCCAAAAACCCAAGGGATTGGAAAATTAAGAGAGGGACTCGGGAAGGGGGGCCTGGGGAAGGGAAAAACACAGGACCGGACCATGGTACAAGAGGGTGCTCAAAAAGTCCTCACCACCAAATCATGGGTGAAAAGGAAGCTGGGAAAAGGAGGAGGGACGAAAACAGGGAACTGGGGACCGAGGAAAATCGGGGACTTCGAAGAAAAAATCATGGGGCAGAACAACTACAAGTCAATAAGAGTACTAGGCCAGTTAAAAGGACCGGAAGTTGGAAACCTAGGACGAAACCACTAAATCCAGGAAAAAGGTCCCTGGGTTGGGCCTCCCAGAACCTACCACAGAAAAAGGAGTTCCCCAAACAGGGAGGGGAAAAAAAAAAACTAGGCGGGCAAAAAGCGAATCAGAGGGGGGGAAGGAGGGCAAAATTTTAACCAGCCACGAAAACCGAAAAGGACCGAGGATCCACAACTTGGGGGGATCGAGGGAATCTGCTTCCAAAACAAACCAGGGGGGAGGGATGACAACTGTAAACCGTTGGTTGTTTGAGAAAGGACTAGACTTTGTTAGCCGAACCGCGGTGGCACCTTGGGGGGGGGGGGGGTGGAAGGGAGCAAGGGAGTCAAAAAAATAACAACCACGTGACCCCTGGCATCAAAAAAAAAACAACGCATGTCCGGGCCCCCAGGCTAATGGTCAGGGAGGGAAGTAGGGGGGATCCCCCTTTTTCTTGAAAGCAAAGGGGTGGAGAGGCTAAACACTTCCAGGAAAAATTGCCTCGGAGGTTGTGGCAGAACCTTCAACGGCCGGGAGAAAGGGGGAAAACTCAACTAAAAAGGCCGAAAAAAGATTCTTCACAAACGGGTGCCCTGAAGAAAGCTCACCTGTTTTTGAAGAAGGAAAGTCAATTGTTAAAAAAAAAAGCGGAAAAGAGAGGGTGAATCCCCGGAGGTAAAAAGATGGGAAGGGGGACTGTCAAAAGGGGCTGCTCAGATATTCAGCCCCGGAACTTGCTTGGTGTGGGCACGCTGAAAGAAAGTAAAAGAGGGGAAAAAAAGGGCCCAAAACTCGGAAAAAGGGGGCCATTCGGGGGGGGGGGGGAAAAAAAGGGGGTCTGGCTTGGCGGCGGGGGGGTTGATGAAAAAAAGGAAAAAAGACACAAAGCAAGGAAAATTAATTTGGCTGACGGGTGAAAAGGAGTCCAAGGAGGTTGACGGTCCCTGGGAATTATCAAGGTGATCTAGGCACGAAAAAAAGGAACCTGTTGCCAGCTGAGCAGGAAAACCGGGCACGGGTGTGTGGCCGTGCGGGATAAGGGGGGGAGTGGGTAAGGGGGGGGACGAGTTGCCAAAAGAGGTAATCAAGAGAAAACAACACCACGGAGGAGGGTGGAAAAGGAGGAGGGGAATGAAAAAAAAGAAAAAAAAAACAGACCAAACAAAAACTTCGAAGAAGATCCACTGGCAAAACGTTCACCAACGCTTCGCCATAGAAAAAGGGAGACGGTCTAGACTCAACTTCAAACGGGATCATAAAAAGGACTACAAAAAGATGACACGAAACTCAACGAACGACATTCCACGACAAAGAAGGGTTATCGAACACCAGAATCAAGAAAAAAAACGCAAAAAACGCAAGACGGTGGAAGGAAATCAGGGAACGCCGGGGGAAAAATCATGTCTCACAAAGCGGGGACCAAAGGACGACGTGGCACTTTCAGGGAAAGGAACAAGGAAAAATTTCAAAAGGGATTCCTTGGAAAAGGGGTACCCCGTATCGGGTCACTCGGGGGGAAAAGAAAAAAAACCCAAAAACAAAAAGGGGACACGCTAGGGGGAAAAAGTATTTGGTTGTGCCCCGTGGGAAAAGAAAGTTAGGCTTAGGAAAACGACTTCATCTGGGGTCAGAAGAGGGACCGGAAAAAAAGAAAGGAAATCTCGAAAGGGAAGTATTACCAAGGGGGAAAACGACGTCAGGACCACACGTTGTCAAGACGGATCTGGAGGGGGGCAGGGGGAAAAAAGGGGGGGAGTGGAAAGAACAGGACCTTTGCAGGAGAAAAAGAAATGTTCACCAAAGGCAACCAAACCGTAATAAGCCAGAGGAAAAAAAGAACCGTGGGGACAGCGAAAAGTCCACCAACCGGGGGGTTTAAAACTTGGGGCAGCCAGAGAAGAAGAAACAAGAGCTCAAAAATTCGGGGGCGTTAGGTGAGCCTAAAAAAGGGGTGGGAAAAAAAAGGTGAAAGGAATCCGGTTCAAATTGACTAGAGATCAAGGGGACTAGGGACAAAAAAGCGCTGGTAAGAAGACTGGAAAAAAAGGGGGTCAAAAAAGAAAATTCGTAAACCCTAAAGGAGGGTTGGGTATAGGGGTGGGGGATGAACGAGACTCACCTCTAGGCTACTAGGAGGAGAAAAGGGTGAGAGACCAGGTCAGTTGATAGGGTCCTGGGAGTATAACGGCAACTTGCCTCCTTCGAGGGTGGGAGAAGGGCTTTTGGCGTAACCAAAGGAAAAAGGAAAAGGCGAAGAAAAAAAGGGAGGGGTTTTCAGGGGGGAGAGCATTTCCCAACATAGGTAATGGCCAGGCAGCGACTAAAAAAAAAAAGGAACAGAAATAGTAATTTTCAACACCGGACAAAGAGGAGGGGAAAGTGAAAAAAAAGGAACAAAAACATGAAGGGGGGAAAAACAAAATAGGAAAAATGAAAAAGCGCTAATGAGCCGAATCTCTAAATCCCAAGTTGAAAGGGAGTCCAAAAAAAAAATGAATGGAGAAAAATAAGAAAGGCTCCTGGGGAGGGGGGGAAAGGACAATTAGGGAAAAAGAATCACTAAGAAGGACAGCCATGGCTGTTACCAAGACAAGAAGGAAAAAGTGAGGGGGAGGAAAAAAGAAAAAAAAAAACTCCCATTGAAGAAAAATCGGGGTGGGAAAAAAAATCTGAAAGACACGAACCCAGAAAATTTCGGCAAAACAAAAACAGAAAGGCTCAGAAAAAGTCAAGAGATAAAGAGGTGGGAATGGGATACTTAAAAAAGGGTCATCTGTCCGCCGACGGAGGAAAAATGAAGGGGGCAGGGAAGAGATCCCCAGATTGGGGAAAAGTTCCGGCAAAAGGGAACAAGGGGGTGGGCACAAAAAAAGTTGACAGAGGTTTGGACTAGAAAAGAAGGTCGTGCCAGGGGGCATTTTGGTAGACTGGGGAAAAAAAGGAGGGGCCCGAAAGGGGGAACACAATAAAGAAAGTCGCCGCCAAAAGCACCGGAGAAAGGGGATTCACTCCATCCCGATAAGGAGAAAGGGGGGGGGGCAAGGAAGAAAATCGAGAAAGAACCAGAAGATAGGCATAAAGGAAATGGAACCCCACCAAAAAAAAACGGAACCGAAAAGGAACAGAGAGGTGATGGGGAAATTGGGAAAAGCGCACAAAAAATAGTTCACAAGGGAAAAGAAAAAGAACCTATTCGCTGAAACTGGAGGAGGAGAAAAAACTGGGGCGCGAGAAAAAACATGATGGAGCGGGGGGTATTTTAAAAGGGACACAAAAAAAAAAAGAAAAAAAAAAAGCCTCTAGATCGGGGGGGGGGGGGGGGGGGTGGGGGGGGATGGGGGGTCTTGGGGTTGGGGTTTTCTTTTGGTGGGTTTTTGTGGGGGGGTTGGGGGGGGTTTTTTGTAGTTGGGGTTTGTGGGGGGGTTTTTGTTTTTGGTGTTGTTGGTTTTTTTGGTGGGGTGGGGTGGGGGGGGGGGGGTTTTGGGGGGGTTTGTGGGGTTTGGGGGGTGTGTGTTGTGGGGGGGGGGGACTGGTTTCGGCAAGAAGTTTCCACAGGGGGAGGAAAAAACTGGGAAAAAGAAGGACCGGAAAGGGGCTCGGGGAAGTCGAAAGAAAAAAGGGGACTTGGGAAAAGGGCAGGGCGAGGTGACCAGGGGGAGATGGTTCTACGGACGGCCCAACCAACCACAAGAAAGTAAAAAACGCCAAAAGGGAAGAACCCCCCCAGAGGAGGAAAAACCGGAAGACTTCTTACTGAGGAAAAGAAAAAAAAAAAGAAAAAATTGATGGACAAGAAAGAGGAGAAACCTGCTAAAAACGCAAGGGGGTTCGTGGAAAATCTATGAAAGCAGAGGACCGCTGTGGAAAAAGGGAAAAAGAAAAGAACCGCCCCCACAAAAGAGGGCCCAAAACCAAAGGGGTCAGAAAAAAAGGAGCACGCCAAAAAGAGCTCTTCAGCAGGAGGCGGGGGGGGGAAAAAGTTGGTGCAGATGCCACATTGGGGGGGAGGGAACCGGATGGTTGTGAGGCCGGGGGGGAGGGTTTGGAAAGAAGGAAACGCTCATAAGGGAAAAATTTCACAGACTTCACAAGGTGGAGAGGGGGGGGGTTCCACGGTGGGGAAGAAGCCGCCCTATATCGAGGTCAAAGAAATATGAAAAAGATAGAAGGAGGTCCCAAAGGGGAGATTGCCAAGCGGGGAAAGGAAAAGGTATTCACTATCACGGTGTCAGGGAGGAATCTGAAAGGGAGGGGATGAAGCTTAAAAAAAAAAAACCCAATAGGCTCCCAGGAAAAACTCCAAGAACGAGGCCGGGCCTTGCGCAAGAGAATGAAACTGAGGGTCAAGGCGGAGTCCCGCAAGAAAAACAGGAGGGAAAGCAGTAAAGTGAGGTGGAAAAAAGCAAAAATTTCCACAAGCTAGAAAGGGGAAAGGTGGGGGGGAGGGTGGTGAAAAAAAAAGAAAAAGAAAGGGAACCATAATCAGGTTCAGAGATGCTCGCGGCTTGACATTGAGGGAACCAAAACAAATCGAGAAGGGAAAAAGATTCTCAGGGTACTCGGGAAAAGGGGGGGGGTTGGCTGTGACAAAAGGGTTGGGACAAGAGGGGGAAAGACCACTAAAGACAGTGGGGGGTCAGGGGGGGGGATTAAGGGTGGGAAAAAAAAGAAGACCTAACTTTCCTTTTGAGGGAGAGGAGGTAAAAAAAAAAAGGGGGGGGGGGGGGAGTGGTCAATAAGGGGGGACAGCCAAGGAATTTTATGGATTGATCCAAACTAAGGTGCGGAGAAGCGAAACGGGGATGCGGTAGGCATGTTGGGGGGAATGAGGGGCTGATAAAAAAGTGTAAAAAGGAAGAAAAAAAACCGTGAGCAAAAACTAGGGACGACAGGGGAGATATGCCCTTCCAAACAAGGAACGGGAGGGGGCCAAGTCCTTTGGGTCGGTAGGAGGGGGGGACAAAAGAATTAAAAAAAGGTGATCAGGGTCGAGCACAAAAGGAAAAAAAGGAAAAGGACCACGCAACACCGGAAAACTTGTACCTACTTGAAGGGACCCCTTCAAGACGCCTGCTTCACAAAAATAAAAAAAAAAAGGAGAAGCGGGAAGAGGCGAACAAATTGTGGTAAGCCCAAAGGTGGAGTGCTTTGTCCATTAATCGATTGGGGGTCACAAACGCGTCCAGGGGAAAGCAGGTAAGGGGCACGAAATCTAAAACGAGTAACGTGCAGGGTTGAGGAAAAAAAAACATGGGGGGGAAGGATGGAGAGGGAGTTTCATAGGCCCAATACAAAGACGGGATCCGCGGGCACAAAACGCTAAGGGGAAAAAAAAGGCCAAGAGTCCAAAGGGGGGGTGGACTTCCGAAAAAAAAAACGGTATTTCCGACCGCAAAAAGGGGACTGTAGAAGCGGGGGAGGACTCCAAAGAACTGCGCCAAAGGGGGGAAGGCTTACTACCGAAAAGGTGGAAAGGGGCCAAAATAAGGTGGTGTGAGAGGAAAAAAACCGTATCCAGACTAAAGAAAGAGAAGTACAGCTTTGTGGGGGGAATCCGAACGAAGCACAGAAAAAGTTTTCGATCCTTTTTGTCGTAAACTTAGCTTGGGAAGAAAAAAAGAAAGGTAAAAAAGTCGAATTGTCAGAAGACGTTGATGACACTCCGACAGGAAGGGCCGGGCAATGAAACAACCATGAGGGAAGCGAAGGAAATAAAAGTTTAGGAATGAGCGAAAGAAAACCAAAAAAAGATCCACACCTTCCGTGATGTACGGTGAGGGGCGTGGGGGGGGGGTCAAAAACTGTGGGGAAATCTCAGATGATCAGATTTACCAGAAAAAAAAATGAACCAGTCAAGGGCCAAGGGGTTTCCCAACCGATCGAGGGCGAGGGGGACGGAAAAGAAAGCCCGGCAGAGAAATGAAGAGGTGAAGAAACATGGGGGGTTGGAAAAGATGTCTATCGGCTGTCCAAGAAACAAAAGAGGGGGGGTCAAGGGGGGGGAGTTGGCAAAGTCAAACGGTAGGGGCCCCCGGAGGTAACGTGTTTTTTCGGGACACAGAAACAAAAGCGGATGAAAAGCGTCAAGGGCACCTGACGCAGTCCAAAAGGGGGAAAAGGAAGCCAAAGGTTTGCTTCAAGGAAAAGCCGCCGGCAGTTGCGAGGGGGGGGGAGCCGGGGTCGATGTTGAAAAATTGGGAAAAAAAAAAGGGGTGAGGCTAAAAAAAAAGTTTAAAAAAAGTCCAAACGGATCGGAACACGAAACACAAAGCTTTACTATCGCCCAAGAGAAAGAAAGAAAAAACCCAAGGGGAAAAAAAAACTTGAAAAAGTGGCACTGAACCCGCAACAGGGGTGTGTGGGGGGGGAAAGAGATTCCTGGGCGCGGTGGCACAAAAGGAACTAAGGAAGGGGGGTGCCACGGGAACAATGATCAACAGCGAGTCGCCATGAAGACTATCTCCAAGGAGTCAAAAAGGGGGGGGAATCTTCAGAACAATTTGAAGGGCGGTGGGGAAAAAACAACATTGTGCCTGAGTGGGGATAGGAAATGCGGAACGTGATTAGAAGTCGGAAATCAACAATCGTAAAAAATTGGGAGGTTGCGGGTTCGGGAAACCAACTTGTCGGGAGACCTGTCGTTGGGGGGGGGTAATTTTGGGGAGGAAAAGAACGGGGACATCAGGGAGGAGAAGGGGGATCCCGGACCGTTCCACGGGGTGGGGGAGGTGCTCGTGCACCTGGGGCTGGGAAAAGTGAACCAAAAAAAAGTTGGGGGAAATCGTGGGAAGAAAAACACACAACAACAAAGGAAGAAAAGGAAGGAAGAATAGATGAAAAAAAAAAAAACGCAGGAAACAACACCTATTCGGCAGTAAACAAAAAGAAAGAGCCGAAAGGCCCAGGTGAAAGGGAAAAAGATCCACCGGAGGGAAGCCCTGTCAACAGTCAAGCGTCAGATAAAAGGCCAGACCTTCCAAAAGAAAGAATGGGAACAACGCCGAGCCAAAACGCACGGAAAAACCTTAACTTCAAAGAAAGGCTGGGGGAAAAACGAAAAAACACGACCGAAACGCAAGGCAAAGAGAAAAGTGGGCAAAAAAAAGGCATGGCGCAACAAGGGCCACTACGCGAAAACACGCGAAAAAAACCGGGACTTCGGGGAAGAAAAAAAAACTCGAAATACATATATGGGAGGAAATGCTTATCATGCCAACCACAAGTAAAAACCCGGGGAAAAACTCTCCCGAGAAAAAAACCAACCAGGAGAACGCTCCAAGGGAAAGAACAAGGGTTACGCTTTACCAGTTGGAAGGTATAGAGGGAAAAAAGGGTAAAGGACAGCGGGGGCAGGGAAAAAAAAAGACGTAAACGAGAAAGACGCAGGGTCTTTTCTCCCCACAAAGAAAAATTGTAAAAACCAGGGGGAAGGAGGTCGACAGGGACACTTGGGGGGAAGGGAGGGAAAAAAGCCGGTAACAGTTCCAGGGTCCTGGCAACCGGAAAAAAAAAAGTTCTGTTAAACTTGAGATCATCATGGGGAAGTGGAAGGGACAGCAGGGGGGGAAAAATCCTGGAAAAACCGGAAGAATCCGAACGGGAAAGAAAAACGAAACAGGTCGCCAACCGTCCAATAAAAAACAAACTACAAGAGGTTGTGGGGGTCAGTGGGAGCGAAGAAGTCAAAAAGAGGGAGCTCAAGGAAAAGAAAAAAAAATGTATTGAGGTATGGTAAAAAGGAAAAAAGGCCCCCGCCCTCGGTTGGGAAAAAAGTTGAAGGGCCCGCCCGGCCCAGGCCGGAAAAACTCACGGGGAAGGGGAACGGGAGAAAAGTAGAGAAAAAGGGTCAAAAAAAAATGTCCGGAAGACTAAAGGGTTGTAATCAGTGGGGGGCAGTAAAATTCATCGCACCTCTGGGATACAGAAGAAAAGACGAAAACGGGAGAACTAGGAAAGGAAGAACAAAAAAAAAGGCCCAAGGGAGGGGAGGAAAAGAACTTCAGACATTGAGCTAATGTGTGGAGAGAACGGGGGTTGCGTACCCCGGAAGTAAAACAGAGACAGCGAAGGGGGGGACAGTGATGGGGAAGACTACAAAAAAAGCATCTAAAGGGAAAAAGTCCGGTGTAAAAACCCGAAAACATACCACACAGAGAAAAAGAGGATGGGACACAGCGCCATCGGGGGATGGGCCTGAATTTAGGAACCCAGAAGGAGGGGAACCGTCTAAAACGAATGGCCTCCCGGGCAAAGGGAGGGCCTATAGGGTGTCCCGAAAAGAAAATTGAAAAAAAACGCGGAAAAAACCCTGTCCAAGGAAAAAAAGTAGTTGGACAGGGGGCAAGTATGACAATAAAAAGCAAGACGCGGGAAGGAAGCCAGGTCTGTTCACCAACCATAAAGGAGTGGAAAAAACGCGGCAAAAAAGATCAATAAGGAAATCTGAAAAGGGGGAAAAAAAACATATCTCATTGACAAGACTAAAACCCTGGGCGACAACAAAAAACACCTTATCGTTCTCCTCCACAACTGCCAAAAGAGGGAAAAGAAGCTAAGAGGAGGGAAACCTGAGAAAAGGAAAAGAGGTCCAAAGAAAGTCAAATTGTTGCCCAGGGGGGGTGAAGCGACAAGGAAAAACGGCTTTGGCATGCCGTGAACAAGTGGGGGAGGAGGGGGGGGGGAGGGTGTGGGAAGGAAAGCGAGAAACCGAACGACTTAGGTACCGGGGCGTTTTGTATAAAGGTTATACGGAAGACGAAGAAAAAAAAAAAGAAGAATCACATAAAAAAAAAAGAAACCGTTCGCCCCAAAAAAAAATTACGATAATCGGGGGGGGAATAAGGGGACAAAGCCAGAAACTAGCTAGTCAAAAGAGAGACTTTTAATCGGAACAGCAAAAGATAACCTAAGAAAAGTCTCGCTGCTCCCACAATACGAAAAAATGTCAAAGAAAAAAAAACGGGGAAAAAAAATGAGTGGATGTAAAAACAAATCACACCTGACCCCGGGGGGAAAAGTGAAAAAAAGACTGACGGAGAATTCACGGGGGGTCGAAATGGGAAAAAAAAAAGGCATCGAGGGAATTGCAGGCAAAGAAGGGCACCACCTTCACAATTTCGTCAGGAAAGGGAGGGAAAATGGGGGGGGCGGGAATGATGGTCAAGAAGAGACTTCCGGGAAGCCGATAATAGTTCTAAAAAAAACGACTCCAAGGGAGGGAAAAACCTGTGGGGGGTTACGTTACCGCGAGGTCTCACACGGAAAAAAACCGTCACTAATAACGTCATAAGATCGGCAGGAAACGGTGGAAAGGTGAGGGGAAAACGGCGGAAGGAACTTCAGGGCCAACGAGAAGGGGAAAAGATTCGAAGGTCACCGAATGAGCAAGAGGGATATCTCTGCGGGGCGAAACTAGAAAAAAGGGGACCGCAAGGACAGTACAAGGAAAAAGGAGGGGATTTTGAAAAATGACCGTAGAAAGGGGAAGAACCTCACACAGAAAGCCCCCCCCAAAAGCACCGTCCAACCAGCCGTTTTAAGTATAGGACCAACAAAAGGGGAAGCAAAAAGGGAGAACCGGAAGGAAAAGGTAGAGGAGAAGTGTTAGAGAGGGGTGCTCACCAATTGGGGGCGTAAATTCTGGGAAAAGGGGAATGGTGGGACGGCCCCCGTTTGTTGGGGGTAAGTATGTGGTTAAGAAAGGACGGAGAAGGAAATAAAAACAGACCTGCAAAGGGGGGAGAAAAAGGGGGGAAGTCCCCCGAAGGACCGTCCGAAGGGTCTTCCCTCAGGTTACATCAGATAGAAAAAAAAGGTCCAACAAGTCGAGGGGGGAAAAAAAAATGCAATGAAGGAGGGAAAAAGAAAGGGAAAAGGGTCTGATCTTCAAGTAGGGTATTCGTGACCAGGTGGCCTGGAAGGAGTTAAAGAAGGGGGGACCCTCGGAAAGAGACCAAAAACTTCTAAAAGGGGAACCCATGTGCGATGGGGACCAATATAACTTTCTTTCACAGAGGACGTAACCAGAGGCCAAAAAGCACAATATGAACGGCGGGACAACCTTGCGAAACCAAAAAAAAGTGAAAGGGAAGACCTTTAGAGGGGGAAAACCTCTGGACTCGGGAAAAGGAATCACACTCGGGAGACGCGCCACGGAAGAAAAGGGTCGACAAAAAGGAATGACGCATTGTAAGAGGTAACCCTCACGTTGGGGTTGGGAAGAAAGGTGGGTAAAAGCACTCAAAGGGTGGGAACTCATATAAGGTAAACTTCGGTTATCAGTTGAATCGTACCGTTGAGGGGGGCAGAAAAAAGGGTCGTTGGTGAGGGAGGAGGGGTGCTCAAAAAAGGCTTAAATAAAATAACCTTGGGGGGTCAAGGGGGGGAAAAAAGTGGGGTCATGGGGGGGAAAAAAGGCCACTAAGTTGCTTGTCTCCTTGTTGTGGGGATAGGGGGGGGGACGAATGAGTGGTTGAGGTCCGGGCTGCGGGGACGTCGCACTAGAAAAGTCAAACCACCAAAAAACGAAATACCCCGGCGGAAGGGGCGAAGGGAACATGTAAAACAGGGGGGGGGTTGGGAACGACCGAACAAACTGTGAGAAAAAGGCCAATGAACCAAAAAAAAACGGTTTCCTGTGGAAAGGTTTCACCCCCGGCAGACCAATGTTAAGAAGGTTCGGGGATTGGTAACCGAAGGAAGTTTGGAAAGGTCCCAAACCAGGCCTTCTTCCTCGCCCGAAAACAACTCAGAAGGAGCTTCATTGAATTTGACGGTGTGGGAGGAGACCCACCACCTTTGTGTTTGAACCGCAAACCCGGGTGTTGAATCAATGGGCAGGGGCCCTTTGGGTACAACATCAAGGCCGAGGACGAATTTATCAAACGGTCGGGCCGTGGGGGACACTGGGGCCTGTCAAAAAGGTCAGAGTTGTAAGGGTTTTAACACAGAATGGTTACTTATCAATAGGGGAGAGTCCCCAGACAGAAATTATAATAGGAGTACGTCCTGCGGGGGACGGGACTTTCCAAATACCGGTTATTGAAAAAAAATTCCTACCCCCATCTTTATTGAGCGCACAAAAAAAAGAGGTCTGAAAGTAAGGGGAAAGTAATGTCATGCGAAAAAATTCTGGTCACACCTATGCGGAGAAAAAAAGGCAAAAATCAAGAAAAATGGCGAAAATCTTCACACTAGGGTCTGGGTAGCGAAATGGGACGGACTCAAAGAGAGGAAATAATATCAATCTTCGAGAAGAAAAAAGCAACTTTTCAACAAGACAAACGATGGGAAAAGTCACTGGGTCAACACAAACGCCAAGGAAAACCTTCCGAGGCCCCGGGCAGTGGTTCAAGGCTACCAAAGAAAGGAAGGAAAAAAAAACTGACATTTACATCCGTGACCGTTCCCTAAGGGCCGTAAACCCCTCGGGCAAGGGGGGGGGGGGAAAAAAAGGCCGAGGCACCCAAAGATTCCAACAACGGAAAGAGGTAGTCCAAAATGGAAGGACTGCGACCCTGGACCGGCGGAAACCAGGGGGAAAACCAAAGATCCCCTCCGCCCTATGACTAAAGTCCATGCAACCGGAAAAAAGGACACTGAAAGATTCTAGGGGAACTGTTGGGGGGTACCGGGAAAAAATTACCCAAAAGGAAAACAGTACCTTGAGCGCGAGGGCTTTTGGTCAATTCGAAAGGGAAAACCAAAAAAAAAAACACAAAAATCCTTTTTGTGGTCGGGGAAATTTCTCAAGTCCACAGTTTCGTTCAAAGGAAAAGGGGAAAGGGGGGGGAGGGAAAAAAAAAAAAATGTCCCACCGGAGGCATCGCACTTTCTGCCTGTCAGCAGAGAAGAAACGAGAGAAGAAAAAGGGAACTGGGGGGACCTGGTGCCGGGAAAGGCACGGACAAAACATCTTCAAACAGGTGGAGAGGGTAGGGGAAAAGGTCGCCAAATTAGGAAAATACAAGTTTTTCCGGAAAAAGGAACCAAAAGTCTTCCCCAGAAAAAGGAAAAACACGGATCAAGGCCCGAGGGGGGAGGGGGATCGTTGGTAAAAAAAAAAAACCTATACAAAAAGATCTCGGCCACGGCCATCTAAAAAAGAAAAACGAGAAAAAAAACCACCAAAAATTTTGGGGAAAAAAAAAGGGTTCCTTTGCTCGGGAGGGTGAAACCGCACGGGTAGCAGCTGTAGAAAGAGACATTCAAAATTTTCTATTACCGGAGAGAGATCAAAAAAAAAGGAAGAAGGGGGGGCCGAAAAAAGGCGGCAAGAAAGGGAGGTTGCGGGGAAAGCCCCGTCAAAAAATGCACTGCGGGTTTTGAAAGGGGGGACATGCAAAAAAGGGGGGGACGGGTGGGACGGGGGGGCAAAGGCGGCGGTGTCTTGTTTTTCAATGAACAGAGCAAAAGAAAAAAAACCAATTAAGGAGGGAGGGGGGGCGTGAAAGGGAAGAGGCGTGCAATCGTGCGGACGTCATCGTGGGGAACCAGGGGGAAAGCAGAGGTGTTTGGACACCGCGGGGGAAAACATCTGGTGAGCCTAAAAATGAAAAGGGGCAGGAAAGGGGGGGAACTCCGGGATCGGCCCTCGGGGAAAAACTTTTTGTACATTGACCTCGAACTTTGGGCAAAAAAGGGGCTCAAACAAAAAAAAGGAGGAGGGAGAGAGATGACCGCGCGCAAAAGAGCAGGGAAAAAAAGTGAGTGCCGGATAAAATGAGCTCCAAACCTGGGAACTTCCCCCCTGGTGGATAAAAAAAAAAAAAGGTCGAAGGAAAAAACGTCAGAAAGACACTTCAAAACAGGACCTTTCAACAAGACGAGTAACCAGACCGGAAAGAAACGCAAAAGAAAGACACCTGTAAAAGCACCCACGAAGGTGTGCCCAGGGCCGATTGTGATCAAAAGCAACAACGCTCAACCTGCAAACAAGAGGGGGGGGGGGAAGGCAAAAAGGGAAACGCACTGCAGTCATGTCTGCGGTCACGAAAAGACCGCGGGGAAAAAGGTGGTTCATCTAAGAAAGCGGAAATCAACGAACAAAAATCTTAGATGTCGGTGATCCTTGGACCAGAAAATGTAAGAAGAAAGGAAGGCCCAGCACCAAAAAGGGGAGAGGGGGGCCGCTCAAGGAAACATTCATGGTGGGCGCTGCAAAGTGGCCTAGCTCGAAAAAGGGGTGAAAGAGGGAGGGGGGAACCGGGAGGGCGATGGAAAGAAAGGCTGGAACGGCCTCGGAAAATGTTTGCCGACTGACAGGGGGCAACATCGACAGAAAAGACACGGGGCAGAGGGTAACTTGGCAACCCCCAAAAAGGGTCCGGCACCGGAATACCCAGTTCACTATCGTAGGGCGCAGAAAAATCTGGGAGGGGGTCCAAGGAGGGGGAGCGCCAGAAACATTACCGAACCCTACGAAAAGGAACGAAAAACCAAAAACCAGTTTTGGGGAGTGGGCAGAAAAAAAAAGCCTCGATCCACAGCAAGAAGCCTCTGAAAAGTTCCGGGGGGGTCCTGGGGGAGTGAAAAAAAAACCTCCGTCAGGGGGGGAAATGATGGCAAAAAGAAGCCTCCTATGATCGAAGAGGGAACTCCTTTTCGCAATAAAAAAAAGGGAGAGCCGTGGAGAGAAGGGAAGACTAACGGAAAAAAGGGGGGAGTGGTTGGACCATCCACTAAGCCCGGGACCCAACAGAGGGAAAGGAAACGATCTCCTAGCTGGTTTACGGCAAAGGAAGAGTACGGGGGGGAGTTGAAAAAAAAAACGTCCTGGAATACCACTTGACGCCGCGGTTTAGGAAGAAGGGGAAAAAGTTTCGGGAACCCCTCAGTAAAAAGCGAGAAAGCGAAGGGACAGTGGCGGGGGGAACGCACAAAAGGACCAGGAGAAGGGGGGAGGTGGGCAGCCGACTCAAAAAAGGAAAAAACCTAACGAGGTAAATTTTTCCCTGGAAAAAAAATAAAAGGTGTGAGGGCGAGGCGTCGGACATTGCGAAGCAGCATGTCGAAAACCCCCATAGGCTCATGAAAAAAAAAGTAAAGAAATGCCAGCGAAAAGGATAGGGAAACGGGACTCCCATGGGAAAAATGGGCTCGAGAAAAAAAAAAAACCGAAGTCCAGGGATGAGGGCACAAAGGGACAACTAAAAAAGGATCACGACAATCCTTCCAAAGGGCTTGGAAAAAAAACCCGACCGGAATAATTAAAAGGGAACCCCTAAAGCATGCTAAAACCAGCAAGGGACGGTCTTTTTCCTTCGGGACAAAAAGACCCAGAAAATTGAAAAGAAACGAAAACAAAACAGGGGGAGCCCACCACCCGGATAGGGAGACTAACGGTCAGCGATTACAAGTAAGGGTTTGCTGCCTGGAGAGGGGGGGAAACAGGAAAATCGTCCAAAAAGAAATTTTACAAGTGGGACAAGGTGTGAAAAATCGAAAAAAGGGAAAAAAAACCGCCTGTTGGGCATTTTCACCAGTGTCGTACGCAATGGACCGGTTGGGGGCCAGACGGCGGGCCAGAGGCAAGAGGAACGGTAGAAAAGGCTAACAGGGGTTTAATACGGGGGGAGCCCTGGACGTCAGAAAGAATCCTCCCGGGCTAAGGAAGCGGGAAAAGCCGCCAAGACCTAACTGGAGGGGATTTCACTAAATTCCAGGAAACTGATACTGCCCAGGGGAAAACCAGAGGGAAGAGGGGGAAAACAGAAAGGAGAAGAAAGACTGCCCAAAAAAAAAAACGAATGGGAACCAGTAACTCCTTCCCTTGATAACACATGGAGGGGGAAAGGAAACCGCAACACGGGGCAAAGGATGGAAGATCCCCGAAGAGAAACGGAAGCTCGATGGTGTTTTTCAAAAAATCCTCCTCGCCCAGACGACATGATGGGGAGTCGAGAAAAAACTTAACAAGAAAAAAGGTCCCAGAAGTTTCGGGTGGGGGGGGAACCCCTTTTCAACTCGGGGGGTTGTTTCATCTCTTGGCTAGCCGAACGCCCGACGGGAAGGGAAAATCGCAAAGGAAGCAAGAGAAAGGGAGGAGGTGGCGAGGTACCGAAGATGGGACTACTACCGGAAAAATCCCCTTCAAGATCAGTTCAATAAGGAAAAGTGGAATGGAAGGAAAGAAAATTCATGGGAAAAGGGGACTCACATCTAAAGGACTCTGTGCCGGGGGGACTCCCCCCCCCACCCCCCCCAAAAAAAAGATTCACCCAAACCGAGATTCAATGAAAGCCTTGTCCTTTCGTCTGTCAAAAGGACTTCTATGACCGTCTCGGAGATGGTGCGTCTTCAAACCCAACAGCCGCAAAAAAAAAAGAAACGGCCCAAGCACCAAGGAGATACACAGAACGTCAAAAAAAAAAAAAAAGGAGGGGAGGAAAAAGAAAAAGGAGGGGGTGCGATGGGGCGTTGAAGGTGTTGCGGCCGTAATCTGCAAAAGAGGGGAACGGGGACAAAGGCGGGGTGGGAAGAAAACCAGCCGGGACAGACAGAACAAAAACCAAAAAAAGAAAAAGGGAGCGTGGGTGCGTTGGAGTAAAAAACAAGGGTGGACTCCGCCGAGGGCAGTCCGAGATCGAGTGGGGAGAGAAAGTTGACTGAACAAGGGGCACAGGGAAAAAGAAGATGAGTAAAGGGGGGAAAGGTTAGGCGAGCTTCCTGAAAACTGGAATTCTATTTCTGTATCTTCCTTTGAAGTTACATAGGGAAAGAGGAGGTCGCAACTCAAAGAGGTCTGACAAAAAAGGGAACGGAATGACCAGGGCTCCGAGGGGGGGGGTGACAGAGTTAAGAAAAAAAACACAGGCGGGGGAGTCGCCATTGTCAGTGGAAGGAACGAAAGAATTTCTTCCCTTAGGCTGCAAAAAAAAAGGGACTGGAAAGAAAAAGCCTATATTCCCTGGACTCAAACGACCTCTTATCGTCAGTCAACCTTATCAGATGAATATGGGGTTTCCCTTTGTGTTTAGTCGACATTGCATGTTAAGGTCCCAGAGAAGCGCAGGGTCCAAAAAAAACCCACCACGCAGAAAGTCAGTTCAGGAACGGCGAAAAAAAGGGGGCGGAGTTGGAAAAAGGGTGAGGGCGGTACCAAAACATCACCAAAGGCTCAGAGAGTAAAAGAGGGCCGTGATGGGGGGGGGGAAAACGAACAACGGGGGGACTTAGTTATCGGTGTGGGGCTCCAGTCAACACTGAAAGATCAAAAAAATGTCATGAAGAAGAATGAGGGACACAAAGGGACCTTCTGGACGTAGGCGACAGGGTTAAAGCGGGCGGAAATCAACCTCCGACTGCGAGGAAAAAAACCGGACCAAACGAAAAGTCGTGACCAACATCGGCCTGACGACAAATTTATCATGACTGAAACCCATGAAAACTCAAGGCACGTAGAAAGATCCAAAACAAGGTCGTAAGGAAGGAAGGGAGGATCCTGAAAAAATCACCCCTACTGCAGGGAAATTGAAAAAAGGACAGGGGGGGGGGAAGAAATGGGGGACGATCCTTTCATGTACCCGGGCCTAAAAGAACCAACAAATTTGAGCAAAAATCAGGAGGAACGTTTTTGGGGGACTCCCTCTAGGGGGGGTGGGAACCGAAAAAAAGATGGGTTTAACGTCGGTTGTGTCAATGCTACTGAGGGAAGGTGGGAAAAAAAAGGCAAAAAAGTTGCCCGGAAGGCGCGACCGTCTTACGAACGTCGGGGGGGATTGGGGTCTTTTTTAACACAATGAGTAGGCCAGGCTAAAAAAGAAACTTGGAGAAAGCCGGGAAAAGGAAGTCACGGGTCGGGTGCTGCGGAGGCGAGATAGTCCAGGGGAAAAAACCCCGATGGATGGGAGCGAATGAATGGGGACCTTTAGGCATTGCGGAACAGTTCTTCATGCTCCCTTGAGTGCCCATGCGGGGAGGGAAACCGCAAAGGCATACTCGTAAAGAAGCGGAAAATCCCTATTGACGGAAAAGAATTTGTCGGGTGTCGCCTACCACCGTGGAGAAGATAGAAGGGAGGGGTTGGATCCGGTGAGTTCCAGAACCAAAGGTGCACAAAAACGCAGGCAGAATGCTCCGGAAAAAACGGGATAGAGTCCGCCACCACGCCCCCAACAAAAAGATCTAAAAGGAAAACCCATAAGGGACAAAGGGCTGTAGTCCTACTAACGCGCCTGACAACGGGAAAGGATTTGAAAGAAAAAAACTAAAGGAAAAACTACCACCCGCTAACGTCTCTTTAAACGTGAAAAAAGGATTTTGCGACGAAGAAAACATACGAAAAGATTCAGAAATGGAAGGGGGCGCGGACCAATGTGGCGCCCCCTCTAACCTTAAGACAGGGAAAAAAGAAAAGGCGGAGGGAAGAAGGCCGGAAAAAAGTCACCGTTTTTTCAAACGATCAGAGGGACGGGGGAGGACAAAAAAAGGAAAAAAGCCAGCGAATAAAACCGTACAGGATCGCAGTCTATCGGAGACGTAAAAAAAAAAAATCTTTGTTGGCAGGTGGAGAAGTGGCGCACGGTCGGTTAGTGAAGGGGGAGAGGGGGGTAGTGCGAAACCGGAAGTGGGGAAAAAGGATTGAAAGGGGAAACAGTCCGCAGAAGGAAAGCGTCGTGACGAATCAAAGTACCAATGTGGAAGGGAAGAAAGACGGGGATGTACCCACCGTTTGGGAGATTTTTCACGGCCCTAGGAAAAACTTGGTCTGGATGTTCAGAAGAGGGAAAACACGCAGCTGGGAGTTGTTCCTAGGGTCACGGGTTCTGAACACGGAAACCACTTTTGTAAAAAGCAACGTTTCCCTCCGCTTAAAGGGGAGCAAGCCAAAGCGAGGGGCCCGGGGGGGGGGCCCATGAGGCGAGCCAAAAGCAACCTGGTTGGTACAGAAAAGGGCTCGGCAAAGGATACGGGAAGAGAGGGGGGTAATCCGGAAACGGATTACCTGGAAACCATATGTTCGAGTCCGAAAGTCTAAGTCAACATGGGGAAAACTTGATCAGGGGGACCGAGGGTCCA
>Ga0179593_1264110_pt1 | contig 30321 bp, 43 predicted proteins | sample CZODoug2_1_08_16_FD_185931 | JGI IMG/M metagenome (GOLD analysis project Ga0179593, IMG submission 185931) | Vadose zone soil fungal communities from Angelo Coast Range Reserve, California, USA - CZODoug2_1_08_16fungal (PacBio error correction) | ecosystem: Environmental > Terrestrial > Soil >...
GAGCGCCTTTTTGATGTGGGATGGTACCAAGTGCCATGATTAAGTAGCGTTTGGCAGATCGGAGAATGCCAAGAGAAAGGGTTCACTAACTCATAGGAGAAAACACAAAGAAAAAAAATTTGGTGTATTAGGAAAAAAAAAAAAAAACGAATACCTACAACAACAAGGGATCAGACTGGTCATGGCACGGGGTCCTTCAGCCACGGGGGTGAAAGAGAAGGCAACGGGGACATGACAAACAAACAACTCTAAAAATTTTAAAAAAAAAAAAAAAGGGGGGGGCTCAACGTCCAAGCTGGACCAGCCTGGGGAAATGCATCAGAATTACGGGGGAACGGGGGGGGGGGGGCTGAAAAAAAAAAAAAAAAACGGGACCACCAATCGGGCTTGTCAAAAGCGTATTTTTGGAGCACAAAAAGAAAAAAAGGGTCATGATAAAAAACCAAAAAGGCAGAAAGCAGGACAAAACAGAAAAAGGAAATAAGGCAAAAAAAGAAAAATACAAAACGTCCAAAGGCGCAAAAGAAAAAGTGAAACGCAAGGGATTACCACCAAATGTTTGGTCCCGTTGTCCGGCCACAGGAGGAGGGAAAGGGCACAAAAAATTGTAACTTCAAAAAGGGATTAAACAATAGTTGGTAAGAGGACTAAAAACTAATAAAAAGGGATGGACGCACGAAAAGGACAACGGGCAAGTTGGCTTGAATTATAACGCCCCACGTTACAAAAAACAAGCAGGGGACAAATCAGGGGGGTGGAGGTCTGTGCGAATCGAAAAAATAAGGGGAAAAGGGGGGAAGCAGTGTGCAGGGATGGTACTGGGGCAAAAACACGTTTAAAACCAATGAAAGTAAAAATATTATTCACCAGTGGTTTCCCATGTGTTCAGCAAGAAGGTTGGGGGGGGACTCAAAAAACGGCCAAGGTGTCTCTTGGTGGTTGTTAGAGCGCAAAAATTATCTTCAGCAACCTGAACAATACAATCTCAGATTGAAGTATTAGGAGGTTCGTGTGGCTGGCGTTGCAGTCCACACGCATAAAGGGGTGGACTCCAGCGGGGGTGAAACCACGGGTAAGGTGGGCAAACGAATCACAACAACCATCGAAATGTTCTTTTAAACACAAGGTGAGGGCGGGGTGGTTTACTGAGGAGCACAGCCTGAAGGGGGAACAGAGAATAGGACAGCAGAAAGCTTTTGAAAAAAAAAAATTGTTCTTTTGTAGAGGGCGTGATGGAAAATGACCAGCTAAGGTATGGAGGGAACGAAGAGCCGGTCGTAGAGACATTGTAAGAAAAATACTTTTTGATGCGAAGGGGGCGTCCGATGGGAAACCATGACACTGTCCTGGAAAGGACGGAGGTCTGGGCTGGAGCAAAGGACGAAGGCACGAAAAAAAAAACGGAAGCCGGTTAAAGGAGATTTGAGGAAGGAGGCTTTGAAAAAAAAAAAAGGGACCCATGAAAGAATAGGGGGGAGGGGAACAAATGGGTTTTGCACCTACAAAGGGGGGGCCCCGAGCGACGTGGGAGACGGCCGGGGGCCCAATAAACGGGGAAGAAGAACGCCAAACCCCGGGAATGACATATTGGAAGTAAAAACTGGTAAAAAACAAGACACAAAGCCCAAAAGTGCGTTTAACGGGGAAAAAAAGCCTTGGTCCCCTTGGGACTGAGGTTCTAGGGGTTAGCCGAGAAACCATTTCCAATTGGAAACTGGGGGAGCACCGTAAACAAAAAACAGTCCGAACAGAGGTGCAAATTGGGGGGACAAGGTGGGGGGCCTGCAGGATAGAAAAAATGTAGAACAAAACCACTGGGGGACGACTAAATGCAACTGGGGGGTGGACCCACTCTTCTACAAGGGAAAAGTGATGTTTCGAAAAGAGAAAGGTTGCTTATGCCGTGTTATTGGATAGGTGCGGTTCCTTGGATCTTAAACCCGTTTAGACGAAAGAAAAGAAAGTTCCGAGGAGAAAAATGGTGATTGTATAGGGTTGAAGCAAAATTGGTTGGGCGTACATGAAAAAAAAAGAAGAAAGGGTAATTCCAGGACGCTTCGCGACAAAGCGTAAGAGTGGATTGGAAAAAAAATGGGCGAGAAAAGGAGCATCTAAAAATAGGGTTTACCAGCCTGCCGAAGGGAGGGGGGGTGGAAAGGAAAAAAAAAGGAGCGGAGGGGGTGAGCAGGGGAAATTGGGTCTCACCTCCCTAAAAAAACAGGATTCGGGAACCCCGGGGTTGGAAAAAAAAACACGTGGGGTTGGGGGTTCAGTAAAATCAGGGGAAGATCCCCTGGGGTGCTGACAAAGGGGGAAACGGGGTATGGGACCGCCAGACGAACAAGGTTGAAAGGTTGCTCGAATAAAAATAAAAGGACAAAACGGGGCCAAGTCACGGGACAGAGTTAGAGGGGAGGGGGGTCGAAGGGGGATGGGTAAAATCCGGCGCAGAAAGTGGAGTGGGAAAAAAAAACGAAATGAAACCAGACCTCGAGGGGGGGGAGTTGGGTTGTGTAAAATGAATAAACAGCGAAAACCGACACACTAAGGGGGAAGGAGGGTCTAAACGCAACGTACAATAATAAGTAGGCCGAAGGGTCCCGGGAGTTGACGGTCACGGGGGGGAGGGGAAAAACAAACAAGGAACGGTGGTGGCAAAGGAGAGGGGGGCATGGTGGCCCCAGGTGTACGGGTCAACTGGGTAGCCGCCTATGTTGGAGTAAACAGGGGGGGAGATGTAGAACGAAGCTCCGGGGGGGGGGGGAAGTGCGATCTAGATGAGACGGGGGGGGCGCGACCGCCGGCGAGGGGCAAAAGAACGCCACGGGGGAAATGCACGAGGTTGGGGAAAGAGGCTAAAAACACAAGACCAAACACAAAAATTGCAAAAAAATCCCGCCAGGAGGGGGGAGGGAACTTGCCAACTTTTGGGGGGGGGGGTGTGGGGGCGGGGGATAAACAAGGGCCTTCCAGGGGGGAGTGTGGGCGATAACCAAGCGGCTGGTGGAAGGGGGGGGGAAACGGGGGAAAGGCCACCTTAACCACGTGTTAAGGTATCATTCGTCAAACAAAGTCAACTTTGGAAACACGTGAAAGGGGGGGCAAACGACATAAAAAGGGGTAAAGGAGGCCAGAATTGGTACGTAAAAAAGAAAGAGCGGGATGGAAGGGGAGGCCGTCTGTGAGTAGCCGGAAACTCAAAAAACGTTGTCAAAAATGAAGGCTCTAAAAAAACAAAAACAACAAAAAAAAACAAAAATAAAAATACAACGGGTCGTGTGGCGTAGTACACAAGGAAAGTAAAAACACAAAAAGCATGTGCGCTGGGGGTGTACTAGAAGAATGGGGGGGGGGGGGGGGAGGTCAAAACGGGTGGGGGGGGACAAGGGGCAAGTGGTCGTCACCAAGGGGTCAGGCCTCGGAGGAAATGTGAGCTTTGCCTGGGACAAGGGGGGAAGGAAGGTGTTCTGCGAAAAAAAAAAAGGTAATTTGACGGAATCCGAAGGAGTGAAAAAAAGAAGCCCCCCCTGGGCCCCTCAAAAAGCGGGTTATCAGAAACATCATCTTGGATCACCTGGGAGGGGACCTCTCCAAAGCCGTTGCAAACGTGAAGCAGACAGTCGGGAGGGGGCACGGTTGGGGGCAAAATGGGGCCCCATAAAATCTTGCAAAGGGGGGGAAAACAATCGAGGCGGCCAGACGAAGATACCAGGACGTCAATGGGGATCGGGAAGGACACTGAACGGGGAAACTCTCCGGGAAGGGTATACCCAGGTTAGCGAAACCCCAGGTAAGAAAAAAAAAGATAAAAACAGAATAGAAAAGGAAAACACAGCAAAGGGAAACTCAAAAAAAAACTCTGTGGGGGGGGACACGACAAAGGGAAAAAAAAAAGGTTAACTTTGGAGAAAATAAGTTTGACGGAGTGAAATTTTGCGGTAGAAAAATGTCCTTAGTTTGGGGGGGGACCTTCGGCGGCGAGTTACATTTGACCAAAACAACACTCAAGAAAAGAGGTAGGTAATGCCGTTGTTGTGGGCAAGTATTCACTTGAGAAGAACCTTACCAATCCTAACGAAGCGGGAAGGACAAGAAGGGGGGGAAAGGGGCTTGAGAAGAAGAAAAGAAAAAAAAACCTTCTTTGGGGTCGAGCGTGAAAATTGGGACCTGTAAAAACCAATACCCGAACAAGGGGGAGCGGGAAACGTCTCTAAGTAAACACCAAACCAGGGGGACCAAAAGGGAATCCATGGGATTTTCGGGGGGGAGAACAAGGTACAGGTCAAGCTAAATCAAACAGGATCAAAATCCGGTTCAAACGCCTGGCCAAAGCAATCCCGAGGAAAAAGGGAAAAAAGGGAATATAGACAAACCCATCGGGCACTGAATTCCGGAAGTGGGGGGAAAAAGGGGAAATCACGGGTTTGTCGAGACAACAAAATGGGAGTACCCTCAAGGAGGAAACCCAAATAACCCTCCTTGGGGCGAAAAAAGAAAAGGTTTTGGAAGAGGCTCAGGAAGTCCAGAGGTACAGAAAAATCGGAAAATGAACCGCCGGGTCCGGGAGACAGAAACACAGGATTCTTTTTTAATGAGGAGGACCGGAGGGAAAAAAAAGTTCAGTAGGTTCCGCCGCGGTGGAACCCAGAAAAGAACCCCACAAGGACAAATTGAAACGCTGAGGGCGTGTGTGTGTCCGTTTTTCAAACTTGCGGCAAATTAAACTCGTTTGGACCTGGAACAGAATTCCGAAAAAGAGCAAAGCGGGACGACTTAGGCTAAGAAAACGGCGCCACGGCCGAAAAAAGTGAAATAAACATTCTGAAAATTGTAGAACGCCAGGGGATTCGCGTTTGTCATTGGGGGGGGGAAAACGCGCTCGGGGAAAATCAGGTAAATAGTTCCAGGGGGGGCCAACTCCCGCAATACATTTCCCATGACAGCCTTCTGCAGGGACTGGCGAAGAAAATAGGGGAAATCAACCAAGAGGCACGGGGGGGGACTGGGGGAAGCAGACACCAGGCTCCGAAAATGCCCCAAAGGGTCTTGACCGGAACATGGGAAGAAAACTTTGATGAATTTCGAGGGAAAAAAGCAATAGGGGGGGGGAATCTCCTCGGAAAATGACGGGCCAAAAAAAAAAACAAAAAACAGCAAAAAGGCCAGGTCAAATTGGGGTCGATAGGGGTTTTGTTAAAGAGTTCACACGAAAGTTGAACAATAGTAATGGAAGATCAACCTAACAGTTTTGTAGACAATGTCAACTTAAAATATAGACACTACGTTTCTTGGGGATTGGGGGGACTGGGACCAAAAAGGGGAAAAAGGAAAAAAATGAAAAACTTCTGGGGAACCTTGCTGTACTTTGGAGCCTGGACCCGCAAAAGAAAAAAAAAACTCAAAACAAAAAGCTGGACTCGGAGGAAGGATGGGGGGGGGGGAAGCTTTTGAAAGGACAACGCACAAATAAGACCAAAAATACTGAACTACGGAACAGCAATGTGAGAAAAAGACCGGGTGAAGTTATCATATGTGGTGTACTCTGACAGAGCGTTGGACGCTGGGTGAAGAAAGCCTGATCCAGGATGGGGGAAGGCTTAAAGTGGGGACAGGAGTAGGTCGGGGGGTAGGAATTTCTGAAGCGGTGGCTTGGGGAAATGAAAAAAAAAAGGCACATCTGGGGCGAAAAACAATCCGCCGTGACAAAGAAGATGGAAATGGAAAGGGGGAAAGTAAAAATGATGACGGTAAAATTTGTGGGAGTACGGAAAAAATTCAAGGGGGGGCCATACTTACAAAAGTGGGGTGGTGGGGAGGGGGTTGGAAAGGGGCACATAGGAAAAACACGGGGGCACATGTACCGGTTGGGGTTCTGGATGGTGACACTTTGAGGGAGGTTGTCTAATCATAGTTTATAAAAGGGAAAAAAACGGGTAAAAACGGGGAGAGGAACCCACCACTTTTCAGGTAAAATGAAGGATGTGGCGGAGGGGGAGGTGTAAAGTTTCCGGGGAACCTCAGGGGAACTACCATCCCTGAACTGGGATCACTCATTATGGGGGGGGGGGGGGCAGACTGGGGTCACTACGAATAATTTTCTGAGAAGTCAAGGGCAGAGAAAAAGGGGTTGCCTAGATCCATTGTTCCGTGAGAAAAAGGGGAAAAGGTTGTGGGAAAGGGGGATCGGAAGCGGAAGCAACCGCCCACACGAAGGCAGTCTCATCCAAAAAAATAGAGGATTAAAAAGGGGGAAGTAGGAGGGGGGGGATGGACGCGTCAAGAGAAACCTTTAAAAGGTAAGGTAGCAGAGCAAACGAGCAAGGGGGGGGGGTAGAGAAAGGTTAGCGCCCTTTACTAAAAACAGGAAAAGGTAGGAGGCCACAAGCTCTCCCAGACAGGGGGGGAAAACGAGTTCAGGCGGCAGGAGGGGGCTATAATGAAAAAAAAAAAACGGAAACATGAAACAGGAGCCAAAACCATCCACCACTGAAAAGGGGGGGGGGGTGTCAAACCTGCTGAAGATGGGACAAATCCTGGGGGAAAAAGAACGGCTAGAAAGGGGTGACGCTTCTGAAAACCATAAGGTAACAAGGCAATCAACAAAAAAAAAAAAAAAAAGTGACAGGTTTTGAAGGAAAGGACCGGAAAAAACGGACCAAAAAAAAAAAAAAGAAATTGTTCACCGGGGGTCCATAGGTGTTTATCCAGGCTGGCCTCATCCAATCCAGGAAGAAAAAAAAAAAAGGTACCTGCGGATCTGGAAAGGGGTCAGGAAGATGGGGGGGGGAAACTGGGGGAAAAACCAAAAAAACGCACATAAAATAAGGCCGGAGAAAGGAAGCAACTTTGAAAAACTCATGCAGGAAAAAAAGTGTATAAACGAGCAACGTTGGAAAACAAAAAAAAAAGAGTTTCAGGGTAAGAGACATAAAAGTCAAGGGGGAAGGGAGCACAAAAGAGAGGCACGAAGGGGGGATTCTGAGGAAGGGTCACGGCCCAAAAAACAACATTCACAAGGGGGGAAGGTGTGAGAACGCAAAAAGAAGGGAAGACCTTGCCGCTGGAAAGTGAACAGTGGGGGGAAATGTTGTGCCCAAAGTCCCACGACAAAAGGAAAGGGAAAAATGGGTGAATGCAAAGGGGGGAAACCAATGCGCAATGAGGATGGGGGGACTCTTAAAACATGGGGTGGAAAGGGCGGGGCGAGACACAAGGATCTGACTGGAAAAAGTTTGGAATTTTTCTGTAGTAAACCGAAGCCACTGCGACAGGGAAATGAATCAAGGTTTTATTCATAGGAAAAAAAGGACAAGAAACTGGGTTGGGCAAGTCCATGCAAAAAAAATAAAAGCAGTTGGACGGAAAAGAGAAGGGGGCTAAGGTAGCCCCATTGCCAGGAGATGGGGGGGTGCGAAGGGAGTGAGCCAAAGTTTTGAAACCTTTCCAAAAAAAAAAGGGGACCTGGTTAAAGGGTTGGAAGAAAACTACTGGCGGTGGGAGAAAAGCCGGGGGGGACCCAAAAGAAAAAAAACTATAAAAAGAAACACCGCGGGAGTAAAGGGGCAGAATCAAAACCATCAAAGAAGGGAGGAAGGAGTGGATAGAGACAAGCTGGCGCTGGGAGTGGATTCGGGATCTTGTATAGGGGAAATTCAGGGAACTAGTGGTCAAGTTGGGAGGAATGACAAAAAAAGAACAAGTCCAGCAAGGGGGGGGGCCATTTGACATGTGTGTAAAAACGCAGGGGGGGGAGGCCTGGAACACACGCGTTAGGGGACTGCTAGGGGAAATAAAGAAGGGAAAAAGGGAATTCCAAAAAAGGAAGTTGAAGGTTGGGGAAAAAAAAGGTATGAATGAAGCCGACTTAGAAAGGAGCAAGTTCGTCAAAGTTAGTGGGATCGAAGGTTAACTCGGGGTGCCCATGAACCCGAACAAGGGGAAAAAAAAGGAACGAGAACGACGGAAAGCAGTTGATTGATGGGCTCTTAAATCACTCGCGAAATTATGGGAAAACGACGCAAAGGTGAAGGTTTATAAAAGCAGGCGTGGGGAAACGGGTCGACCACAACGGACCTCCAATGTATGCAAGGCAACACTTGTTGAGGGGGGAAAGGGGTCGAGGAGAACGGATTCCTGGGCGCAAAAGAAAAAGGGTAGAGGAACAAGTTAATCCCGGAAAAAGCAATAGTGGACGAAAGAAAAGAAAGCACTACCGAAGGAAAAGCCAGTTCGTTTAAGGAAGGGTAAAGGGAGGGGGGAGAAAGAAGGGAAATGGCAAATGCAAAAACGAAAGGAAAAAAGCCCTCAGTGAAAAAAAAGAAGGGTGCCAAGGAAAAGGTCCTCAGGGGGGGAGGAAAGGAACCCAACAAACACTCGACGGGACTCACTTCGTAAAAAACCGAAAAGAAAGAATACGATGACCGTATAACTGTACAAAAAAGGAGGGGGAGGGGGCAAACACACTTGGAATCAATAGAAGGGGGGGGGGAATTGGTGCAGAAGGACCGGATTTGTGGAGAAAAGTTTATAGTAAGGGGGAAAAAAGGGACTCGCACTCTGTGGCCCTTTGAAAATAATCAGGAAGGTAGCTTTGACCTTGCACGCAAAAAACTGATGGTGGAAGGGGAGCCACGTGTGAAATCAACTATTGGAAGAAAGGACAAGGTGGGGCTGGGAAACGCAAACAGGGAAGACCTGGGGCGTCGGCAGTTTACTGGCCGGGGGAGGAAAAAAAAGGAGAAAGTAACGGAAGCGGGGGACGGTCGATAACCAAGCAATTCGCCGGGGCGGAGTCAGTCACAAAGAGGATGCGGAATTAGCAGAGCTCCAATAGGGGAAAAACCTGTTCAAAAAGGCAAAAGAAGACCAAAAAAGAACGCAAGTGGGAAGAAGTAAGCGGAGGTGCCGGAAGAAAGACGGTAGAGTAAGAGGAATAAAAGAAACTGCACTTGGGAAGAAGACATAGCCTCAAGACAAAAAAACAAAAAAAAGGAAAAAGAAAATTAGGGGGGAAAAAGTATATCTCTCTACCTCTAAAAAGGGGGGACAAGAAATCCGAGGATTGTGAGGAAAGTGGGAGACTATCGTAAAGGGACGGGGGAAGTAATTTTCAGCCAGGACTGGGGGTCTGAGTAGAAGGGAACAAGAATGAAGAGTGAAGACACAAAAAGACAGGGACGAACAGGGTGGATCGACCGACGAAAGGGGAAAAGGGCCCCCAAGTGTCGAAGAAGGAAAAAAACGAACGTGGGAACCAACACGCACTCTGGTGGTGAACGGGGAAACAAAGCCCATACGGGGGAAAGGACAGGTCAATGAAAACACAGGGGAGACAGGTACCAATCGGGCGTTTCACAGGAATCCGGATCATCTAAACTAACGAAGTGAGAAATTAGCATCCAAGGACCAATCGCGGCTAAAGTATAAAGAGGAAAAAAAAACCCAGCGCAACTTTACCCCCCGAGCGCTGTGGGGCGAGACGTAGGGTCGAACTAGTCAGGAGCAGAGTATGGGGGGGGAGGGAAGAGGAGTCAAAGTGGGTGGTGTGGGTTGCGTTCAGGCGGCGAAAATTCAAGGGTCCAAAAAACACATCCAGAGGAACGGGGGGGGGGGGAAAAAAGGAAAAAAAGGAACCTGCCTGAAAAAGAGCGCAAGTAAAAAGAGAAAACGAAGCAGGAACGCGGGAGAAAGGGTTATTGGAAAGAAAAATCAACAAAAAGAACATTCCTTGGGTTCGAAGCGGGAAAAGGGCCGGTAAAACTTTAAAACTCCGGGCACCATTTGGAAAAAGAAGAAGGCTCGGCTGGAAAAAAAAAAAAGAAAAAAAAAACCAGGGGGGACAGGGACAAAACAATCCAGTTGGAGGTGGGGCACAAAAGGTCGTGGAAAAAAAAACGATGCTCAAATCCGGAAACCCTCAAGGCGTGAGGAGGTGGCCACGCCTAACGCTAAAACTAGTGAACAAACAAATGAACGAGTTAAGTTGTCCAACCGGGGGGAACGGGGAAATGCCCCGGGTGTCTCGAAACTCCAACCTTGAGGTTAACAACGGAAAAGGCGAGACACTTTTTTCGAAACGACGGTGGGAGTGAGGGCGAAGAAAAAAATGTTAAAGAGGTCCATGAAAGAAAAGAGTAAAAAAGAAAGGTCCCTCCAACGGATAGGAAATCTAAGTTTTATAATGGGGAAGTCGGAAAAGGGGGGGAAGGGAGTCCGCCGCCCAAAATAACAACCCGGAGGGGAAAAGGGAAAAAATGGATGGGCAAGAAGGAGTTCGTGTTTTTCCTTAAGGCCCAGAAGGGAAAAGGCAAGGGGATCGGATAAAAGCCACGAAAAAGTCATACGAGGAAATCTGAAGAGTAAAACCCGCACCCGGACTCGGGTGGCGTTACCCCAGTCTGGAGGAACGTTGGGGGTAAGTCCCCGCCGGTTGATGAGAAGGGGGGGGGGAGTACAACGTTAGGGGGGACCCAGCCGCGCGATTCCGGAGGGACAACGCCAGGGAAACGAGGTTCCCGAAACATTGTCGGAAAAAAAAGGGGGGCAAACACAAAAATTCAGACCGAAAAATACGCACCTGAAAACGGCCTGAACCAAGGCCGGAAAAACATCGAAAAAACGGCCCCGCTTCGGTAAAACCGGGGAAGGGAAAAGAAAAAAAAAAAAGGCAGGAGGCCACAGTTCAAGAATCACAAACGGCGGGCGAGCCCGCAAGGTGTGGAAAAGGAAAAAAAACCGCATGAATGAAAGATTGGGAAAATTATTGGGGTGAGAGTCACATCAGGGGGAAAACAGGGAAGGCCAAATAAGACAAAAACATCCCTCCATAGGGGGAAGTCCCCAGGTGAGAAAAAAAAAATGCCACTTTGTTTTACGACTCATTGTTGTCCAAAGTGGTTAATCTTTCAACAGGGGGGGAAAAACCGGAAAAGGTGCAAAAAAGAGGGGAACGGTTGCATGAGCGTGAGCTGGTCAAAAAAGAATACAAAAACCCACAGAACACTGGCTCTGGGTGGGGTAACCGTCAGGTAAGCAATCAAAAAGAAAAAGGAAGGGGGGGGGCGGCAAACACACAAACCATTCTAATCGGAGTGGTGGGGGGGGAAACCATTACTAGAAAAGGGGGGGACAAAAAAAAAAAGTCAGGGGGGGGAGAAAAGAGCGCGGGAAAAGAATGGGGGAAACTTAAGTTGGGGGGGCTTGTAGGAAGCGACGAATGCAAAAAAAAACCGGGTAATCCAAGGGGGGGAATTGGAAAAGTCATCAGGAAAACGAACCACAGATTTGCACAGGAAAAAGAAAGGGTCATCAGAAAAAAAGGGGATGGGAGGGAAGAGTGAGGCAGAAACGATTTTCCAACGAAACTTAAAGATCTGGTTTGGAAGGTCAGGGAGAAAAGAACACTGGGAAACATGAGGGTCGATACCTTGGGTTTGTAGGATCATAGGGGTTCGGAAGGGGGAAAAATGTATAGCAGTACGGGAAAAAATAGGAAGTTAAGAAACCAAGGGTTTTGAGAGTGAAAAAGGATTTGGGAAGTGACGTGGTCTGTGGTGTAAATGGCGACCAACTCACGAACATCAAAAAACTAAAAGGGGAAATCCATTCCATTTGGAAACTGGGAGGCCAGGAGGGGCCTCGAAATGTGGTGCAAGGACCTTCTGAGTAAAAATAGGGGGTCCCAGCCAGGCCCAGGGCCGGACAGGAAAAGGTTTTTTAGGGGTAACGGGCAAAAAAAGAGAAGGAAAAAGGACTCCCGGTAACAGAAAATCACGAAAAAAAAACAAAACAAAAAAACGGGGAGGGGGGAAAATAGATAAGAGGCATTCAGGAGGATTACTTAAGAGTTCAAAGAAAACAGGACCTCAGAGAAGGAGGAAAGAAAGGGGTTATTCTAGAACATTTGTCGAACCTTTGAAGTAGAAAACGCAATTCGGACACCCAAGCAAAAAACCAACCGACCTGTAGGGAAGGCAAAGGGAAAATGGGAGGGAAAACTCAAGATCCCAAGATACCAGCCTCCACAAGGTACGCAGGCCAACGGGATTGTGGGGGTCACTGCGGTCAATCTGGGGGGGGCCTGTGGGAGAACTAAGAAATGTTAAACATCTAACCATATTGGAAAGAAAAACACAGAAAAGAGGGAAGCAGGCAGTGGTCCCGCACGGGGACAATGGACAAAACAGAAAAAAAAGAGGAGTCAAAAACGTGGACATATTTAAAAAAAAAAATCTGGACTATTAAAAAGGGGAAATCCTGGGGGGATGGAAAGTAGGAGGTTTTAGACAGTGTTGCAATGGGCACATAAGGATAAGCAAGCCAAGAAGAAACCAACATTTACGAAGAGGGCCCAAATGAGGTGGAGCGAAAAGTCAATTTCTCAAAAATGATGTAAACTCAGGTTTTAGACAACTAATATGGTAGGTAAAAAATTCGCGCAAACGGAGGTGGAGATGGGGGCCGGGAAAAAGACCCGTCCACCACCAAGGGGATAATTCATCGGGGGATTTCGAGATCGAAAACTGACCCAGTGGGGGCAAATGACAAAGGGTAAAGGGGGGGACCACAGAAAAGACCACGAAAGGGAATGGGAGTAAGGCCTCACAAGGGCTCTACGGGAGTGGAAAACGAGGAAATGTTTCACGGGCACGTGTTAAAAAAACAATCAACCTAGCCCAATTGTCTCACTGGTTTTCGAAAGGCAAAAGGGAGCGGGGGGGCAGCGAATCAACCAGAGGGGTAATGTCGCGACATGGGGCAGAGTTTTTAATCCCAAGGGGCGGTAAAGGAAGCAATTGGTCGTCAACAGAGACGAAGGGACGTTTTTCCGGGGGAGAATTGGGGGGGGGGTGAAAAGGAGGAATTGTCCGGTCGCCCAGTAAACTTGGGACAGAAATGGTCTTGGGGGGGAAAAAGGGGTTGTAAAGCCGATGGGTACAGTTTAACCAAGGAAAAACAAAACGGGGGGGGGGGAATCAAAACGAGTTTGATAAATGGACAGAGGGTCACAAAAAAGAAATGGACTTTCCATTTGTGAGCGAAGAAGGGGGCCAGGCCGGGGGAACGGGATTTTAGAATTTGTGAAAGCATCAACGGGCTAGTTTCAAAGGTTGGGGACCGGATAAACCGCCTCATCGGTGCGTTTGAAATGGTCCCGCGGGGGGGGGGGATTCGGCAACTACGCGACGACAAAATGAAAAATCAGAAGACTAGGAAACGAGGGATTGAGGTTCCAGAAGGGTTATAAGGAAACGCTGACGGTAGAAGGGAACAAGGGGGTCGGGCAAAGAGGGTTATGGGATCGGAGGTATAAAAGGGGGGGGGGTGGGACCCGAAAAAGGAGAAAGGGAAAGGGGACCTTAGAAAAGAAAACGAGGAAAAATGCAGTTGGATTGAGGGGGACTCAGAATCAAAATCGCTAGGTTGAGATCGCCGCCCTAACGGGTAAAAAAAAATGGAAGAAAAATATCGGGGGGGGTGAAAAGAATTTGGGGAGCAACAAGAACTCCAATGGATTGCGGTCAGAACCGGGGGGGCTGTTGGTGTTCATGAGAGGCAGAGGGCAAGAGTGGTTATGCCTAGAAGGGGTCCCTTACTCTCGAAAACAAGCAGTTGGGGGGAGAGATACAAAAATACCAGAGGTCCGCAATTCGTTAGAGAGGTAAAAGCGGCAGAAGGAAGGGGGAGTTCAGTTGGGAAAAAAAAAGAAACCCCTCAGAAGATTTTGGGAAATGTCGAGCGAAAAGAAAACAAAAACTGAGGGGGAAAAATTATTCTAAAACGCAAAAGAAAAACAAGTCATCGCGCCTGAAGTCACCGTTACGGTTTTGGTTGCAACGTGTCGGAACACAGAGCGTTTGGGGGGGAAAAGGAGAGGGGGGAGGGGGGAACTCCTTTAGAAGGGGGGGAACGGGGATTTTGATACCGGGGGAGCGGGTAGACGGAACTCTAGGGAAGTGATTCGAGAACGGCTTCGGGAACACGAGTTGTAGACGGGGGGAAAAGGACCGAGGGGACGGGAGGAAGGGCTGAAAAAGCAAAACCAGTGCCGAAAACTATCCGGGAAGTGGGCCAAAAACTGCGGGGGGAGTCTACAACCGCCGCGTGCGGTCGATAAGTGCACGTTATCTTGATGGCCCGTCCAAACTCAGGAGGAGGAAGGAAAGACACTCGGAAAGGAAACTTTGAAAAAGTGGCAAAGTCAATAAGAAAGGGAGACAGGAGGAAGCAGTTGTGGGGAAGAGCCACAGATTGCCGGATAAATAACGATATGAACTCTTAGCAGTTGGTCCACGCAAAGAAAAGTCGAGGAGAAAAAAAAAAAAACGTAGGGAAAAGGTGAAAAGGGAGAGAGAATGAGGAGAAAACCAAAGCAGAAGAGAGGAGATGGGGACTCACGAAAACCTAAAAGTAGCAATCCGAGATGTTCGGCCAACGGCAAAGGGATTTGTATTTTGTTGGACAAGTGTTGAAAGGGGGGGGGACGCAGAAAGACTAATTAGGCACATCCGCCACGGGGAAGCATACGATGAAACGAATAAGCTGGGTGATCGAACGCACTTAATGAAACTTGTAAGAGGGTCCGTCGGCCCGGGACACGACAGACGAGGAGGCAAGGGTAAGGTGGTTGTCAAGGGGGGAAAGACAATTCCAACGGATTCCACCCGGGGGGGGGGGGTCTAAGGGCCAAAATCGGGGGTGTTTCACAACAGGAAAGGGAACCGGTCATTACTCATCACCAAAAGGAAAAGCGCAGGGGACCATCTACCGGAAGAATCAAAGGGACAATCGAGGGGCACCAGGAGAAAGGAAAACGCCTTTCGACTCCTTGACAGTGGAAAGAAGGAAAAGGTGTTCCGGAAAGCGGGACGGGGGTGGGTCGGAGACCGGTATTGTGGGTCTTAGGAGGAGGACAGGGGGGGGAGGACAGGTGACCACCACCAACAGAAAGCACAGAAAAAGGGGGGGAAAAAGGGGAAGTCAGGGTGGGTTTGTAAACCAGTCCTGCCTTGAGAAAACCGGCAGGAAAGAAACAACCGAGAAAAGAAAGGGAGCGCGGAAAAAGAAGGAGTTATGTGAAGAGTCAAAGACTGCTTGGTCGAGCGGGAAAAAAAAAAAAGGCACACTAGCTCAAACAATCAGGAAAGAACGGGGGAATCGTCTGACGCAGAATAAAAAAAGCAGGGTTGAACTAAAAAAGGCATTAGTGGTTACCAATTCCAGGAAAAACATCTGCTCAAAAATAAACCGCAGTCCCGGAAAAGGGGTATCACATCCTGGGCGGCGAAGGGAAAAGAAAAATCAACGCTAAGGAGGGAAGAAGGAAGAAACCAACTACATTTAATAAAAAAATGGGGGTCAACAAGCATCTAGAGTCAAAAGCATAATTGGCCGCAAACGCCAACAAAAGGGGAGAAATCAAAAAAGGATGGATGCACATTGTTAACCTGAAAACCGTCGAAACGAAATGGTGGACGGCTAATAGTCCGAGTCATGTAAAAAGAAATAAAGGAAATACTCAGGGCGCGATCTCCCTTGGGTGAAATCTAAAAAAATTGCATCCGATTTGGGAACCGATGAAAAAGGCGACCAATGGTCCAAAAAAAAGGGCAACGCTGGTTCGGTGTGGTTGTCTTCCGCGCAAAGCAAAAAGGGCTTTGACGGGAAAAGAAATAAAAGAGCAGAAAGAAGACCACGCGGACCTTGGAGCGAGACCACAACCGCCCGAAAATGAAAAACCAGAATCTCCCATGTGGTTGTAAAGAAACAGCGGGGTTGATGTCGCAGGTTTGATTGGTACGAATGGCAAGAAAAAGAGGGCAGCTCCACATCGTATGGCCGCGACAAAAAACAATTGGTTGGCCAAAAACCCAGCCCCGCTCCCCGAAAAAATGCCTTCATCAAGGGACGGGGGGAGAAAAGAAACAAAATCGAAAATCAAACAGCTCCCGAAAAGCTCGTGCCAAATAGAAAAATGCGCCGCTTCTTCAGATGGGGAGAAAAAACGGAAAGGAGCCAGGTGGGGAAGGAATAATCAACACGCGGGGGTATTCGAGACGCCCGGCGCTGCACGCCACCCACCGCCAACACGAAAAACATCCACACCCATAAACACACAACGTCCCAAAACAGCCAGAAAGGGGAAAACGCGGGAGAGCAGGAAAACAGGGGGAGCAGAAGGGGCAAGAGCAAGAGAACCCAAAAGAACCCCATCTCAAAAATGGGGGGGGAGCTAGGTTTTTCAGGGGGGTCAACATCAAGGGACACCATGTACTGTGGGGGCACCTCCATATGGGGACGAGGGGGCAGTTGGCAGAGCACAAGAAAGCGCACTCTGTTAAGTACCGTGCTGGGGGGGGGGGGGCAACAGGGGGGTAAAAGCCAACTGAAATTGACAAAAAAAAATCAGAAGCGGTTAGGTAGGTATTTACCCGGAAACACCGGGACATGAACTTGCTGGAACTGCTTGGGGGGTCATCGGGAAAGACAAACATAAGAATTGCATACATCAGGGGTGCGTTCAAACAAAAGTCCATTTCCGGAGGTGGGTGTTTTAGTGCTCTCGAAACAGGGTGGGGACTCTGAAAATGGGGGGGGAAGGGGAAGGGATAGGTGGGCTGTAAGGGGAGCAGGACCGTGAGGCCGGGACAAGGTCTATGTAATAGAATACTAAGTAATAAATCAAAAAAACATACGCCAATAGAGTCAAAAAGGGAGTCTTACTGGAGGGTGCGGAAATCAACTGGCGGCGAAAAGATGGGGACCGACGTAATCAAGGAAAAGTTGCAAACAGATGGGGTTGCTGTTGTAAGGCAGTGCGACCGGTGAACAGGATAGGGGGGGGTTTAAAAAAAAGGGGGGGATGGAGAAGTCACCAAAAAGGGAATAGCGTCCCCGTGGAAAAAAGGACTTGAAAAGAGAATCAGTACCCCCCCAAAATTTCCAGGTGGAGAAGGAAGGAGGGTGGGGAGGTGGGGGCGGTGACAGGGGTAAAGATGCTTGGCCTCGAACTCCAACAAACAAATGTCTGTGAAAAGAAAGGGGGTGCCCATCAAAGTGGCGCCGGCGAGGCAGGGGACGAGACACGCTTTACTATGCCGGACGCAAAAGACCAACTTGACCGAAGGGAGACCGGAGTGGGGGAACAGGCGTCGACCATAAACAGAACTAAGGAAACCTCAACACAAGGAGAAAAGAATGAGAAGCATTCGAGGTAAAAGTGCGCAGGAGACGTGGGGAAACCACCCGGCCGGCGCATGCAAGCAGGTTTCGAAGAATAAACCGGTCAAAAAAAAAAAAAAAAAGTTGACGAGGGACGAAAGTCCGGGAGGCCACCATCAAGGATTAAAACTCACCTGACCTGAGGAAAAAAAATTAAAATGTGTGCAAGAACGCCAGAAGTGGCAAAGAAAAAAAGCCCGACAATCCAGGACTCACCTGGAAGGTTGTCAGGCCTTGCAATCTGAAGAAGGGTAAAGAACGCGGAAAGAACATGGTTTGACCTTCAATGAGAACATAAGTGACGTGAAAAAAAAAAAAACAGAACGACTAAAGGGTGCCACTGGGTGAAAAAATCTCCGGGTGACCTACAAAAGAAACAAGAATGGAAAGCCGGGCGGGGGGCCAGAGTGTCAACCTAAATGAGGACCGAAGTGACAGTCAGGACTCCTTAAATGTCATGGCAGGCCGATTTGTGTCCCAATGGGGGGGTGCGAAACATATCTCATCAAAAAGTACAATACGAGACTGAATGAAAATTACAGGACAGAACGTCCACCCCCTTCGGGAGGGGATTAAAAAACCATAGGGCAGTTTCACAATGCAAAAAATTTAGAATAGATAGAAAAATGGAGTACGAAAAAAGAGTCACGAGAACTGCGGGGATGCGGACTTAAAGGGACTGTGGGAACCACAAAGCGTAGCAACCCAATCAACGGGGGTTTAATGGGATGGAAGCGAATAAAAAAAAACCATTAAGATTGGTACGAATTGACAGGGACCTTTGGCAAAACATCCCCGACATAGGTATGACTCGTCCTCTTGGAAATAAAACAAGATCAACAGACTTCTTGACAGTGCTTCCAGGTGTTGGAAAAGGTGCAAGTTGCATCGAAGACGAAGCTACTCCCCAATGATCTTGGAAAAGGGTGACCCCGCGGCGCCGAGGAAAAAAAAGAAAACAAGATTTGAATGCGAAAAACGTACAGTTGCCAAAAAAATGTTAAACGGGGTGGTGGAGTCAGGAGAGTCTAAGGGTAACAGTTTTTTCACAGGAGAGGGGTTTGGGAGTGTCAGGTTCAGGAAAAGGCGCACCGGTGCAGAAAATCAGGTTAGGGTTGGGGGGACTGTGGGAGCGGTGCGCGACTAACAGCGCTTTACAAAAAGGGTGTGAAGACAACGAAAGGCACCCGCGTGAAAATGAAACAGGGGGGGCAGAATCAGGGTGTCCACCAAGAACGATTCAGGGCGTGGATCGCTCCCGAGAAAGCGGTGATGATTCTTAGCTAAAAAAAAAGGCTAGCCCAGGGGACAAGAAATTGTGCCGTGAAAACGAACCGGAAGGCAAACCGAAAGCAGGGGGCAATGTTGAGGTGTTCCTCGGTTTTGGGGTTAGTACAACCGCGGGGCGAAGACAGGGAAAAGGTCGTCCTGAAAACATAGAAACTTAGGATTTTTCATCTACCTAGAGAAGGTTACAAAAAATGAAGTGACGCTGCGTAAAAAGTTACGGGGAGCAAAAAATGGTGATGGGGATCTGAAAAGGGAAAAAAGGTGACTTAAAAGGGGGGGCCCGCGACCAAGGGTAATAAAGGGGGGGGGCAGCTTCCCCGGGAATGAAAAGGGGTGAGGCTACATAAATCATGAGAACGGCTGTGAGTGGGACAAAAACTGAGCAGAAAAGGGGAGGTTTGGAAAAAAAGAAAAAAAAGAAGAGCAGCATCTTTTGTTAACGTGTGGGAAACTACACCGAAAGACAAAGATGTGCGTTAACCCTGGGGGAGTTGCAGATTCAGATCCTACTCACTTAGCAAAGCATGGTGTAGGATGAAAAGTAAGGCCCTACTCGAGGAACAAGCAAAGGGGGGGGATGTAAGATCTCAAGAAGAAAAAAAAGAAAAAGGGGTCCCAGCGGGAGTGGTGAGAGAGGTACGCCAGGAAAAAAAAAGGTGACAAACTAAAAGTTATCCGAGGTAGGAGGGGGGTGGGTGGGGCAAATGGAAAGAGAGACAGGAAGGGCATAAGTTAAGTCGGTCTTAATCATAAAGCACCGATTGACCGTACCGTACGGTAATGCGAAACCAAAATCGTGGGAAAGAGAGGTGGGGATCCTTGGGTTTCAGAAGGGGGGAGCCGAGATTTGGGTGGATACCGGCTAAGTTAGACTCAAGCCGTGCCGTCGGTGATCTCAAAAAACGAAACGCCATCACTCCAAGGTGGCCGTCGAAAAAAGGTGTAAGGAAGAGGGGACTTGACTTCTGTCCCAAAATTGCACGGCCGCGAATAACATTGAAAACGGGAGAACCTTCGAACAGGTAACAGGGGTGACTAGTGAACAAGACAGTAGGGGAGGAGCGGATGAAGGGGTCCCCGAGGGGGGAAAGGAGGAAAAAAAATTAGAGACAACGCCATAAACGTGGTAAAGGGGACCAAAGGCACTACAGAGAAAGATGGGCCGACAGACAAAGGAGTTGCAAGGAATAAGGAACAAATAAGCAAAGAAAAACTGCCGAAAGAAAAAGAGATCGAAAAAACAAAAACAACGGAGGGGAGAGAGAGAGATGAGGGGAACAGAAGAGAGGAGAGGACTTGTCCTCTTAACCGATCCGGCATTGGGGAAAAAAGATGAAGGCACGAAAAGTAGGTTAAGGGTAGTGCCGGGGTGCAACCACAGGTGAAAGGGGTTGGGAAAATTGGGGGGGGGGGGGGGGCGCAAGCAAAGTAAAAGAAAAAAACCGATCCCACGGGAGCATCTAGCGCAAGAAAAAGGGTTTATCGAACAAAAACACGCGGAAAGGGGGGCTTGGGGTGAAGGGCTCCCGAAGGGAAACCACTTACTAAGAGGGCTCGTGAGTTTGTGAACAAAAAAAAAAAAAAAAACAGGACAAGACGGAAAAAGGGGGACAATTCACAAAAGGGAAAACGTGGGACCACCATCTAGAAGGCAAATGATCCACTGAAAAAAATGGGCCACAAACAGTGAATCGAAGACAAGAACGGCACGCGGGCGTCGTCTACCTTTAAACTGAACCAGGGGGGTATCCGATAGCCGAACCAGAAAGGAGCCCGCAGCCTTAACCAAAAAAAGAACGGTGGGGGGGGGTCGAAAAGGGGAAAACCCGGGTCCGGATCGGCGCGGGGAATGGAGCGTAGAAGTCCGTAGGGGGGGGGGGCCCGGGGCTCGCGATAATGGCAAAAAAAAAAAAAAAACAAAAATCGCACGAGGGGGGGGGAGGGTAATGGGTCGGGGGGGGCAAAGCCAAGCCCTGCCGAAAAAAGAAACCCTCCTAAGAAGAAGACAGAAAAACCCCTGGGGTGAGTTCGGGGAAGAGAAAGAAAAATCAACTGCAGGGGGTAGATCGTTAAGAAAGGGTAAGCGCATACACAATTTCGCCAGGCGAGCCTCAGACTATCAACAACCCAGGAAAAAACAAAAATAAATGGGTGGTAGGTGCAATTTAACATGCAGAAAACCTGGCCCGTCTCACAAAGAAAAAATAAAAGAGCCTGGGGGCCACAGCCGATGAGGGGGGAAACCCGAAATAAAAAAGGGGAAAGTTAAGGGGAAACACAGGGAAGGGTCCCCTGGTCCGGGATGGCCATTGTTCAGCAGGGAAAACCAGGGGGAGGGAAAAAAAAAAAAAAAAAATCAATACAAGTAAAAAACAATCTTAACCAAGTTGTAGAACCCTAAGTGTACCGCGCTGAAAAAAGCGTTCAACTAACCGGGCATCAACAAAAAAACAAAACGGGAACAGAGAAATAAGAAAATGCTTTATGCAGGAAAGAATAAAAGTTGCAGTAGTCGCAGCGGGGGGGGGCCACACCGCTGAAACAGAAAAGGGACAACACGCGAGCGGGGGGGGGTCAAATTGGCGCAAGGGCAAATCGTAAAACAACCTTGGCGATAAAAAAAAAGTCGCTTGACCAAGGGAGCGTTAAACAAAACTCCCGGCAAGAGGGGTGGGTGGAAATAAAATGAAAAACCCGGGTGGGGGTGAAAAAGGGTTGATTCGCTTTGTGAACTTGGGGGGTAACGGCGGGTCGCCAACGCAAGAACTCCGTCGTTCGTCCACGAGCAAAAAAAAAACAGGGGGAAAAAACCTACAGCTGTTTTTTCTGAAAAAAAGTAACTGTCTTAAATCTATTCACCCCCAAACACTAAACTTTGGGAAACGGCAAACCTCCGCAAACCGTAAGAACTCCTAAATATCTAACCAAACTGGCACCTTCTTTACTGGGAAGGCAATGAAAGAAAAACTGAACTGCAACAAAGAAAGGGTACGCAAACAATGAAACTTGGGTATGTAAAAAGAGCAGGAACTCGCAAAAGGGGGGGGGGGAAACGAAGGGAAGCCCAAGTGGTTAGGGTTGTAGATGAACGAAAAACGTTTAAAAAAAGTGAAAAGCGTCCCAAACCCGTTATTTCGAAAGTGAACTTGCGAAGAAAAATGACTATAACTCATCAACTTTGAAGTAAAGGGCAGAGTACACTGAATTGCCAAGAAAAAGGCCCGGGTTCCCAGAGGAGCGTCGAAAAGGAAAAAAAAAGCTGACTTTCTCTCGGGGGGGGGCCACATTACTGCATAATCCAAAGACACCGTGTCGACGGACGAGGCTGTTCAGGCAAGTAAAGTCAAAAAATTATCGTCGGTGGGGGGGGGGGGATGGTAAAAACAGATTGTTACACAAAATAATCATTTTTGGGGGGGTGAAGAAAAACTCTATCAAGAGGGGGGAAGAAAAGAAAAGAAGGGGCTTCGGAAAAGATGAGTTAGGTGGGAGGGGAATGTGATGTTATTATTCCCATCGGGGCGAAATCGCCTTGGGTCCAAGCCGATGGGGGTTCAAGTCGTACGAGTATGCGGGCATCTTGTGCTGAAAAAAAAATCGGGACTCCAGGAGGGGGGGAGGGTGGGTGTCAAAAAAAGGAAACAACGTGGAAAGGAGAGATCTGGGGGGTGTCTGGAACAGTATAATTTGTTTGATCAAGGAAAAAAACAAAGGGGATGACCAAGGGGAATGAAACAAGTGACGGACCCAAACCACACTGAAGTGGAGATGAGGAGGTGGCGGCGGGGGGCTTTTGAGAGGGCTCCTCGAAATCCTTCACCGAAAAAAGCCAAAAGGGGACGGGTTGAAGAAAAGTTGGGGGGTCCTGACTTGGAGGGACAGGGATTGACGCCTGTCTTTTTGGAAGCCGCCTTAACGATGAGGTAACGGAAAGTTTGGAACAGGGCTCGAACCGCATCGACCGACCTGCAAACTCGACTCAAACAAAACAACTGGAAGATCGAGATGAAGTCGACCCGGAGGGTGAGTGCTAGAGGGGGTTTCCCACACGTGGCTTCTAGGTCGGAAAGGGGTCTAAAAAGGGAGGATAAAATCATGGGACAATCGAACCGGGGGACACTTCGAAAAAACGGGGCAGAGGCCACCACACAGTGCACATACAAAGGACGGGGCCGGAAAGGCAGATTTAAAGAAAACGAAAACCCCGCATCCACATCCTAATAACCCACTTTGTGGTGAAGGCGTAAAAAAAAATGAAAACAGCACTGGGGGTAAAAAAACGAAAAGCAGATACCTTTTTGGGGGGGAAAAGGCCTTTGGAAGAGAATAAGGTACAACCCAATCATGTAAAGGGGGGGGGCAATCTACCGTACCTTTTCCAAAACCAACAAAATCCGTGGCAATAGGGGGAGGCACGGCCAAAAGCGAAAGACCAGACATTACGGACCTCGGAAGGTGGCAAAAAAGGTGCGGTAACAAAAAAATGTCAGCACCAAAAAAACGGAAAAGCAAACGTCCTCCAGAAAACTTTTAAACGCTGGGATTGGGGGTTGGCGTATCAACAACCACCAGCTCCCAGCTTGAGGGGAAAAAAAAAAGGTGAACCTCAGGGACAGAAAACACTGAGGGGTGGATGTAATAAAAAATGCGACACGACTTGGCTGCGCATGACTTTCACCACAACCCCTGCACCAGTAAAAAAGAACGACACTTTTGGGTCAACTTGCGAAAGCCTACAACGCTACGGAAAAAAAGTGGGGGGCAAGTGAGGGTAACTGTGGAAAACAAGCCCACGACGAGGGCGCTTGAGGGGCGGACATGCAAGCCAAATCGCAGACAGGAGGTGACGAGGCAATTGGGGAAAGTGATTGCACGGGCAAAACTATCAATAACTCCCCAATTGAGAAAGAGTTGAGGAGCAAACCTCGACACGCGCGACAAAGAGTTTGGATAAAGAACCTGCAGAATGTTTGAGGCAACCATTAAAAAAAAAAAAAAACAAGAAAACAAAGGCCGTTGGTCAAAGTCTTAGCGGAAGGGAGACCGTGACCCAGGCGATTTGGGTATTGGTCACGTAGGGGGGGGAAATGTGAAAGGCGAAGGGTCGGGGAAACGGGGTTTTGACCAGTACCGACTCGCGAGGACTGAAAAAAATTACACCAACCCACTACAAAAGAAGAAACCAAGGAAGGAGTTACAAGGCAAGGTGGAAAAAGAGCATGAGAAGGGGAATGAGCCTCCCGCAGGAACTCGTTGGCTGAATTTGAAAGGAAGGCTTTATTAAAATCATCCCAGGGAAAGAGTGCCGCGTACAAAAAAAAGGAAAAACAAGAAAATCAGTCCAGTGTGAAAGGTTCCGCGGGGTATTTTCGAACCCCCGGGGGGCACGACTAAAAAAGGGGCACAATTTCGAGGTATGCATAATCCTTGGAGGAATGCGCTAGTTCTTGGAAATGGGGGCCAGGTTGTAGTGGACGCAGGAACCTTAAAAAAAGAATTTTGACGATAAAAAGGGGCCCGTCCAAAAGAAAAGGGTTGGGATGGAGTCGATGTAACCAAGTTGGGGTGGGGGGGAAAGGGAAATAAATCCCTAAAGAAAAAAAAATTCTAACCACTCTGGATGAAAAAAAAGTGGAGTTAAGGGAGGAACACTCGCTTCTATGTAGTGGACATCCTCAACGGTAAGTTTGGATGTTATAGAATGAAAAGAAGAAAAAGGGGACCGAAGGTGTCGCAACCTACATACTAAAGGGGAGGGGGGTCCAAACCCTGGTTTAAAAAAAAAAAAAAAAAAAAACACACTTGTGTTCAACATCGATGTCCTGGAGGAAAGGAGTGTGGGGGTATATAAGGGGCACATTGACTCGACAGAAGGGAATTGAGGGGGGGGGGAAGTCCCTCAAATCTAAGAACTACCCGGCTGTCAAAGCGGATTCGTTAAAAGGAGGGTCGGCGATCCCTTAAAGGATTGTACAACGATTACCTGAAGTCGTCGATGGGGGGGGCAATGAATCAGCGCAGGAAAACGAGAAAAAAAAAACGAAGGGAAGTCATCTAAACTCAGAAGCAGACTCATCACCAGACGCGATCCGGGCCCGGTACTACGGTGGAACGTGCGGAAAAACAAAAAACCCAAAACACTCTTTTTGAAGCGGGAGGAGGGTATTCAAGGGGGTTGACAAAAAACCTCTCTGGTTAGGACGATGTTGGGGGGGAAGGAGCTAAGGTAGACGCGGAAGGTGCAACAGGTTCAGGGAAGAGTCAACAGAAGAATCTTGATGGGCACGCGCCGTAGCTGTAAAAACCGAAAAAGGAAAGAAGTGGGTGACCGAGCTTGGCCTGCCCAGCAAACAAGGGGCCGCAAGAAGCGGCAGAATTACCTTCTGACGAAAAAGTCCGGGGGTACACAAAAAAAAGTGCTGTCGGAACCCATCCTTCGTGAAGGGACAATTGGCGGAAAAAAACGGGCACGGTGCGGAAAATTCAGACGAGCCAAGGCTTCCCGAGGGGGCCAAAGAAAAATACCGAAAAAGTAGCATACCGAATTGGGGGCAACACCCAATAAGCCTCAGCTCGTGTCTGGTGTCAAAAAGCTAAACCACCAGACTACCGGGAGTACAATGAGCATCACTCCTGCTTGGGTCCGCCGTCAATCTCTAAACAACAAACGAGGAAAAATAAAGAGAGTAAAAAAAAAGGGGCAAACCAATCCATAATCACTTGTTTATCTACTAGGGGATCCGCCACAATACATGGAGGGGGGGTAAACAAACAGAAAAATGATGGACAAGCAGGCTTACTCTTTATTTGAAACGGGGGAAGGGAACTGGGGGGGAGAATCGGTCACGCCTCGTACATCCACGCGCGGTCATCTAAGAAACGGGGCACGAAGCTTCTAAAAATAACTAAATTAAAAATTCCCAAAAAATTGTGGAGAGGTCTCCAGGGATTTGCAAGTCACGCCGAGGCTTCAGGAAATGGTTGGGAGGGGAAAGAATTGACAAATATTAAACATTCAACGGGCGGACGAGAACCAATCATGGCAGCGTGGTTCATCAAGAAGTTCTTAACGGGAAGAACGTCGAGACCCTACGGCACGGGGGGGAGGGCCTACAAATTGACAACGGTAATCATGCAAAGGTTTCCGAAGAAAGGAGCCCCGCAGAAAAGTTGCCCTCAAAAAAAAAAGTGGTGGGGAAAACGACAAGTTTGCAACAAAGGGAAACTGGAAACCGATCGGCGCGATGAGAGGCCGGGAAAGAAGAAGTCCGTAATTTGGTCCTTCGAAAACGCAGAAGCATTGGCAAAACCACAAATGAAGAAGAAGTGAAAGTTAATGGGGGAATTGGTGGGGGGGCAAAAGCAATGGCCTGCAGTGAACCCGCGAAGGGAACACGCAACGAAGAGAAAGGGGCACCACGTGAGGTTTGGGCAAAAATGCTTTGATAAGGCCGAAAGACCTCCAAAACGACGGGGCCAAAGGAAAAGGTAGAGGTCACGGACTCACGGGAGAGCACACCCAAACCAGTGACCTGCAATCCAGAGGGGTATTCGTGGGGGGGAAACATTCTGTCTCTCATGTCGCAAAAAACTCAAGGGAGGACTGGAAAAGGCTGGACACTCAACGGGAGAAGGCGAAGGTGATAAGAACCCTAAGGAAAGGAAGCGCAGTCTGAGGTGGTCCGGGGGGGAAAGTGAAAAACGCACAACCCTAGTCCGCCTCCGAATCAAGAACCCTATGGGGTCAGGGAAAAAGAACTTTGTTTAAGGAAGGGGACAACACAAGAGAAAAGGAAAAGGTCAGTCTAATCAGTCAACTTTTGGTGATGAACCCGAAAGTGGAAGGGGGAAACGGCACGCCGGGGAACGATCCCGTAAACATGGTCAAGTGGACCATGCAGGGGGTTTTTGAAAAAGAAAACAACGCGTCACAGGCAAATATTCACCCGGGGGGAAAGTGATTAAGCGAATAATCTCGGGTCGAAATCAGATCCACACAACCCCGAAGGAAATAACCTGGGGGAACCCAAAGGTAGGCCCTGGGTAATCAAGGAGGTTTGTGGTACGTTGTGCTGGGGGAAATTCGGTGTACCAAGGCGCGCGTCGTCTTAAAAGAGGCAAAAGGTCCAAGACACTCAGGGTTCTCCAAGGGGGGGGGCGATGAATCTAACAAAAAATCGATCCTTACATGGAAAAATAAACAAACTTAACCTCACCCCTCTTGGTGGTTTAACAACAGTAAGAATTCTGGAAGTCGCGAATCACTGGGGGGTGACCGCGCCGAAGGGGACAAAAAAATCCAACACCCTAAAAGAAAAAACATTGGATCGAGGTTTTGGGAGGGAATGCAACGCAACGTGAACAAAGTGGTAAAAAAACAAACCGGGAAAAAAAAAAAAGGCTATGGGGCCGGTTTAAGTAGCAAGAAACGCTTCCTCTTTTGAAGGGGGGATTGGGCAAAACAGTAATGAATCCCAAGAGTCAAAAACTTTTCAAAAACGTAAGGAGTTGGAGCTTTCGGCAAAAAAGAAAAAAGAAACATCCACCCGCTTTTGACCTGTCTGGGGAATTGGTGCTAAAATAGCAACAAGCCGGACTGAAGAAAAGGGGAGGGAAAAAATCCATTCTGTCTAATGGCCTCCCTAGAAGGGGGGAAAAAAAAAGATCGGGGGGTGAGAAAAGCGAGAGCAAAAGGGGGGGGGGGAAAGAAAACGTAAGGGGGCGGTTCTACGGATGTGCGGAAAAGGGACATCATTTGTAGAAAACCGGCGAACAACAATAAACCAGGGCAAGTCGTCCCAAGCTTTGAAGGCGGGCAAAAAAATGGGTCGCGAAACCTCTAAACGCTGGGCAAACGACTTCCAGGGTGGGGGGTTGGAGCAACCGGCCGAGGACTGTGAAACCATTTGATGCGAAGCGGGTTTTTCCCTGTCAATTGGTTCGAAGCATTCAATGTATATAGCGTTCGGTGAAAAGGAGCCAGATTTTGGAAAGCAGGAAAATTTCAGGGGGGGTAATAGTTTAAACAAATTCTGCGGGGTAAATGTGGAGGGGTCGTGCCCGAAAAAATCCGTTCCTTAAGCCAGGTCAAGGGATGGTGAGCCAAACTGGTGGAAATCGGACTGCCTGGAGGGAAGCAAGGACCGACAAAAAGGGCTGAGAAAATCACCCAAAGGGGGATCCAAACCGGAAAGGCGACGGAAGGTGGAACGGGCCAAACAACGAAGCGCATCCGGCCGTAAGGAAAATCAACAAAAAAAAGATAAGTAAAATGAAGAGAGTAGGCATCGGCTGATCTCTTTCGAGAACATTCAACACCTTGAAGGGAAGAACAGGCCGGAAGTTTGAGATAGATTGGGGGAATCAGCAAACTTTGAAACAGACCGCAAAGTCCGATTGCAACACACACAAAGCCGGACCGGCTTAACAGCGCTGTGCGAAACCAAAAGACCCAAAAAAAACAAGCCAAAAAAAACACTCCGGTCAATCAATCCAAAAAAATTTGGGGCCGACTGACATAGGGGGGAAAAAAAAGGGTCAGGAACGCAGAAAGAAACTTTAATGAGAACGCATCAATGCGGGGAAGCATGTGCAAAAGGGGTGGTGGGGTGCCGCGAAACTGTCAAACAGAAAACTATGGGAAGCCAGTAGTGCAAACCAGGCTGACCGGGGCAAAAGGGAGCCGAATCATCAGGAAGGGAACTGTGAAAAAAATCCAGGGGGGGCGGCAAAGACGGTTTGCCAGGGGTAAAGGTAAAAACACTCGATCAAGACCCCCACATACAGACTAGACCTCCGACTGGACGAATCTTCCAACCAGGCGCGAGATTTCTCAAAAAAAGATGGAAGGAGGGGTTGTTATCAGGTAAAAAGAAAGAATAGAATGATGGACTCAAAGAGCGAGAAAAGTCCTGGGCAGGAGACTGAATAACATCCGGGGGCCAAACAAAGCGGGGAGCCGTCCTGGGGTAGTTCTTGAAGAAACATTCCCCAAGGGACGAAAAAACCGTGAACGCTTGGAAATTAAAGGGGTTACCGGGGTTGACACGCAACCACAACGGAGGGAAGCGTTCAGTTGGCTCAGCAACGAAGTAGAAAGGGGGGAAAAAAAAAACGCTTTAAATTGTTGGAAAAGTAGGTTGCAAAAGAGGGAAACAACCGGAGATGTCCCCTATCCTGTAGGGGGGGGTGGGTCAGGGGGAACACGGCGACCCCGACCACACTAAAACAAAAAAAAATAAAAAGTTGATCTGAAGCACAGAGTGGCTTCCACTGAAGTCCTTAAGACAGGCGGGCCCTGGTCGTCTGAAGACGACGAGTGTTTTACAAAGGAAGTTGTTGATTGCGAGACTTCACGCAATCCGTTGAAAAAAAAAGGGGGCAGGACTGGTGACGTGTACGGGGAAGGTGCTCCTTTAAACGAAGCACGCCACAAAAAAAAATCACAACGCCCGTTATTAAAAAAGTAAATGTGAAAAAAGGCCGGCCGGGGCATTTGTTGATCTCCTGACCAGGGGACCAGTCTGGGATAGTCGGGAGTAGATCTATCCGATTAGATTTTGTCTTTGTGTTCGGGAGAAAGGGGGATACACAAACAGCACCGAAAAAAAGAAAAGTTCCATGTGACAGTTGCCAGTTGGATTGAGGGGGCCCCGCGCACTCTTGACACTGACTTCGGAAAAGAAATAACATCCATTTGGATTGAACTAAAGAAACCCGGAGGAAAGGGGTGGGAAAAGAGGTTATTCACAGACGGACTCCATCAAAAGGGAAAGGTACGCAAACCAAGGTTTATTGAAAGAAAGGGGTTACCTGTTTGGCGACACAGGAAATCCAGACCAGGACCTGACAAAGACCAGAATGCATTGAAAATGGAGCTTATCAAAAAGAAAAAGAGCGTGGAAGCCCTGATCGGCCAGGAAAACGGTTTAAAAGGAAAGGGAGAAGCGAGAGTGGTTGATTGTCGCCATAAGGGGGAAATGGCGTTGGGGGAACAGACCAGTGGTTCTGGGGGTCCTAGTGGGGGAGAAAGCCACGAACGATCACTGACGCAAGCTGGATCAGAAGAAAGAAGTAGCCAAGACAAGTGGGGATGTTTGCCTTTCAGAAGAGACACAGCTACCACCCCGACGGGGTCCCGCGGTTCGTTAGAGCTTCGGCGGATCAGTTCATTGGAAAGCACAACTAAATTGGAAAAAAGAAAGTCGGCGGGGTGGAAAGGCAAACAACACTAACACGGGAATTTCTTATAAAAACAAGACACGAAAACAAGGGAAATCAGCGCGTCACCTATGGACCAGGGAAACAGACTTCACTGTCGAACCAGTCGCGGTTGGGACGCTTGGACGGTTCGTGGGGTCTAAGAAAAATACTGATTTTTGGATCCGGGGAGAAAAACTAAAGTGACGACCTGAGAGGACGGTTCGGAAGTGGGACAAGACATAATCGTGAAACGAATCAGGGATGGGGCCCCATCGCAAAGTGAATCATAAGGTCTGGTGAGGGGACAAAACAATGCAAAAACTGGGCAAGGGACAAGGGGCCGGAGTTGAACGTCGGGAGAAAAAACACGACCCATGAAGGGGGGGAAAAGGGTCGGGGTTAAGTTTTCAGGATAAACAACTGAGGGGCGGGATCGATGCGCGGCCCGCATGGATGCGAAAGTTAGCGGAAAGCGCAATGTCAAAGGAAAGTTCAATGTGCAAAAACGACAGAAATGAATCCAATCAAGATGAAGAACAGGGGACCCGAAAGACTTAGGGGCAGGAAACACGGGAAGTGAGAGCCTCATGAGGGGGGGTCAAACTCCTC